>Ga0310811_10004887_pt1 | contig 16877 bp, 15 predicted proteins | sample YCmetagenome_FD_207642 | JGI IMG/M metagenome (GOLD analysis project Ga0310811, IMG submission 207642) | Soil microbial communities from experimental microcosm in Duke University, North Carolina, United States - YC | ecosystem: Engineered > Artificial ecosystem > Soil microcosm > Unclassified ...
AGCTGGTGCCCTTCCTCTGGCCCTACCGGGCGGCCATCGCCGTCGCCTTTGTGGCCCTGCTGGGGTCCTCGACCGCGAGCCTCCTGATCCCGCCGGCCCTGGGCCAGCTCGTCCAGCACGGCTTCAGCGCCGAGCTCGCCTCCCATATCGACGCCTATTTCTTCCCGCTGGTCGGCATCGCCCTGGCCCTCGCCGTCGCGACCGCGATCCGCTTCTATTTCGTCACCTGGCTGGGCGAGCGCGTCATCGCCGACATCCGCAAGGCCGTGTTCGACCACGTCATCGGCCTGACGCCGGCCTTCTTCGAGGTCACCCGGACAGGCGAGGTCCTGTCGCGCCTCACCGCCGATACCACGCTGATCCAGACCGTCGTCGGCTCCTCGGCTTCCGTTGCGGCGCGCAACCTCATCATGTTGACCGGTGCGCTGGTCCTTCTCTTCGTCACCAGCGTGAAGCTCACCCTGCTTGTCATCGGCATCGTTGTGCTGGTGCTGCTGCCCTTGCTGGGCTTCGGCCGCTGGGTGCGAAACTTAAGCCGCCGCAGCCAGGACCGCATCGCCGATACCAGCGCCCGCGCCGCAGAGACGCTGAACGCGGTCCAGACCGTTCAGGCCTACACGCGCGAGGATGCCGAACGTCAGGCTTTCGGCGCCGATGTCGAATCCTCCTTCGTCGTCGCGATTCAGCGCACCCGCGCCCGCGCGATCATGACCGCGGTTGTGATGGCCGCCGTCGCGACCTGCATCGTCGGCGTGTTCTGGGTCGGCGCCCATGACGTCGTCTCGGGCCGCATGGCCGTCGGCATCCTCACCCAGTTCGCCGGCTATGCCGTGATCTTCGTCACCGGCATGGGCGCGATGAGCGAGACCTGGGGCGATCTCCAGCGCGCCGCCGGCGCGTCGGAGCGACTGATGGAGCTGCTTCATGTGAAGCCGGACGTCGAGACCCCGGCCGTGCCGAAAGCCATCGCGACGCCGGCGAAAGGTGCGGTCGAGTTCAAGGATGTCACCTTCCACTATCCGACGCGCCCCAACTACAAGGCGCTGAACGGCTTCTCGCTCAAGATCGCGCCCGGCGAAGCGGTCGCACTGGTCGGCCCTTCGGGTGCGGGTAAGTCGACGGTCTTCCAGCTCCTGCTGCGCTTCTTCGCCCCGCAATCCGGCAGCGTGACCTTCGACGGTATCGATCTCGCCGCCGCCGATCCGTCCGATCTGCGCTCGCACATCGCCGTCGTCGCGCAGGACAGCGTGATCTTCTCCGGCACGCTCGCCGACAACATTCGCTACGGCCGCCCCGGCGCGAGCGACGACGAGGTCCGCCGCGCTGCCGAAGCCGCCGCGGCCGCCGAGTTCATCGACAAGCTGCCCAACCGCTACCAGACGCTGGTCGGCGAGCGCGGCGTGACTCTCTCCGGCGGCCAGCGTCAGCGCATCGCCATCGCTCGCGCCATCCTGCGCGATGCACCATTGCTCCTGCTCGACGAAGCGACCAGCGCGCTCGATGCCGAGAATGAGCGTCTCGTGCAGCAGGGTCTCGACAATCTGATGGCCGGCCGCACCACCATCGTCATCGCCCACCGCCTCGCGACCATCCAGCGCTTGAAGCGCATTGTGGTGATGGATCAGGGCCATGTCGTGGGCGAGGGAAGCCATGCCGAGCTGGTGGCGCAGGACGGGCTCTATGCCCGCCTCGCCAATCTCCAGTTCACCGGCGCCCTCGCGCTGGCGAGCTGAGGATGCGGCCGATCTTCCGTGCAGTGGTCACGGCGGGCGCCATCGTCGCCGTGACGGCCATCGCGCTCACCGTACGCAGCCTCACGGCCTTCGGTGTCTTCACCGATGTGACGCCGGGCTTCTCCGGCACCTGCAAGGCCATCGCAACCACGGACGGGCCCGAGGACATCGTCATCGATGGCGATTTCGCCTTCATCTCCGCCTTCGACCGCCGCAAGTCCAACAGCGGCGACGGCCTGTATGTCATCTCGCTGAAAGACCCTGCGCCGCATCCGCGCAAGCTCGCCGGTACGCCGGGCGATTTCCATCCGCACGGCATCAGTCTTTTTCGCGACAGCCATGGGCAGGTGACGCTGCTCGTCATCAACCACCGCTCGGACGGCCGCCACAGCATCGAAAGCTTCGCCGTCCCGCCGGGCGCGCCGAAGCTCGTCCATCTCGGCAGCATCGAAAGCGACGAGCTCACCAGTCCCAACGCCATCGCCGCGCTCAATGCCGAGCAGTTCTACGTCACCAACGATCATGCCACGCGCTCCTCCGTCGGCCGCATGCTCGACGACGATCTCGTCCTGCCGCGCGCCAATCTTCTGTTCTTCGACGGCATCCGCTTCCGCGTCGTGGCGAACGACCTGAACTATCCGAGCGGCGCGGCGATCTCGCCCAACGGGCAATACCTCTACATCGCCGAAGCCTATAACCGCCGCCTCACTGCCTATGCGATCAATCCGATCTCCGGCAGGCTCGATGAGGCGGGCAATCTCGCCATTCCCTCCAATCTCGACAATCTCCGCTTCGACGCCAAAGGCCATCTCTGGCTCGGCAGCCACCCCAACGCCATCGCGATGGCGGCTTACCGCGCCGACGCATCGAAGCCGTCACCGTCTGAAATCTTCGAGGTCGCCCTCTCCGACGGTATCCCCCAGGCCGCAACACCCGTCTACATCGACAAAGGCGGACAGATCGGCGGCTCCAGCGTCGCCGCCGTCAGCGGCGACCGCCTCCTGATCGGCTCGCCGCTCGACCGCAAGATCCTCGACTGCCGGATGGCCCGCTGAAAGCAAAACAGGCGCCGTCGCCGGCGCCTGTTTCGTATCCCTGAACCTGACTTTTGCTGTTACGCTGCGACCTCGTCGGTCGAGCTCGGGTCGCGCAGGACGTAGCCGCGGCCCCATACCGTCTCGATGTAGTTGTCGCCGTTCGTCGCCGCCGCGAGCTTCTTGCGCAGCTTGCAGATGAACACGTCGATGATCTTGAGTTCCGGCTCGTCCATGCCGCCATAGAGATGGTTGAGGAACATCTCCTTGGTGAGGGTCGTGCCCTTGCGGAGCGAGAGCAGCTCCAGCATCTGGTATTCCTTGCCCGTCAGGTGGACGCGCTGGCCGTCGACTTCCACCGTCTTGGCGTCGAGGTTCACGATCAGCTTGCCGGTGGTGATCACCGACTGGCTGTGACCCTTGGAACGGCGGACCACCGCCTGGATGCGGGCGACCAGCTCGTCCTTGTGGAACGGCTTGGTCATGTAATCGTCGGCGCCGAAGCCGAGGGCCTTCACCTTCGCTTCCACGATGGCGTTGCCCGAGAGGATGAGAACCGGCGTCTGCACCTTGGCGACGCGCAGGGCCTTCAGGACCTCGAAGCCGCTCATGTCGGGCAGCTGCAGGTCGAGAACGATGATGTCGTAGTCGTAGAGCTTGCCGAGGTCGATGCCCTCTTCGCCCAGATCCGTGGTGTAGACGTTGAGGCCTTCGGAGCGGAGCATCAGTTCGATGCTGCGCGCCATGGCGCTGTCGTCTTCAATCAGCAGAACGCGCATATCAAAGTCCCTCTTGCGGCCAGCAGCCTTCGTTCAACTCCGTGACCCTATCCTTAACTGGTTAACATCCCGTTGCATTGATTAATGCCAATCAAGGCGGCTTAAGAATCGGTTCCCGACTACGGGATATCCCCTTGATTCGGTTCGTTAAGTTTACCGCCACTTAAAACCTCTCCGGCAAGATGCATGGGACCGGCGGGCAGAAGGCGCGCCGAAAAAGGGCCCCATGCACGCACTTCTGAAGGATATTGCCGCCATTCCCGCCGTCCGCCGTTTCGGGCGGGTGGCGCGTCTCGAAGGTCTTCTGGTCGAGGTCACCGGCGCCGCCGGCGCGATTTCGCTGGGCGGCCAGGTCCGGCTAACCACCTCATCCAAAAAGCAAATCCCCTGCGAAGTCGTCGGCTTCCGCGACGGCCGTGCGCTCGTCATGCCGCTCGGCAATCTCGATGGCCTGACCCTCGGCGCCCGCGCCGATTTCGAGGATATGCCCGCGGTGATCCACCCTTCGACCGCTTGGCTCGGCCGCGTGCTCGACGGCTTCGGCAATCCCACTGACGGGCTCGGACCGCTCCCGAAAGGGCCCGACGCCTATCCGCTCAAGGCCAATCCGCCGCCGGCTTCGGCCCGCGCCCGCGTCGGCGCCAAGCTCGATCTCGGTGTGCGCGCGATGAACGTGTTCACCACATGCTGCCTCGGTCAGCGCATGGGCATCTTCGCCGGATCGGGTGTCGGCAAATCGACGCTTCTCTCCATGCTCGCGCGCAATTCGGATGCCGATGCGATCGTCATCGCCCTCGTCGGCGAACGCGGCCGGGAGGTGAAGGAATTCATTGAAGACGATCTCGGTCCCGAAGGCCTCGCACGCTCCGTCGTCGTCGCCGCGACCTCCGACGAGCCGCCGCTGGTGCGCCGCCAGGCCGCGTATGTCGCGATGGCCGTCGCCGAGCAGCTGCGCGATCAGGGCCTCAACGTTCTCATGCTGATGGACTCCGTCACCCGCTTCGCGATGGCGCAGCGCGAGGTCGGCCTCTCCGCCGGCGAGCCGCCCGCTTCGAAAGGCTACACACCGACCGTCTTTGCCGAACTGCCTCGCCTGCTCGAACGCGCCGGCCCCGGTTTCGCCAGCGGCCAAGGCTCGATCACCGGCCTGTTCACCGTCCTCGTTGAAGGTGATGACCATAATGAGCCAGTGGCCGACGCGGTCCGCGGCATCCTCGACGGCCATATTGTCCTGGAACGAAACATCGCCGAGCGCGGGCGTTATCCGGCGATCAACATTCTCAAGTCGGTCTCACGCGCGATGCCAGGCTGCAATACGCCGGAAGAACAGGCACTTGTGCAGCGTTCCCGCGCGCCGCTCGCGACCTATGAGGACATGGCGGAACTGATCCGCCTGGGCGCCTACAAGGCTGGCACGAATGCTGAAGTGGATAGAGCCATAAAGGTTTACCCGCAGCTCGAGGCTTTCCTTGCTCAAGGGAAAGACGAAAGCACGGCGTTTACCGAATGCTATGCCGGCCTTGAGAAGATCATGGGCAAGGCGCCTTAGAAAGGTAGTGGGTCATGAAGCGTGGGGACACATTGATCCGTTTGCGTCGCTTTCGTGTCGACGAGATGAAGCGCCGCATGTCGACGCTCGACGGCATGAAAGCCGATGCCGAGCGTAAGCTTGCCGACCTCGAGGACAGCGTTGCGCGCGAGCGCCAGCGCGCCTCCGATTCCGATATCGGCCGTCTGGCATTTCCGTCTTTCCTGAAGTCGATCGAAGCGCGCCGCGAAAACCTCCGCGCCACGCTGAAGGAGATCGAGCGCGAGCGCGTCACGGCGCAGGAAGACCTCAATGTCGCATTCCAGGATTTGAAGAGCCTCGAATTCGCCGCCGAACAGCAGGCCAAGCGCGTCGCCGAAATCGAATCCCGCCGTGCCCAGTCCCGCCTCGACGAAATGGCCCTGGTCCGGCACCTGCGCAAACACGCGATGCGCGGAGCTTAAGGCTTTCCTCTCTCCCTCGTCGTTGCCGGGACGCCCGGCGACGACAACGGGGACATTTGTCAACGTCGCCCGGTTCCCGCCCATTGTATGCTCGCTACGCTGATTCGCGTTTCGTGGGCGTAAGATGTCGTTCTCCGAATATATCTCCCCGCTCGTTGGCCGGCTGGTCCTCGCCTGGTTTTTCCTGAGCGGCGTCTACGCTTACGCCGGCCAGTGGGATGTCAGCGTCCAGCTCATGGCGCTCAAGGGCATTCCCGCACCGCCGCTGATGCTCGCCATCGCGCTCGTCGCCGCGACGCTCGGCGGCGCCTCGCTCATCCTCGGCTATCATACCCGCCATGGCGCGGTGCTGCTTTTCGCCTTCACGCTGATCGTCTCGGTCGCGATGCACGACTTCTGGCAGATCCACGAAGCCATCGCCCGCGATGCCGACTATCAGATCTTCGTGCGCAACATGGCCATCGCCGGCGCGCTTCTCCTGCTGGTCGGCATGGGCCCAGGTCCCGTTGCCATCGATTCGATCAAGCCGAAGAAACGCTGAGACGTCCTACCAGCCGCCGACTCCGCCGCCGCCGCCGCCGCCACCCGAGAACCCGCCGCCGCCCGAGCCCGAGCTCGACCCGGGTGCGGTCGATGCCGATGCCGCCGCGCTGCCCAGCGACGAGCCGATGGACGATGCGAAGCCGGCTGCGCCGAGATTCGAGAAGTTCGAGCCGACATACCACATCGGCACATAGCCGCCATCGGCGCCGCGTCCTGCTGCTTCCGCTTCGGCTGCGAACTTCCGGCTCCACTCGTTCTCGCAGTCGAGCGCAATGGCATAAGGCAGGAATTTCTCGAACACCTCCGGCGTGACGTTCGGCGGGTTGAGCATCTCGAGCCGGTCCTTCTCGGTCGTCGTCAGGAACATCTTGAAGCCGTCGATCTGATCCAGCAGCGTCGCGCCCGACGCCGTCGGCGCTTTCAGCAGGTGATAGAACACATAGGCCATGATGCCGCCGACGATCAGTGCCCCGCTGGCGTAAGGCGAGATCGTCGATCCGAACAGGAACAGCACGAACAGAAGCCCGCCCAGGAAAGGGATGGCGAAGGCGCTCATGAACAGCGCGCTGAAGAAGTTAAGGATGCGCGAGCCGGGCCCGGCGAACACGCTGACCCAGTTCTGATAGGCCTGATGTACCAGGAAGCTCGTCCCCGCCGACCACACCGACAACCAGACCAGCATGAAGGCCGCCGGCAGCGGCTCGTCGCTCAGAAGCGCCGCTGCCGCGCCGGTCAGGATGAGGATTGCCAGGCCGCCCGCGAACCAGCCGCTGTTCGTGACGAAGTAATGCCTCTCGCACTCGTTCTTGAGCGAGGTCTTGAGCGCCGAGATCGCTCGCTGGATGGTGCTGTGATTGGACTGCTTGAGCTCGATGGAATCGTCCGGGCCGTCGAACAGCTCCTTTGCAACAGCCATTTCGCTCGCGGAAAGATCGCCGACGTCCTTTCCGGTACGGCTGAGGGTGTATTCCTTGTGCTCTTCCTTGATGCGGATGACGCCCTTGACCGCCATGTTGATCAGCGCCGCGGCGAAGGCCTTGCGGTCATAGGCCATGCGATGGATGTAGCGCATCGCCTCCGGTGAAAGCCCGGCCGGCGGCGCGAAGAGCGGGATGATCGTGCCCCGCTTCGGATCGCGGCCATGCTGCCACCACGCACCGAGGAAATAGATCGTCAGCACCAGCGCGCCGAAGATCGCCGCAAACGTCCCGGCATTGGCGAGGATCCGTTCGCGCCGCAGCTCGTCTTCCGAAGGGGGCACCACCGCGCCCTTCGCGAAGCCCACCGCGACCGTCAGTCCCTCATGTGCCGCGAGGCGTTCGGTCGTGACGAAGCGGATCGTGTCTCCCGACAGCTGGTCCGTGCGCGCGGCATGGCCGCTCTCGCCTTCGGCGCCGGTGTACACCGATGACTGCAGGATCTTCGCGCCCTTCGGCAGGTGAATCGTCGCGCTTGCGCGGTCGATCGAAAAGATGCTGCCGACACCGGTGACGTTCCAGTAGAGTTCGTCGTACTTGTCGAAAAACCCGATCTGCCGCGCCGTTATGTAGGTGATGACATAGCTGTGCGGGCCTTCCGAAACGAAGCTGTCCTTGTCGCCGATGCGCAGCTCGACGCCGTTGTCGATATCGCTGCTTGTCCAGGGCACATCCTTGCCGTCGAGTGTGATGCCGGTGACGTCGAACCGTACCCGCACCTTCAGCCCATGAGGACCGGTATAGCGTGTCGGAAAATTGCGCAGGATGCCGTGCCGGATCTGGTCACCGGTGGCGTAGACCTGGATCGTTTCCTTGACAGTCAAGGTGCCGTTCGCCGCGACCAGGATGTCGCTGTCGAAGCTGGTGATGCGCTCGGTCTTGTCGGTGGTGTCGGCGTAGGACGGAAGCTCGGGCGCAACCGTGCGGTTGGAATGCCGGCTCTCGCTGAACTGCGCGTCCTGTGCGAGCGCCGGAAGCGCGACCAGCGCCAGGAACAGCGCGAGCAGGCCGCGCAGCATCAGCCGAACGAGACCTTCGGCGCGACGCGGTCCGCGGGGCTGTCGAGCTGGAAGAACTGCGCAGCGGTGAACCCGCCCATATTCGCGACCAGGTTCGAGGGGAATTGCTGGACCGTGATGTTGTAGTTGCGCACCGTGCCGTTGTAGTAGCGCCGCGCCAGCTGGATCTGGTCTTCAATTTCGGCGAGGTCCTTCTGCAGGTCCTGGAAATTCGCCGAGGCTTTCAGCTCAGGATAGGCCTCGGCCACCGCCATGATCTTGCCGATCGCCGCGGTCACCGCCGTTTCGGCCGCCGCGCGCTGTGCCGGGTCCTGGCTCGCCGGGCCGCTGCGCAGCCGCGCCAGCTCGTCGAAGGTCGTCCGCTCATGCGTGGCATAACCTTTGACGGTCTCGACGAGGTTGGGAATGAGGTCGCTGCGTCGCTTCAGCTGGGCGTCGATGCCGCTCCAGCCCTCTTGCGTCATGGCGCGCCGGCTGACGAGCCCGTTATAGGTCATGATCGCCCAGAGGACGGCCAGAACGGCGACGCCGATGACGATGTACATGATCATGCGGCGAAGCTAGCTGCTTCGCCGCACTTCGTCCATGCTCGGAAGGAACCGGCTGTGACCGGTTTAACGGCCGGCGATCAAGGATTTGGCCGTGTTCGCCACCCCGATCACCACCGCGAAGATCAGCGCATAGGCGAGCAGGGTCAGGGTGTGCAGGTCGACGAAGGACTGCCATTCGGCCGAAGCCGCGGCGCCGGCCGGCTGCTTGTTGACGACGATGGCAAGCACGAACTCGACCAGAGCGAAGGCGATCAGCGCGACCAGCGTGGCGTTGAGCAGCGAGCTGATCTCGCCCATCAGCACGCCCGCGCCAATGGCGATGACGGCGATGATCGCCAACGTCTTCCAATCGCCCGACATTACGATCGCCTGGACCGCGTGCCAGATATCCATAAGAGCAGCCATGAAACCCCCAGAATGACAAAAGCTTCCCACGCAACGCTTCGGCCCCCGACCGTCCAACGCTGCTTGTTAAGAGAGCATACACCAGTTCCCGCTTGCCGCGAATTGAGGCAACGGAAAATCTCGTGAATGACGAAGTTAGGTTAACGCAGCCCCGCCGCGGCGAGCGGCGCGCTGTGGCCGTGCATCTTGCGCGCGACGCCTTCCAGCGCAATGGCAGCCGGAGTCTGCGGAAACAGCGTCAACAGCGGGCTCTGCCGCCGCACCGCTTCGGTCACCCGCGGGTCGTAGGGGATGAAGCCGAGGCATTCCGGCGCCGCGCGCAGGAAGGCTTGGGCCGAACTGACCAGTGCGTCCGCGATACGGCGCCCCTCAGTCTGGTTGGTTGCCATGTTGACGAGCACCTGCGGTACGCGCGTCGTGGTGCGGCGCAGCAAAAGTTTCACAAAGGCATAGGCATCGGTCAGCGAAGCCGGATCCGGCGTCACGATCAGCAGAACCTCATCGGCATGGGCCGCGACGCTCATCACATTGCCGTCGACGCCAGCACCGAGATCGACGAGCACGCGGTCATAGGCATTGGCCTGCGACAGCGCCGTGCACAGCCGTGTCACCGCCGCTTCGCCGAGGCTTGCGAGCGAGCCTGAGGGCGCCGCCAGCAGATCGAAGCCGGTGCGGCCGCTGCCGATCCGCGAGACGGCGTCCTTCAACGGTTTGCCGTCGATCACGCCTTTAAGATCGCCGGTCTCGGCGACGCCAAGATGAACGCCCGCATTGGCCAATCCGAAATCCGCGTCGCACAAAAGAACGCGCTCACCCATATGTGCGAAGGCATGCGCCAGGCTGACGGCGATCAGGGTCTTGCCGGTGCCGCCCTTGCCCGAGCCGATGGCGGTGATGGTCATTGGGCGCTCCGTTGTTCGTCGAGCAGAAGCCGCGCGATGGTGAGCGAGGTCGGGGATTCGAGACCGCCCGCCACGAAGGGCGAACGCGTGACATGCGCCAGCGGGATGCCGGCGGTCGCCGCGGCTGTGAGCGCGCCGGCGCGGCGCGCCAGATCGAGACCGGTGACGATCAATCGCTTAGCGCCGAGCGTCGATAGCGCTTCGACGATCTCCGCCGCTTCTTCCGCATCGTTCAACGCGGAGACGACGCCGACTGCTTCGACGCGTCCGATCTGGCCGAGTGCCGTGAAGGCCGTGCGCGCCTTGGCGTCGCGCGGATCGAAACCCGCGGTGTCGACGATCACGAAAGTCCTGTTCGGAATGCATTCGCTGACCAGTTTGTTCAGCTCCGCGGCGCTCTCCGCCGTCGCCATGCCGGAATCCAGATGCTCGGCGAAGGTCTTGAGCCGCGCCACCGCGCCCGCGCCGGCACTGTCCGCAGCGACGAGGGTCGTGCGCCGTCCCGCCAGCCGCGCATGGGCCGCGATCTTGGCCGCGACCGCCGTCTTGCCCGCGCCGTTCGGACCAACGAGCAGCAGCGCATTCGCGCTCGCCATGTCGATAGGGTAGGGCTTCATCATCTTGTCGAGCGCCGAGGCCAGCGCCAGCGTCATGTCGCTCAGCTGCGCCTTCGCCGCCATCTCGGCGAGCGCATGGGCAAGGCCGTCCGGCAGGCGATGCCGCCCCAGGGCCGCGAGCAGCTCGATGCGGTCGAAGCTCAGCGTATTCTTCTTCTCCACGCCGCCGGTGCCGCGCAGCCGGCGCAGCAGCCCGTCGCGATAGCCCGTATCGAAATCTGCCGCCAGGATCGGCTCGGCAGTGTGCAGCATCGCGGCCGCTGCGGGCTTCTCTTCCATCTCGGTCTTGTCGACCGCCGCGCGCACCATCACGCCGCCGCCCTTGGCCTTCTCCGACGCGATGATCACCGCCTCCGGCCCCATATCGGCACGGACGGTGGCGAGGGCTTCGCGCATATCCTTGGCGAGGAAGGTTCTCAACTGCATGGCGGCCTCACACCTGTCCCATGGTGCGCAGCTTCACGCTGGCGTGGATTTCGCTCTGGCTCATCACCACGGTCTGCGCGCGGAACCGTTCGATGATCGAGCGCACGAAGGGCCGTGCCTGCGGGCTCGTCAGCAGCACCGGCACTTCGCCCTTGTTGCTCGCCTCGTCGAAGCGGTCGCGCACCGACTGGATAAAGGCCTGCAGCTGCGACGGTGCCATCGCCAGCTGGCGCTCTTCACCCTGGCCGACGATGGATTCGGCGAAGGCCTGCTCCCAGGCCGGCGACAGCGCGATGATCGGCAGATAGCCGCCCGGCGCCAAATTCGCGTGGCAGAGCTGGCGCGCGAGGCGGGCGCGGACATGCTCGGTGATATACATCGCGTTCTTGGTGTGGCCGACGGCCTCGGCGATGCCTTCCAGGATCGCCGGCAGGTCGCGGATCGAGACGCGCTCGGACAGCAGCGTCTGCAGCACGCGCTGCACCCCCGTCACCGAGATTTGCGACGGGATCAGCTCTTCCACCAGCTTCTTGTTCTCGGGCGGCAGGTCGTCGAGCAGCTTCTTGGTCTCGGCATAAGAGAGCAGCTCGGCCATGTGCGACTTCAGCACTTCGGTCAGGTGCGTCGTCAGCACGGTGCCGGGATCGACCACCGTCAGGCCCTTGAAGCTCGCCTCTTCGCGCAGCGCATTGGCGATCCAGGTCGCGGGCAGGCCGAAGGCGGGCTCGGTCGTGTGCGTGCCCGGAAGGTCGATCGGCAGGCCGCGCGGATCCATGACGAGGAGCGAGCCCGGATAAAGCTCGCCGCGCCCCGAATCCACTTCCTTGATGCGGATGCGGTACTCGTTCGAGGTCAGCTGCATATTGTCCAGGATGCGCACCGCCGGCATGACGAAGCCCATCTCGGTTGCCAGCTGGCGGCGCAGCGCCTTGATCTGGTCGGTGATGCGGTGGCCCTTCACGTCGTTGATCAGCGGCAGCAGGCCATAACCCAGCTCGACGCGCAGCAGGTCGAGCGCCAACGCGGTCGCGATCGGCTCTTCCTTGGACGTCTCGTCGGCTTTGGTCTTTTCTTCCTCGGCACGCTCCTGGGCCGCGGTCTCGTCCTTCTTCTTGTTGGCGACATAGGCAAGACCGCCCGCCCCTGCTGCGAGCATCGCGAAGACGATATGCGGCATGCCGGGCAGGATCGCCACGGTGCCCATCACCGCCGCGGCCATGCCGAGCGCCTGCGGATAGTGCGAGAGCTGCGAGATCAGCGCCTTGTCGGTCGAGCCTTCGACGCCTGCCTTCGAGACCATGAGGCCCGCCGCGGTCGAAACGATCAGCGCCGGCATCTGGCTGACAAGGCCGTCGCCGACCGTCAGCAGCGTGAAGGTCGAGGACGCGTCGGTAAAGCTCATACCGCGCTGCACGACGCCGATGATGATGCCGCCGATCACGTTGATCGCCACGATCATCAGGCCGGCGATCGCGTCGCCGCGCACGAACTTGCTCGCGCCGTCCATCGCGCCGAAAAAGTTGCTCTCGGCTTCCAGATCCTTGCGCCGGCGCTTGGCTTCCTTCTCGTCGATCAGTCCGGCGGAAAGGTCGGCATCGACCGCCATCTGCTTGCCGGGCATCGCGTCCAGGCTGAAACGCGCCGCGACTTCGGCGATGCGGCCCGAGCCCTTGGTGATGACGATGAAGTTCACGATCACCAGGATCGCGAAGACGATCAGGCCGATCACGAAATTGCCGCCCATGATCAGCTTGCCGAACGCCTGGATGACGTAGCCGGACGCGGCGGTGCCTTCGTTGCCATGGCCCAGGATCAGGCGCGTCGAGGCGAGGTTGAGCGCCAGGCGCAGCATGGTGGTGATCAGCAGGATGGTCGGAAACGCGCTGAACTCCAGCGGCTTGCGGATGAACACCGCCGTCATCAGGATGACGATCGACAGGCTCAGCGAGAGCGCCAGCGAGAAGTCGAGCAGCCAGGACGGCAGCGGCAGCAGCAGCACGACGAGGATCGCCATGATGCCGATGGCGAGCGCAAGGTCCGAGCGCTTCAGGACATCGACGATCTGGCCGATGCTGAAGTTGAAAGTGCCGCGTGGTGCCGGCGTCGCTGCTGTGATGTCGGACATCTGTGCCTGTTACCCGTTCACGACCCGTGCTTCGCCATGGCCCGGGATCGACATGCCGGCCTGGCCATACTCGCGCAGCTTGTTGCGCAGCGTGCGGATCGAGATGCCGAGGATGTTCGCCGCATGGGTGCGGTTGCCGAGGCAGTGGTCGAGCGTGTCGAGGATGAGGTCGCGCTCGACATCGGCCACCGTGCGCCCGACGAGGCCACGCGTCACCGCGGCGGCATTGTTGACTGCCGCCTGCACCGGTGCGGGCAGTTCGCCTGCACGTGGATTGTTGCCGACCTGCGTGCCGTCCGGCAGGCGGATCGCCTCCGGCTGGATGTCGGCGCCGGTGGCCAGAAGAACCGCGCGGTGGATCGTGTTCTCGAGCTCGCGCACGTTGCCGCGCCACGGATGCCCGGCGAGCAGGCGCTCCGTCGTCGAGGCGATGGGGCGGTAGACGACGCCGTTGGCCTGCGCATATTTGTGCGCGAAGTGACGGGCGAGGGCCTGGATGTCGCGCGGACGCTCGCGCAGCGCCGGGAGGCGCAGGTTCACGACGTTGAGGCGATAGAGCAGGTCCTCGCGGAACGTGCCGTGCTTGACGGCCTCGGCGAGGTCGCGGTTCGAGGTCGCGATGATGCGGATGTCGACCTTGACCGGCTTGGTGCCGCCGACGCGGTCGATCTCGCGCTCCTGGATGGCGCGCAGAAGCTTGGCCTGCAGCCGCGCATCCATCTCGCTGATTTCGTCCAGCAGCAGCGTGCCGCCATTGGCCTCTTCGAACTTGCCGATGCGCCGCGCGATGGCGCCGGTGAAGGCGCCCTTCTCATGGCCGAACAGCTCGCTTTCCAGCAGGTTCTCCGGGATCGCGGCGCAGTTGACCGAGATGAACGGCTTGTCGTTGCGCGTCGACTTCTTGTGGATGTAGCGCGCCATCACCTCTTTGCCGGTGCCGCTCTCGCCGGTGATGAGGATCGAGGCCTCGCTCGGCGCCACCTGATCGGCGAGGGCGATCACCGCCTCCATCGCGCCGTCTTCGAAGATCATCTGGTGGCTGTCGTCGGCGACGGCGGCCAGCACCGCGGCGATCAGCTCCGGATCGGGCGGCAGGGGGAGATATTCCTTGGCCCCGGCGCGGATCGCGTCGACGGCCGAGCGTGCATCGGTGCCGATGCCGCAGGCGACGACCGGCGTGCAGATGCGCTCGGTCGAAAGGCCGCGCACCAGGAGGCCGATATCGCACTTGACGTCGCAGAGCACGAGATCGGCACCCTTGCCGCCGCGCAGGCTGGCGAGCGCCTGTTCGATATCGATGGCGTGGGTCACCTTGGCGCCACGGTCCATCGCGATCTTGGTCGCGGCGGTGAGCTGGCCCTGGAGCTGTCCGACAATCAGCAGTCTCATATCCGTATTCCTTCTTCAGCTCGGTCTTACGACTGACCCGCCTTGATGATTTCCGTCATGGTCACGCCGAGCCGATCCTCGACCAGCACGACTTCGCCGCGTGCGACCAGCCGGTCGTTGACATAGATGTCGATCGCCTCGCCGACCTTGCGGTCGAGCTCGACGATGGTGCCCTTGCCGAGCTTGAGCAACTGGCTCACTTCCATCCCCGACTTGCCGAGCACGGCCGAGACCGTGACGGGCACGTCGAACACCGCTTCCAGGTCCTGCGCCGTGCGCTTGATGTCGGAATCCTGCTGCGGCTCGGTGTTGAGCAGCGCCGGGCTCTGGCCGGGCGCGTCCTGGTGTCCGAGATCGGGCAGATCGACGTTGTCGCTCGCTGCCATGGTTTATTCCTCCGTCGGAGAAGAAGAGTGTGAAAAGCGCCGTGCGATCAGCTCGGCGATGGCGTTCTGGATGGCGTCGGCGGAGCGCTCGGCACCGCCGCCGCGCCATTCGATGCGGCAATCGGCGCCGTGCATCGCCGTTTCGCCGGAGACGACGACGCGGCCCTCGAAACCTTCCTCGAGTGCGATCTCGGCGAGACGCGGCTTCAGGAGCTCGGCAACCACGGGGCTTGCATGCAGCACGATGCGCGGCTCGCCTAGCGCCTGGTGCAGCGCATGGCGCAGCGCTTCCTCGACATCGGCGGCGGGCAGGGCGTCGACCGCGGCCGCGGCCAGCTTGTGCGCGGCGGCGAGCGCCAGCTGCGCCGCTTCTTCGCGCACATCCTCGATGGCGCGGCTCGAGCGGTGCGCGACGTCGCGCAGGGGGTGGACCAGCTTGGCGATCTCCTGCGCCTGCTGCTCGGCGGCGCGGACCTGGCCGGCCTTCATGCCCTGCTCGCGGGCCCTGGCCGACAGTGTGTCGATCTCTTCCGTCGTATACGCCTTCTTCTGGCGCGCCCGCGCGGCATTGGAGACGAGGTCGCCCTCGGGCCGGAATTCGATGTCGAAGGTGTATTTCGCGTTGGCGCTCATCAGTACACCAGCTCGTCTTCGCTGTTTCCGTTCGCGATCATGATCTCGCCCTTGTTGGCGAGGTCCTTGGCGATGTTGACCATGCGCATCTGCGCCTCGTCGACGTCCTTGAGGCGGACCGGGCCCATCGCTTCCATGTCCTCGCGCAGGATCTTGCCGGCGCGCTCGCTCATGTTGGAGAAGAACACGTCGCGCAGCGTGTCGGTCGCGCCCTTGAGCGCGAGGCCGAGCTTGTCCTTCTCGACATGGCGCAGGAGGGTCTGGATCGAGCCCGGATCGAGCTTGCCGAGATCCTCGAAGGTGAACATCAGCGCCTTGATGCGCTCGGCGCTGTCGCGGCTGCGCTCTTCCAGCGCGGTGATGAAGCGGCTTTCGGTCTGACGGTCGAAATTGTTGAAGATTTCCGCCATCTGCTCATGGGCGTCGCGCTTGGCGGTGCGGGCGAGGTTCGACATGAACTCGACGCGCAGCGTCTGCTCGACCTTGTCGAGAATTTCCTTCGGCACCGCCTCCATGCGCAGCATGCGCTGCACGACTTCGAGCGCGAATTCCTCCGGCAGCGAGCCCAGCACGCGCGCGGCATGCTCAGGCTTGATCTTGGAAAGCACGACCGAGACGGTTTGCGGATATTCGTTCTTCAGATAGTTGGCGAGAACGGTCTCGTTCACATTCGCCAGCTTGTCCCACATCGTGCGGCCTGCGGGACCGCGAATTTCCTCCATGATCTGCACCACCTTGTCCTCCGGCATCATGCGGGAGAGGAGGCGTTCGGTGGATTCGTAGGAGCCCATCAGCGAGCCCGTGCCCGACATCTGCGAGACGAAATCGACCAACAGTTTCTCGACCAGGCCGGAACTCACCGTGCCCAGCGTCGACATCACCTGGCTGACTTCCTTGACCTCGTCCTCGTCCATCATCTGCCACAGGCGCTGGCTATACTCTTCGCCAAGCGAGAGCATGATGATGGCCGAGCGCTCGGCCCCCGAAAGGGCGCGGACGTCGTCGCGGGTTGCGGGTTTCTTGCTCATGGATCAGGCCGGTTCGTGGAGCCAGGTGCGGATGATCGCCAGCGCTTCCTCCGGATGCGACTGAACGACTTCACCGACCTTCTTGATGGAGGATTCGCGGACCTGGCCCTCGATCTGCGCGATGTCGATCGAAGGACCGCGCGGCGCGGCCAGCGCAGGTATCGCCAGCGAGCCATCCGCGTTTGCGGCGTGAGACGGCGCAGGCAGGGCGGCGGCGGAAGGTTGTCCGGCCACGGCCTGCGTCGTCGAGATGCTGAGCGGGCCGAACATGCGCGCGATCAGCGGGCGGGCGACGAAGAGGCCGATGAGGAGCGCGGTGATCGACAGAATCGCGATCT
>Ga0310811_10004888_pt1 | contig 16875 bp, 11 predicted proteins | sample YCmetagenome_FD_207642 | JGI IMG/M metagenome (GOLD analysis project Ga0310811, IMG submission 207642) | Soil microbial communities from experimental microcosm in Duke University, North Carolina, United States - YC | ecosystem: Engineered > Artificial ecosystem > Soil microcosm > Unclassified ...
GCGGCCAGAAGTACTGCAGCTGGCGCAGCGCGGCGGAGTGGAAGGTGCGCGCCTGCACCGAGCCGGCGCCGAGGCCGCGCAGCCGTCCGCGCATCTCCCCGGCGGCGCGCGCGGTGAAGGTGACCGCAAGCAGTTGGGCGGGCTGGAAGACGCCGGTGGCCACGCCGTAGGCGATGCGGTGGGTGATCGCTCGGGTCTTGCCCGTCCCGGCGCCCGCGAGCACGCAGACCGGCCCGTGCAGGGCGCGGGCCACCTCCCGCTGTTCCTGGTCCAGGCCGGCGAGGAGCGAGTCGGGATCCGTCATGCGCCCGATTGTTCCAGGCCGGTCCGACAGCCGTGCCGGTACTCCGGAAGAAAAGGGCGGCGCGCAGGAGGACGGCGCGGAAGAAATCCGCGGGCGCGCCCGTTGTACCGTGCGATCCGCACAGAGCGTCCACCACCACGCTGAGGAGAATCACGCAGATGTCGGCCCAGATCACCATGTACTCGACCCCTTGGTGCGGCTACTGCAAGCGGCTCAAGAGCCAGCTCAGCCGCGAGGGCATCGTCTTCGACGAGATCGACATCGAGCAGCAGCCGGACGCCGCGGAGTACGTGATGAGCGTCAACGGCGGCAACCAGACCGTGCCGACCGTCGTCGTGCTGGCCGCGGGCGGTGCCACGACGGTGATGACCAATCCGTCGCTCGCCCAGGTCAAGGCCGCCAGCCTCGCCTGAGGCGGAGAACTCCCCGAGGCGGGGACTCTCCACGGCACGCGCGGATACGCAACCGTGCGTGCTCAGGCGGCGCCGCGGCGCTCCAGTCCCTCGCGGGCGCGCCCGGCTATGGCGGGCAGGTCGCCGAGCCGGGCGGTGAGCGCGTCGCGCAGCGCCGGGGTGTCCGCCTCGAGCAGTTCGCCGAGGCCGAACACGGCCCGGTCGCGCACCTCGGCGTCGGCGGCGTCCCGGCTCAGTTCGATCAGCGCGTCGAGCACGGCCTGCGCGGGTTCCGCGGGATCGACGAGCGTGGGCAGCGTGAACGCGACCGCGCGCCGGACCAGAGCGTCCCGGTGTCCGGCGTGCCGCAGCACCGGAGCAAGGGCCCTGCCGTCGCCGAGGTGCGCGGTCGCGGTGATCGCGGTCTGCAGCAGCCGCGGTTCGACGGCCTGGTCGATCTCCGCCAGCAGGATCGGCAGCGTCTGCTCCCGGTAGGGCCGGTCGGCCGGGTACCCGAGTTGCCCGAGCACCTCCATCGCCACCACCCGCAGCGCGAGGTCCGCTGAGCGCGCCGCCTCGGCCGCCGCGGCGAAGGCGGCCGCGTCGGTGCGCCGCTGCAGCCGGCCGATCAGCTCGGCGCGCCGCGGATCACGCCGGTCCGGGCATCCGGCGGCCGCGGCCAGCAGTTCGGCCGGGTCCCGATAGCCGGGCTGGAAGGCGTATTCGGGCTCGCGGCCGTGTTTTCCGGGCTCGGGGGCGTATGCGGGTTCGAAGGCGCGCATGCGGCCAGGATAAGCGCGGGTCACACCCCGGCGCCTCATATTTCGACATCAAGTATCTTGACCTCAAGATAAATCTCCGGCAGGATTACCGTGCGGCCGAGCCCGACGGACACGCTCGGACGCCGAGGTGCCTCGACATCGAGACACTTTCGAGGGCGGGAACGGCCGACGCGAGGACGCGCGGCACGGGAGGCGGAGATCGTGGGCTCGCGCGAGGGACTGTTCGCCCAACTGCGCCGGCCGCCCGGCGGCCGGGACGCGCGGATCATGCTCGGCGCCCAGTTCCTCGACCGCACAGGCACCGGCGTGTGGAGCGCCGCGTCCGTGCTGTACTTCACCGTCGAAGCCGGATTCGACGCCCGGCGGATCGGGCTGCTGCTCGGCCTCGGCGGCGTCGCCGGGGTTCTCGGCTCCCCGGTCGCCGGACGGCTGGCCGGCCGGCACCCGGTTCGCAGTGTGCTGATCGGCTGCCACCTGCTGCGGCTGCTGACGCTGTGCGCGATCCTGCTCAGCACCTCGTTCGCCGTACTGCTGCCCGCCGTCGCGCTCACGGTCTTCGGCGACCGCGCGGCGAAGACCCTTGAGATGCTCTTCGCCACCCAGGTCGCCGGGCCGCAGCGCGCGACGTACCAGGCACTGTTCCGCAGCGTGGCCAATGCCGGATACGCGGTCGGCGCAGGCATCGCCGCGATCGGCCTCGCGGTCGGCACGCGGGACGCGTACCGTGTGCTGATCCTGCTCGACGCGCTCTCTTTCGCGGTGATCTCCGTGCTGGTGCGGCGGATCCACCCGGGCACCGGCGTGCGCACGCCGGTCCGCGGCGCAAACACCGCGGCCCCCGCCGCCGACACGCCCGACGTTTCCCCCGCGCTCGCAGCACCTGACGCGCCGTCCGCTCCCGCCCCGAGCCCATGGCGCGACGCCGGCTACCTCGCCTTCGTGGCGCTCGACGTCTTCATGACCACCGACGATCCGATCATCAACGTCGGCCTGCCGCTGTGGCTGCTCACCCGCACCCGCGCGCCGCACGCGCTGGTGCCGGCGCTCCTCATCATCAACACCCTGCTCGTGGTCGCGCTGCAGTTGCGCGTGTCCGCCGCCACCAAGGGTCCGCACGACGCGCTCACCGCCGTCGGCCGCTACGGGCTGATCCTGGTCGGGTGCTGCGCCTGCCTGGCCGCGGCCGCCGAATGCGGGCCCTGGCTCGCCTCGCTCGCGCTGCTCGCCGCCGCCGCGCTGCAGACGCTGGCCGAGCTGATGCGCTCGGTCAGCTCCTGGGAGCTCGCGGTCAGCCTCGCCCCGCCCGCCGCGCGCCCGGCGTACCTGGGCGTCGCCGGGATGTCCCAGTCGGTGCAGAAGTGCTTCGGCCCGCTGCTGCTCACCGGGGTCGTGATGGCCGCGGGACCGGTCGGCTGGCTCGGCCTCGGCGGCGTGGTCGCCGCCGCCTCCGCGGCGCAGCGTCGCAGTTGCCTGCGACGGTTGGAAAGGTCACCGTCCGCGCCGGCGCGGCGGCCGATCCGTGATACGGCGCAGACGTAGTGCCCGACGGTGTGCTTAACTCTGTGCCCACCACCACACGCACCGTTGCACCGAACGCACATCGCGAACGCACCATCGCAAGCGCACCATCGCACAGTCACAGCATTGTCACTGTTAGTGGGCCCATGGGGATGGATCAACGTGGCAAGTGTCGAATACGTGGAGGCGACGCACCGCTACCCGGGCAACCGCCGGGCCGCGGTGGAACAGCTGAATCTCACGATCGAGTCCGGCGAGTTCATGGTCCTGCTCGGGGCCAGCGGCAGCGGCAAGACCACCGCGCTGCGCATGCTCGCCGGCCTGGAGACGGTGGACACCGGCTCGGTGCTCATCGGCGGCGAGGACGTCAGCGACCTCGAGCCCGGCGAGCGGGACATCGCCATGGTCTTCCAGAGCTACGCGCTCTACCCGCAGATGACGGTCGCCGAGAACCTCGGATTCCGGCTCGCGCTGGCCGGCACCCCGCACTCCGCGGTGGCCCGCCGGGTGCGCCGGATGGCCAGCCAGCTCGACCTGACCCCGACGCTCGACCGGCTGCCGCGCACCCTGTCCGGCGGCGAGCAGCAGCGCGTCGCGATGGGCCGCGCCATGATGCGCGAGCCGCGGGTGTACCTGATGGACGAGCCGCTCGGCGCGCTCGACGCCAAGCTGCGCGCCGAGGTGCGTTCGCAGATCTCGAACATGCAGCGCCGGCTGGGCACCACGATGCTGTACGTCACGCACGACCAGACCGAGGCGATGACGATGGGCGACCGCATCGCGGTGCTGCGGGACGGGATCCTGCTGCAGTGCGACGCGCCGCGGGTGCTGTACGAGAACCCGTCGAACGCCTACGTCGCCGGGTTCGTCGGCTCCCCGCCGATGAACCTGCTCTCGGCGCGGGTGGAGCACAACTGGGCGCTGCTCGGTGACGTGGACGTGGTGGAGCTGCCGCTGGGCTACCGGCTGGTGCAGGAGCTGGCCGGGCCCGAGGTGACGGTCGGCTTCCGGCCGGACAAGGTGAGGCTGGCGCCGCCGGGAACCGGGCTGTTCGCGCACGTCGAGGCCGTGGAGAACCTCGGCTACGTGTCGTTCGCGCACTGCAACGCCGGCCTCGGCGACCGGCGCAGGGACGTGATCGTGCGCTGCGAACCCGGCGCGGCGCCGCACCCCGGCACCGCGGTCGGCATCGCGATCGACCCGGCCGAGGTGCACTTCTTCGAGCCGGTCACCGGCCGGCGGCTGTACGCGACCCGCTGAGCGCCGGGCGCGCGCCGGATGCGGAGAGGAACCGACGGCCCGTCAGACGCCCGGCGGCGGGCTCCACTCCTCGCCGAACCAGTCCTCGATCAGCCTGCGGGCGATCGAGATCCGGCCGGACGGCACGACCTCGCCGGACTCGATGGCGGCCGCGAGCTCGGCGCGGCTGAACCAGCGCACCTCCTGCAGCTCGTCCCCGTCCGCGCGCACCTGGTCCGGATCCTCGACCTGCGCCCGGAAACCGAGCATCAGGCTGCATGGGAAAGGCCACGGCTGGCTGCCCAGGTACTCGACCCGGGTGACCGTGAGCCCGGCCTCCTCGTGCACCTCGCGGGCGACGGCGGCCTCGAGCGACTCGCCCGGCTCGACGAAGCCGGCCAGCACCGAGTACCGATTCGCGTCCCAGGCGGACTGGCGGCCGAGCAGGAGCCGGTCGTCCGGGTCGGTCACCGCCATGATCACCGCCGGGTCGGTGCGCGGGTAGTGCTCGGTGCCGCACTGCGCGCAGCGCCGGACGTGGCCGGAGGCCGCCGGCTGGGTGAGGCTTCCGCAGCGGGAGCAGTACGTGTGGCTGCGGTGCCAGTACTCGAGCGCGACGGCGTGCGTGAGCAGGCCCGCGTCCCGGTCGGACAGCAGCAGCCCGGCCTCGCGCAGCGAGGCGGCGCGGGCGTCGGCGTCCTGGCGCCCCGGCAGCGTCTCGGCCGGCACCGCGAAGTAGGCGCGGCCCTGCTCGTCCCGGCCCAGGAAGTAGCGGTCCCCCTCCGGCGCGTCCAGCGAGGAGAGCAGCACCAGCTTCGCCAGCGGCGCGTCCGGGCTCTGCTGGACGACCGGGTCGAGCTCGTCGAGCACCAGCGCGCGGCCCTCGCTCACCACCAGCACCCGGCTGTCCGGGTTCGACCAGGCCGCGGCCACCGCCGGCTCGTCCAGCCGCAGCTCGGCCTGCCGGTCCAGCGTCGACCTGGCCAGTGCGAGACGGCCGAGCGGGCCGGTCAGCACGTCCCTCGGATCCGCCATCGGGCAGCCACCCCCTTGTGGAGTCATGCGTTCGTCTCTTCCGTCGAGCCGGGCGGTTGAACGATCATCACCGGCCCAAGACGGACAACTCCCGGGAACCGGTCGATTGTTCCCGGGACCGTCGCACCGGTGCGTCGGTGCACCGCTCTAGCTGCCGGAACCGGACTCGGCGAGGTCCGCCCACAGGTGGGCGGCCGCCTCCGCGCCCTTGAGCAGCAGGTCGAGGTCGACCTTCTCGTTCGGCCCGTGCCAGCCGTCGTCCGGCAGCGAGACGCCGAGGAAGACGACCGGGGCGCCGAGCACGTCCTGCAGGTCGGCCTCGGGTCCCGAACCGCCCTCGCGGGTGTAGAGGATCTCCCGCGGCACGGCCGGGTCCGCGGCGAAGGCGCGGCCGAGCGCTCGCGAGACGGACTGCAGCGCGGGGTGGTCCAGCGGGGTCAGGCACGGGCGCACGCCCTCGCCCTCGAAGTGCACGGCCGCGGTGATCCCGGCCGGCACCCGGTCGGCGAGCCAGGCCTCGAAGCCCTTCGCGACCGCGGCCGGCTCCTGGCCGGCCACCAGCCGGAAGGAGAGCTTCGCGTGCGCCTCGGACGGCACGATCGTCTTCGAGCCCGGGCCGGTGTGCCCGCCGTAGATCCCGTTGATCTCCGCGGTCGGCCGGGCCCAGACCCGCTCGAGGGTGGAGAATCCGGCCTCGCCCACGGCGGCGGAGGACTTCGCGTTGGACAGCCACTCCGCCTCGTCGAACGGCAGCCGGCCGATCAGCTCGCGGTCGGTGTCGGTGAGTTCGACGATGCCGTCGTAGAACCCGGGGACGGTCACCCTGCGGTCCTCGTCGTGCAGCTGCGCGAGCACCCGCACCAGCTCGGTGATCGGGTTCGGGATCGCGCCGCCGAACGAGCCGGAGTGCACGTCCCCGCTCGGGCCGGTGAAGTCGACCTGGGCGGCGATCAGGCCGCGCATGCCGGTGCAGGAGGTCGGGGTGTCCTTCGCCCACATGCCGGTGTCGGAGACCACGACCACGTCGCAGGCCAGCCGGTCGACGTGCGCCCGCAGCAGCTCGGCGAAGTGCGGGGAGCCGCTCTCCTCCTCGCCCTCCACGATCAGCTTGAGGTTGACCGCGGGGGCGGTGCGCCCGGTGGCGGCCAGGTGCGCCTTGAGGCCGAGGGTGTGGAAGAACACCTGGCCCTTGTCGTCGGCGGCGCCGCGCGCGTAGAGGCGCCCGTCCCGCTCGGCGGGCTCGAACGGCCCGGTCTGCCACAGCTCGAGCGGGGTGACCGGCTGCACGTCGTGGTGGCCGTAGACGACCACGGTCGGCGCCTGCGGGTCGCCGGAGGGCCACTCGGCGAACACCGCCGGCAGTCCCGCGCCGCCGCCGGTCTCCCACACCTCGACGGCGGGGAAGCCGTCGGCGCGCAGCTTCGCGGCCAGCCATTCGGCGCTCGCCCGCACGTCCGCGGCCCGTTCGGGGTCGCTGGAGACGGACGGGATGCGCAGCCATTCCTTCAGGTCCTCGAAGAAGCCGGCCGCGTTGCCCTCGACGTAATCCCGGATCTCTGCCATGGGCCGTAGCGTAGCGGGGACGATCCCCGGCTACTGCCGGTAGGTGGCCAGGAAGCGGGCGAGACCGTCGATCGCCGCCTCGAGGTCCTCGACGTGCGGCAGGGTGACGATGCGGAAGTGGTCCGGCTCCGGCCAGTTGAACGCGGTGCCGTGCATGACCAGCGTCTTCTCGGCGTTGAGCAGGTCCATCACGAACTTCTCGTCGTCCTCGATGCGGTACACCTTCGGGTCGAGCCGCGGGAAGGCGTAGATCGCGCCCATGGGCTTGGTGCAGCTGACGCCCGGGATCTCGTTGAGCATCCGGTACGTCAGGTCGCGCTGCTCGTAGAGCCGCCCGCCCGGCTCGACGAACTGGTCGATGGACTGGAAGCCGCCGAGCGCGGCCTGGATTGCGTGCTGCACCGGGACGTTCGGGCCCAGGCGCAGGTTGGCCAGGATCTCGAGGCCGTCGAGGAAGTCCTTCGCGTGCTCCTTCGGCCCGGTGATCACCATCCAGCCCATCCGGTAGCCGGCCGAGCGGTAGATCTTGGACAGGCCGTTGAAGGTGACGCAGATCAGGTCGGGGCAGGCGAGCGCGGTGGGCCGGTGCTCGGCGCCGTCGTAGAGGATCTTGTCGTAGATCTCGTCGGACAGGACCATCAGCTGGTGCCGGCGGGCGATCTCGACGAGCCCGTCGACGACCTGCTGCGGGTAGACCGCGCCGGTCGGGTTGTTCGGGTTGATCACGACGATCGCCTTGGTGCGGTCGGTGACCTTCGACTCGATGTCGGCGAGGTCGGGCGCCCAGTCCGCCTGCTCGTCGCACCGGTAGTGCACAGGCTTGCCGCCGGCCAGCGCCGTGGCGCCGGTCCACAGCGGATAGTCCGGCGCCGGGACGAGCACCTCGTCCCCTATGTCGAGCAGGCCGTTGAGCACCATGGCGATCAGTTCGGAGACGCCGTTGCCGATGTAGACGTCCTCGATGTCCACGATCGACAGCCCGCGGGTCTGGTACGACTGCGCCACCGCCCGCCGCGCCGAGGGCAGGCCCTTGGAGTCCCCGTAGCCGTGCGAGCCGGGCAGGTTGCGGATGATGTCCTGGATCAGCTCGTCCGGCGCGTCGAAGCCGAACGGCGCGGGGTTGCCGATGTTGAGCTTGAGGATGGAGTGTCCCTCGGCCTCGAGTTCCTTAGCTCGCGCCAGCACCGGTCCGCGCAGGTCGTACTGAACCTCGGACAGCTTGCGCGACTGCTTGAACTCCATCGGACACCCTTCGGTCAGGAGCGCGTTGATCTCCACCCGGCATGTGGGTCGTTTTTATCAGGAATGCGGTGAGTCGCGCATCGGTATTCCGCATGTTGTACGACAATCGGGCGGAGGATGCGCGGGCGGGAGCCCGACGCCGCCCGGCATGCCGCCGTCCGCAGACGAAGCAGACGAAGGAGCTCGATTGCGATGACGAGGACCCCCGTGACCGGACTGGACTCCCGCTACAGCGATCCGCGGGCGAGCGCGGCCGGCTGGGAGGAGACGGTGCGCGTGCTGGCGCAGGCACAGCTGTTCTGGCTGACCACGGTGCGTGCCGACGGGCGGCCGCACGTGACGCCGGTGGTCGCGGTCTGGGACAGGGACGCGGTGCACTTCCACACCGGCGAGCGCGAGCAGAAGTGGTTGAACCTCCGGGCGAATCCGTACGTGGTCCTGACGACCGGCTGCAACACCTGGGACCGCGGGCTGGACGTCGTGGTCGAGGGGCGGGCGGAACCGGTCACCGAGAAGGCCGCGATCGAGCGGCTGGCCGGGCTGTGGGCGCAGAAGTGGGACGGCCGCTGGAGGCTCTCGGCGACCGAGGGCGGCCTGCTCTCCGAGGGCGCGCAGATCGCCAGCCGGGTGTTCACGGTGCGACCGACGAAGGTCTTCGCGCACGCCAAAGGGGATCCGTTCGGCGCGACGACCCACCGGTTCTGACCTCGGTCAGAACAACCCGTCCGGGCCGGCCTCGGCGAGCAGCCGCTCGAGGCCGGCCCGGTCGGGCAGGCCGGCCGGGCGCACCACCTCGCCGCTGCGCACGTACAGGAACGCCGCGGAGACCCGCTCCAGCGGCACCCCGGCCAGCTCGGCCCAGGCCAGCCGGTAGACGGCCAGCTGCAGCGGATCGGCGTCCCGCCGCCGGCCCGTCTTCCAGTCCACGACCTCGTAGCGCGCGCCGCCTTCGCCGCCGCCTGCACCGCCGCCGATGCGGTAGACGGCGTCGATCCGGCCGCGCACGATCTGCCCGGCCAGCAGCAGCTGGAACGGCGCCTCGGTTCGGTACGGCGCGCGCTCGGCGAACTCGGTGCGCAGGAACGCCTCCTTGAGCTCGGCGAGGTCCTCGCCGTCCTCGTCCTCGCCGAACAGCTCCAGGTCCGCGTCGTCGAACAGGCTCAGCTGGCCGAAGCGCTCCTCGACCCAGGCGTGGAACTCCGTACCCCGCCTGGCCTGCGGCGCCGGGGGCCGCGGCATCGGGCGGAAGAGCTGCTCGGCGAACGCCTCGGGGTCCTTCGCGTACGCCAGCAGCCGGGTGGCCGAGAGCGAGACCGGCATCGGCACCTCGAAGCGCACCTCGTGCGCCCGGCGCAGCTCGTCGAGCAGCGCGTCCAGGTCCGCGTCCCAGCCCTCGACGAGCCGGCGCTGGCGCGGGTCCTCGATCTCCGGCTCCTCGGGCCACTCCTGCTCCGGCAGCCGCATCAGGGCGGTGACCGCGGCGGCCGCGGCCAGCCGCGCGGTGCGCGCCGACGAGTCCAGCGGGGCCGGCCACTCCGCCTCCGCCTGCTGCTCGCGCAGCGGGTTGTCCGCCTCGCCCTTCTCCGGCGTGAACGCCCACGCGTCGACGCGGCCGGCCTCGTAGTTCGCCAGCAGGTACTCGCGCAGGCTCAGCAGCGTGCCGTTCGCCGCGCGCGGCTCCTTCTGCGTCGGGCCCCACACGTGCGCCGAGGCGAGCAGCAGCTCCTTCGCCCGGGTCAGCGCGACGTACTCGACCCGCTGGTCCTCGTACTCGGCGTGCTCCTTCATCAGCGCGTCGAAGCGGTCCACCGCGCGCTTGGCCGGCTCGGGGCCGAGCTCCGGCAGCCATTCGCCGTCTCCGCGCAGCTCGTGCGGCAGCTTGCCGGCGTTCGTCGTGTACTTCTCCACCCGGGTGCGCGCCGCGTACTGGTGCGGGATGGCCACGACCTCCCACTCCAGGCCCTTCGCCTTGTGCATCGTCAGGATCTTCACGGTCGAGCTCTCGGCCGGCGGCAGGTCCACGTCCAGGCCGCGCTCGTGCGCCGCGGCCGCCTTGAGGAAGGTGCGGAACGCGGTGACCGACTCCTCGCCCTCCAGGTCGGTGAAGCCCCCGGCCACGCCGAGGAAAGCGCCGACCGTCTCGGCGCAGCGCTGCCGGTACGCGGCCGAGCTCGCCGCGATCTCCACCTCGAGGCCGGTCTCCTGCAGGATCCGCTGCAGCACGTCGGCGACCGGCTCGGACAGCGACCGCCGCAGCCTTCTGATCTCGACCGCGAAGCGCTCGAACCGGGCCAGCGCGGCCTCGGAGAACGGCAGTTCGGTGCCCGGGTCCGCCATCGCGTCGGCCAGCGAGACCACATCGGTCGGGTCGGCGCCGACCACGGCCTGGTCCAGGCCGCCGCGCTGCTCGGCGCCGGGCAGCCGGACCAGCTCGCGGGCGCGCCGGCCGAGCAGCGCCAGGTCGCGCGGGCCGATCCGCCAGCGCGGGCCGGTCAGCAGCCGAACCAGCGCGGAGTTGGCGGTCGGGTCGTCGAGCACGTCCAGCACGGCCACCAGGTCGGCGATCTCCGGCAGGTGCAGCAGCCCGGACAGGCCGACCACCTCCACCGGCACGCCGCGGCCGTGCAGCTCGGCGTAGATGTCGGGGATCTGATTGCCGGCGCGCACCAGCACCGCGATCTGCGACCAGTCGCCGCGCACGTGCTCGTACAGGCCCTGGATCCGCTCACCCAGCCACGCCACCTCGTCCGGCTGGGTGGACAGGAACGCCGCCTCGGCCCGGCCGCGGTCGTACTTCTCCGCGCTCGGCCGCAGCTGCCGGACCCCCGCGTGCAGTTCGCGCAGCCCGCCGGAGCGCTCGTTGGCGAAGGTGAGCAGCCGCCCGCCGCTGCGCCGGTTCTCGGAGAGCGCGTACTGGGCCGCCGGGCGGCCGTCGGCGCGCGGGAAGTGCTGCGGGAACCGGTCGATGTTCGACGGGGAGGCGCCGCGCCAGCCGTAGATCGACTGGCACGGGTCGCCGACCGCGGTCACCGGATGCCCGCCGCCGAACAGCCCGGCCAGCATCCGCCGCTGCGCCACGGAGGTGTCCTGGTACTCGTCGAGCAGCACCACCCGGTACCGCTCCCGCTCGATCAGCCCGACCTCGGGCACCTGCTCGGACAGCCGGGTGCCGAGCGCCATCTGGTCGCCGAAGTCCACGAAGTCGCCGGACCGCTTGAGCGCGCGATAGTCCTCGACCAGGGTGAGCAGCTCGCCGCGTTCCAGGGCGACGCGGGCGATCTCCCAGTACTTCGCGTAGCCGCGGCGGGGTCGGGCCTCCGGCTCGCCGAGCCCGTCGGCCACCGCCTGCCGGGTGAACGACGCGGTCCACTCGCGCAGCCGGACCGGTTCGACGACGTGCTCGGCCAGCTCGGCGTCGAGGTCGATCACCTTCCGGGCGAGCGTCGCGATCGAGCCGCGCAGGTGCTCGAACGGGCCGGCGGCGCGGCGCACCGCGCGGGCTGCGAGGGTGTACCGGTTCGCGTCGGCGAGCAGCCGGGCGGAGGGCTCGAGGCCCAGGCGCAGGCCGTGCTCCTTGATCAGGCCGTCGGCGTACGCGTGGTAGGTGGCGATCACCGGCTCGTCGGCGTCGTCGACGTCGTCCGCCTCGTGCGTGCCGTACGGATCATCGTGCGTGCCGTGCCCGCCGTCCGCGGCGAAGGCGTGCGGGGAACGCGGGCCCGGGACGGCGGCTGCAGCGGCAGCGCCGGCGGCAACAGCCGGTCCGGGCGTGCGGCCGAGCCTGGCCAGGCCGCCGAGGACGCGCTCGCGCAGCTCCCCGGCCGCCTTGTTGGTGAAGGTCAGGCCGAGCACCTCGCCCGGCGCCACCGCTCCGGTGCCCACCAGCCAGACCACCCGCGCGGCCATGACGGCGGTCTTGCCGGAGCCCGCGCCCGCGACGATCACGCCGGGTTCGAGCGGCGCGGTGATCGCGGCGATCTGCTCCTCGGTGTACGGGATGCCGAGCAGGTCGCGCAGCTCGTCGTGGGTGCGCAGGGCGGGACGGTCCGCGGCCGCCGCGCCCTCGGCGCGGCTCAGGCCGGCGCTCACTGCGGCAGCTCCCGGCCCTCGGGCTGCCGGGGGCAGGCCTTGCGCAGCGTGCAGGTGCGGCACGCGGACGGCTCGCCCGCGGCGTGGAAGCGCTCGGTCAGCACCGTGCCGGCGACCTCGGCGAGCAGCTTCGGCGCCCAGCCGGCGTCCGGCTGCTCGGCCAGCGGCGCCTGCGCGCGCACGGTCGGCTCGGCCGCGGCGGACTCGTCGCGCGGGTAGACCAGTTCGGCGCCGGCGCTCTCGCCGAGCCCCGCCGCCTCGGCCCCCATTTGATAGACCGCCAACTGCGCGCTGTGCGCCGCCTCCTTCTCTGTCTTCGCCTTGCGCCCGGTCTTGAAGTCGACCAGGTGGATCCGGCCGTCGGCGTCCACCTCGATCCGGTCGATGTAGCCGTGCAGCCGCACGTCCACGCCGCCGACGCGGAGCGTGGTGTCGAACTCCTGCTCGGCGGCCAGGAACTTGCGCCCCTCCCGGTGCCTGCCGTGCCAGACCAGGAAGCGCTCGAGCGCGTGGCGCGCGGCGCGCCGCTCCTGCTCGGATTGCCAGCGCGCCTCGAACGGCAGCCGGTCCCAGACCCGGTCGAGCCGGTCCATCAGCACGTCGATGTCCGCGGCCGTGGCGCCGGTGGCGACCTCCTCGGCGAGCGCGTGGAAGACCAGGCCGAAGCCCTGCTGCTCGGTGGACTGCTCCTGCGCGGCGGCCTGCCGCTCCAGGAAGTAGCGCAGCGGGCAGGCGTCGAGCGCCTCGACCGCGCTGGCGGAGAGCGGCACCGGCAGGTCGGGGCGAACTATCGGCGTCGGGTTGTCGGTGCGCTCGTACAGGCCCCACCAGCGCTCCGGCCCGCTGTGCGGCGCCAGCCGGGCGCCGTCGGCGCCCTGTGCCGCGGCGATCCTCGCCAGCCGCAGCACGGCGGCCTGCCGCAGCTCCTCGCTCACCGCGCCCTCCGGCGCGGTGGCGTATCGGCGCAGCTCGGCGAGCAGCGCGCCGAGCCGCAGCGGCCGGCGGCGAAGCACGTTCGCGGCGACCGGCTCGACGCCGAGTTCGCGCAGGAACCGGGACGGGGTCTCGCCCTCCTCGCCCTCGCCGCTGACCGCGCTGACGACGAGGCGTTCCTTCGCGCGGGTGACCGCGACGTAGAACAGCCGCCGTTCCTCGGCCAGCAGCGCGGCGGCCGGCAACGGGTCGGTCAGCTCGTGCCGCCCGATCCGGTCGGCGTCCAGCAGCGAACCGCGGTGCCGCAGGTCCGGCCACAGGCCCTCCTGCACGCCGGCCACCGCGACGAACCGCCACTGCAGGCCCTTGGACGAGTGCGCCGTCATCAGCTGCACCGCGCCGCCGCGGGAGGCCTTCTCGGCGAGCGTGTCCGCGGCTATGTCCTGTGCCTGCAGGCCGCTGATGAAGTCGGTGACGCCCGCGTGCCCGGTGCGCTCCTGGGCCCTCGCGGCCAGCGCGAACAGGGCGATGACCGCGTCCAGGTCGCGGTCGGCGAGCCGCCCGGCCGCGCCGCCGCGGTCCACGGCCCGGCGCAGCCGGCCCGGCCAGCGCGTGGGCAGCTCGGGCGTGCCGTTCCACAGCACCCACAGCGCGTCCTCGACCACGCCGCCGCGGGCGAGCGTGTCCGCGGCGGCGCGCAGCAGCAGAGCGAGGTCGCGGGCCGCGCCGCCGACTTCGGGGTCTACGGCGGTGAGTATCACAGGCTCGGACAGGGCCTCCCGGATCAGCTGGTCGGCGGGCCGCGGCGGGGCGGCCGGGCCCTCCGGGCGCTGCCCGGCCAGCGCCTCCTCGGTGCGCAGCGCCCGGCCGAGCCGGCGCAGGTCGCCGCTGTCGAGTCCGGCGAGCGGCCCGGTGAGCAAGGTGCGCGCGGTGTCCGGGGTGAGCGCGGCCGGGTCGGCGGCGCAGCGCAGCGCGAGCAGCAGCGCGGCCACCGCGGGTTCGCGGGCCAGCGGCACGTCCGCGGCGCGGATCTCCACCGGGACGTTGCCGGCGGTCAGCGCCCGGCGCAGCGCGGTGAGCTGGTTGCCGGTGCGGGCAAGCACCGCCATCTCGTCCCAGCCGACGCCGTCCTCGAGGTGAGCGCGGCGCAGCAGGTCGGCGAGCGCGGCGTGCTCGACGGACGCGGACGGGAAGGTCAGCACGCTCACCGAGCCGGCGTCCGGCGTCTCGGCCGCCGAGACCAGCTCCCGGTGCTCGCGCACCTTGTCCGCGGGCAGCCGGTGCAGCGGCATCCGGCGGGCGACGCGGCGGGAGGCGGCCAGCAGCCGCGGCCCGGAGCGGCGGCTGGTGCGCAGCACGGCGATCGGGGCGGGGTCGCCGTCGGCGCGCCGGAAGCGCTCGGGGAACTCGAGGATGCCGTTCAGATCCGCGCCGCGGAAGGCGTAGACGGACTGATCCGGGTCGCCCACCACGACGAGCTCCCGGCCGTCGCCGGCCAGCGCCTGCAGGAGCCTGACCTGGGCCGGGTCGGTGTCCTGGTATTCGTCCACGAACACCACGCGGTACGCGTCGCGCAGCTGCGCGCGCACCTCGTCGGTCTCGGCGAGCAGCACCGCCCGGTGCACCAGTTCGGAGTAGTCGAGCACGCCTCGCGCGTCGGCCACGTCCAGGTACTCGCCGAAGAAGCGGGCGGCGGCGCGCCAGTCGTCCCGGTCCGCGCGTTCCGCGAACGCGCGCAGCCTGTCCGGGTCGAGGCCCTGTTCGCGGGCGCGCAGGAGCACGGCCCGCAGCTCCTCGGCGAAGCCGCGGGTGCCCAGGGCGGCGCGCAGGGCGCCGGGCCAGCCCGCCTGGTGCGTCGTCCCGCCCCGCTGCGCGTCCCAGCCGGCGACCGGGTCGAGCGTGCCGCGCACCAGTTCGCGGATGACCACGTCCTGCTCGGGCCCGGACAGCAGCCGCAGCGGCTCGGAGAACAGGGCGGGGTCCTTGAACCGGCCGAGCAGCGCGAAGCAGAACGAGTGGAAGGTGGTCGCGCCGGGCACCCCGACCGTCTCGCCGAGCCTGGCCCCTATCCGGTCGCGCAGTTCCGCCGCGGCGGCACGGCTGAAGGTGAGCACCAGGATCTGCTCGGGCCGCACCGCCCCGGGACCGGACATGCGGTCCAGCACGGCCTCGACCAGCGTGGTGGTCTTGCCGGTGCCAGGTCCGGCGAGCACCAGCAGCGGCCCGCCGCGGTGCGCCACCACGGCGCGCTGCCCGGGGTCGAGCCGCGGCGCCCACCCGGGCACGGTGCGGCGCACCAGCGCGTAGGGCGGGGAGGCGGAGGTCACCGGGCGGCCTCGCTTCCTTGCTTCGACGCGGTGCGGGTACGGGTCAGGAGTCCATGACAGCACACGCCGCCGACAGCCGCGTTATTTCCGGCGACTTTCCCTGACCCGTTGCGTTACCGGCGCTGATGTCCGACCTTTGCGGAGTTTATTCCGAACCGTCCCAGCGGCACGCGGACAACCTGACCCGTTCGCGTTCGAGCTCGAATGGGGTCCCCTCGCTCAGATAGTGCGCCGCCGCCTGCCCGCGCAGATGCCCGGGCAGCCGGCCGGTCGAATCGACCACCCGCCACCAGGGCACGTCGGAGCCGTAACCGGACATCACCGCCCCCACCTGACGGGCCGTGCCCCGCTCCAGGAACTCTGCGATGTCCCCGTACGTCATCACCTTCGCGGGCGGAATCCGGCTTACCAGATCGAGCACCGCGCGGGCATACGGCGGCGCCTCATACGACCGGTTGACGGAATCGGGCATCGTTTTCAACCTTCGGGTGGATGGGACGGGCGAACTCGAGCGGGCAGTATTGACTGCTGGGAAAAATACTCCCGGGGGCGACCCCGGGCTGCACGATGATCAACCCATAAGCGACGATGGAACGACAGCCGCCGGCCGACGGGTGCCGCGGCCGTCGCGGCGAACACCCGGACGAAGGACACTGTGGACGTCATGGGCACCGAGGAGCGGGACGCGGACACGTCCGCGGCCTCGGACGTCGAAGACGACGCGCGGCGCGGCGGGGAGCGCGGCGCGCCGCGGGCCGCCGGGGCGCCGGTGTCGGTGGACGAGCCGCCGGAGCCGCGGCGGATACGGCGGCAGCCGGACCTGATGCGGCTGCTGTTCGAGTCGTTGATGATCGTCGTGGTGCTGATCCTGGGGAAGATCGGCGTGCAGACCACCTCCGGCCTGGAATCCGACATCCACCACGGGGTGCAACTGGCGCCCGGGTTCCTGCTCAGCGGCATCACCGTGCTCACGAACATCACCACGGCGGTGATCCCGGTGGGGCTGGCCGTGGAGCGGCTGGCGCGCAGGGACGGGCGGCGGGTGGCGGACGCGGTGATCGCGGCCGCGCTGGCGTACGGGATCGCGAGCCTGCTGAATCTGTGGATCACCTCGTCGTACGCGCCGGATTGGCTGCTGAACGAGCTGACGCGCCGGTTGAATACGGGCACGACCTCGCCGTTGCACATCTATATCGCCACCGTGATCGCGTTCTTGACGGTGCTGGGGTTCAACGACCGTCCGACGCTGCGGACCTTCACCTGGGTGTGTGTGGGGATCTACGCGGTGGCCACGTTGATGGCCGGCGACAGCGCGCTGGTGGGGTTGATCGTGACGTTCCTGTTGGGGCGTGCGGTGGCGTTCGGGTGGCGGTACGCGTGCGGGGTGGTCAACGAGCGTCCCACCGGGCAGGTGGTGGTGGCGATGCTCGCGGAGGTGGGGCTCGGCCCGG
>Ga0310811_10004890_pt1 | contig 16874 bp, 11 predicted proteins | sample YCmetagenome_FD_207642 | JGI IMG/M metagenome (GOLD analysis project Ga0310811, IMG submission 207642) | Soil microbial communities from experimental microcosm in Duke University, North Carolina, United States - YC | ecosystem: Engineered > Artificial ecosystem > Soil microcosm > Unclassified ...
CCGGCAGCTCGGTGAGGGGGACGGGCGGCGGTTCGCGCACCGCCGCGATCAGCGCCAGCCGCCACACACCGGAAAGGCTGCCGGTCACGACTGACAGCCGGGCGCCGGTCTCTTCGCCGCCGGCCAGATCAGGAGGGACGACCGGCGGCGATTCGAGCAGGATGGTCCCGGCAGCATGACCCGTCGCCAGCCACGCGTAGATCTCGCCCGAAGAGGACGATGCGAGGAGGACGGCGTCCTGGACAACTGACGGCCCCGATGCGGCGCGTCTCCGGATCGCGTGCTGCCATTTGAGCACGCCGCTTTCCCGGTCCAGCGCGCGGACGACGTTGTCGAGGGCGACGAAGTAAACGCGCTGATCGTCGACCGCCGGCGCGCCAATCATGTTGGCGCCGACCCGCCACGTCCAGTCCACCTCGCCATCGGCGGCCTTGAGCGAGTAGAACTGGCGATCGCTTGCGCCCACGTAGACGCGATCCGCTGCGGCAACGGGCTCTGCGGGAACGCCGCCGACCTCGCGCTCCCACACCGGGCTGCCATCCTCGAGATTCAGCGCCACAATGCGCCCATCGTCTGTCGGCACGTAAAGGCGATTGCCATCGACCGCGGGCCGGCGGGACACGACGCCGACATCGCGCGTCCACACCACCGAGCCATCCTGCCCGCGCCGCGCCGTCACGGTCGTGTCTGCCGCCGTGATGAGCCAGCCGCCTCTCGCGAGCAAGGGAGCCGAAGGAATGGGCATCGGCCGGGTCCAAGCCGTCGAACCGTCGGTTCCACGCAGCGCGTAGACTGCCTTGCTGCTGACGGCGAACAACAGGCCATTGTCGAGCGCGATCGCGCGGTCAGTGGCGAGCGGCCGATTCCAGACTTCGGACCCGTCGCTGGCGGAGCGGGCGACGATGGATCCCGAGCGCAGCGCGATGTAGATGCGGCTCGCGTCGCTGAGCGGCGGCGCGTTGGCGACGGGCGGTCCGCCGATCTCGACGGTCCAGTTCGTCGCGAGCGGGAAGAGCGACGGCTTGACATCCGCGCTCGCCTGGAGCGCGCACGCGGCCACGCCGATTGCGATCCACGTGATCGCGCGTTTGCGTCTCGTGGCGGCAGACGACACGCAATATAATAGCGTTCTCCCGTGCATCATCAAACGATCGTTGTCCTGGATTTCGGCTCGCAGTTCACGCAATTGATCGCGCGCCGCCTGCGCGAGCTGTCGGTCTATTCCGAGATCCTTCCGTACAACACGGCGCCGGACGAGATCGCGAAGCGCAAACCGCTCGGCATCATTCTCTCCGGAGGACCCAAGAGCGTGCGCGAGCAGGGTGCGCCACGCTGCGACCCGGCCGTGTTCGCGACAGGCGTGCCGGTCCTCGGCATCTGCTACGGCATGCAGCTGATGACCGACGCACTCGGCGGGGAGGTCGCACCCGCGCCGCACCGCGAATACGGCCTCGCGACGGTCTCGATCGCGCAAGGGCAACCGATGTTTGCGTCGCTGCCCGCCGAGCTGCGTGTGTGGGCGAGCCACGGCGACTTCGTCGCGCGCGCTCCGGGAGGATTCGTCGTCACGGCGACGAGCGCCAACGCGCCCATCGCGGCGATGGTCGACGAGGATCGCAGATTCTACGCGCTGCTGTTCCATCCGGAGGTGGCACATACCGAACGCGGCACGGAGATCCTCCGCAATTTTGCGTTCGACGTGTGCGGCTGCACGGGCGACTGGACCATGGCGTCGTTCGTGCAGGAAGCGATCGCGGGCATCCGCGCGAAGGCCGGAAACGGACGGGTGGTCTGCGGATTGAGCGGCGGCGTCGATTCGACGGTTGCGGCGCTGCTCATTCATAAGGCCATCGGCGACCGTTTGACGTGCATCTTCGTCGACAACGGCGTGATGCGAATGGACGAAGCGGCGCAGATCACGTCACGGTTCGAGCGTCTCCGGCTGCCGCTGGTGTTCGCCGACGCCAGCGATCTGTTTCTCGAACGGCTCCAGGGGGTGACCGACCCGGAGCAGAAGCGTAAGATCATCGGCGCCACGTTCATCGACGTCTTCGAGACGGAAGCCGCGAAGCTGGGCGATTTCGATTTCCTCGCACAGGGCACGCTCTATCCCGACGTCATCGAAAGCGTCTCGGTGATCGGACCGTCTCACGTAATCAAGAGCCACCATAACGTGGGAGGTCTTCCCGATCGCATGCGCTTCAAGCTCATCGAACCGCTCCGGCAGTTGTTCAAGGATGAAGTGAGGGGCGTCGGACAGGAACTGGGCCTCGACGAAGCGTTCGTCTGGCGGCAGCCGTTCCCCGGTCCGGGGCTGGCCGTGCGGATCCTCGGAGAGATCACCGGGTCGCGGCTGAACCTCGTGAGACGAGCGGATGCGATCGTCGCCGAGGAGGTGAAGAAGGCGGGCTGGTATCGGCGCCTGTGGCAGTCGTTTGCGGTACTGCTGCCGGTGCAGAGTGTCGGCGTGATGGGCGATGCGAGGACGTACGAATACACGGTGGCGATCCGGGCCGTGGAGAGCAAGGATGGGATGACTGCAGACTGGGCGAAACTGCCACACGATCTGCTCGCGTCCATTTCGTCGCGGATCGTGAACGAGGTCAAGGGCATCAACCGCGTCGTCTACGACATCAGCTCCAAGCCTCCCTCCACAATCGAATGGGAATAGCGCATTGAAGAGTGACGACTGCCGATTGAAGATTGGGGATTGAAGATTGGGGATTGAAGATTGGGGACTGAAGATTGGGGATTGAAGATTGGCGATTGGAATTGTTGATTGAAGGTTGCCGAATCCCGCCGACGGCGGCCGATCGGCAGTCGGCCATGGGCAGTCCCAATCGGCAAATTGCCGATCAACGTTCCACTCGTCAATCGACAATCGAATCGGCTATCGACAATCGTCAATCCGTGAATTGGCAATCGCCAATCGGCAATCGACAATTGTCAATTCGTGAATCGACAATCGGCAATTGTCAATTCGTCAATCGGCAATCACCAATCGGCAATCGGCAATGATCGAATTCGTCCACCTGCACCTGCACTCTGAATTTTCGCTGCTCGATGGGGCATGCAGGATCGAAGAACTGCTCGATAAGGCCGTCGAGCTGCAGATGCCGGCAATGGCGATCACGGAACACGGCAACATGTTCTCGTCGATCGTCTTCCACGACCAGGCGCGCAAACGCGGGATCAATCCGATCCTCGGCTGTGAGGTGTACGTCGCGCCAGGGGACCGCCGCGTCAAGAGCGGGACGCCGGGAGAGACGGCGAACCATCTCGTTCTGCTCGCCGAGACCCTCGAGGGCTACCACAACCTCATCAAGCTGGTCTCGTCGGGCTACACCGAGGGTTTCTATTACAAGCCGCGCATCGACAAGGAATTGCTCGCCCGGCACTCGAAGGGCCTCATCGGCTTGAGCAGCTGTCTCAAAGGGGAAGTCGCGACCGGCATCCGCACCGAGCAGCAGCAGAAAGCGATCCACGCCGCAGCGACGTATCGGGACATTCTCGGGCGCGACAACTTCTTTCTCGAGATGCAGTATCAGGGCATCGATGAGCAGAAGATCGTCAACATCGGCGTCCAGCCGATTGCGAAAGACCTCGGGCTCGACCTCGTCGTCACGAACGACGTCCATTACCTGAAAGACACCGACTACAAGCCGCACGACATCCTGCTGTGCATCGGCACCGGGAAAACGGTGAACGACGCCGATCGGCTGCGCTATCACGGGGATCAGTTCTTCCTGAAGACCCCCGAGCAGATGGCGGCGGTGTTCCCCGACCACTTCGACGCGCTGTCGCGGACGGCCCGCATCGCCGAGCGCTGCAACGTCGATCTGTCGTTCAAGGAGAACTACCTCCCGAACTTTGCGGTGCCCGACGGCTTCGCACTCGACGACTATTTCGAGCACATCGTGCGGCAGGGGTTCGAGATGCGCCTCCCCAGGCTGCGGGAACTCGCGGGCAGAGGCGTTTTGAAGCACACGCTCGACGAGTACGAACGCCGACTGACGTACGAAATCGAGATGATCAAGACGATGAAGTACCCGGGTTACTTCTGTATCGTCTGGGATTTCATCCGCTATGCGCGCGAGCGCGGGATTCCAGTCGGCCCGGGACGCGGATCGGCCGCCGGGAGCCTCGTCGCGTATTGCCTGCGGATCACGGACGTCGACCCGATCGAGTACGACCTCATCTTCGAGCGGTTCCTCAATCCCGAACGGGTGTCGCTGCCCGACATCGACATCGACTTCTGCGAGCGCCGGCGCGGCGAGGTGATCGAGTACGTCACGAACAAGTACGGCCGCGAACAGGTCGCTCAGATCATCACCTTCGGCACGATGAAGGCGCGCGCCGTGGTGCGGGACGTCGCGCGCGTGATGGACATTCCGTACGCCGACGCCGACAAGGTCGCCAAAGCCGTTCCCCCGGCGCTCGACATGACCCTCGAGAAGGCGCTCTCGGAGAGCCCCGCGCTCAAGGAGATGGAGCTGAAGGACGCGCGCGTCAAGGAGCTGATCGAAGTCGCGCGGCGCCTCGAGGGCATGACGCGGCACGCATCGGTCCACGCCGCCGGCGTCGTCATCGCGCCGCGGCCGCTCACGGAATTCGTCCCGCTCTACAAGTCGCAGAAGGACGAAATCGTCACGCAGTGGGCCATGAAGGAGGTCGAACGCGTCGGCCTGCTGAAGATGGACTTCCTCGGGCTGAGCACATTGACGCTCATCCGCGATTGCCTCGACGAGATCAGGCGCACCGAAGGCCTCGACCTGGACATCGACGCGATTCCGCTGAACGACGCAAAGACCTACAAGCTGTTTGCCGACGGTCAGACCTACGGGGTGTTCCAGTTCGAAAGCTCCGGCATGCGCGAGCTGCTGCGCAAGGCCAAACCGGAGCGGCTCGACGACCTGATCGCGCTGAACGCGCTCTATCGTCCCGGCCCGCTCAAATCGGGCATGGTCGACGATTTCATCTCGCGCAAGCAGGGCAAGACAGACGTCAAATACGAGCTGCCGCAGCTCGCGCCAATCCTGCAGGACACCTACGGCGTCATCGCCTACCAGGAACAGGTGATGCGCATTGCGGCGGTTCTTGCCGGCTTCACGATGGGGCAGTCGGACGTGCTGCGCAAGGCCATGGGAAAGAAGGACCCCAAGGTCATGGCCAAGCAGCGCGAGGCCTTCATGGCGGGCGCCGCCAGGAACAGCGTCAACGAGAAAAAGGCGAAGAAAATCTTCGACCTGATGGAGTTCTTCGCCGGCTACGGCTTCAACAAATCGCACTCGACGACGTATGCCTGGGTCGCCTATCAGACGGCCTACCTGAAGGCGAACTATCCGTCACATTTCATGGCGGCGCTGCTGACCATCGAGGCGGCCAACACAGAGAAGCTGGCCACGTACCTCGGCGAATGCCGGGAACTCGGCATCCCCATCCTGCCGCCGGACATCAACCAGAGCCAGCTCGCGTTCACGGTCGAGAGCGTCAGGCCGGCGCAACCGATGCTCGCCGACATGTCTCCGCCCAACCCTCCAATACGGTTCGGGCTGTGCGCGGTGAAGAACGTCGGCGAGGGCGCCATCGTCTCCATGCTTCGCGTTCGCGAGAAACGCGGCCGCATCGATTCGATCTTCACGCTCTGCGAAGACGTCGACCAGCGGCTCGTCAACAAGCGGCCGCTCGAAAGCCTGGTGAAGGCGGGCGCCTTCGACGACCTCGACGAGCACGCTTTCGGCGGCGGCCCGAAGCCGGTGGCCCTCCGGCGCGCGCGTCTGTTCGCCGCCATCGACAAGGCCATCGAGCACGGAAGCCGCCATCAGCGCAATCGCGAGGAAGGGATGGTCTCCTTCTTCGATCTGACGCACGACGACGAGCCGCCGGCGGCGATCCCGCTGCCGGACGTCCCCGCGTGGTCCGAAGCGCAGCAGCTGGCGTTCGAAAAGGAATCGCTCGGACTGTACATGAGCGGCCACCCGCTCGAGCGCTTCAGTGACGACCTGAAACTGTTCGGCGCCCAGCGCGTCGCGGACCTGGCTGCTTCGCTGCCCGACGTCTGGGTCGGCGGGATCATCAGCGGTCTTCGCCCGCTGAAAACGAAAAAGGGCGACCGCATGTGCGTCTTCATGCTCGACGACCTCGGCGGGAGCATCGAGGTCGTCGTGTTCCCCGAGACGTTCGCGCGATTCGGTGCGATGGTCGCGGCGGACGCGATGGTCCTCGCGCGCGGGAAGTTCGAAAAAGACGACGAGTCGGCGCGGCTCGTCGCGTCGGAGCTGATGTCGATTGCCGCGCTGCGGGAGCGGACGACACGGGAGGTGGCGATCCATCTCGCGATGCCTCCGCACAGCCGTGCGACGCTCGAAGCGCTGGCGGACCTGTTCTCGCGCCACCGCGGCGATCGCCGCGTCTCGCTCGAACTCGACGTCAGGAATGGCGGCAAGCCGATGCGCGTGAAAGCCGACGTGGCGCAGCGCGTCAGGCCGTCCGAACAGCTGGTGGAAGAAGTGGAACAATTGTGCGGAACGGGATCGGTGGAACTTCGCTGACGATCGCCGACACCCGTTCACTGGCGCCCGACGCTGCCTATGCCTGAACTGCTGGAATTCGAAGAGCCGGTCGGAGTGCTCCTCAAGGAAATCGAGGCGCTGAGCATGCTCCCGCAGACGCCGGAGCGCCAGCGGTCGATCGAATCGCTGCGGCGCCGCGCCGACGAAATCCGTCAGGAAATCTTCCGGTCGCTGACCCCGTGGCAGCGCGTGCTGGTCGCGCGCCACTCGAACCGTCCGAACACACTCGACTACATCGAGCGGCTGTTCACCGACTTCGACGAGCTGCACGGCGACCGGCGCTTCGCGGACGACCACGCGATCGTCACGGGGCTCGCGGTTTACAAGGCGACGCCGATCGCCGTCATCGGGCACCAGAAGGGCCGCGACACCAAGCAGAAGATCTTCCGCAACTTCGGCTACGCGCGCCCGGAAGGCTACCGCAAGGCGCTCCGCGTGATGCATGTCGCGCAGAAGTTCTCCCGGCCGATCGTGGTGTTCGTCGACACGCCCGCCGCGTATCCAGGAATCGAGTCCGAGGAGCGCGGGGTCGCCGAAGCGATCGCCCTCAATCTGCGCGAAATGGTCATGATCGACGCCCCCATCGTCGTCATCGTCTGCGGTGAAGGCGGCAGCGGCGGAGCCCTGGGGATCGCGATCGGGGATCGCGTGCTGATGCAGGAGTTCTCCGTCTACAGCGTCATCCCGCCGGAAGGCTGCGCGGCGATCCTGTGGCGGGACGCCAACCGCAAGGTGGAAGCGGCGGCGGCGCTCAAGATCACGGCGCCCGACATGCTGGCCATCGGCCTCATCGACGGCATCATTCCCGAGCCGATCGGCGGCGCGCACAACGACTACGAAGCAGCCGTCGCGCTCGTCGACCAGGCTCTCGCCGCTGCGCTCGCCGAAGTGATCGCACTCCCGTCCGAGGTCCGGCTGGATCGACGGTACGAGAAATTCCGCCGCATGGGCGCCGAGGGAGAGGCGTTCGTGGACACCGCGAACGGCGGAGAAATCGCCGATTGACGGTTTCGAGTCCTCAATCAGCGGTTTCACCGATGCCCAAGCTCCGCTGGCACCACCTGTCGTGCAACGACGAAGACGCGCGCGCGCTCGGCGCCACGCTGAATCTTCATCCGACGATCGCGCGGCTGCTGTGCCTGCGCGGGCTCACCGACCCGGAGGCCGCGCATCGGTTCCTGAACCCGTCGCTGGACCACCTGCACGATCCATTCAAGCTCGCCGATCTCCAGAAGGCCGTCGAGCGCATCGAGGCGGGCATCGCGCGCCGCGAACGCATCGCCATCCACGGCGATTACGACGTCGATGGCATTACGTCGACAGTCATCCTGCGCCGCGCGATCGAAATGCTCGGGGGGGAATGCGTGCACTTCATCCCCGAACGGCTCCGCGACGGCTATGGTCTGCAGCCGGCGGCAATCGAGCGGCTGCACGCGGACGGCGTCCGCCTGATCATCTCCGTCGACTGCGGGATCAGGGCCGCCGATGCGGCGACGCGCGCAAGGGAACTCGGCATCGACCTCATCATCACGGACCACCACGAGCCCGACGGCGACCTCCCGGCTGCGCTCGCCGTCGTCAATCCGAAGCGCCGCGACTGCGCCTATCCGGACAAGCACCTCGCGGGCGTCGGCGTCGCGTTGAAGCTCGTACAAGCGCTGTGCGAGCGAAGCGGGAAGAGCAGGTGGCTGCCTGCATTCGTGAAAGTCGCTGCGATCGGTACTCTCGCCGACGTCGTCCCGCTCGTGGGGGAGAATCGCGTGCTGGCGAAACTGGGCCTCGATTCGCTCAGCACGGGACGCCACACGGTCGGACTACGCGCGCTGCTCGAGGGCGCCGGACTGCTGGGCAAGCGGGTCGACAGCTATCACGTCGCGTTCATGCTGGCGCCGCGGGTGAATGCGGCCGGCCGCATGAGCACACCCGATATCGCGACGCGCCTGCTGCTGGCGACCGACGAAGCGATGATGGATGAAGCACGGACGCTCGCCGGGCAGCTGAACGAGGAAAACCTGCGCCGTCAGGTGGAGGAGGCGGACCTGGTCGCACAGGCGAAGAAAGCCATCGAGACGGACCCCGCGGTGGGCGCCCACAACGTACTCGTTGTCGGTGGGGAAGGCTGGCACCGAGGCGTGATTGGAATTGCGGCGTCGAAGCTCGTGGACACGTACCACAAGCCGGCAATCGTCCTCTCGATCGAAGGCGAACTGGCGCATGGATCCTGCCGGAGCATCCCGGATCTCGACATGCTGGAGGCGCTCGAGGGATGTGCCGATCTCTTCATCCGGTTCGGAGGACACAAACAGGCGGCCGGGCTCACCATGGAGGCGGTCAACGTGCCCGCGTTTCGCGCCCGCATCAACGCTCACGCAGATGAGGTGCTCGAACCGGATCAACTCCGCCCTCGACTGCGCATCGACGGTCCTCTCAATCTGAAGCACATCACGCCCGATCTCGTCGACGGCCTGCACCGGCTCGCGCCCTTCGGCCTGGCAAATCCGCGTCCGGTGTTCCACGCGATGCCCGTCGAAATCGTCGACGGCCCGAGGCCGCTGAAAGATCGGCACTTGAAGATGACGTTCCGCCAGGACGGCCGGAGCTTCCGCGCGATCGCCTGGCGCGCCGCTGAGCGCGCGGCGTTTCTGACGGAACACCGCACGGGCGTCAACCTCGCGTTCTCCCTCGAGGAAAACCAGTTCCAGGGAGAGACCTATCTCGAGTTGTCGGTCGCGGACTTCAAGTCGCTCAGCGACGTAGAATAGGGAAGAAAGAAGACTGAAGAAGGAAGACGGAAACGAGGTGGAGGACGCCGTTTCCTGCGCCTTTCTTCTGTTTTCTGTCTTTCGCAAATGCACTACAAACGCCTGCGCGGCGTCATCGGAATTTTCGTCGTGCTCTTCGCCGCGTACGTGGGGTTCTCGTACCACCGCGCGACGAAGCACGCGCCGCCACCCGCCGGACCGCCGCCGATCCATCCGATCGACAAGAACGCGCAACAACAGACGACCGGTGGAGGGCACCTCGAACGCTACAAAGAGGGGAAAGTCGCGTTCTCGATCCGGTTTGGCGGCGAGTTGTCGTATCCCGACGGACGCACGCGGTTTTTTGACGGCGTCGAAGTGTCGCTGCCAAAGGCCGGCAAGCTCGTGAAGATCAAGGGACGCGAGGCGGAACTCACCGCGCCGCCGGATAAAGATATCGGGACGGCCCACCTCACCGGCGGGGTGACGCTGACGACGAGTGACGGCGTAACGGTAACGGCGGAGCAGGCCAGCTACGACGACCGCGACGGGATCGCGCGTATCCCTGGACCTCTGAAGTTCTCGCGCGGCCGCATGAACGGCTCGGGCGTAGGCGGAACGTACGACCGCAATCGCGACGTGCTGTGGATTCTCGATCGCGCTCGGGTCGACGTCGCGCCGGACGACAAAGGCACCGGAGCGGCCCACGTGACGTCCAAAACGGCCGGGTTCGCCCGGGCGGACCATTACATGAAGTTCACCGGCGCCGCTCGTCTCGAGGGTGAGGGTCGTGTGATCACCACCGACGAGGCCACACTGTATCTCGACGACACGGACGAGCTCGTCCAGCGGATGGAGCTTCGGACGAACTCGCGGATTGCCTCGCAGCCCGGCAGTGCAGGGGCGGACATGCAGGCGCGCGACATCGATCTGGCCTACGCTCCCGACGGCCGGACGCTGCAGACGGCCCATCTCGTCGACAACGCAGTCGTCCAGCTGCCCGGCGATCCGGGCAAGGCCGGGCGCCGCGTCGCCGGCCAGACGATCGACATCGCGCTCGCACCGGACGGCACGACGGTGACGAACCTCAACGCGAGCGAGAAAGTGCAGGTGGACCTGCCGCCGGACGAGGACACGCCGGCGCGCCGCATCCGGTCGACGACGCTGGCCGCGTCAGGACCGCCGGTGCCCAACGGCGAAGCGCCGGGAGGGCTCCAGCGCGCCACGTTCGCCGGCGCTGTCGATTTCCACGAGACGCGGCCGGCGAATGCCAAAAAGAAGGTCGCCGCCGTGAACCGCACCGCGCGGGCCGAAAGGCTCGACGTCACGACAAAGCCCGGGTTCGGGGACGTGCAGACGGCATCGTTCCACGGAGGCGTGCACTTCACGGACGGAACGGACACGACCGCCGATGCGCCCGTGGCCGTGTACGACGTCGCCGCGGATCGGCTCGACCTCCAGCCGCCCGTCAGCGGCGAGCACGGCATGGGCCCTCACGTCAGCGACAGCCGTCTGCAGGTGGACGCGCGGACGATTCAGTTGACGCTGACGTCGCAATCGCTGAAGGCCGACACCAACGTCCGCAGCGTCATCCAGCAGCAGCACGGCGCGAAGCAGGGCAGTGACGTGCGGGTACCCGGCATGTTGAAGCAGGGGGAGCCCGTCAACGTCAAATCGAACCGCCTCGATTACGACGGCGACGCATCGCTGGCCACCTACAGCGGCAACGCGCGTCTCTGGCAGGACGATACCGTCATCCAGGCCGATCGGATCGTGCTCGACGACAAGAATGGCAACCTGCACGCAACGACCGGCGTCCGCACGGTGATGACGCTGAAGCAGGCGCCGTCCGAAAATGCGAAGCCGGCCGCACCGACCCGGCCGCCGGACCCGACCACGACCGTCGCCGAGGACTTCGTGTACGACGATTCCAAACACGTGGCGACCTACACGACGAAGGCGCACATGAGCGGCCCGGACGGCGACATCACGACCGACAAACTCGAGCTCTATCTGTCCGACGACGGTGGAGAACTGGAGCGCGCCGAAGGATACGGCAACGTGATCTCGCGTCAGACCGCGCGGCGGGCGTACGGCAACCGCATGACGTATCTTGCGGCAAAGGACGAGTACACGATGGTCGGAACGCCCGTGAAGATCTACGACGACACGCCGCCGAACTGCAAAGTCACAACCGGCGCCACTTTGACATTCCACCAGGCCGTCGATACCATCCGCTCCATCGGAAACGAAACCTCCAGCCAGCAGACCGAATCCATTGCCTGCGGTGCCGTGAAGAACTGACGCATGCCGACGCTGCGCACGCAGGATCTGACCAAATCCTACGGCGGACGGACGGTCGTCAAAGGCGTCAGTGTGGCGCTCGAGTCCGGCGAAGTCATCGGGCTGCTGGGGCCCAACGGCGCGGGCAAGACGACAACGTTCTCGATGATCGTGGGGCTGACCGCGCCCGATTCCGGACGGGTGCTGCTCGACGGCGCCGACGTGACCGACGACCCGATGTACATCCGCGCCCGCAAGGGCATCGGATACCTGCCGCAGGAAGCATCGGTGTTCCGCGGGCTCACCGTCGAACAGAACATCATGGCCATTCTGGAAACGCTCGACTTGTCGGGCGCCGAGCGGCGGACTCGCCTCCGCGATCTGCTGGCGGAACTGGGCCTCACGCCGCTCGCCAAATCGCCGGCCTACACGCTGTCGGGCGGTGAACGGCGCCGATGCGAGATCACGCGCGCGCTGGTGATGTCCCCCAAGTTCATGCTCCTCGACGAGCCTTTCGCCGGCATCGACCCGATCGCCGTCACGGATATCCAGAACATCATCTTTCACCTCAAGCAACGCGGCATCGGGGTCATCATCACGGACCACAACGTCCGTGAGACGCTCCGCATCACGGACCGCGCGTACATCGTTCACGACGGGACGATTTTCCGGAGCGGAACGCCCGATAGTCTTGCAGCAGATGAGGATGTGAAGCGGATTTACCTCGGCGCCGAGTTCCGATTGGACTAAAATCAAAGGTCGAGACGGCTGTCGGACCCATGGCAATCCAGCAGAAGCTGCACACCAAACTCGTTCAAAAGCTCATCCTGACGCCATCGCTGCAGCAGGCGATCAAGCTGCTGCCGATGTCGACGCTGGAGCTCGCAGACCTGCTGAACCAGGAGATGGTCGAAAACCCGCTCCTCGAAGAGGTCCCGACCGAAGAACTGCAGCCCGCCGAGCAGGCCCAGACGGAGAAGCCGGAGGCGGATCAGGCCGCGGCCGAGAAATCCGACGCGTGGGACGACGCCGATTACGAATATTTCTTCGGGGATTACCTCGACGACGGCTACCGCTCCCGCACCCCGTCCGAAGTCAAGGAATTGCCGCCGATCGAGAACACGCTCTCGTCGGCCAGCTCGCTGTCGGATCACCTGCTCTGGCAGCTCTCGCTGCATCAGTCGGACGACGAGCAGCTGCGCGAACTCGGCACCGCGATCATCGGCAATCTGGACGACGACGGGTACCTCGTCGCCTCAGTCGAAGAAATCGCTGCCATGGGCGACTGGCCCGTCGGCGATGTCGAGACGGCGCTGCAGCTGATTCAGACCTTCGATCCGCGCGGCGTGGCCGCGCGCGATCTGCAGGAGTGTCTCTGGCTTCAGCTGAAGTTCCTCGGACTCGAAGGGACGCCGACTGAAAAGATCGTGACCGAGCATCTACGGCTGCTCCAGAACCACCAGGTGCCGGAGATCGCGAGGCGCCTCGGCATGGCGATCGACGACCTCAAGGAGCACATCGAGATCATCCGCAATCTCGACCCGAAACCGGGCAGCCGCTACAACCCGCAGCAGTCGCAGTACGTGATCCCCGACGTCTACGTGGTGAAGGTCGAGGATCAGTACGTGGCGATGCTGAACGAGGAAGGCCTGCCGCAACTTCGCATCAGCCCGACGTACCGGCGGCTGTTGGACAAGAACGCCCCCGGCACGCAGGAAAGCAACGAGACCAGGAATTACGTCAAGGACAAGTTCCGTTCGGCGCTGTGGCTGATCAAGTCAGTCGATCAGCGGCAGAAGACAATCCAGAAGGTCGCCAACAGCATCATCAACTTCCAGCGCGAGTTCCTCGACAACGGAATCGAATACCTGCGGCCTCTGGTGCTCCGCGACGTGGCGAACGACATCGGCATGCACGAATCCACCGTGAGCCGCGTCGTCAACAACAAGTACATGCACACGCCCCAGGGCGTGTTCGAAATGAAATATTTCTTCCACAGCGGGATCAGCAGCTCGTACGGCGACAGCGTGTCGTCGGTGACGATCAAGCAGCGGATCCGGAAGATCATCGAAAACGAGGACCCGCGCAAGCCGCTCAGCGATTCGAAGATTGTCAGCATCCTCCAGAAGGAAGGGCTCATGCTCGCCCGCCGCACGATCGCGAAGTACCGCGAGGAGCTGAAGATCCCGACGTCGAATCAGCGGAAGGTCCTGTACTGATCGACCACCCATGCGCGTAGACATCACCGGCCGTCAGGTCACCATCACCCCGGCCATCCGTCAGCTCATCACCCGCCGTCTGTCCAAGGTCGAACGGGTGCTCAATGACCGCGCGATCTCGGCGACCATCATCCTGACGAAGGAAAAATACCGCCACCTCGCCGAGATCGTGATCCATGCCAGGGGCGACCATATGCTGCGCGCGAAGGGGGAAGGCAACGCCTGGAACCCTTCGGTCGCCGACGCGGCCGGCCGCCTCGAGCAGCAGGCGCAGAAGCTCAAGTCGAAGTTCACGGAGCGGAAGCGGAGCGAAAACGGAAAGCGGACGCCCACGGAAACGGAGGGCTCGGACGGCACGGAACCGGCGGCGCGACGGATCATCCGGGCGACTCGCTACGCGGTGAAGCCGATGTCGGTCGACGACGCGGCGCTCCGCGTCGAGAGCGGTCCCGACGCGTTCGTCGTCTTTCGCAACGCGGACACCGACACCGTCAGCATCGTCTATCGCCGCAAAGACGGTAATTTCGGGCTCATCGAGCCTGACTGAGCCCGGTGAATCTCAGATTCAAGGCTGCAGACTGCGGGTCCGGACCGCTCATCCGGCAATCGATCTGTCATCCACAATCCGCAGTCCGCAACTCATGAGCGCAGTCTGCATGTCATGGGCGCGAGCGTAAGCGTAGCCGCCGTCCTGCGCGACCTGACAGAGTCGCGCGCGATGGACCTCGAGATCGTGGCCGGCGCCCACGGCCTCGACCGGCGCATCACCAACCCGCATCCGCAGAAGACCGGCCTCGCGCTCTCCGGATTCGATCAATACCTCCGCGAGGGGCGCGTCCTGGTGTTCGGCGAGAGCGAAGTGCGCTTCCTCGAGTCCCTCGCGCCCGCGGAGCGCACGGCGGTCATGCGGCGCGTCTTCTCGCATCCGCTGCCGGGCCTCGTCGTAACCGACGATCTGCGGCCCCTTCCGGAGATTGCGATCGAAGCGGATGCCGCCGGCGTACCGTTGATGCGGACGCGCGCCGCCGCTCCGCTGGCGATGGCACGGCTGTCGGCGGCGCTCGACGCACACCTGGCGCCGCGCGGCAGCGTCCACGGCGTCCTGATGGACATTCTCGGCCTCGGCGTGCTGATCGTGGGGGAGAGCGGCATCGGCAAGAGCGAGTGCGCGCTGGATCTCGTCGTCCGCGGGCACCGGCTGGTTGCCGACGATGCCGTCGATCTGCGCTGCCGCGCCGAGTCGTTCGTCATCGGCAGCTGCCCCGAGCTGACCCGGCATCACATGGAGATCCGAGGGCTCGGGTTGATCAACGTCCAGGACCTCTTCGGCGTCGCGTCGACGCGGCGGTCGAAGCGCGTCGAGCTCGTCGTACAGCTGGAGCGCTGGGACCCGTCGCGCGAGTACGATCGGCTCGGCCTCGACGAGACCTTTTACGAGACGCTTGGCGTGCGGATTCCGATGATCCGGATGCCTGTCGCTCCCGGGCGAAACCTGGCGATTCTCGTGGAAGTCGCCGCGCGCAACCAGCTCCTGCGTCAGGGAGGTCACAACGCGGCCGAGCGCCTGGTGGAGCGCCTCGACGAGCAACTCAGCAGCGAAGCCGACCTCGAGTTCGGAGAAGATTTGTGATGCGCGAGAAGCGCCACGCGGCAAGGCGCGCCGCGCGCACAGCGGTCTCGTCCCGTTTCGTCGTGCTCACCGGGCTTTCGGGGTCCGGCAAGTCGCAGGCGATTCGCGCGCTCGAGGACCTCGGCTATTTCTGTGTCGATAACCTGCCGGTGGCGCTCCTGCCCACGCTTGCGGAGCTGACGCTGCGCGCCGGCACCGAAATCGCCCGCGCCGCCGTTGTCGTCGACGTTCGCGAAGGGCGGATGCTGGACGAGCTGCCGAAGGTACTGGCGCGGCTGCGCCGGATGCGGAACCTGAATCCGGTTCTCATTTTCCTCGACGCGCAGGACGAAGCGCTCGTGCGACGGTTCAGCGAGACGCGCCGCCCGCATCCGCTCGCGCCGAATCGATCGGCCATCGAAGGCATCCGCGAAGAGCGGGAGCGCATGAAGCCTCTGCGCCGCCTGGCCGACCACGTCGTCGATACGTCGCAGTTGACCGTTCACGAGCTGCGCCACGCGTTCCGGAACGTTCAGGCCGGCCACGCGCCCGACGCCAACCTGGTCGTCACGGTACTGAGCTTCGGGTTCAAACACGGCATACCGGTCGATTCGGACCTGCTGTTCGACGTGCGGTTCCTGCCCAACCCGCATTTCGTCCCTGGACTCCGTCCGCACACGGGACGCGACCGTGAAGTCCGGGTCTTTCTCGAACGGGCGCCGGCGACGCGCGAGTTCCTCGATCGCACGATCAGCCTGCTGCAGTTCCTGATTCCGCAATACGTGGCCGAAGGCAAGACCTACCTCACGATCGGCATCGGCTGCACCGGCGGACGGCATCGATCCGTGATGATCGCCGAAGCGTTGAAGAAGGGCCTGGCGCGGATTGAGGGCGTGCAGCTCCGCGTACGCCATCGCGACATCGCCGTGGACTAGTGTGAAGATGCGACTGGGAGTTGTCGTAATCACGCACGGGCAGCTGGCGGCGGAGCTCCTGAACGCGGCCGAAATGATCGTCGGCGATCTGCCGACGTTCGCGGCGGTCTCGATCGGCTGGCACGAGGACGTGGACCAGGCGCGCGACGCGATCGCGCAGGCCATCGACCGGGTCCGCACCGCCGCGGGCGACGACGCGGAGGCACCGGCGGGCGTCCTGCTGCTGTCGGACATGTTCGGCGGAACGCCGGCCAACCTCGCGGTGACGTTTCTCGAAGCGGGCAGGGTCGAAGTGATCACGGGCGTGAATCTGGCGATGCTGATCAAGCTGGCGCGGCCGCCGCGCGAGCCCGACCTGCTGGCGCTCGCTCGAGAGATGCGAGAGCATGGCCGCAACGCGATCTGGGTCGCATCGGATTTGCTGCGCGGCGAGAAAGGCTGAGACGAGCGTGGAGTCGACCATTACGATCACGAACCCGCTCGGCCTGCACGCGCGTGCCGCCGCCAAGTTCGTC
>Ga0310811_10004891_pt1 | contig 16872 bp, 11 predicted proteins | sample YCmetagenome_FD_207642 | JGI IMG/M metagenome (GOLD analysis project Ga0310811, IMG submission 207642) | Soil microbial communities from experimental microcosm in Duke University, North Carolina, United States - YC | ecosystem: Engineered > Artificial ecosystem > Soil microcosm > Unclassified ...
GCCCATCAGGATGCGGGCCAGGCTGTCGCCCAGATCCTGGTAGTACAACGGGGTTTGCAGCTGGTAGCCGAGATCCTTGGCCACGTCGACGACCGTCGGCAGCCGGTCGAAGTGCAGCCAGAAGTTCACGTGCAGGCTCGTCAGCAGTTGCCATAACAGCAGGGCGGCGACCAGGGAACCGCCGCGCAGCAGGTGTTTTCTCATGCCAGCCTCAGTGCGGTGGGATAGTCGACGATTCGGGAACCGGCATGGGCCGAGACGTACGACCGCGCCTCGGTCTCGACGTCGAACGGGTGCAATCCGTTGTCGTACACCCAGAAGGACTTGTCGGCGAACCAGCGGGTGCCGGTGACGGCGTCGTCCACGTAGGCGGCGCGCACCTTCTTTCCGCTGTCACGGATCAAGCGCAGCAAGGCATCCGGCGACGCGGCAGTGACCGTGGCAGCGTCACCGGCGAACCACACCTCGCCCGCGTTGGACGGTCGATGGGGCGCGGGAACGGAGAGTTTGGCCAGGGCGGAGCCGTCCACGAAGGAGGAAAGATCCAGCCCCTTGATGCCGCCGATCGACCGCAGGAACGGGATGTCCTGTTGCAGGGCCGAGATCAGGTCCGGACGCAGCGTCGGGTCGAAGGTCACGAGACCGTTGGGCCCGTTGTAGAGGTACACCACCTCCGGCGCCAACCCGGTAGCGGACGCGACCTGCAAGGCCGCCTCCATGGGATGCGCGTTCACATACGCCGTGGCGTCCAGCTGAGCCTGGAGAAACGCCTGCACCACATCGGGTTGCGCCGCCGCATATTTCTGCCGAACCACAACACCGTGCCAGGTAGGCAGATTCAGGGCCGCGCCGTCGTACAGCAGCCGAGCCTGCCCGGCGAAGACCAGTTGCCCGGGCCAGGCCACGAACTGCCCCAAGGCGTCCACCGCCCCGGCGCGCAGCGCCGACGCCCCGACCGCCGGATCCTGGTTGATCATCTGCACGTCGTTGGTCGGATCGATGCCGGCCGCGGTCAACGCGCGAACGGTCGTGCCGTTGCCGGCGGAGCCGATGCTGCTGGAAATGCGGGCGGATCGGAGATCGGCAAGAGAACGGGCCGGGGAGGCGGGCGGCACGACCACCATGTTCAGCGCCCCGCGCAGGTTGTAGCCGGTGGCGGCGATCAACGCGGTGCGGCCGTCGCCGAACTCCTGCGTGCGGGAGGCGTTGATCAGCATCGGGAAGTCGCCCATCGAGCCGATATCGATCTTCCCGGCGACCATCTGCGCGGTGATCGGCGCGCCGGTGGAGTAGTCCTGCCACGCCACCCGATACGTGCGACCGGTCCGCCGGCCCAGAGCCGACAGCCGCTGCTCCAGATACCCCTGGGCCCGCAGCAGCGTCCCGGCGGTGACGGTGTTGATCGTCTTGGACTGGTAGCCGACGACCAGGGTCACGACGTTGGACGTCGCCCCAGACGCCACCGAGCAGCCGGTGAGGAATGCCAGCAGCAGCGCCGGCCAGGCCCGTCTCATCGGATCAGGAAGGGCATGTTGACGGTGACCGCGCCGGTGGGGCAGCGCGCGGCGCACGGTCCGCAGTACCAGCACTCGTCCACGTGCATGTAGGCCACGTCGGTCTCCGGGTTGATCGCGAGGGAGTCCAGCGGGCACACGTCCACGCAGAGTCGGCAACCCTTGACGCACAGTGACTCATCGATCACGACCGGGACATCCACCCGGTTGGGCACCAAAGCCATCGGAACAGCCCCTCTATCGGTCCAGCACGGCGCGCATGGTGAGCCGGTCCCCGCGGAACCGGATGAACTCCAGGTCGACCGGTCGACCGTCGGCCAGGTGGGTCAGCCGCTCCACGAGCAGCAGCGCCCCGCCGCGCGGCAGGTCCAGCACGGACGCCACGTGCGGGTCGGCGTTGACCGCCTCCATGCCGACCTCGGCCCGCCCGAGCGGCTGCCCGCAGATCCGCTCCAGCAGCGTGAAGACGTCGTTGTTGACGAGGTCCTCGGCCAGCAGCGGCTCGCCGACGTCGGCCGGCAGGTAGGTCAGGTCGAGCGACAGCGGCAGACCGTTGAGCCGGCGCAACCGCTCGATGCAGACGATCGGGTCGCCGGGCCGGACGTGAAGTCGCTCGGCCAGCACCCCGGTCGCCGTCACGACACCGGAGGTCCGCACCTCGTTGCTGACCACGCCGTGCTCGTGCAGCGTCTCGGCCAGCCCCATCAGCCGGTTCAGCCCGTGCGGATACTTACGGGCCACGATCACCGTGCCGATGCCCGGCGACCGCTCGATGAGCCCGTCGGCCCGCAGCAGCTCCAGCGCTTCCCGCACGGCGTTGCGGGTGGCGTCGAACTCGCGGCCGAGAAGTCGCTCGTCCGGCAGCACGCCGTCGGCGAAGTCGCCGTCGAGCACCTGCCGGCGCAGCGCGTCGGCGATCTGCCTCGCCCGGTCCGCCCGGGGCCGTCGCGATTGCGGGTCCATGACGCCGAACGGTCCGGAGCAGCCATTTCCGCCGGATTTCGGAGAAGTTTCCCCGGTGTTACGCCACCTGGTCAGGGCCCCTGACCGGCGGCTCGCCCGAGTTTTCGCCACCGGGGCCGGTGTAACCCCGGTTCATATATTGGGATGTTTCTGTCGGCCTTCGATGTATGTCCGGCGTCCCGCCGGTACACGCTGAGTGGTCCCCTGACAAGGGGGCATCGGGCAGCACTTCGCGGCATGGAGTCACCGTGAAGAGTTCGAGAAGTGGGGCCCGACACACTCGGCTACAGGAGGGATCACGGGGGTCATCCCATAGGAGGAGCAACGGTGGAGCGAGTTCGGGTAGGGGTTCACGCGGGAGACCCGATCACCCTGGCGGGAGTGGCCAGCCACCTGCGCGCACGTCCGGAATTCCAGCTGGTGGGGGAGCGCCAGTTCGGTGAAGCGGCTGTGCTCGTGGTCTGTGCCGACGTGGTGACCTCGGAGGTCATGTCGGCGCTGCGCCGGTTCACCGAGAACTCGTCGGCCCGCTGCGTGCTGGTGACCAACGAGCTGCGCCAGGCCGACCTGCTCGCCGCGGTGGAGTGCCGGGTGGTGAGTGTGCTGCCCAGGGCGGACGCGACCGGCGATCGGTTGGCCGGTGCGGTGGTCGCCGCGGCGAGGGGCCGTGGCGACCTGCCGCCCGATCTGCTGGGCGAGCTGCTGTCCCAGGTGGAGCGGTTGCAGCGGGACGTGCTCGGCCCGCGCGGCCTGACCACGTCGGGGCTGGCCCCGCGCGAGGTCGACGTGCTGCGGCTGATGGCCGAGGGCTGGGACACCGCGGAGATCGCGGAGAAGCTGTCCTACTCGGAGCGCACGGTGAAGAATGTCGTGTATGCGGTGATGAGCCGGCTGGGGCTGCGCAACCGGCCGCACGCGGTCGCCTACGCCTTGCGAGCAGGCGTTATCTAGGCGGCGTCTGGGCCGATCGGTGGTCACCTGATCACAATGTTTGGCCATGGGGGTGTCAGGCGGCCACAATCGCACGGTGCCGAGTACCTCGACCACGAGCGAGCCCCTGCGGTTCACGCTGCTCGGCCCGGTCCGGGTGTGGCGTGGCGACCGTGAGCTGACGTTGGGTCCGCCGCAGCGCAAGGCCATCCTCGCGACCCTGCTGCTGCGGGCGGACCAGGTGGTGACCGCCTCTGAGCTCGTCGACGCCGTCTGGGGTGAGTCGGCGCCGGCGAGCGTGCATGGGGTCGTGCAGACGCACGTGTCGATGCTCAGGAGTGTGCTCGAGCCGGAACGGCCCCGCCGCGGCCAGTCCAGCGTGCTGCGGTCGGTCGGCAACGGCTACTCGCTGGCCGTCGATGGCGCGGGCTACGACCTCAGCGAGTTCGAGCAGACGGTGGAGTTGGCCCGCCGACAGCGGGAAGAGGGCAACGCCCGGGACGCCGTCGAGTGGTACGCCAAGGCACTGGCCCTGTGGCGCGGCGAGCCGCTGTCGTCCATCCCGGGCCCGGGCGCGGTGATCGAACGGGCCCGGCTGAGCGAGATCGTGCTCGGCGTCCAGGAGGAGCGCCTCGAGCTGATGGTCGCGCTCGGCCGGCACACCGCGGCCGTCACCGAGCTGGCCGCGCTGACCTCGGCCCATCCCGTCCGCGAACGTTTGCGGGCACTGCACATGAAGGCGCTGTCGCGCAGCGGCCGCCGGGCCGACGCGCTCCAGGTCTACACCGACACCCGCCGCGTGATGGTCGACGAGCTCGGCATCGAACCCGGCTCCGAGTTGCGGGAGCTGCATCACCGGCTGCTGGCCGTGGACGAACCGCGGCCGGCGCAGCCGCAACCGCCGGTAGCGCCGCCGGCGGCCCAGCCGAGCCGCCGGCCGATCGTGCCGTTCATGGACGAACCGCTGCCGGCCCCGGTCTCGCCCGCACAGCTCCCGGCCGACGTCGCCGACTTCACCGGCCGCACCGCGCTGGTGAAGCGCCTCACGGCAATGCTGACGCCCCGTACGCACCGAACCGCGCCGCCTCGGGCGCTGGTCGCCGGTATCGGCGGCGTGGGCAAGACGGCGCTGGCCGTGCACGCCGCGCACCAGGTGCGCCAGCACTACCCCGACGGCCAGCTGTACGTGGACCTGCGTGGTGCCGGCCCGGACGCCGCCGACCCGCTCAACGTGCTCAGCGCCTTCTTGCGGGCCTTCGGCGTCTCCCCGAACTCCACGCCGGCCGACCTGGACGAGCGGGCCGCGATGTACCGCTCGGTTCTCGCGCAGCGGCGGGTCCTGGTGGTGCTGGACGACGCCGCCGACGCGGCCCAGATCCAGTACCTGCTGCCCGGCTCCGCGACCTGCGGCGTGCTGGTGACCAGTCGCCGCCGACTGCCCGAGATGCAGTGGGACGAGCAGGCCGAGCTGGAGGGCATGTCCCGTGAAGAGGCCCTGACCCTGTTCAGCCGCACCATCGGCGCCGAGCGGTCCGGCCAGGAGCCCGACGCCGTGGCCGAGGTGGTCGACGCCTGCGGACGGCTGCCGCTGGCGCTGCGCATCACCGCGGCCAAGCTGGTCGACCGGCCGCAGTGGACGGTCCGCTCGCTGGCCGACAAGCTCGCACGAGAAAGGGGCAGGCTGTCGGAGTTACGGGTGGGGAGCCTCGAGGTCGAGGCCACCTTTCACCTGGGCTACGGGCAGCTCGACGCCCCGTCCGCCCGCACCTTCCGGCTGATGTCGCTGGCCGACGGGCCCGGCCTGTCGCTGCCGGCGGCGGCCGCGCTGGTCGGTGAGCCGGCGCTGAGCGCGGAGCCGGTGGTGGAGCGGCTGGTCGACCTGAACATGGTCGCCAGCCCCGCCCCCGAGCACTACGCCTACCACGACCTGCTGCGGCTGTTCGCCCGTCAGCGGGCCACGCAGACCGACAGCAAGCAGGACCGGATCGACGCCATGGTCCGGCTCGGCGACCACTACCTGGGCACCGCGGCCACGGCCGGCTGGCTGATCCAGGCGCCGTCGTGGACCAAGCAGCGCTTCTGTCAGCGGTCCTTCGCCGACGGCGTGGAGCTGTCCGACCTGAAGTCGGCCTTCACCTGGTTCGAGGACCAGCAGCCGGCGCTGCTGGCCTCGGCGCGTCAGTTCCTCACCGACCCGGACCTGCCGTCGGACTACGTCGTCGACCTGATCACGTTCCTCGAGCTGTACCTGGCCAACGGCACGCATTTCGGCGAGATCGGGCAGATCGGCGAGCTGGCCGTCCGGGACGCCGAGCGCACCGGCGATCTACGGGTGGAGGCCTGGGGGCGGCGCAAGGTCGGCGAGGCGCACCTGCGGCGGTTCGAGCTGCCGGCGGCCCAGGAGCAGCTGAGCCGGTCCATCGCCGCCGCCGAGAAGGTCGGCGACGCGGTGGCCCTTGCCACTGCGATGGACCTGTTGGGCAGCGTGGAATTCCGGATGGGCAACGCCGAGCAGTCCTTGGCCCATCTGGAGCAGGCCCTTGCCGTCGCCCATGACGCCGGGGACGTGGTCCGTGAGGCGTACGTGCTGGGCACGATCGGCCGCACCCGGTCCGATCTCGGCGACTTCGAGCACGCCATGGCCGCCTGCGAGCAGAGCCGTGACCTGCATGAACAACTCGGCAACGAGACCGGGCTGGCCCGCACCCTGTTCATGATGGGCCTGGTCTACCAGCGCTTCCGCCGGTTGGTGGAGTCGATCGACCCGCTGGAGGAGTCGCTGGCGGTGTGCCTCGGCATCGAGCAGAGCTTCGGCGAGGGCCACAACCTGGTCATGCTGTCCAGGGGCTATCTGGCTGACGGCCGGGCTGAGCAGGCCGTGGCCGCCGCGTCCCGGGCCAAGGAGCTGGGCCAGGCCATCGGCGACGCCCACATGCACGCGATGGCCGTGGCCGAACTGGGCAAGGCGCTGCACGGGCTGGGCAATCACGAGCTCGGCGACGAGCACCTGCACAGCGCCCAAACCCTCCTCACGGAGTTGAACTCGCCACAGGCGGCGGCGATTTCTGCCCTCCTGAACAAGAAGTGACGTACCGCAAGCCACCCAATGGGGTGCCAGATTCCCTCGGATGCGGCAGTGTGACGGTGTGCCGATCAGCGACGGGCCCGATGCGGGGGGCGAGGTCATCGAGTTCGACTGCCGTCAGGTGGGATCCGCGCTTGTCGTGTGCTCCCCGAACGGCGCGAGCAAAGCGGCTCGGGTGCTGGCCAACGCCCTACCCGGGGACCCCGACCGCACGGTCGTGGTGGCCGACTTCCCGCCCGACTCCGGACCCGAGGTGTGGACCGCCCTGGTCGCCGCGCTGCGCAAGCGCGGGCCGATCCGGCTGGCCGTGTCGCGGGCCGGCAGCGGGGACCTCGGCTCGCCCGCGCAGTGGCTGTCCGACCAGCTGAAGGTCGAGGTCGTCGCGCCGGACGGGGTGCTGCTGCCGGTGCCCGGCGGCTCCGCCTTCGTCATCGACTCGCACGGCGCCGGCTGCTGGTACCGCTTCCGGCCCGGCCACCCGCCGGACCCGATGGGCAGCCGGTTCCCGACCCCGGAGTGGGAGCCGATGACCCCGGGCAAGCCGTGGGCCTCGGGCCGGGTGGGCGTGGCCGAGCCGATCCCGGCCGGGCTGTGGATGCACGCCATGCCGTCGGTGACCGAGGGCCCGAGCCGGGAGCACGCCCGCCCGGTGTTCGCGCTGCCCTGCCGGCCCGAGGTGCTGACGATCGTGCTCGGCGGGCCGGAAGAGCGTCCCGTGCCGCCGGAGGAGATCAGGGCGCTGCTGACGGCGCTGCCGATGCCGGCCCGGACCAAGGTGCGCATCGCCCCGTACGGGGTCGCGCCGCTGGGCACGGCCTACTCCGGCGAGCCGATCGGGCAGATCATCGCCGATCTGGTCGGCGAGCGGATCGCCGTCTACTCCGGACTGCCGGTGCTCGGCGCGGACGGCATCGACGTCGTCGCCTACGACGCGGCCGGCCAGCCGTCCTGGCGGCCGTTCACCACGGAGCTGGGCTACTGGCCGCGGACCACGCCCAATGCCATGCCGCCCAGCGTGATCGAGCACCGGCCGCCGGTCGGCGGGCTGGTCGCGCTGCGCCCCGGCGTGTACGAGCTGGCCGAGGGCGCGGTGGTGGAGCTGGTCGACAGCGGCCTGTGGATCCGCGACCCGGCCGAGCCGCCGGCCAACAGTCCCGTCCGCACGCTGCCGATGGACCCGCTGTGGGCGCGGATCACCGTCGGCGTGCCGGGCATGCCCACCTCGCCGGAGCTGTTCGCCGCCGCCACGGACCTGTACTCACGGCTGGACCCGGACACCCAACGGGCGGTCCGGTTCGTCTTCAGCGACGCCTCGCAGCTGGTGGAGGACAAGCCGGCCGCGCCGGTGTCCGCGCCGCGGCCGCTGGCCGTGGTGGCGTCGGCCAAGACCGTGCCGCCGGCCATCGAGGACACCGACGTCGAGCTGCCGCCGGTGGTCGACGACGAGCTCGAGTTCGATGAGGACGACGACTTCGAGCACGGCAAGCACTCCGACGACGGCCCGACCGCGATCGTGCCGCAGCACCTGGTGCAGTCGGCGGTGCCGCGTGAGGAGCCGGCCGAGACCACGGAAGTCCTCGAAGAGCACTTCGACACAGCGCACACTCCTGATGGCTCACCGTTCGACGAGGTCGACCCGGACGTCGACCTTGGCGCGCCGGAGCCGGTGGCCGAGCGCGAACCCGAGCCGGAGCCCGAGCCGATCTGGCACCTGCGCAGCACCCAGGCCGAACGGGACTGGGTGCGGCACACGCTGGGTGACAAGTACGAGGGTCACGCCGCCGCGGTCCTGCGCCTGATCGCGACGCAGCCGGGGCTGCGCACCCCCGAGGACGCCACGCTGGAAGCGGTGGTCACCGACCTCGTCGCGGCGTACATGTACCTGCACACCAGCGAGGAGATGATCAACTCGGCGTTGCGCTCCGGCGAGCCGGGGCCGCTGATGCCGTTGATCCGCTGTGTGGTCTCCGGGCTGCGGCGGATGCCGCCGTTCGAGGGCGCGGTGCTGTGCTACGGCAAGGAGACCCTGGACATCGGGGATGTCTTCACGGAGAAGGCTTTCCTCAACACGGCGTCCAAACTGGACGCCGAGCTGCCGGGCCCGGTGGAGTACGTGGTGTGGTCGGTCAACGGCCGCAAGGTGGACGGCATCGGCAACGCCGTTGACCGGGTGGTCTTCCTGCCGGACACCAGGTTCCGCGTGGTGTACGCCAGCAAGACCCGGCTGCTGCTGGTCGAGGACGACGTGGCCGAGCAGTCGCTCGGCCGGCTGGAGCGGGCGGTGGCCGACCGGGAGAGCATGTCCACAGTGGACTATCCCGGCGTCGAGTCGCTGGAGTGGCCGTTAGGCTTCGGCCCGTAGCCTGGCGAAGTTCTGGAACGCCTTGGCGGCCGCCGCTCGGCCCGCCGCTGCGTTGTCGCACATCGTCCGCTCGTACTCGGCCAGCGCCGCCAGCTTCTCCTGCTGCCCGTCGCGTACGGCGATCAGCTTGTCCGCCAACAGTTCCGCGTCGATCATGGCCAGGTTGGCGCCGAGGCCGCCGGGCGGCGCCGGGTGGCCGGCGTCGCCGAGCAGCGTGACGGCCCGGGTCGGCCAGGGCTCGATCGGGTCGCCCTCCTTGATCGGTGAGACGCCGCTGTTGGCCGTGTCAGCCTGTGCGATCAGCGCCTTGAGGTCCGGGTGCCAGTCCTCGATCAGGTCCAGGACCGGTTGCAGGTCAAGGGTTTTCGGTGCGCCGGGCAGGAGCAGCACCCAGCGGATGTAGCTCGGCGTGTCCGGCAGCGTGACGTCCGGTGCCAGCTCGGCGGCGGCCTCGACCGGTGGGCGCTGGAACACCATGCGGCCCAGCATCAGCTGGACGTCCTTGGCGCTGACCACCGTGCTCCAGCCCGGGATCAGGTGCTCGAAGCCGGCGATCGGGGTGCGGCCGATCGCGCCGTACACCGGGAGGTCGTGGATGCCGATGTGCGGCAACAGTTGCCGGCGGACCGTGGAGCCCGCGCCGTCCGCGCCGACCAGCACGTCGGCGTCGACCGTTGTGCCGTCGGCGAAGTGTGCCCGGACGCGGCCGTCGGTCAGTTCCTCGTAGCGGTCGAGCTTCAGGTCGAAGCGCAGGTGCTCGCCGAGGCCGGCGATCAGCAGGTGTCGCAGCACGTTGCGGTCGTACATGCGGCCCTCGTCGTCGTCCCGCTCCTGCTCGCCCAGCACGTTCAGCTGCGGGTCGACCGCGCGGCCGGTTCGCTCGACCCGGCCGCTGATCGCCTCCAGCAACGGGTGCAGGCCGATGCGGTAGCCCTGGAAGCGGGCCTCGATCGCGCTGTCCCGCTCGTAGACCTGCACGTCGAAGCCGTTGTCGAGGAGCCGCTGGGCCAGCGCCAGGCCGCCGAGTCCGGCGCCGATGATCACTGTTTTCATGATGTGCCCCCTGTGAACTAAGTTCACGTGAACTTAGTTCACATTGATCGGGATGGCAAGCTGTGCGGCGTGACATCGCGACGGGACGAGGTGGTGGCGGCCGCGCTTTCGCTGTTGGACGAGGTGGGGCTGGACGCGCTGACCACGCGCAAGCTGGCCGAGAAGCTCGGCGTGCGGCCCGGCGCGCTCTACCGGCACTTCGACAGCAAGCGCGCACTGCTCAACGCCATGGTGGCGCGGCTGACCGCGTCGGGCGCGACGGCCGGCGAGTCGCCTTCGGACTGGCCCGGCATCCTCCGGCACGCAGCCGTCGGCGCTCGGGCGACCATGCTGACCCGGCGCGACGGGGCCCGGCTGATGGCCACCTACCTGGTGCCCGCCGACGAGACCGCGCAGCTGTTCTGGCACCGGCTCATCGGCGCCCTGACCGCGGCCGGCATCGCGGAGTCCGAGGCGATCGTCGCCGTGGACACCGTTTTCGCCTACGTGAACGGCTTCACCATCGAAGAGCAGGCACGCGACGGCCATCCGGCCGATCCGGCGCGGCGGGCCGTGCGGGACAAGGGTTTTCAGGCCGGGTTGGACCTGATCATCGCCGGGGTCACTGCCAGCCGGAACTGACCGACGAGGTGCGGCGCACCGCCGCCACCACGGCCTGCCAGGGCGGCAGCGGCTTGTTCGGCACCGGGTGGTTGATCCAGCGGGCCGTGGCCAGGTTCTCCGGACACGGCAAGGCGATCAGCGAGCCCATCGGGAACAGGCCGACACCGAGTCGGACCAGGTCGGCCAGCACCGAGTTGGAGGTGGAGGTGGCCGGCGCGGTCAGGAAGATCCAGCGTTCCGGGCTGCCCGCGTAGGCCACCACCGGGCCGGACAGCATCGCCATCGACAGCATCGAGTTGACCTCGGCGCCCAACCCGGCCCGCATCCCGATCGCCTCGACCGGATCTCCCACGGTCAGCACCGGTACCGACCAGTCGAGCAAAGTCATGGGGTGCGTCCTTCCGCCGAGGCGGTACGAGGGCCGGGCAGCACGGTGGGGGGCGTGGAGGAGTCGCACCACCCGGCCTTCGTACCGGCGGTGGATTACCACCGCCCGACCACCACGACGCGTTCTGGAACCCACCGGTTCACCGGAAAAACGAGCATGTCCCCGCTCTCATCCGGGAGCGGGGACGCGCGGGTCTTGATCAGGCAAAACTGATCTGGGTCCAGGTCTTTCCGATGTCGGTGCTGCGGTAGAGGCCCGTTCCGGTGGTCTGATACGCCGTGGTGGCGTCGACGAAGGCCAGGTCGGGCGACCAGACCTGGCCGTCAATGGTGAACGTGTTGGTCCAGGTCTGGCCGGCGTCCTCGGTGCGCAGCATGAACGTCACGCCGCCGCCGGTCACCGGCATGACCGCCGCCTTGTCGCTGATCAGCGCGAACCCGGCGACGACGCCGATCTCCGGGGCCTGCGGAGCGCGGGTGAGCTTGCCGCCGGTGGCGGGCCCGATCACCATGGCCTTGTCCCAGTTGCCGGGACGGTTGGGCCCGACGGCCTCGCAGATGGCGGCGATGGGCAGGCCGGGCCGGTGCTCGGCGTAGATCGCGGCCTCACCGGCCAGACAGGGGTACGGCTGCTGGGTGAACGTCTTGCCGTCCTTGCTGCGCCAGGTGCTGGTCGGCCACGACTGGGCGGCGTTGGTCAGGCTGACCTCCAGCGCGTCTCCGCCGGCGATGGTTCCCTGCACGTCGTTGACGGCACGGTGGATCGTCACGCCGGGCACGGGATCGAGCCCGGACGGCCCGGCGGCGTAGAGATCGGTCTGCTCTGGGCCGCCGGCGACGGCGAAAACCTTGCCACGGAAGTACTTGACGTTACCGATCATGAGCGACGGGCTGGTCGCGTGCACCGCCAACTCCGACCAGTGCTGGCCGGCGTCGGCGGTCTCCATGATCCTGTTGTTGTCGTACACGGCAAACCGCTTGGCCGAGGCGGCGATCACCGTGGGGAAGCCGAAGTACTGGTTGTCCGGCCGTTCCAACTGCGGCACCGGGATCTCGGTCCAGGTCTTGGCCCCGTCGATGGTGTGCAGCAACGTCTCGCACAGGTCGGGCTGGCCGCAACCGGCCTGCCCCAACACAAAACCCTCGCTGGCACTGAGCCAGGCGGTGTTCTTGGGTACGAATCCGGGCGGTGCCGCGGCATGCGCGACGGCGACGGTGCCGCCGGCGAGCGCGACGGCCGCCACGGCGACGGTGATGAAGCGACGCATCAGAAGTCTCCTAGTGGGCGACGGGCGTGGCGCCGATGGCCTGCAATGCCGGGCCGGCCATGACGATGCCGTACCCGGTGACGTTGTCGAAGCCGGCCGGGCCGATGTCGACGGCGCTGCCGACGATGGCCTGCCGGATCTGCGCCGGCGTGGCGTTCGGCTTGGCCGACAACAGAAGTCCGGCGATCGCGGCGGCGTACGGGGCGGCGGCCGAGGTGCCGAAGAACGGCTGGAAGCCGGGCACCGTGGTGTTCACGCCGTCGGCGGCGGTGATGTCGGGCTTGGGCCGCACGGTGCCGCCGCTGGACGTCACGTTCCCGCGGGTGATCGGCGTGCCGTCGGCGTTGTAGAACACGTGCCGCGGACCGTCGGAAGTGAAGCGCTCCCAACGGCTGCTGGGCCCGAAGGCGGCGGGATACGGCCCGGTCGGCCCGGCCGGGTCGCCCGGCTCCAGCGGGCCGAGGGCCTTGGCCGCCGGCGCGGCGGCGACGCTGATGGCGGCCGGCACACCGGCGTGCCCGTAGATCGCCCCGGGCGTGGTGTAGGCCTTCACATTGTCGGAGTCGACGAACCGGCCCCGGTTCACGCTCAGCGACAGGTAGCGCTTGTCCTTGCCGGCGTAGCGAACCACGGCCAGGAAGTACGGCGCGTTGTGCGCGTACTGGGCGTCGTCGGTGCCGGGCAGCGTCACGCCCTCGATCGGATCCTGGCCGCCGTCCTGCTTGTCCGCGCCGACCGCGACCACGTTGCCGGCCGGGTCGAGCACGTAGAGGTCGAAGTCGTTCTTGGCTCCACCCAAGGGATCCGACCAGGACAGGATGACGACGTCGCCGAGCGAGCCCTTGGACACCGGCTCCAGCGTCTGCACGGCCGAGCCCGGCGCGAAGTCGTGCGCCGTGCCGAACGTGCCGGCGATCAACTTGGCGGAGTCGACGAAGTCGCCCTCCCAGTGCCCGCCGGTGCCGTCGGCCTTGTTGCCGTTGTTGCCGGCCGAGGTGAAGTACAGCGCGCCGTCGTTGGTGACGTCGATGACCGACTGCGCGACCGGCCCGTCCTGGAACGGCGACTCGTCGAGGTAGGCGGCGTCGTCGACGATGACCGTGCAGTGCGCGGTGTGCCGCAGGGCGCGGATGTTGTCGGCGTAGGAGGCCTCGCCGTTGAACGCGGTGGCGAAGCCGAGCTTGGCCGCCGGGGCGACGCTGTGCACGATCTCCAGCATCGCGGTGCCCTCGTCCTGCACGCCTTCCTGGCCGGGCAGCACGTCGACGTCCTTGGGCAGCTGGCCGGCGGCCTGTGCGGCGGCCAGTGATTCGATGCCGTTGGACAGCACGCAGATCTTGGTGTTGGCCCCGTCGACGCCGTACAGGGCGCGGGCGGCGTCGACGCCATGGGCCTTGTCACCCTCGAACAGCGTGGTCGGCGGCGGATCGGCCTTGTCGGTGACCGCCTTGGCCGATGCCTTGACCATGCGCACGTCGGGCCGGCCGGCGACGGTGTCGATGCCGGCCAGCGGCAACGTGGCCTCGATCGTCTTGAGCCGCGTCGACGCGTACTTCACGGTACCGCCGGCATCGCGGATCGCTGCCTGCACGGCCGGCGTCACCTCGGTGACCTGGACGTCCACGTCGATCGCGTCCGGCTTCGCGCTGGTCTTGAAGCGGGGCAACGTGGTGCGTAACCCGGCGTCGGCGCGCAGATGCTTCTCGATGACGAACTGCATCGACTGCTTCTGCTCGACCGGCGTGAGGTGCTGCTTGATCGCCATCACCGCCGCGATGCCGGCGTCGGTGCGCTGTTCGGTTGCGTCGGCGGCCGGTATGCCGACCAGTGGCACCGCCACCAGCGCCATGGTCGCGACCAAGGCCGCCCTGCCATGAACTGACATCGTCTCTCCACAGTGGATCGAACCCGTGTTGTGCCGGGGGACGTATGTCGCCCATTGGGTTGATCCCCCGATCGGGGCGATCGTTGCATGGCGTGAGCGCAAAAAGTGTGCATCAGTCGCTTTCGGCGGCCGATGTGTGCCCGTTCGCCAGGCCCGCCGAAATCACGGCAGACTCCTGGTGGACGCGGCTTTTTCTAACGACGTGCGGCGGCGTTCGAGGTTGCCTCAGGCGGCCAGCAAAGCCGCGATCTCGTCGGCCCGCGGGTCACCCAGCTGGGCGAAGATGGCGGCGGCGGCCAGGTAGGTCTCGCGGGCCGGGGCAAGATCGCCGAGGCCCCGCAGCGCGGTGCCGCAGACCTGGAGCGCGCACGCCTCGCCGTGCCGGTCGCCCAGCTCCCGGAACACGCTGCACGCCCAGCGGGCGTTGTTCAGCGTCTCGGTGAAGTTGGCCAGGTCGAAGTGGATCCGGGCCAGCTCCAGCCGACCGAACGCCTCGCAGCGCCGGTCGCCGAGCTCGTGCACGATCTCCAGCGACTTCCGCAGATGTTCCAGCGCCTGCTCGACCTCGCCCCGATTGCGGTGCGTGCGAGCCAGCTTGACCAGCGTCATGCCCTCGTAGCGCCGGTCGCCGAGCTGGCTGAAGATCCGGAACGCCTCACGCAGGTGCCGCAGCGACTCGTCGCCGAGCCGGGAAGCGGCGCCGATGTCGTAGAGCAGCGTGGCGGTGCCCTGCTGGTCGCCGAGCCGCTGGGTGATGCCCAGCCCCTCCTGGAAACAGCCGAGCGCGTCGTCGTACCGGTTGCGCCGCCAGTAGGCGTTGCCCAGGCTGCGCAGGGCCAGCGCCTCGATCTCGGCCACGCCCAGCGCCCGCGCGGCGTCCACCGCGACCTGCTGGGTGGCGATCCAGTCCTCCCAGTACGAGCGCAGCTCCAGGAAGTAGACCAGCGCGGTCGGCAGCTTCCAGCCGGTCTCGTGATCACCGAGGCGGCCGGCGGCCAGGCAGGCCGCGACCAGGTTGACCCGCTCCTGCTCCAGCCAGGCCAGCGCGTGGTGGTAGGCCGCGAATTCCAGCGGCTCGCAGTGCGCCGGCACGGGCTCCAGCGGGATCGGCCGGTTCTGCGGCATCAGCATCCGGTCGGCGGCGGCCGAGGTGTGCAGGTACCAGGACATCAGCCGCCCGATGGCGGCCGCCCGCTCCTCGACCGGCTCCTCGGCCAACGCCCGCTCGGCGGCGTACACGCGCAGCAGGTCGTGCAGCCGGTAGCGGTCGCGGCCGGTGGCCTCCACGAGGTGGCAGCTGCTCAGACCGTCGAGCATCCGCCGGGTGGCGACCAGCGGCGCGTCGGCCAGCGCGGCCACCGCGGCGGTGCCGATCTCCGGCCCGGGATGCAGGCCCAGCAGCCGGAACGTGCGCGCCGCCTCGGGCTTCAACGCGTGGTACGACCACGAGAACACGGCCCGCACGGCGGTCGTCTCGTCATCGGGGGAGGCCAGCACGTCCAGCCGATCCTGCTCGTGGCTCAGGGCCTCGGCCAGGTCGTTGACGGTCATGTGCGGCCGGGCGGCCAGGTTGGCGGCGATGATCCGCAGCGCCAGCGGCAGGTGCCCGCAGTGGCCGGTCAGCGTGGCCAGCGCGTCCGGGCAGCCGGTCAGCCGCTCCTCGCCGACGCTGCGCACCAGCAGCTCACGGGACTCGCCTGCGGACAGCACGTCCAGCGTGATCCGGTACGCCCCGTCCCGGGCGACCAGGCCGCCGAGCCGGTTGCGGCTGGTCACCAACACCATGCAGGTGTGCGAGCCGGGCAGCAGCGAGCGCAGCTGATCCGTGCTGGCCGCGTTGTCCAGCACCACCAGAATGCGCTTTCCGGCCACCAGGCTGCGGTACATGCTGGCCTGTTCCTCGGCCGCGGACGGCACCTGGTGCGCCTCAACGCCGAGGCCGCGCAGCAGCTGGCCCAGCGCGTCCACCGCGGACAGCGGCGGCTGGCTGGGGTCGAAGCCGCGCAGGTTCACGTACAGCTGGCCGTCGGGGAAGCGCTCGGCGATGGTGTGCGCGAAGTGCACGGCCAGCGCGGTCTTGCCGATGCCGGCGATGCCGTCGATGGCCGCGATCAGCACGCCGCGCTCGGTGGTGTCCAGGTGCCGGCGCAGCAGCGCCAGCTCGGTCTCCCGGCCGGTGAAGGTGTTGATGTCGTGCGGCAACTGGGCCGGCACGATCCGCCCGGACGGCACGGGGGTGGCGGCCGGCGCCGACCGTGGCGTGCGGTCGGACAGGTTCGGGTCGTTGGCCAGGATCTGCTCGTGCAGCTGGCGCAGCTCCGGCCCCGGCTGCACGCCGAGCTCGTCGGCCAGCGTGCGCCGCGTCTCGGCGTACACCTCCAGCGCCTCGGCCTGCCGCCCGCAGCGGTAGAGCCCGCTCATCAGCAGCCCGCGCAGCCGCTCCCGCAGCGGATGCTCGTGCACGACCCGGGACAGCTCGGCCACCACGTCGGTGGCCCGGCCGGTCCGCAACATGAGTTCGGCTCGATGCTCAACGGCGGTCAGGTACAGCTCGGCCAGCCGGGTCCGCTCGATTTCCGAGAACGGGCCGGGAATGCCGGACAGCGGCGCGCCGCGCCACAGCGCGATGGCGCTTTCCACATGGCACAGCGAGGTTTGGGTGTCCGCGCCGGCCTGCCGCATGGCCGCCAGGTGTGATTCGAACGCGGTCAGGTCGACCTGGGCCTCGGACAGCCGCAGCAGGTAGCCCGAGCCGGCGCTGGCCAGCACCTGGGACGGCGCGCGGTTGGTGCGGTCCGGCTCCAGGGCGCGGCGCAGGCCGG
>Ga0310811_10004892_pt1 | contig 16871 bp, 14 predicted proteins | sample YCmetagenome_FD_207642 | JGI IMG/M metagenome (GOLD analysis project Ga0310811, IMG submission 207642) | Soil microbial communities from experimental microcosm in Duke University, North Carolina, United States - YC | ecosystem: Engineered > Artificial ecosystem > Soil microcosm > Unclassified ...
TCAATTTTAGGGAATACAATTGGGCAACCAGAACCGTCAACAACAGTACCAGCAGGAGTGTTAGGGCATTTGTCGAATTGATCAGCAACACCGTCACCGTCAGAATCTTTCTTCAGGTCGTTAACTGCATTTTCAACATTGCCAACACGGCCTTTCAAAGCTTCTACTTCCTGACGAAGAGCTGCATCATACAACTCGTCATACATCATAGCCACTGGATTTACCCAATCCAGGTTTGGTTTTGATTTAGGACCGAAAGTATACTCTAAACCAGCATAACCGTAAGAGTATTTGTTAGAAGCAGGGTAATCAGCGTGAACACCGGTGAAGTTAAATCCATCGATGAAGTTCTCAGTATAGCCCAGGTTTAAAGCAAATTGATCAGACAATTTGAATTTAACACCAGCACCTACCGGGATTACCAATTCTTTAATTTGTGATCCTGTTCCGTCAGTACCTGTGTGACCTTTGTAATCAAATAACAAAGTACCTTGAGAATCGTCAGAATACACTTTTGGTGCATAGAAAGCTAAACCGGCACCGCCATGAACGAAGAAGTTAATAGCATTTGAACGGTGAAGGAAGCTTAAAGAACCAACATTAACAACACCACTTAAAGTAGCCTGGAAAAAGTTAGTTTTAAAGCTACCAACCTGGCCCAGTGTTGGGTCAGTTACTGTAGTGCCACTACCGAATTTGTCTTCTTCGCTGCCTTTTACCGAACCACCTCTTACGTCTAATTGTAAGCCGATAGTGTGAGATAATTGATCTCTTAAGCTAGCACCGAAGCCTAAGCTTGGCTGATTGTGGTTAAATACGTTTACACCACCTGTTGCAACAGAAGGAGCAGTTACTCCAACGTTTAAGCCAAGACTCCAGGTGTTGTACTGTTTTGTTCCGCCAAATACTTTTGCAGTACCTGTTGCTGCGGATGCCTTCGTCGAATCTGTTTTTGCTGCATCAGTTTGGGCATTTACCACACTGACAGCCAACAGAGACGCGAATGAAAGGGCGACTGTTTTTTTTAATGTAGAATAGTTCATAGTTTTAAGATTAAACAATTTAATTGTGATTTTTTTTCCAAAATTAGTAATTATGTTTGACTTCATTACCAAACATTGTTCCAAAATTTGTCTTTTGGTAATACAAATAAATAAAAATAATTGTTTGCAAAAAATTAATAATACTGAGAATAATGAAATATCTACCAATAGATAAAAAATTATTTACTTCTAATAGAAAAAATTTCGTTAAAAGAACAAAAGGTAATTCGATAGCTGTATTTCATTCCAATGATGAGTTCCCCAGAAATGGTGATCAGACTTTTGTCTTTAAGCAAAATGCTGATTTTTTTTATTTATCAGGTATAGACCAGGAGCAAAGCATACTGGTATTATATCCTGATTGTCCTAATCCCTTATACAAAGAAGTACTCTTTTTAAGACAAACCAACGAGCACATTGCCGTGTGGGAAGGTCATAAATATACTAAGGAAGAAGCTCGTGCTGCATCTGGTATTGAAAACATTCAGTGGCTTAGCGAATATGATACCATACTGCACAGTATTATAAATTATGCGGATAACATCTACGTAAACACAAATGAGAACGACCGGTATAGTTATTCGGTGCCATACAGAGATGTAAGGATGTATGAACAGCTGCGGCAAAAATATCCTTTGCATAATTATGAGCGCTCGGCAGTTATCCTGCGCGATCTGAGATCGGTGAAATCCGATATTGAAGTTGAATTAACCAAAAAGGCTTGCGAAATTACCAGGGATGCCTTTGTGCGTGTGCTGAAATTTACAAAGCCGGGTGTTACTGAATATGAAATAGAAGCGGAGACTACGCATGAGTTCCTGCGTCAACGCGCTACCGGGCATGCTTACAACCCGATCATAGCCTCGGGCCCAAATGCAAATGTGTTACATTATATAGATAACAACATGGTTTGCAGGGATGGCGACGTGATCTTGCTTGATTTCGGTGCTGAGTATGCTAACTATAATGCCGACATGACCCGGTCGATACCAGTAAGCGGTCGCTTCACCAAACGTCAACGCGATGTATATGATGCCGTACTACGAGTAATGAAAGGCGCAACCGCTATGATAAAAGCCGGAGCAATATTAACCGAATACCAGGAGGAAGTTGGCAAGTTAATGACCAGCGAACTGATCGGTTTAAAATTGCTGGATAAACATGATGTAGAAAAACAGGATCCTAAAATGCCGGCATATAAGAACTACTTTATGCACGGCACGTCGCACCATTTAGGTTTGGACGTGCACGATTTTGCCAACCGGTATAACCCGTTCGGGGTAGGGAACATCTTAACCTGCGAGCCTGGCATTTATATCCCGGCAGAAAGTTTGGGCATACGGTTGGAGAATGATATCCTGATCACAAAAGATGGTAATATCGACCTGATGGCTGACATTCCGCTTGAAGCAGATCATATTGAAGAGATAATGAACTCTTAGGAAGTCGGAAGTCAGAAGTCAGCAAACTTTTCTGCAAAGGAATAAATATTGAATCCGGGTTGTTTAACGGCTTCTGATACTGATTGGTATAATTTACTTTTGTTGATATTGCTCATCCGTTTTTGCTGGATCAATTTATAAGCCTTTTCTGCCAGCACATATTCTTTGCGATTGTTGCTTTTTTCACCGGAGGTGTGGACAAAGTCAGCAATTTCATCTATGCCGCTATTCTCAGAGGCTATGGTTTTAAAAACAGGTATTTCTGTCCCCTTTTGCTGAACCATCTTTTTGAGATTATTGGCGAACAAATCAGCGCCATCCCTGTCAGCTTTGTTGACGATGAAGGCATCGGCAATTTCCATCAACCCTGATTTGATACTTTGTATCTCGTCTCCTCCTTCGGGAACCAACACAACAAAAGTGATATCCGCCAACCCGGCTATTTCTACTTCGGATTGTCCAACGCCAACGGTCTCTACTAACACATAATCAAAGCCTGCTGCTTTCAGCACATCGGTCATTTCAATTGTTTTGGCTGATAATCCACCTAAGGAGCCTCGGGTAGCCAACGAGCGGATGAACACATTGGGATGATTAAAATGTGATGCCATCCGTATCCGATCGCCTAAAAGTGAGCCCAGATTAAATGGCGAGGTAGGATCAATAGCTAATATGGCTATTTTTTTATCCTGGCCTGCGAGTTTGGTGATCAGCGAATTTACCAACGTGCTTTTGCCTGCTCCTGGCGGACCTGTTATGCCTATTATAGGAGTGTTTTTTTTAAGTGATAGACTTTTCAGCAGCTGATCGGCCCCTTTCAAATCATTCTCCACAACAGTCAATGCCCGGGCGACTGACTTGAAATTGTCGGCATGAAGGATTAGTGGGATTTGATGCATTAGAGCGATCTGAATAGTTTATACAAATGAATGAAAATATTGACAACAAAAAAACCGGTTTAGAAAGTTCGGGACGATATCCATATGCCTATGAGATAAGTTGTTATTTTTGCATCCTTAAACGCGACGCTATAGCAATGCCTGGAATAAAATGTTCTTTAATAATCTCAACCTATAATTGGCCGGCAGCGCTCGAACTGGTTTTAAAAAGCGTATCGGCACAGGCCTATCTTCCGGATGAGGTGATCATAGCAGATGACGGTTCCAAAGACGATACAAAGAGTTTGATAGAAGAGCTTAAGCCAGGCTTTCCAGTACCCCTGATCCACGTTCGGCATGAGGATAATGGCTTCAGGAAAACCATTATTTTAAATAAAGCTATCCATGAAAGCTCCGGCGACTATATCATACAAATAGATGGCGACGTGATATTGGAAAAGCATTTTATCCGTGACCATCTTGCTTCTGCTGAGCCTGCGACATTCTTAAGGGGCACGAGGGCGCTGCTTACAGAAGATAAAACCAGGGAAGTTTTTCAATCAAAAAGTATTAATCTTTCTCCTTTTTCAAGAGGCGTACAGAATCGGAATAATGCATTGCGTTTGTTTGCGCTCAGAGCGATCGGTTCAAGAAAAGTATGGTCGTCAAATAGTGTTCGCGGGAGTAACCTTTCATTTTGGAAAGCTGACTTTGTCAAAGTAAATGGTTATAATAATGACATTTCTGGCTGGGGGCATGAGGACGAGGAATTGGCGGCAAGGTTTATAAATTCAGGTGTCATAAAGAAAATCATAAAACTTTGCGCCGTACAATATCACCTGTATCACCCGATATTAAGTAAAAAAGACGAACCGTGGCAGCGGGAATTAGTTGACAGAACTAAGATAGAAAAAGTGCAATTTTGCAAAAACGGTTATCAGCAGTCGGGCATTTAATGCAACATAAAAAAGTAACTACTTCTTTAAATATATCAACTTACAACTGGCCCGAGGCACTTAATCTTTGCCTGCTCAGTGTCAAGGCTTTGAAAGTACTTCCCGACGAGGTTATTATAGCTGATGATGGATCAACAGACAGCACACGCCTGCTTGTAGAAAAATTCCAGGCAGATTTTCCGGTGCCTATAAAATATGTCTGGCAGCCTGACGAAGGCTTTCAGCTGGCCAAGATCAGGAACAAAGGCATTGCGGCATCAGTTGGCGATTATATCATACAAATAGATGGTGACCTGATATTACACCCCAAATTCGTTGCTGATCATATAGCATTTAGCAGGAAAGGCACGTTTACAGGTGGCAGCAGGGTGTTATTGAGTAAAGAATACTCTGAGTCTTTGTTAAAATCGGAAAAAATAAACGTGCGTTTGCTCAATGGCCATACCACCAATAAGCTGAATGGATTCCGTTCGCCGCGATTGACCCGCTACCTGTCTGACCGCTATAAAATAAATGATATTTATAGTTTGAGAGGTTGCAACATGGCTTTCTGGCGGGAAGACTTGTTAAAGGTAAACGGTTATAATGAAGAACTGACCGGCTGGGGCAGAGAGGATAGCGAAATTGCGATGCGGCTTATTAATAAAGGCATAAATAAACGAACGCTGAAATTTGGCGGCATTGCCTATCATATTTATCACAAAGAAAGCGGAAAAGAAAAATTGGCTGAAAATGATCAGTTACTGAATGATACTATTAAAAGTAAGATCACGTATTGTGAAAAAGGCATAAGTCAATATTTGAACAAATGATCGATAACGAGAAAGATCTTCCAACAATATCCATAATTATTGTAACGTTTAATGCCGCGGCCGATCTGCAGACATGCCTCGACAGTGTTTACAAGCAGAAATACCCGGCGATCGAAATTGTTGTAATGGACGGGAAAAGCACCGACGGGACGGTCGATATATTAAAGTCAAATACTAATAAAATAACATTTTGGAAAAGTGAAAAAGACGAAGGTATTTATGATGCTATGAATAAGGCGCTTGAGCATATTACCGGCCAATGGGTTTACTTTTTAGGAGCCGATGATGAGTTGCTGGATGAGTTTTCAGATATGGCTTACGGTTTAAAAGACGATTCGGCTATTTATTACGGAAGCGTATATAAGGAGGGTAAAAAATACCTGGGCGAGGTAAGCGCTTACCGGCATGCAAAAACTACTATATGCCACCAGGCTATCATCTACCCGGCATCTATATTCAAAAAATACAGATTTAATACCAAGTACCGCATTTCGGCGGATCATGTATTCAATATGCTTTGCTGGAAGGATAAGGATTTCCATTTTCAATTTAATGATCTCATCATAGCCCGCTTTGGCGACGATGGGATATCATCTACCAAAAAAGATAAAGTGTTTGAAGCGGAAAAGGCCGCTTTGATCAGGAAAAATTATGGTACAGGAATATGGCTCAGGTTCCTGTTCAAGGAGTTAAAAGCATCTTTTAGGAAACAAAATAATGATTAACAGTTTACTACAGGGAGCGCAACGTGATAGATAGAGTACATTGTTACGTTATTACTATTAGATTTGCACTATTATATTTTAAATGAAGACTTATTTCAGGCTACTTTCTTTCGCCAAACCAATTGAGAAATTTGCAATACCGTATATTTTAGCAACGCTATTTTCGATTATATTCAATACGCTTAACCTGGCATTGCTTGCCCCGTTACTTCAAACATTATTTTCTGCCGATAAGAAGACCGCAGTTGCCCCCGTTGTTCAACCATCTTCGTGGTTTGACATCATGGGTACATTCAAGTATTATGTACAATACATGATAAACAATTATAATGAATGGCGCACCTTACAGGTTGTTTGCGGGGTTATTGTGGTATCGGTAATATTGAGCAATTTATTCAGGTACGCATCACAACGCATAATGGAAAACCTACGGGTTCATACCTTGCTGAACCTAAGGAAGTCTGTCTTTAATAACATCATGGACATGCACCTCGGTTATTTCAGCAATGAACGAAAGGGAGATATCATTTCAAAAGTAGCCTCTGATGTGCAGGTTGTTCAATTTTCGGTAACTGCAACGCTGCAGGTTATTTTTAAGGAACCTGTACAACTTATTTTTTATGTGGTGACCCTGTTCCTGATCAGCACCAAGCTTACTATCTATTCATTGCTGGTTATCCCTGTATCTGCTTTTATCATATCGCGTATTGTAAAAAGGCTCAAAGCACAGGCTATTTCGGCTCAACAAACCTATGGAAACATGATCAGCTACCTGGATGAAGCGCTGTCAGGCATCAAGATCATTAAAGCATTCAATGCCTCTGAATTTACAAAGAAGCGTTTTCATAAAGAAAACCAAACCTATTCATCCATTACCCGCTCCATGGCGAAGCGGCAGCAATTGGCGTCGCCAGTTTCAGAAACACTTGGGGTGGCTATGATAGCCTGTATTGTTTTATACGGGGGGTATCTTATTTTAAATCATCAGTCCGGACATTTGGACGGCCCTGCATTTATTACCTACGTTGCTGTGTTTTCGCAAGTGACCCGCCCGGCTAAGGCCCTTTCAGATTCTTTTAGTAATATTCATTCCGGGATTGCGGCGGGCGAACGTGTTTTAAATCTCATCGACGAAAAACCGATGATCAATGACGCTCCTGGCGCAACTGAAATAAAGGAATTTAATGAAGGCATCCATTTTAATAATGTGTCTTTTGCTTATCCGGGAAGGGAAGTATTAAAAAGTATTAGTCTGACTGTGCCAAAAGGGAAAACAGTGGCGTTGGTTGGCCCGTCCGGTGGTGGTAAATCAACCCTGATGGATCTGATACCAAGATTTATTGAACCGCAATCCGGCGAGATATTGATCGACGATAAAAATATTCAGTCGGTTACCATGCATTCCCTTCGCTCATTAATGGGTATCGTGAACCAGGAATCCATCCTGTTTAATGACTCCATCTTTAATAATATAGCGTTCGGAAAAGAAAATATTACCCAGCAGGAAGTGGAAGCTGCTGCACGTATTGCCAATGCTCACAATTTTATCATAGAAACCGAGAACGGGTATGATACAAACATAGGAGATCGCGGTACTAAGCTTTCGGGAGGGCAACGCCAGCGAATCTGTATAGCAAGGGCTGTACTGGCCAATCCGCCTATTATGTTGTTAGACGAAGCAACTTCTGCTTTGGACACCGAATCAGAAAAGTTGGTTCAGGATGCCTTGAATAACCTGATGAAAAACAGGACCTCGCTGATCATAGCCCACCGTTTAAGCACCATTCAAAATGCCGACAAGATAATTGTGCTCGAAAGCGGTGTAATTATAGAAGAAGGCACGCACCAGGAGCTGATCGAGAAAAACGGTCTCTATAACAAACTGATCAATATGCAAACCTTTACCGCATAGTCACAATTATGGACCTTAAGCAAGTAGCTGTCGTTATTCCTTTTTATCGCGAAGAACTTACAGATTTTGAGAAGATAGCACTTTTGCAATGCCAGAAAGTATTGGCAGGGTATCCTAAAATTGCCGTAAAGCCCCTGCATCTTAATTTGCCTGCAGAAACTTCAGCACTAACAAACCTTCAAACCATCAGTTTTGATGATGAATACTTCGAGGATGTTTGGGGGTATAATCGCCTGATGCTGTCCGACTTTTTTTACCGTAGTTTTTCAGAATATCAATATATCCTGATTTACCAGTTGGATGCTTTCGTGTTGAGGGACGACCTAAAATATTGGTGCGGGCAAGGGCTTGATTATGTAGGTGCGCCCTGGGTAAGGACAAAAGCTCATTCCGGCAAATTCAGCACATATTGGCATCGACTTAAAAACGATTGGTATGTCCGGAATAATGTTAGCAAGAATGGCAAGCCGAGGGTTGAGCAATTGGAAGACCGGGTCGGCAACGGCGGCTTTTCGTTACGAAAGGTTGAAACTTTTGTTAAGTATTGTGTCGAGTGCAAATCACTAATAGAAAAATATCAGAATGAGAATAGCAGTTGGTTTCACGAGGATATTTTCTGGAGTATCGAGCTCAACCGCAAGGAAAAAAGGTTGGCAATACCTCCGCTTGCAACCGGGCTGCAATTTGCATTTGAAACTAACCCCGGAAGGGCCTTGCTTCTAAGCTATAATAAACTTCCGTTTGGTTGCCATGCCTGGGACAAGCATACTGATTTCTGGCGACCTGTGTTTAAAAGTATGGGCTATATTATATAGCTTTCAACTTACTTGTTTCTTAAAAAAGTATTTTGAAAATATATAATACTTGAGTTTGGTCATCAGGAATGGCTTAAGGCCGAAGTATTTTTTGGATCTTGCTAATACATCTAACACCACTTGTATAGGATAATTGAAATGGATCAACTGATTGATAAACCCCTTGAAAACGTTTTTTTCAATCCGTATCACCGTCTCAAGTGGCGTATCCCCGATGTTTACAGGTAGTACCTCATTCCATTTGTTATGGAGTTTTAAGGTTTCTTCCATCCATGAACTATCGTAATTACCTTCTGAAAAATGGTCAAGCAATACATTGTAGGTTACGGCTACTTTATATTTCTGGCCTACGGCCAATGAGAAATCCAGGTCGTATGCATGAAATCTTTTAAAAGTAGTATCATCAAACCTGACCTCTGATGCGATTTTTTTAGTGGTACATAGCCAAACACCGTCAACACAGGCTACCTGGGCAATTTCCTCATTATTAGGGTTCAGATAATAGTGTTTGGGTGGCAGGTTAGATTTTTTAGAGCTTTGAATATAGTTTCCGCGAGGGGTGCCGGCCCCTGCGCCATGCCAGCCGGTGGGTGTTAATGTTTTATAAGTGCTGCCGGCAATACCAAGCAGGCCTAAATCCGGATCGGAGTTAAAATGATCTATTACGGCTTTTCCCCAATTTTCAGTTTTGATGTCTACATCCTCGTGCATAAAGCAAAGCACATTGTATTTGGCTTTATCAATCCCGAGGTTATAAATTTCACAAAGGCCTTTTTCGCCGGAACCATTAGCGAACGAGATAATTTCGTATGGTACGCCGATGGTATTTTCAATATTAATGCTTACTTGTTTTAAGTATTCAGGCTTAACAGAAGAGATAATAACAGATATCATATAATACAGGTAGTGGCAAAACTATATAACTCCAATGCGAGTATTTTAGTTTAACATATAGTTACGATACGCAAAAAGCCGTAGCAAAGCTACAGCTTCCTGAAATAAAATATTAATTAAATGTTTTACTGAAACTTAATACCTATGCCAAATTGCCAAACCTGGTTACGATAGTTAGGGATCGGAGAATTCTGATCGTAAGTATTGGATGAAAGATCGATCAGGTAACGGGCGTGAATATCAACGTTTTGATTAAGATCAACACTCAAGCCAAATGCGCCTGAGATATAACTTTTGTTAGTGGCATCATCATAATAGCTTTCACGGCTGGTAGTAAATCCATTATCAAAAGTGGTAGTACTGGATACCGGTATGTTGATCTGGGGGCCTACCAGGAAGTTGAATCCACGAACGATACGGAACTTTGCCAGCAATGGAATATCGATGTAGTTGTTGCGCTGGGTTAAAGTACCATCAGTAGTATAAGCCTGGTAGCCTTTCTGAGAGAATAAAACTTCAGGTTGAAAGGACAATGGATATACCAAAGGAATATTTGCAACTAAACCGGCATTGAACCCCACGATACCATTTGTACTGTAACCGGTATTGTAAGAAGATACGGTATTGGCAAGGCTGACACCTCCCTCAATACCAACACTCGGGCGGTTAAAGTCATCCTGCTGGCGCTGCACCGGGCGACGGTGAACAACTCGACGAGGGCCATAATAATAAGTCTGGGCGCTTACAGATCCTGCCACCAGCAGGCATATAGCTAAAATAAAAATGTGTTTCATTAGTGTAAGTTTTTTTCGTTTACTGAATTTTTAGAGTGAAAGACTAGGAATAGGTTTAGTCGTCTATGGAAATTTTTTTAATCAGTGTTTAAGTTGGTTGTGATTAGGTTGTAGTAGTTGTAGAGGTTGTAGTAGTTGTAATGGGTTGAAATATTCACGATTGACCATTCACTACTGACAATGAAAAGCAAGCAAAGACATAACCTTTACAACTAATCTGCTACATTTGAAACTACTATGCATCAATTTAAAAAAGGGCTTAAGCATATTTTTCTGTTTGTTCTGTTGATGGGCAGCCTTTCTGCCTTTGCACAACAAAAAACCAGCTATATCAATCTACTAAACCGCCAAAATCACTGGGTCGACTCGGTTTATAAAAAGCTGAGTAAGAAGCAGCGTGTGGCACAATTATTCTTTGTAAGGGCGCATACTGATAGAGGCCAAACTTATGAGGATTCGGTTGGGAATGTGATCAAGGATCAGCAAATAGGCGGGCTGGTATTTTTCCAGGGCGGGCCTGTGAGGCAGCTGAATCTGATCAATAAATATAAGAAGCTGGCAAAAGTGCCCCTGCTTGTTGCAATGGATGGCGAATGGGGTGTAGGCATGCGCCTGGATTCGACTATTTCTTATCCTTACCAGATGACGTTAGGTGCGATACAGGATAATACGCTGATCTATAAAATGGGTCAGTTTATAGCATATGATTTTAAACGCATCGGCATGCAGATCAACCTGGCGCCGGATATGGATGTGAACAATAACCCGAATAACCCAGTGATCAATTACCGGTCGTTTGGGGATAACAAATATAATGTCGCTGCCAAAGGTATTGCTTATATGAAAGGCATGCAGGACGCTGGTTTGCTTACTACAGCCAAGCACTTTCCAGGGCATGGCGATACCAATGTGGACTCGCATCTGGATCTGCCTTTATTGCCCTTCACCCGTGAAAGATTAGATACGCTGGAAGAATATCCTTTTCGCCAGGCTATCAAAGCAGGTATAAGCGGGGTGATGATCGCGCATATGGATATTCCTGCTTTGGATTCAACTAAAAATCTGCCTTCAACTTTATCTCGCCCTATTGTAACCGGCGCATTAAAAGACTCGCTTGGCTTTAAAGGGTTGGTAGTATCAGACGCGATGGAAATGAAAGCGGTTGTAAAATATTTCCCTGAAGGTGAAGCTGATCTGCGTGCTTTTATAGCAGGTAATGATATCATCGAGTTATCGGAAAACTCAGAAAGGGCGGTCGATATTATTAAGAAAGCCGTTCGCCAGAAAAAAATTACCAGGCTGGAGTTTGAAACCAAAGTAAAAAAAGTATTAACTGCCAAATATTGGGCCGGGCTGAATCATTACCGCGAGGCAGAACCTGAAAATCTGGTTGAAGACCTGAACAGGCAGAGCGCTAAAGCATTAGTGCAACAACTGACTGATGCTTCTGTTACGTTGTTAAAAGGAGATGCATCAACCGTGCAATTAAGTCCGATAGCCAAGACAGCCATTGTAAGTATCGGCGTTACACAGCCTACTTTATTTCAGAATGAGATTTCACAATGGTACCTGAATAACGATACCTTTATTGTAGGCAAGGCAACGCCTGCAGATGATCTGTTGGCATTGCTGGATAAGCTACGCGGCTATGACCAGGTGATCGTCAGCATTAATGATACTCGTGCACGTCCCGCAAGCAAACTGGATTACAGCAATGGCGTTAAGATATTTATTGCGCAGATAGCAGCACATCCGCATTCAGTTGTTTGTGTATTTGCCAATCCGTACACTATGGCAGGCTTACCGGGAATTGAAAATGCTGGCGCGTTGATCGCAGGTTACCAGATGAGCGACGAAATGCAACGCTCGGCAGTGAAAGTGATCAACCGTATTATCAATCCGAAAGGAAAATTGCCTGTACGGGTAAGTACTGTTTTCCCTTACGGAACGGGAGTTATATTGAAGTAGACTTTTAGTATATTTGATTCAGACATAGATAGCCATATGAAGATTGTTCCGGTTGTAAGAAAAGCCGTGTTAAAGGAGATTGATGAAGAGCAGGAAGATATTCAATATTGGCTTTCAAGGCCACCTTATGAACGTATCGCAGCTGTCACCAGGCTTATCTCAGGAAGCTTGACACCAGGGCAAAGAATGGATAAAACTGCTGTCGTAAGAAGAAAACTTCACCCATGACCCTTGAGCCTGATTTTGAAGATTTTGTCAGCTTACTAAATAAGCACAAGGTGGATTACATGGTTGTTGGCGGCTATGCACTTGCATTTCATGGAAAGCCAAGACACACAGGCGATCTTGATATATGGATCGACATTTCTGATTCCAATGCTGAAAAAATGTGTTTAGTATTACGTGATTTTGGCATGTCGTCATTGGGGATGCATAAGGAAGACTTTTTGCAAGCAGGAATAATAACACAAATCGGCTATCCTCCGTTGAGAATAGATATATTAAATGAAATTGACGGAGTTATTTTCAAAGAATCTTATCAAAACAAGGTAATAATTGATGTGGATGGTTTATTGATAAATTATATAGGGTTAGATGACTTGATCAAAAATAAATCAGCAAGTGGACGTCACCAGGATATTAGTGATGTAAATGCCTTAAAAAAGTCGAAGAAACCTGAATAGTATTGATTCTAATTTCCGTTTCCTAAAAGGTATGTTTCAAAAGTAAAGTTGTATGGAAAACGTGAGTGATAAAATACGGGCGATTGTTACAGGAGCTACCGGTATGGTAGGCGAAGGCGTATTGCAGGAATGTTTATCACATCCACAAGTGGAGTCGGTGCTAATTGTGAATCGCAAGCCATCCGGGTTTAGTCATCCAAAATTAACAGAGATCGTCCATGCTGATTTTTTTAATATTTCGCCAATTGCCGATCAGTTGAAAGGATATAATGCCTGCTATTTTTGTTTGGGTGTAACGTCTCTTGGTAAGAAGGAGCCAGAGTATTATAAACTTACCTATACCTTAACCACGCATGTAGCTGAAACCTTAAGCCGCCTTAACCCGGATATGACTTTTTGCTATGTATCAGGTGCTAGTACAGACAGTAGCGAGAAAGGCAACCAGATGTGGGCACGGGTAAAAGGAAAAACCGAAAATGACTTGGCTAAGTTTCCATTCAGGCAGGAATTTAATTTTCGGCCCGGACTAATGAAGGCCGCAAAAGGAGCTAAGAACGTGCCGTCGATTTATAAATATCTCAGTTGGTTGTACCCAATTCTTCACGCATTATTCCCATCCAAATCATGCGATCTGGCTGAGGTTGGGCAGGCGATGATCAATGTGACTTTGCATGGTTATCCGACGCGGATTTTGGAAGTGAGGGATATTGTGGAGGCGGCGAAGAAGGGATGAGATTTATTTTCTCCTGAATTTCTTTTTAGGATTTCGACTCGTATGAAATATAGCTATAACAACTATTTTCTGTGCTTCCTCTTCTATTTGATAAACTATCAGGAAAGGAAACTTATCTGTTAATGCTTCATGATACTTTTTATAGGAAGATTTGTAATGATACGGATTTTGGCAAATTTGATTCAGTTTACTATAAAAAGCATCTATAAATTTATCTCCCAGGCTATTTTGTTGTTCCTCATACTAAACATAGGAATTGGTAAATTCGACAGCGGCGTCCGGGCGCAGCCCATAACTATAACTCATTTGTTATTTTTACGATCTTTTACCGCCTTTTTGGCCATTGCTACAGTTTCTTCCCAACTGTAATTTCTGCCTATGCAATTTTGATATTCAAATGAACGCCTATCAAGTTCAGCCTTTTGTTCTTCGGTAAGCTTATAACCATCGTCAATATCGTCCCGCAGAAGTGTATAAATAGCTTTCAACTTTTTATCCTCCGCAATATCGATATAATCGTGCAGACGTTGCCTTATTTGCGCAGAGCTCATGGAATCCTTTTTTTACAAATTTAGAGAAAAACTAACAATTGTAGTTGCTGCTAATAATTAAAGGTGAATTGTACTTAAGTTTGCCTTTTACCTATCTTTACTTTTATACTTATGCAATCTACTCCCAATAAATATAACGAGAAATTTCAGGAAGCTTTAGACCGGTTAAACCCCGAACAACGTTCGGCTGTAGATCAGATAGAGGGGCCTGTGCTGGTGGTTGCTGGTCCGGGGACGGGTAAAACGCAGATATTGGCGGCGCGTATCGGTAAGATATTATTGGAGACAGATGCCAGTGCGCACGAGATACTTTGCTTAACCTATACCGACGCCGGTGCAGTGGCCATGCGTAAGCGTTTATTCGAGTTTATCGGGCCGGATGCTTACCGGGTGAATATCTATACTTTCCATGCTTTTTGTAACGAGGTGATCCAGGAAAACCTGGACTATTTTGGCAAGCTGAACCTGGAGCCTTTATCTGATCTGGATTCCGTAGCGCTTTTCCAGGAATTGGTGGACGATTTCCCGAATGACCATTTACTAAAGCGTTTCACAGGGGATATTTATTACGACGTACCCCGCCTAAAAAACCTATTCTCGGTAATGAAACGGGAGAATTGGGACGAGGATATGATACGCAGTGCAGTAACCGAATACCTGGAAGATCTGCCCAATCGCGAAGAGTATATTTACAAACGCGCCAATGCTGTAAAGGGGATCAAGGTAGGCGATCCGAAACAAAAGGATATTGATGCAGCTAAGGAAGTAATGGCCAAACTACTGGCAGCGGTGAGCGAGTACCAGAGATACGATGTAAAGATGAAGACGGGCGGTTATTATGATTATGACGACATGATCATATGGGTGCTGAAGGCCTTCCGCGAGAATGAAGAAATGCTACGAAAATACCAGGAACGCTATCAGTATATTCTGGTAGATGAGTTCCAGGATACCAGTGGTTCACAAAGCGAGTTGCTCAAATTACTGCTGAATTATTGGGATACACCAAACGTGTTTGTGGTAGGTGATGATGACCAGTCGATCTTCAAGTTTCAGGGTGCCAACATGAAGAATATCCTGGATTTTGCAGGCGATTATGTTAACACACTGAAGACTGTCGTACTGAAACAAAATTATCGCTCCAATCAGCATATCCTGGATATCTCAAAAGCCTTGATCGGCAATAATCGTGAGCGTTTAACAGGTCAGTTGCAATTGGATAAAAATCTGATGGCTGCCGGGGCGAGGTTCAGAGAAATGGCTCATGAACCGGAGATAAATGAATACGAAAACCCGGCACAGGAAATGGTGCATACAGCACAACAGATCAAACAATTGATTGAGGGAGGGACGCCCCCCGGTGAAATAGCAGTGATATACCGTAACCACAGCCAGGTAGAGGAGTTATTGAAATACCTCGATTCAAAAAAGATCGCTGTAAATACCCGGCGGAAGATCGATATCCTGACTTTGCCTTTTGGTGAAAAGATCATCAATATCCTGCGCTACCTCGCTATGGAGATGGATTCGCCTTATAGTGGCGACGAGTTGCTGTTTGAGATCATGCATTATGATTTCTTTGATATCCCGCCAATCGAGATTGCTAAGGCGAGTATTGCGGTATCCAGTCAAAATTATAAGACTTCAAATAATGGTGAGCCGAAATCGTCCATCAGAAGATATATCAGCGAGTTAAAAATGCCTGCCCAGCAAGCATTATTTGATGCCCCCGCTAACCAGGAGATGAAATACCTGATGACTTATATCGACGATCTGTTGAAGGCATCGGTCAGTGTAACTTTGCAACAGCTTTTCCAGGACCTGATATCGAAGATGGGCATTCTGCGCTATATTATGAAACAGCCGGATAAAGGCTGGTACATACAAGTACTAACCAACTTTTTCGATTTTTTGAAAGACGAGAGCCGCAAAAATCCGGATATCCGGGCTGAAGACCTGGTTAAAACTATAGACCTGATGCGCGATAATAATATCAGGTTACCATTAACACAGGTGATCTACTCAGAAAACGGGGTCAACTTCCTTACGGCCCACGGCTCCAAAGGGCTTGAATTTGAACATGTGTTCCTGATCGGTTGTGATAAAAAGACCTGGGACAGCAAGGGCCGGAATAACGGATTTAGTCTGCCTGATACCTTAACACAGGCGCCTGATGACGAGATCGCCCAAAGAGAAGAATCGCGTCGCTTATTTTATGTGGCTCTCACTCGTGCTAAGCAGCACCTCAGCGTTTCTTATGCCGCAAGAGATAAAAACGGAAAAGATCAGGAGGCTTCGCAGTTTGTTGGTGAAATACTGGCTACAACTAGCTTACGAATTGATTATCCAAAGCCAGCAGAGGAAGATATGCTGGACTTTTATGCAACTCAATTCAGCGAAGATGATAAACCTAAAGTGGAGCTGATCGACAAGAATTATATTAATCAGTTACTGCAAAACTATACGCTATCAGTTACCCATTTGAGCAATTATTTGGATTGCCCGCTGAGGTTTTATTTTCAGTGCCTGATACGGGTGCCTTCGGGAAAAAGTCCATCGGCAACATTTGGTTCGGCAGCGCATGATGCCTTGAAACGGGCTTTCCGCAGTTTGAAAGAGAATGGCGATGAGTTCCCACCAACAGAGTTGTTCATGAAAGATTTCC
>Ga0310811_10004893_pt1 | contig 16868 bp, 14 predicted proteins | sample YCmetagenome_FD_207642 | JGI IMG/M metagenome (GOLD analysis project Ga0310811, IMG submission 207642) | Soil microbial communities from experimental microcosm in Duke University, North Carolina, United States - YC | ecosystem: Engineered > Artificial ecosystem > Soil microcosm > Unclassified ...
CAGCAGATTAGTTTGACTGGCAATGTCAGTGATCACTTTCAAAGTGCGACCAATTTCTTCTGTGCGTTTGGTGAGCACTTCAATGGATTGTGATGTTTGTCCTGCAGATTCCTTAATGCCATTCATATTGTTCACTAGAATCTTCACCGTCTTCATTCCTTGATTAGAACTTTCCAATCCTTTCTCCGCGGTTTTGTTAATGAAGTTGGCTTTCTTCTCCATGTCGTTGGATGAAGTCATTACATGACTGATAAGTTTAGATGATTCATCTGTACGCGAAGCCTGGTCTTGCGCGCCCTTAGCCATTTGAGAAATAGCTGTTGCTACTTCTGTAGTATTGCGTTTCATGTCATCTGCTTTTTTCTGTAACAGATCAGATGACTTGGCTACTACATCAGAGCCCTGGCTGATATTGCTCAATACTGAATTAAGATTGTCCAGTGTTTTATTAATTTCTGCAGTGAGCCCGCCGTTGTCTACGGTTGTGTCGCACCGCATACTCAGATCGCCTTTAGACATGGCTTTGATTGCTTTGATAACCTCAGTCATATCAAGTGCATACTTCACTACCTTGTAAGGTTTTCCATCAGCATCTTTAATGGGATTGTAAGATGCCTGTATAAATACTTCTTCACCACGTTTGTTAATACGTGTATATGTTCCTACAAAAAATTCTCCACGATTAAGAGTGTCCCAGAAATTGCGATACTCATTGCTGCGGGCATACTCTGGTGATACAAATGTGCGATGATGTTTTCCTTTGATTTCGTTGAGTGATGAGTAACCAAGTGTTTTTATAAAGTTGTCATTGGCAAACAATACATTGCCATCCATGTCGAACTCAACAACAGCGTTTGAACGACCAATAGCATCAAGCTGACCTTCGTAGTCAATGTTTTTTAATTTTTGTTCTGTAATGTCTGAAGCAAACTTTACTACTTTGAATGGTTTATTATTTAAATCTAAAATAGGATTATAGGAAGCCTGGATCCACACTTCTTTGCCACCTTTGGCAATGCGCTTGAACTCTTCAGTTATGAATTCTCCGCGATTAAGCTTTGCCCAAAATTCCCGATAGGATGAACTCTTGCCATATGCTAAATCAACAAACATACTATGGTGCTGGCCCTTGATTTCTTGTAGGGAATAACCCATTACTTTTAGGAAGTTCTCATTCGCCTGAATGATTGTTCCATCCATATTAAATTCAATAACAGCTTGTGATTTACCAATGGCTTCAAGCTGTCCTTTGAAATCAGCGTTCTTGATCTTTGATTCAGTAATGTCATTGGCAAGTTTAATTACCTTGGTAACTTTTCCGTTTTTATCAAATACAGGTGTGTAGTTAGCAAGCAACCAAATCTCTGAACCATCTTTTGCTATTCTCTTGAACTCTCCTGCCTGGGCTTTGCCTGAACGAAGATCATTCCAGAATTGCTCGTACTGTCTTGTGTTGGCGTATGATGACTCACAGAAAATGCGATGATGTTTGTTCTCTATTTCTTTAAGCGAATATTTAAGTGTTTGGAGAAAGAGGTCATTCGCGAGTATGACATTTCCATCAGGTGTAAATTCAATATAAGCTGAAGATGAATTGATAGCACTCATTTGAGCTTCTGTCTCCAGTTGCTTACGCGCCATTTCTTCCTGAGTGGCGGTCATTTCTTCCATGTTCTGACGAAGCTCTTCTTCACTTGCTTTTATTTGCTCCATGCCGCGTTGTGTATCCTCTTCCAAACGTCGGCGTTCACTTATGTCTTTAATGAAGACTGTATATTGAACTCTGCCATTGCTTTCTGATTTTGTAAGTGTAAGGTCTGCCCAGAACGTACTTTTATCTTTCCTTGTAAGTTGAATATCCTGACCTGAAGAGGTTTCATGCTGAGATGATCCATTAAGTTCAGAAGGAATAATTGTCTTGCTATTCTTTCCAATAATTTCTTTACGGGTGAATCCAAATAATACCTCGGCAGCTTTATTAAAGAATGAAATATTATGAGATTGATCGAATGATATAATTGCATCAGCAGCTTGTTCTAAAGCTTGCGATTGAACTTGGTAGGCACCTTCAATTTCGGCAATTCTTTTTTTCAATTCCGAAATTGACTCTGTTGATTTGGATGTTGTAGTACTTCCTCCGGAAGCGCCATTTTCTTTATCCTGATAGTAATTAGGTTTCATGTTTTTAGAAAGGTTTAATTTACGCTGATGCGATAGAAGAGATCTTTTGCTTTAAGTTTAAATATGGAGTCAGATAAGATATCGTTTTTGTTTGTTGAGGCATATTGCCATGCATTGCGTGCGCCGAGAATGAAAGCATGTTCACTCAAAGCATGGAGTCCTTCATTTATTAAAGGAAGAAGCGTGGGGCCGAGGCTGTTTGTTTTTTTTGCAGCTTCATAACCACGATTAAAAGATTCTGCTTTTGAAAGCGCAGAGCAATTGTTCCAGTAATTGCATTCTAATATGCTATTAAAATGATTGTTGGCAGCAAAGGCTTCCCATACCAGCATTCTTGTGAAATTGTGGCGATACTTCGTAAAGCTTTTTACTAGATGAGTTGAATCTTTACCAACAACCCAAACTGATAAATGATTTTCAACAGTCCAGATGAATACTTCACTATATACCGTTTTAAGATTTGTTTGAATGATGTTGAGAATGGCTTCTGTAAAAAAGAATTCCTGATAGTCATCATTTAGAATATCAATCTCAATTTCCAGAGCAATTATTTCATCACTTGTAATACCAAATTTCATAGCTGTAATATTGGTGAGTTCTGATGTAAAGGTATTGGCCTGAACAAGGCAGGGAAATCCCATAAGGGATGTATTTTGATTTACCTTCTTTTACGGAATGAACAGTAAGTATAAATACGGAATCGTGAGAGAAACACTACTCAGACCTTTTTTTCAATTGAAGTTTTTGGCCGATCAGTTTTCCCTTATGGTCATTAGGAATAGAAACACGAAATGCAGTTCCGAAGCCAATTTCTGACTCTAAGGATATGGTTCCGCCTAATTTTTCAAGAGTCTCTTTAACAATATAAAGACCCAGACCTGCACCTTTAGAAAGATGCGAAGCTTTGTAAAACATATTAAAAATATCATCCTGATGTTGCTTGCCAATTCCAACGCCATTGTCAATAAATTCAATTAAAGCATGGGCCTTGTCAATGGTAATGTTGATCGTAAGAAATGACTTAGTTTTGTTGACATCATAAAAGTGGATGGCATTACGAACGAGATTTTCAAAAATAATACTCATCCGATCTGGGTCTGCGTAGAAGGGTGAATTGCCTGATGATTTTATTTCAAAATTCATCTTTTCAAAACCATGTTCATTGTGATACATGTTGATGGCCTTCCGGAGTAACAGATTAAAATCAATTCGTTCGCTTGTAATTCCCTGGTAAGTAGTTCGGGATAAACTCATGATATCACGAATGATTTTATCCATCTTATAAGTACTGCATTCAATCTTGGAAACAAAATCCAGAATTTGTGGAGCCTTAGTTTCCAGTCGAACAAGATTAGTCAGACCTAATATTGTTGTGAGAGGCGAACGTAAATCGTGCGATGTACTGTAAAGAAATTTTTCCATCTGATGATTTACTTTGGCAAGTTGTTCATTCTTTAATTTTAAGATGTTTTCAGATTCAACCTGATGCGATATATCCAGGACAGTCCAGTTGAAAACAAGAATACCATTTTCATCCTGGTAAGCATGACAATTCACAAGGCCTGTAAGCCTCGTGTTGTCTGCTTTACGAAAATTAATAGTCTCAGCCTTAACCCTTTTTGTAGTGAGCAATCGGTCTTCAAGAGTTTTATAGTGAGATTGTTCCTCGAAGAAAAATTCAATGGACGAACCTTTAACCTTTTTATAATTTTGGATGCCAAAATTGCGTAAGAAGAGCCTGTTCATGAATAGGATCTTGCCATCGGGCGTTGTGCGGAAAATCATTTCGAATGATGTATCAATAAATGATTTGTAAAGATTTTTAAGCACACCTACTGTATGATCACCTGATGGTTTTTTATTGTAGTAAGATGCTATCCATAGATAACTGACGGTGGATGTTCTTTCAGTAATGTTTCGAAAGGTGAGTTTTGTTAATTTTTGGCCGTTGCTAAAAATAATATAATTGTTATTCTCATCAACTCTGTGCTGCTGGATCAGAAATTCAAAATCAGGACAGGTAGTAGCATGGATGACCATGCTGGCAAATAATGGATTGCTGGCAATAATATGACCATGCTCATCTGTAATACCAATGGCAGTCTCATTTAGATTGAAGATTGTCTGAAACAGATCAGATGCATAATTCTCCTCAAAGAAAAGATTTTCGGTCTCTTTTACAGCTTGTAATTTAGCGGCTTTCATTTGCTGCATTATTGCTCTATAAAGATGCTGATAGCTGCAGGCATTTTCAATACAGCTTTATTTGGATTTGTCTGGCGTACATCTACTGAATGTCTTTACGTAATCATACGGAGTTATAATTCTATTCACTACCTTTATAAACTAACCAATACGGTATTTATCTGTGTTATCACTAAATATGACTGTGAAGATTAATCTATATTCCTGTTTGCTGCTTATTATCGTTGTTGTAACATCTTGTGGAAAAAAGAGTGCTTCCATAGTTGCACCTGATTCACTTTATTATAATGAAGCTCACAGGCCACAACTTCATTTCTCTCCAAAAGAAAAATGGATGAATGATCCTAACGGGATGATTTACTATCAAGGCGAGTATCATCTTTTCTATCAATATTATCCTGAAGCCATGGTGTGGGGCCCCATGCATTGGGGACATGCTGTAAGTACAGATATGATCCATTGGCAACATCTTCCCATTGCAATTTACCCTGATTCATTAGGTCTCATTTTTTCAGGTAGTGCAGTGGCTGATGAAAACAATACCTCTGGACTGGGCACTACAGAGAAGCCTCCTATGGTAGCGATGTTTACATATCACTCTATGGAAAAAGAGAAGGCAGGTAAAATTGATTATCAAAATCAGGGCATTGCATATAGCATAGATAAAGGGAGAACGTGGACCAAGTATGATCATAATCCCGTTTTAAAAAATCCAGGCATCAAAGATTTCCGAGATCCTAAAGTTTTCTGGCATGCTGAAACTAAAAAATGGATTGTTATACTCGCTGTGCATGATCATATAGAACTTTATTCTTCAGATGATTTGAAGACGTGGCATAAGCTTAGTGAGTTTGGTAAAACCTATGGAACGCATGGTGGTGTGTGGGAATGTCCTGATCTTTTTCAAGTGAAAGTTGAAAAAGAAAATAGTAAGAAGTGGGTGATGCTGGTGAGTGTTAATCCCGGTGGACCAAATGGCGGCTCTGGTACGCAATATTTCACAGGTGATTTTGATGGTGTAAAATTTGTTGCTGACGAGAATAAAAAAACAATTAAATGGCTTGACTATGGTCCTGATGATTACGCAGGTGTTACATGGTCTAACACTCCAGGAGAACGCAAGTTATTTTTAGGATGGATGAGTAACTGGGCTTATGCACAACAAGTACCAACTTCACCATGGAGAAGTGCCATGACTCTTCCCCGAGAATTAAAGTTGGAAAAGATCAGCAATAGCTTTTATCTGAAGTCAGCTGTAACAGAGGAGTTAAATAAACAGGTTACGAGTGAAAAGACTTTTGATACTGTTATAATAAAAGATTCAATTTCTATATGGAAAGGTTCACCATTTGATGCAAGCATGGCCTTGATGGAAGGTTCAATAGAAGCTAAAGATTTAGAATTCAATTTTACAAATTCATTGAAGCAACAGATGACGATTAGATTTGATGCTGATAAGAAACAGTTTTACATAGACAGAGGCAATGCTGGTAGTAACGATTTCTCGAAAGAGTTCAGAGGCAAAAATTATTCTCCCAGAATATCGACAAGCGACACTATTAAATTTACAATAGTTACAGATGTATCTTCAGTTGAAGTTTTCCTTGACGATGGATTAAGTGTTATGACGAGTATCTACTTCCCTGACAAAAAGCTCACAGATCTTACTATTCGCACAAAAAAGAGCCCTGTTAAACTACATAATTTAACTGTAAAGCAATTAAAATCTGTTTGGTGACGCACATGGTATTATATTTGTATTTCTTAAATAAGACACTATAACTTCATTCACTTCGTTAGCATTCTAAAATATATCCGATGAGAAATAACTACGTATACAAGGCGGCTCTTCTATTTTCATTTTTAATGATGCTATCAGTCTTCACCCATGCCCAGGGAAACAGCCGTGATGTTGTTTATCTAAAGAATGGAAGCATTATCAAGGGCACTATTGTAGAGATTATTCCAGGTGCCACGATAAAAATCAAAACTTCAGACGGAAGCATTTTTATCTATCCAATGGAGGATGTCTTACGAACTGAAAAAGAAGAATCATCATCATCAGAAAGACATAGACGAAATGCTGATGATGATAGAAGACCTGAACCCACAGAGCGTGTGCCATCTGAGTATGATCATACAGGTTACTTTATGATCTTTCGGGTAGGTCCAAGAATAAATAATATCATAAATAATTCCATCGATCTTAATGTCGGTTTCATTAATGGTATTCAGATGAATGAAGTTGTTTCGTTAGGTGTTGGTATTGAAACAACAAATTACTTTTTCTCAGCCGATCAGCCTACCAGTATCAGAATGACTCCCGTTTTTGTTGATGCAAGATTTTATGTTCCCAAGAAAAAAGTGAGACCCATGTTTAGCTTTCAATTTGGATATGCCATGGGCGGTAAAGTTCAAGCATCAACCCATCAGAACAACAACTGGTCAGATTTTTATCCGGCTACAGAGAAGGGTGGAATATTTATGGCTATCGGCGCAGGTATGCGTATACACGCCAATAAAACATTTTCATTCTTGTGGGATGGAGGAGTTTCGTTGCAATCATTTGATGGTTACAGCGACTCATCTATGACTACGATCAGAACCAGAACCGTTCCATCCATACGACTTAATCTCGGCTTGGGGATTAACATCGGAGGCGGAGGATCTGCTAAATAATAGCTGACTACTATTTTCGCTGCCCGATATAAAGCGCGCCTAATACTAACAATGTTCCGGTTAACGTATACAGCGTTAATGGTTCTTTTAGTAATAGGGCTGAGAAGATAAATCCAAAGATAGGACAGAGGTATAGCCATAGCGATGCGCGAACAGCATCAGTTTTTAATAAGCGCAACCAAAGTTGCACGGCCAGAATCGATACCATAAAAATGAGCCACGCCAGTGAAAGTCCAAAGCGTAAATCGAAATGACTTTCTTTCTGATGTAACAAATATGTAAACGGCAGGAGAAGAATGCCTCCGATTAACACCTGCCAGGCGTTGATGGTTGTGCGTGGTAATGTCCAGGGAATTGCAGCATAGTAAACTGCACCTACCGAATAAGTAATCATGCTAACACCAATCAATACAATGCCAAGCGGTGTCGCTGAACTTGTTTCGAGTAACGGGTATGCGGCGATGAATACTCCGGTTAAACCCAATGCAAGGCTTAGCCATTCGGTAATTTTTATCCGGCGCTTCATGCTTACAGCAGTAATCAGACTGATGAAGAGCGGGTTTAAGGCAATGGCCAGTGTAGTGATTCCGGGTGTTACAAATTTTAATGCTATTACAAACAAGCCCAGGTAGAGCGTAGTATTTAAGGCGCCAAAGATGGTAAGCTGTTTCCATTCCTGTCCTTGTGGTAAGCGATTGCGTTGAACAACATATACAAACCCAAGCATGATCCCCCCTGCAAGCAAAAAGCGAATAGAGAAGAATACCAATGGCTCGGCAGAAAATATACCAAACTTGCCAGCTACCGAAGCAGATGCCCAGAACATGGAGAATAGTAAACCGGTAATGATTGTTTGTATAGAGAATTTCGGCATGAAGTGAGTAAATACGTAAAGTTTAAAGGTGTGTTTTTTATGGCTGGGATGAAAGGATTTATTTGAAAAGCGTTTCGTTGGATTTACTCTATTTTAGAAAATCCTTAAATGGCAAATATCTTTTTAGTTGGTCAGTGATGTCTTCTTTTACATAGTATTGAATTCCTTTATTTCTTAGAGCCATGGTAAATTTACTCAAGTCACGATGACTGTAATTACTTTTGGTTAGTTTAAGCATTGTATTATCATCTTGATCAGTAGTATTAAGATAGAGTCTTTGATGAGTCTAGTATGTGCCATTGATTAAACTGGTAATGTTGCTTTTTGGCAGCCAAAATTTCTCCAGACAGTAGCATTTCAGAAACTTAAATTAATTCTTTACTTTGATTTAATGTTCGTTTACTATTGAATTATGAAACGTGTAGAATTGAGAACGATAAAAACTAAAAAGGACTATCAACAAGCTTTAGAAAGGCTTGAAGTAATTTTTGATGCTAAGAAGGGAACGCCTGAAGGAGATGAGTTAGATATATTAGGCACCTTGATTGATCATTATGAAAGTGAATATTTTTCAATTGAACTTCCAGATCCTATTGAAGCTATAAAATTCAGAGCGGAGCAATTGGATTATACCAGATCATTGGTACACTATGCTCTATAAACAAAGTTCTTAAGAAGAGAATTGAAACAAAAAAGACATCACCTCTCAGTAATGTCTTTCTTATAGAGTTTAGTATAAATCTTATTTGTGCGAAACCAGAATTGGAGTATTCGCTACCAACGTAACTAAGTCTTCGTCTACAACATTCTTCTTCTCATCAGCCATAACCACAAAGTTTTCATACAATGTGTCAAGCTCTGTTTTAGAAGGTGTGTAACCCAATAATTCCAATCTGTGTTTTAACGCTGCACGACCGCTACGTGCTGTTAATACGATAGACGATGATGGAACACCTACATCAGCAGGATTAATGATTTCATAGTTTTCTGAATTCTTTAAGAAACCATCCTGGTGAATGCCAGAAGAGTGAGCAAATGCATTCGCACCTACAATAGCTTTATTAGGTTGTACAGGCATACGCATCATGTCAGAGATCATGGTACTCAATGCATACAACTTCTGAGACTTGATATTAGTGTACAAGTCAAGATCTTTGTGTGTCTGAATGATCATGGCAACTTCTTCCAATGAAGTATTACCAGCACGCTCTCCAATGCCGTTGATCGTTACTTCTGCCTGACGTGCACCAGCAATCAAACCTGCCATAGTGTTGGCCGTTGCCATACCTAAATCGTTGTGGCAATGTACAGAGATGATAGCCTTGTGAATGTTGCTCACATGCTCAAACAAATATTGAATACGCTTTCCATACAAGTGAGGTAAGCAATACCCCGTTGTATCTGGAATATTCACTACATCTGCACCGGCAGCAATAACAGTTTCCACCATCTTAGCCAAGAAGGCAAGATCAGCACGACCTGCATCTTCACAGAAGAATTCAACTTCTACATTTTTGGTTTTGGCATAACTGGTTGCCCACGCTGCTTGTTCAAGAATCTTCTCTCGAGTAGAGTTGAATTTTGTTTTGATATGAACATCAGACGAACCTATGCCTGTATGAATACGACCACGCTTGGCGTGATGAAGTGCTTCACCTGCAACATCAATATCTTCTTTCTTTGAACGCGTAAGCGCACAAACCACAGGATCTTTTACAGCCTTGGATATTTCGATTACCGATAGAAAATCACCAGGGCTAGAGATAGGGAAGCCGGCTTCAATAACATCTACGCCCAGCAATTCCAGTTCCCTTGCAACAATAATTTTCTCTTCTGTCGATAGCTGGCAACCGGGAACTTGTTCACCGTCACGCAACGTGGTATCGAAGATTTCAATTTTATTTGCCATGGTTTTATCAGTTAATAGTTAATCGTTGTTAGTTAATCGTTCTTAATTTTCAGCTAATAGTTATTCGAATCTTACAATTAACTATTAACTGATAAACTTTATTTAACAGCTAATTGGCTAATGCGAATGTTATTACATACCATGTTGCCCATCACTTGCGTTCCTGCAAGTTTGTCTTGTGGTGTGCTGGCGTCAGCAATGTCGCGTGTACGATAGCCTTCTTTCAATGTCTTTTCAACAGCTTTGATTACACATTCAGATTCTGCTTTTAATCCGAAGGAGATATCTAACAATAATGCCGCAGATAGGATAGAAGCCAATGGATTTGCAACACCCATACCAGTGATATCATGTGCACTTCCGTGGATCGGTTCATATAAACCTACTTTATCACCAATAGAAGCAGAGGCTAACATACCCATAGAACCTGCAATCTGTGAAGCTTCATCAGTTAAGATGTCGCCAAAAAGATTTCCTGTTACAACCACATCAAAAGTCTTAGGATTCTGAATCAGTTTCATAGCAGCAGCATCAACAAACATGTGATCTACTTCAATGTCAGGATATTGTTTGGCAACTTCTTGTACCACCTCGCGCCATAAGCGTGAGCTTTCCAGTACGTTAGCTTTATCTACTGATGTTAATTTCTTTCTTCTGGTTTGCGCTGCTTTAAACGCTTTGTGAGCAATACGCTCTACTTCATAACGTGAGTAGATCATCGTATCAAAAGCAGTATCATTATTGTCTTTACGACCACGTTCACCAAAGTAAACGTCACCTGTAAGTTCACGGAAGAAAAGAATATCAGCTCCCTTTAATATTTCAGGCTTGATGCTGGATGCTCCAAGCAATTCATCAAAAAGTTTTATCGGACGAAGATTAGCATATAAGCCAAGCTCCTTACGCATCTTCAACAATCCTTGCTCAGGACGAACCTTTGCTGATGGATCGTTATCATACTTGGGGTGACCTACTGCTCCAAACAGAATAGCATCAGAGTTTTTCATTTTCTCTAATGACTCATCAGGTAACGGATTGCCTGTAGCTTCTATAGCCTCATGACCAATAGTAGCATAATCATAAACAAACTCATGACCAAAGCATTCTGCTATCTGATCCAGTGCTTGCTTACCACTGGTTGTTACTTCTTTTCCAATTCCGTCGCCCGGCAGGATGGTGATTTTTTTCTTCATTCTTGTTTTCTATAAAAGTCCACGGTCCACAGACCACAGTCGACAGCCACTCCTGTGGACCATCGACCGTGGACTGTCGACTTTATAATTAACTATGTGCTAAATCAAATTGTCTGATTTCGCTATTCAATGAAATGAGATAGTCGATATCATCATAACCATTGGTTAAGCAAATCTTTTTATACGCGTTGATGTCAAAGCCTTCAGAAGAGCCATCTTCTAATGACACTTTCTGGTTTTGAAGATCAACTGTGATTTCAGTCTTTGGATTCTTTTCAATGGCATCGAAAATCTTCTTTAGAAAATCTTCAGAGACAGTGATGGGTAACAGCGCATTGTTAAGTGCATTGTTCTTGAAGATGTCAGCAAAGAAACTGGAGATAACCACGCGGAAGTGCGCATCATAAATAGACCACGCTGCGTGTTCACGGCTGCTACCACAACCAAAGTTTTTACCAGCAACCAGGATTTTACCAGAGTACTTCGGATTATTCATCACGAAGTCAGCTTTTGGTGAACCATCGTTATTGTAGCGCCAGTCGCAGAATAAGTTCTCACCAAAACCTTCGCGGGTAGTGGCTTTTAAAAAGCGTGCTGGAATGATCTGATCGGTATCAATATTTTCAATTGGCAGAGGTACTGCCGTACTTTTCAAGGTTATAAATTTCTCTTTGCTCATTGTGTTGTCAGTTAATCGTTATCAGTTAATCTTTTCAGGATTAACACTTCTTTAGAATGTTCTCACGTCAGTTACTTTGCCAGTGATAGCGGCAGCAGCAGCACTCAACGGACTAGCCAGGAATGTTCTTGACTTAGGTCCTTGTCTTCCTTCAAAGTTTCTGTTCGACGTAGAGATACAATATTTACCTGCAGGGATTTTATCTTCATTCATGCCCAAGCATGCAGAGCAACCTGGCTGACGTAATTCGAAACCTGCTTCTTCAAAGATCTTATCCAAACCTTCTTTGCGAGCCTGGTCTTCCACCTGACGTGAGCCTGGTATAACCCACACCTCAACGTTGGCAGCTTTCTTTTTACCTTTTACCATTTCGGCTACTAAACGCAAATCCTCAATACGGGCATTGGTACAGCTACCGATGAAAACATAATCAACTTGCTTACCAAGCAACTGAGAGCCTGGCTCAAGTCCCATATATTCTAACGACTTTGAGAATGAAGTCTGTTCGCTGATGTCTTTCAACTCGGCCAACGTAGGGATTCTGTCAGTTACTTTAATACCCATGCCTGGATTGGTACCATAAGTAATCATTGGCGCAATGTCAGCGGCATCATAAGTCAGTACAAGGTCATACTCGGCGCCTTCATCTGTCTTTAATTCTTTCCACTTTTCAACAGCCTTGTCGAATGCTTCACCTTGAGGAGCAAACTTTCTTCCTTTAATATAGTCGAACGTAGTTTGATCAGGGGCAATCAAGCCTCCACGTGCACCCATCTCGATGCTCATGTTACAAACCGTCATGCGGGCTTCCATAGAAAGATTGCGGATGGTATCGCCAGCATATTCTACGAAATAACCAGTAGCGCCACTGGCTGATATTTTAGAGATGATGTAAAGAATGATGTCTTTGCTCACAACCCCTTTACTCAACTTACCATTGATTTCAATTTTCATGCGTTTAGGCTTGTACTGTAAAATACATTGTGTGCCTAATACTTGCTCCACTTCGCTGGTGCCTATACCGAAAGCGATATTTCCAAATGCACCGTGGGTAGAGGTATGACTGTCGCCACAAACGATCGTCATGCCTGGTTGTGTTAAACCTAACTCAGGGCCGATGATGTGAACAATTCCCTGGAAAGGATGTCCTAATTCATAGAGCGTAACGCCGAACTCTTTGCAATTTTTGCTCAGGGTTTCAACCTGGTGACGTGACAATGCTTCTTTGATAGGAAGGTGCTGATCTTTTGTTGGTACGTTGTGATCAGGTGTAGCCGTTGTACGTGCAGGATTAAAAACTTTGATGCCACGCTTACGCAGTCCGTCAAAAGCTTGAGGGCTGGTAACTTCGTGAATAAAATGTCTGTCGATAAATAAAGCATCCGGGTAACCTTCAGCTCGTTTCACCACGTGGGCATCCCAGATTTTGTCGAATAAAGTTTTCGGTGTTTGACTCATAATTTATTTCCTGTTCTCAAATTTTTAACGCTTACATCACGATTATATAACAACTGTTAGTTCGTTCTGATTATACCAAAACGAAACCGCCCCGATCCGTTTTATTGGATTGGGGCGGTTGCCATCTCTTTATTCAAAAAATAAGCATCTTTTGCAGAATGCTTAACTATTTACTCTAAAATTTTCAGGCACTGTTCAAGTGACGCGCTAAGATCAAAAAAGATATTTCGTCCTTCAACGAAAACAGTAAAAAAATTTACAATTACATACAAGTGTTTGTTTTTTAATTCCAGATTTTAAAGTCTCAAATTTCAAATTAGTGAGCCTGATTTGGCAATGTAAAACTTGAAATGAAGAATTTGAAATCGGTCCTACCACCAGGGCAGTGGTGTCTTGATATCATCTACAGAATTTACAACCATGTCAGGCTTGAATGCATAACGTTTCAGCATTTCTATTTTAGTGATACCACTCAGTACGAGAATTGTTTTATAACCCATTTGTACACCGCCTTGAATATCAGTATCCATGGTATCGCCAATGATAGTTGTCTCGGCAGTTTCGAGGCCAAGAGCTTTACGTGCAGAACGCATCATCACGGGTCCGGGCTTTCCTACAACAAAGGCTTTAACACCAGTTGCTTCTTCGATCATAGCTGCGGTGGCGGCAATGCCTAAATTATTCCAGCCTTTTTTCTTAGGCGATGGATCTCTGTTGGTGGCAATAAACTTGGCGCCTTCAAGAATCATATCAACAGCACGTTGTACCATTTCAAGTGTGAAGTTTCTTCCTTCACCTAACACTACAAAGTCAGGGTCATTATCAACCAGTGTAATATTGTTTTCATGGAGACTGGTTAGCAAGCCACCTTCGCCTAAAACATAAGCTGTACCTCCAGGTATCTGACTTGAAAGAAATTTACCAGTAGCCATAGCACTGGTGTAGATATGATCGACCGTTACATCAATTCCAAGCTTGGCAAGCTTACGCACTGCTTCCAGTCTTGTTCGCTGACTGTTATTGGTCATGAACATAAACGGAATCTTATCCTTTACGAGTCCATTAATAAATTTGTCGGCCCCTGGAATCATAATGTCGCCACCATAAACCACACCGTCCATATCGATAAGTAATCCTTGTTTCATTTTCTAGTACTTGCTTTTAATCTGGTTCGAAGATAGATGATTTGAACGGGTTAAAACAAAGGCAGGTTGAAAGTTTGAATGATGTTTTTGTTGTGTGCTTTGTGTTCGAAGTTGCACTGAGTTTCTTCTAGAATGGTATCAAGACGGTAATGCTCAGTTGGGACTTGCCAGTCATGTACAGGAATATTGAACCCTAAATCTGTACTGCATTTTTTAAGTGCATAAAAATCCAACTTCAAGCTCCGCAGCTTCTCTACGTTCCCATATTTTCCATTATATTTGCAGCGACCGTATGCAGAAGAAACTCATCTTAGATTCAGACCTATTAGATATCACGGTCAACCGTCTTTGCCAGGAATTAATTGAAAATCACGGCGATTTTACTGATACTGTTATCATTGGCATGCAGCCACGAGGCATTTACCTGGCTGATCTTATTTTAGAGAAACTTCAAAAGTCTACCCGCAAAACTATCCCGCTAGGATACCTTGACGCTACCTTTCACCGCGATGATTTTCGTCGTCGTGAAATTCCGGCTAAAGGCAATGAAACCCGCATACCATTTGTTATTGAAGGAAAGAAAGTGGTGCTGGTAGATGATGTGCTTTTTACAGGCCGTAGTATACGTGCCGCCCTGGATGCTATGATTGCCTTTGGTCGCCCGGCGAAAGTTGAATTGCTGGTGTTGATCGATAGAAAATATAACAGAGACCTGCCCATCGCGGCTGACTATGTGGGCAAGGTGGTAAACACGCTTACCTCGCAGCGCGTATTGGTAGAATTGCAGGCGCAGGGTCATAAACAAAACAAAATCTGGTTGACGAATAAGGATTAAAAAACGCTATGTCTAAACTCAGTCAAAAACATTTACTCGGCATTAAAGACATTACGAAGGAAGACATAGAACTTATTTTTGAAACCGCCGATAACTTTAAAGATGTCATTAACCGCCCGATCAAGAAAGTTCCTTCCTTACGGGATATCACAATCGCCAACATCTTTTTTGAGAACTCAACCCGCACACGCCTCTCATTTGAGCTGGCTGAACGCAGACTCTCAGCCGATGTTATAAACTTTGCTGCCTCTAACAGCTCGGTTAAGAAAGGTGAAACCCTGCTCGATACAGTCAACAATATCCTGGCTATGAAAGTAGATATGGTTGTGATGCGTCATGCCAGTCCTGGGGCGCCTCATTTCTTATCGAAACATATCAGCGCCAACATTGTCAACGCGGGTGATGGAACGCATGAACATCCAACACAGGCATTGCTTGATGCCTTCTCAATTCGTGAAAAACTGGGCGGTGTAGCCGGAAAGAAAATTGCTATCATTGGTGATATTCTTCATTCTCGAGTTGCATTGTCAAACATCTTTGCCCTGAAGAAACTTGGTGCCAAGGTGATGGTTTGTGGGCCGCCAACGTTGTTACCTAAGTTTATAAACCAGCTGGGTGTTGAAGTTGAATTTGATGTAAGAAAAGCTTTATTGTGGTGTGACGTTGCCAACGTATTGCGCATTCAGTTGGAGCGTCAGCAGATTAAATATTTCCCTTCATTGCGTGAGTATTCTCTATACTACGGCATCAACAAGAAGTTGCTGGATAGCTTAAAGAAACCTATCATCATTATGCATCCCGGCCCTATTAACAGAGGCGTTGAATTAAGCAGCGACGTAGCCGACTCTCAGCATTCTATTATTCTTGAGCAAGTGGAGAATGGTGTAGCCATCCGCATGGCTGTTCTGTATCTGCTCGCTGGCGCTACAGTATAATATTTACTTTGTTGATTTAAACGTGAGTCATTTTCAGTTGCTGAATAAGCGAACTGAGTACACCTTCTTTCAATGAATAAGTAGAAACTCTGATGCGGTTAAAGTGATGCTTCTCGAAAAGATATCGCACCAGGCAGCACGCTACTACTATCATGTCTACCCGCATCTCAATCATACCAGGAATTTGCATACGCTGCGCACGATCTTTTATAATGAGTTCATGATAGATCTCGTAGAAGCCTTCTAACGAAAGTGGTGTCTCAACTTCTTCGGGAGTTTTATGAATGTCATGTGTGATGCAGAAGATATCACTCAATGTATCAAAAGTACCGGATGAGCCAACCAAAATGGTAGGTTGATGTTGTTGTAACGCATTGAATAAAGCTTTGAGTTCCTGCTCAAAATACTTATCGAGTGCTGCTATTTCAGAAGGAAGAATAGGGTCATGCTGATGGAACTTCTCCAACAAACGTTGAGCACCAATCTCAAGACTTTTTTTCCAGAAGATATGATCGTTATTACCGATGATAAACTCAACACTGCCGCCACCTATATCTACAACGAGTGACTTTTCATCGCCAAGTCCAAGTGCCGACTTAACACCCATGTAAATGTATTCGGCTTCCTGATCACCAGAGATAATGTTGACTTCAATACCAGTAATAAATTTTATTTTCTCAGCTACCTCAGCACCATTGCGTGCGTTGCGCAGAGCGCTGGTTCCAAAGGCATAAACCTGTCGTACACCTTCACGCTCAATAGTATTCTGAAAGCT
>Ga0310811_10004894_pt1 | contig 16865 bp, 16 predicted proteins | sample YCmetagenome_FD_207642 | JGI IMG/M metagenome (GOLD analysis project Ga0310811, IMG submission 207642) | Soil microbial communities from experimental microcosm in Duke University, North Carolina, United States - YC | ecosystem: Engineered > Artificial ecosystem > Soil microcosm > Unclassified ...
AATCGCTCAGCCGGGACATCAAGGCCTCCCCACTCGGAGGAAGCAGATTCCGCGGCAGCTTCGCCTCGTGAGAGGAATACCAGGCATACGTCGCCACCTCGGAACCCGCGAACCAGAGCAGGACGGCGAGGGCGACGATCCACAAAATCCGGAAAGCAGCCTTTTTCGAAAGGGAAGCTGGAGGGGTTTCCGGTACGACGGTGGTCACGTTCTAAAGTTTCTCGAAGTTGAGTCTGATCGGCAAGGCTACCTTATGCGGAGCGAAACTCAAAATTTCCCGGCGACGCGCAGAAACAAAGGGAAAATCTGCGAGGCGAAGCGTTGCCACCGGCGCAGTTTCTTGAGACGGGACTCCGCGAACTCCCGTGGACCACTTTTCGGAATCTCCTTCAGCGCGTCATCGAGCCGGGCCAGATATTCCCTACCCCGGTCGAGTCGGGGCTGCATGGTTTCCCTCAGAAATCCGAGGACCAGCTTGCGGAGCTCGGTCTCCGCGGTGAAATAGTCCCGGCGATCTCCGGTGACATATTCCGACCGGACGGCTCCGACATCGCGCAGCCACCGCAGCCCCTGGCTGGCCGAGCCTTTGCTGATATTGAGCAGGCTGATGATCGCATCCATGGGCAGTGGACGCTCGCTCGCAAAGAGGAGGCCATAGATCTCGCCTACCGACCTGGGAATCGACAATGCTCCCGCCGCGTGGACAAAAAGGTTGATGCACTCGCGCTGGAAAGGCGCGACCCTGGCTTCCCCGGTGTCAATCCCGGCGGTCTCAGCGTGGACACTCATCGTTTTGGACTCAGGAACCTGATCTCGAGATGCTGCCGCCCTTGGTGAGAACTCTCCCACCTGCGGCGTGTGAAAAACTGTGGCACCCGAAAGTCACCGACTTCAACTGACGTCACGAAGATATGAGCACGTTCAGTGAGTTCAAGAAAAAATGAACAAATTGTGATGATTTGGGGAGGTATTACACGTAAAGCAACGGCCTTTTCCCGTTACCGACAACTAGACGGGGTCGTGCAGGCGCCCACCGATACCGCCATCGATATGCAGGCAGGCACCCGTGATGAAGGCGGCATCTGGAGAGGCCAGGAAGATTGCGGTCTTGGCGACCTCCCAAGGCTGCGCGATGCGCTCGAGCGGATGCTTCTTGGCAAGCTCGTCGAACTCTTTGGATTTGCCCTCGAAACCCGCCAGCAGCATCGGAGTGGCCGTGGCGGCGGGGTTGATGGCATTGACCCTGACTCTCGGACCAAGGTCGACGGCCATGGAGCGAGTCAGCCCGACGAGGGCGGCCTTGCTGGTGGCATAACAGATGAATTTGGGCTTCGTCGCCACGGCGTGGATGCTGGCGATGTTGATAACGGAACCCTTTGCCCGCTCGATATCCGCCAGGAAGAGCTGCGCGAGGAGAAAGGGCGCGATGAGGTTCGTCTGCAGGGTCTCATCCCAATCGGACACGCTGATCTCATCGGTACTGCCGAGGATCTGGGAGGCGGCGTTGTTCACGAGCACGTGCAAGCCGTCCGCCTGGAAATACGGAGACAGGGCCTCGTAAACCGAGCGGCGGGTTTCTTCGCTCCCGTAGAGGTCGCGAACGTCGAGCTTCAGAAAATGGTCACAGGCACAGGCCCCTTCCTTGCGGTCCGTGGCAACGACAAAATAACCGGCGCGCTGGAACTCCTCACAGAGCGCGATACCGATCCCGCCAAGGGAACCGGTAATGAGAGCGGTGCGCCGGCTCATGACGCGGGGGCGGGTTTCAAAAAACCGTCGAGCAGCTCGATCGCCTTCTCGCTCGTGCGCACCACGGCGTCGATCGTGTTCGACCCATTGTGGGAACCGAAGAGGCATCGTGGAAACTTCCGCAAGGGAGACTCCGCCGGCAACGGCTCGATCTCGAAGACATCCAAGGCGGCGCTGTGAACCTTGCCGCTCTCGAGGGCCGCGATGAGGGCGGCCTCGTCGATGAGCGGCCCACGAGCGACGTTGACCACGCGCACTCCGGCTTTGGCCTGGCCGAGGGTGGCGGCGTTCAGCATGTGCCGATTCTGCGGCGTGAGCGCGCAGGTAAAGACCAGGAAGTCCGCCTCGTCGATCCCGGCAGGCCACTCGGCACTCTCGACCTCCCCGAGGCCGGAGGCGGGCTGGAAATAAGGATCGTAGGCGATGACCTTCATCTCGCTCGCCAAGAGCCGGCGAGCGGTATTGCGCCCGATATCGCCAAAGCCCACGAGGCCGACGGTCTTCCCGGACAGGGAAATGCCGGGCGGCTTGGGCCACTCTCCCTGGCGGATACCGTCGTGCACCACAAAAAGCTGGCGCGCGAGCGCGATGACGTAGCCCATGGCCATATCCGCCACTTCACGGCCGAACATGCCGGGCGTATTCGTGATCGGAATGCCAAGCCGCTGGCAGGCCGCAAAATCGACATTGTCCACGCCAACGCCCCATTTCACGGCCGCCTTGAGCCGCCCTTTTTTCCCGGCCTCGAAAACGGCGGCCGTCGCGGGATCGTCGCCGATGATCCAGCCGTCGAATTGAGGGACGAGATCGATCAGTTCCGACTCGGGCAGAATCTGGGAAACCTCGGGCGTGACGAGTTCGTAGCCAAGCTCGGCAAATCGATCGCGGAACCGATCGACCGCGCGCAGCATGGGCGGGCAGGTAAGAAGAATCTTCATTTCAAAGTGGCGAACGCGAGGGTTTCCGCAATGTCCCAGCCTTCCTGGTCATCGATATCGGCGGACTCGATCCGGGGTGTCTCGAACATGAGCGGCTTCAAGCCGATGCGGGCATTCGTCGCCGCAAAGCTCTCCCGGTTGAAGATGTAGAGGTTGGAATTTTCCTCGAGCCAGGGCTCGAGGTCCTGGGTACGCATGAGGACGTTGGGATCGTGATTCACGGGCGAGCCGTCCTCACGGTAGAAGCGGGTCTGGAATCGATTGACGGTGAACAGGCTGTCGCAGGCGCCGGCGGCAATGCCTTTCCCGTAAGCGTCGATGGCCCGGTGAATCGTGCCAGGCCGGAGGAGAGGATTCGTCGTATGCGTCATCAGATAAGTAGCCGCGGGGACGTTCGCGATGTCATCCGCCAGCACGAGATTCATACTGACAAAATCTCCGCAGATCTCCGGGCGGCGGTCCCGCACGATCACCCGCCCCTCGGAGACGAGTCCGTTGTCTGCGAGGATTTCACGCGCATCGGTATTGATGATCACAGCATCGATTTCCGGGAGGCTCAGCAGAGAATCGAGGATCCATCGGAAGAGAGGTTTTCCCGCGAAGGGGCGAAAGTTTTTCCCGCTGACACGCGCGCTATGCGCTTTCATGGGGAGGAGGGCGACCGTCTGGTATTGGGACATGAATTTAACGACTGGCGAGCAGTTTCACCGCGCCGGCTGGCATGATTTCAAGCGAAAACGGCGGGGCCTCGAGCTGGTAAAGGAGTTCGATTTCCTCGGGGTGGACGCAATTCGGGGCAAACATGTCCCAATGGATCGGGATCAGGGTCTTCGCGCCGATCCCGGATGCCATGGCGAAGGTTTCGCGCACGGTCATGTTGCCGACGATGTCATCGCGATCGCGGAAAAAGTTCCGCTCGTTGATGGGGAGCAAGGCGTAGTCGATCTTTTCTCCCGCGAGAGCCGTGAAAATCTCCGGGTGCGGAATGGTGTCGCCCGCGTGGTAAATGGTGACGTCCCCGCTCCGGATCAGGAAACCGACGAATCGAAGTTCCCCCTCCCCGTTACGCTCCAGGTCGGTATGCGCAGCCGGAACGGCGCGGATCTCGAGATCTTCGGCGATGCTCGTCCACTCGAGCGGCGGAGCGACGGCCTCCCACGCCAGCCCCAGATCGGCCAGGAGAGTCCGACACTCATAGGGAGCGAAGACTTTCATCCCCGGCGACGCGGCGGCAAGAGGGAGCAGGGAATCCGGGTCGGTGTGGTCGAGATGGATATGCGTCAAAAGAAGGACGTCCACCGGAGCAAGACCGCCGGGCTCCACGATCACCGGGACCTGCCGGGTGAGCTGGCGCCCATAACGGACCGCGACGCTGTCGGAAAGATAGGGATCGATGAGAAGACGGGACCGATCGGTCGAAAAAAGAAATCCCGCCTGCCCGAGCGCCAAAGCTTCCATGGATTCAACCGGGAAGGCTGGCCAAGGCCGCCGTTCTCGCGGCTCGCGACTTCAGATCGCGCTTTTCGAAATACCGGCTGATCAGCCAAAGACAGACGAGCACAGTGCCGAGAATCACGAAGCCCGCGGAATCGTGCCACTTCTCCGTCGCCTCGATACCGTGGAAAGCCCCCTGCCAGCTCAAAAAAACCGTGCGGACGACATTGAAGAAAAACGCCAATCCCACCCCGGAGGCAACCAAAGCCACCCGAGCGATCGGTGATATCTGATAGAGTCCACCGAGAAAAATGGAGGCCATGAGCGTGGATTGAAGAGACCTGATCCCGCTGCACGCTTCATTCACGCCCAGCACGCCGGTCGGCAGCTCGATAACGTTGCCGGTCGCGATCGCGGGCACGCCGCAGAGGGTCACGAAATCGGCCGAGACCGAAGCGTTCAACTGCATCATCCCCTGGACAAGTCCGTTCTCGGCAAAAGAAGGCCAGGGAATCGCGGTCGAGAGGAAAAGGACCGGAAAAGCGAAGTGCCGCACGGCTCCCCATCCCCCGGCCAGGAAGAACAGCCCAAAGGAAATGCCAACCGCGCTTGCGCCCATAAACCAGAGGATGAGCCGCCAATCGCTGTTTGCCTCGCTTACCAAACGAAGGGCCGGCTGCGGCAGAGCAAAAATAGCGATCAGCAACACCGGCCAAACCAATGTGCGGGGCGGATGGAGAATGGGCAGATGCTCGGCCCGCTCGTAGGCAAGGTAGATCGCGAGCAGCGGCACCGCCCACCCGTAATAGTACTGGGCATTTATGCTCCACTCGATGCTGCACCGGGCCATCGCGGGGAGCCACGCCAGACCGGCAAAAAGGAGCGCCACCCAAATCACCCGTCGAGGCACCGCCTCCCCAGGCTCGGAAATGGGCAACGACTTAACTGGCAAAGCCGTCATATCCCAAGCTAGTGCGCATCGGCTTCCTTGAGCAATTTTGAAATGTCCGCCGCAGGCTGTTTCTGCCGATTTTCCTGAGCTGCTTTCAACTCGGAAAGGATGCGCTGGACCTCCGCCGGGTCCGAGCGTTTTTCGATTTCCTGGCGCAGCTCATTATTGATCCTCGTGGATTCCGCCGAGCCTTTCATCCGCTGCGCGATCAGTTGCTCGGCCTCGTCCTCGGTAGTGGCCTCACCGTTGGCCACGCCCTCCCAGACACTGCGCAGCAGCCTCTCCTCGGCGAAGGAAGTCGACTCCGTTCCCTCAGACCTCGCGAAATACTCCAGGGCCTCCGCTTTTTTTCCGTTGGCGGCGAGGATGGCGCCCACGTAGATGGCGCGGCGAAGACTTCTCAGGTCGCCGAGGCTCATCCGATTCAAAATCGACAGAGCTTCCTGAGGGCGACCGGCCCGCAAGAGAGCCATGGCGTAAGCGGTTCCCGCATCGGCGTTCGCGGGAGAAGTCGAGCGATAGGTGCGATCGGCGATTTCAAGGACGTCCGAGTAATTGGTGCTCTTCCGCAGCAATGCGGACGCCAGGACCCACTGAGAGGCGATATTCACGTCGTAGGGATTGATTTTCATCAACCCCTGCAACGCCGTGTAGTACCCGGCAAGACTGCCGACCGACCGCTCGTGAACCGCCAAAGCCTGCCAGAACGGCGCCAATTGCGGAGCCGCCTCGGTCAATCCCTTGAGCGAGCGCCCCATGGCGGAGGACCATCCCTGCGAACTGGCCAGCAAGTTCAAAATCCGCAAAGCGGTAACATTCCCCTTGGCGGCGTAAATAGCCTGAAGCCACGTTTGCTCCGCCACCGAGTCTCCCCGCTGATATTGAGCGAGGGCTTTCTGTGCGAGGTCGATGGATTCACCCGGAAATCCGAGCTGCGAGACCATGGGGCGCAGGAGCGCGAAAGCGCGGTCCCAGTCGGCCATGCCCAGATAATACTGGAGCAACCCCCATTTGACCGAGGGCTGCGATGTCAGGGAGTCCGGCAGGCCGGCGATCCAGGGCGCCAGCTTCTCAGAATCGAGATTGCTGGCCAGGAACCATCCCATGACCTGCTCGAAGTCAGCGGGATTCTTTTCGGCATAAGTCCGGAGATTGGCCAAGGTCGCCAACAGAGAGATGCTCTGCGACGCCGCCTCCAGCTGGGCGTGCAGGAGACGATCCCTCACGGTGGCACCTGGGCGGGCAATCAGTTTCGTAGCCAGCAAGTCCGCCGACACGTTATCTCCGGCGGCGATCGAGAGCTGGATGAGCTTCCTCGTGGCGGGGATCGCAAACTCCGAATTCCCCTCGCTCAATTTTTTCAGAGAATCCAACGCGGCATCACGCTCCTCCCGATCAGCACTCGATGCCTGCACCTGTGTCAGCGCGAAGGTGACCCGTGCGTTGTCCGGCTCCCGCTTGGAGAGCTTGACCAAGAGCTTTTCCGCGAGGTCGTTCATGTTCCTTTTCGCCGCAACATCGGCGGCAACGCGCAGGAACTCGGGCAGTTCCCTCCATTTCTCGGGAACTTGATCGAGAATTTCCTGAGCTTGGTAAACCCGGTCGTACTTCATGGCGGCATCGGCCTCCTTGAAGCGATATTCCGGCTTCTCCGGCTCCATACTGATGAGGCGCTCCCAGACGTTGATCACGTCCGGGGACTCCACCTCCTCGAGAAATCTGGCAAGATGCTTCCAGGTCTCGGGAAACTCCATGCCCGAAAGAACAGCCTTGCGATATGCCAGGGACGCCGACGCGTAGTCTTTCTTCTCGGCGAACTTATCCGCCATATTGAGGAAAAACCACGTCCTCCCAGCCCGGTAGGCAGGATGGATCCACTGCAAAGAAATCCCGGCAACGATGATCGCGACCAGAAGACACCACAGAGCGATCTTATTGCGACGGCTGAGCCAGTAATACCATTCCCCGACCCGGCGCCACCAAACTTTCTTTTTGCGGGTGCTCGCCGGCCCTGAAAATATGCTCATCTCCCGGATGTTTCGCACTTGGGGAGAGGGCTCACAAGTCGAAATCTCGGTACTTCTCCTTGCCTATTCCGGCCTGAAACACGATTAAACCCAGATGCTATCGTCTTGCGGCTTAGTGCTGCTACGCCTTTCCTACGCATCTTTTCTGTTCTGGTTCGTCTTCTCGGTCGCGGCCTACGGGCTGACCCGGGAAGGCCCGTTGGGGGTCTTCGAATGGGGCATGGCCTTTACCTTTGTGGGATGGCTTTTCGGTTACCTGCTCCAGAAACGCCTTCCTAGATTAGGATGGTTTCCATGGATAATAACCCTCCTTATCGTGGGATATGGCTGGTTCCTGACGGCGAATGCCTGGATCGGAGACGCCATCGACGACGATCGACTGGCCTCGTGGCAGAGCTGGTATCCGGACTGTTTCATCTTGAACTGGGCCTCTCGCAATGCCTCGCTCTCCATCGACGCGATGCTTCGAAACTCCGCGCTGCTGGCGGCCATGCTAATCGCCGTGGACATGTGGCGCGAGCGAAGCACCGCTCGAGCCTTGCTCCTGACCATCATCCTGTCGTCATTTGGGATGGTCGTCTTTTTCCTCCTCCAGCGGGCATTCGGAGAGCCCTTCCTGCTCAAAGGCGTGGATGGCCACACTTTCCTCTCTTTTGCGACCTACCGCTACTGGGGCAATGCGGCCTCCTATCTGGGACTGGTCTGGCCCCTGGTCCTCGCCGTGGCGATTTACGCCGTCTTCAAAAAGACTTACGCCTGGTCGCTCTGGCTTCTACCGGCTGGAGCTATTTATTTCGCCAACTTCCTGAACGTCTCCAAAGCCGGAAATATCCTCGCCGTCGCCGGCCTGGTGTTATTCGGCCTGCTCGTCCTTCCGGCCGCCATGAAGGAGTCCAGGCGTTCCAAGATCCGGATTCGCCCCAGCACGGTAGCCGCCGTCCTCCTCCCATTGGTGATTATTTGCGCCTCGATCAGTTTCGCGGTCCCATGGAGTCGGTGGGATTATCTGGCCAAAACCTCGGCTACCGGGGAAACCCATGGAAGTCGGCTCGATTTCTATCGCAGTTTCGTCAAAATGATCCCGGACGCGGGTTGGTCCGGCTTCGGACCTGGAAACTTTCAGGCCTACTATCGGCGCTATCTTCCAGATCGGCCCGATATGAAAACCCAACCCTACTGGAACGCCCATCAGGACTACATCCAGACCCTGGTCGAATGGGGGTATGTTGGTACCTTGTTGTGGACCGTCCTCTTTCTTCCGTCCGTCGGAGCATTGCTCAATACCGCCGTGCGCTCGAAGGTGATCAAGGTCCCAAACGATGATCGCTATCGGATAAGCCTCCTGGACTACGCAAGAGCGTTTATCGACACGCTTCCCGGCCCCGCTACACCCGCTCTGGCTGGGGGCGCCCTGGTCGCGGTAACCTTGACGGCGTTGCATGCGTTTGGGGATTTCCCCATGCAAATCGCTTCGATCCAGCTCCACTTTCTGACCTACATCGCCTTGGGATGGAGCTATCTCGTCCCGGCCGATAGGACGCACGGACAGACTGCGGAGCAGCCAGACTGAATTTCAGACCTCAGTGACCGGAGACGATGCTCCGATCACTTCTCATCAGACTCGACGTGGCTGGCCCCGTAGGCTTTGCCGTCCTCGCTGTAGCCATAGTAGTAATAGTCGGTCCCCGGCGGGACCATGCTGAGCGTCACGCCCGCAGGGATCCGCTTCACGCGCTTGAGCAAATCGAGGCCTCGCTTGACCATCCGCCGCGGAGTGCGATGAGATCTGACCACAAGGTGAATCACGCTGAAGTGCTTGGCCAGGGTCAAGGAATCGCTCACTGCAAGCAGAGGAGCGGAATCGACAATGATCTGGTCATATTTCGACTTCGCCAGCTCGAACAGCCGCTCCACGCGAGCTCTCCGCAAGACGAGTTCCCCGGAACTCCTGGTAACTTTTCCGGCGCTGATGATGCTCAGGTTGGGAATACCCGTTTCCTGAACCACGCTATCGAAGTCCGCTTTGTCCGTCAGAAAATCAGCCACCCCGAGATGCTCGTGGGTCCCGAAAAGCCGCCGCTCGAGGACAGGCTTGCGAAGGTCGAACTCGACCAGAAGCGTCCTGGCGCCACGCTGCGCCATGGCCACGGCCAGACTGAGCGAAGTCGTGGATTTGCCCTCCTCCGGCACCGCACTGGTGACCATGATGCTCTTCGAGTCGCCTTCCAGCATGAGAAGAGAGGCACGCAGGGTCCGATAAGCCTCGCTGGCCGCAGAGAAAGGATCTTCCAGAAGAGGAACGTTTACCTGAAGCTGGGCCTTTTCGTTCTTTTTCGGCTTCGACTCGTAGAGAGGGACCGCGGCCAGGACTGAAAGTCCCAGGACGCTCTCCAACTCGTCCACAGCCTTGAACGAAGTATCGAGGCTGGTCAGGAGGAAGATCGTTCCCGCCGAGATGGAGATCGCCAGGAAGATGGCGATCGCCAGAATTTGCACTGGCTGAGGCTTGACCTTGAAGCCTGGGCTGGCGGGATCGACAACCTGGATGAAGACGGCCTGGCTCCGTGCCTGCGAAGTCTCTTCGTTGAGCTTTCTCAGAACGGCCTGATAGGACACGTTGTCCGCCTCGATCTCACCCTTCAGCTTGTCCGACTCAATGGAATCGGCCTTGATATCGATGACTTTCTTCTCCTGCTCGGAAGTCGCCTTCTGAAGCGCGTCTTCGTTCTGGATCGCTGACTGGTAGTTTCTCGCGATGACCTTGGGGGCACGCAGGAGTTCGGTATTCAGCGCGTCCTGCAACGAGGCTCTCTGGCTTTCCAACTGCTGAAGGGAGGGATTGTCCTTCTTATACTTCAAGCGCGCTTTGCTCAGGTCGGCATCGAGCGCGTTGAGCTGCGATCGGAGGGTCGTCACCTCCGTCAATTGGGCGACGCTGGAGATCTGAAGCAGCTCTTCCGGGTTGTCGTGAACTTTCTCGATTTCCTCATTGTCGTTGGCAAGCCGCATCCGATCGGCCTTTGCGGTCCCCAAGCGGGTATTCAGCTCCATGAGCTGGCCGGCAATGATGTTCATCTCTCCATCGACGGAAACGGACCCCAATTTCCGGGTATAGAGGACGAGTTCGTTTCGGGAATTCTCCAGCTTGTTCTCGAGCGACTTCTTTTCCTCGAGCAGATAGCTGAGATTGACACTGGCCGCGGCAAGACGCTGCTCTCCCTCCAAGGCGACATACTCACGAATGAGGGTATCGACAACTTCTTGCGCCACATGAGGATCCGGATGCTCGAACGAAATCGTCAACAGACGGGTACCGGTGATCAAATCGGTCTTGGTGTGGGCGAAAAGATAGCCGGAGATCGCTCCGTCCGACAGCTCGAGGTCGAGGCCGGTCGATTTCACGAAATCCGGCCGGTTCTTCAGGTTCATTCGCTCGGTCATGCGCTGCATGAGCGACTGACTGACGAAGCCCAACTGAATGGTCTGGAGCATCTCCAACCCGCGGAGATCTTCCTCGGTATTGCTCCCGGTCACGGTCGGCGTCGCATCCATCACCCGCTGCTCCACCTTGACACGGGCCACGGATTTATAAATGGGGGTCGCGTTGCTAAGATAAACGACCGCCGCAACGACGGCAGCGATCACATAAAGGATGATCAGCCAGAGGTATTTCTTGGTCGTCTCCCAGAGGCGGCGGTAATCAATGACGAACCCTTTGACATCGGCATCGACCTGTTTCTCTAACACATGAGGTGGCGTTCCCTCATTATCGGCAAATTGGTTTGGCATCAAAAGAGCGTTTCCTGAACATTGATCAAGTCTCCGCGCTTGATCACAAACTGTTGTCCCTCAGCACTCAACATGTTCACGGTGAATTGGGAAATCGAGTCCTCCGTGCGACGGGTGATGCTGATATTCCTTAAGTTCCCGATTCGAGTGTTTCCCCCAGCCCGGGCAATGGCCATCGGCAAGGTAAAGGCAACTTCGTCCGGAGGGATCGGATAGGATCCCGGAGCTCCCACCTGGCCGAGGATCGTAAAATTCTGAGCCGAATATCCCGTGATCACGACCGATACCTGAGGATCTTTCAGATATTTTTCAGAGAGCTTGTGCTCGATAAGCGATTGGGCGCCGTCGACGGTCAATCCGCCGATGACCACGCGCCCAATCAACGGAAAGCTAATACCGCCATCGCGAGCAATCTGCTCCTCAGTGACTAAATCCGGCTCCTGGAAGACGGTGACCTTCACCGAGTCACTAGGCAACAGCTTATAGTTTTCCGACTGGGGAGAAGCTTCCGCCTTATCCTTGATCGGAATCACGCGTTCGGTGACCGAGGTCACACACCCAGTCAAACATGTGGCGAGTAAAAGACCCGCTGAGAGAATGACCCCACGAGACTTGCCGTTAAAAATGGGATCGAAAGGACTTTTCAACAACTGAAATAAAAACGACACAACCTCAACGCACTGGATAAAAAAAGGCGGACTTCGTTAAATTTGAAGTCCGCCTTTGAAAGTTCGGTAAATATTTATCCGATAATCACCTCGGAAGCCAACTTACGCCTGGTAAGGCGTAGGAGTCGGGGCTGGAGGAGTGTGGTCGTCGTTCGCCTTGTCGTTTTTCTTGGTGATGCTGTTCTTCTGCGAAGGAGGCAGATCCGATTTCTGGACAGCCGTGTTCGCGGTCTTGGTGACCTTGTCGGCATCAGCCGTAGAGAGATCTTTTTTCAAGGCTTGCTTCAAGTAGGTCGTAGCCTTGGAAGGATCGAGCTGGGTGAGCTGCTTGACGAGCTTGTTGATCTTGGCGACAGGAGCGTTCGCCGGAAGCTTCTTGAGCTGCTTGAAAAGCGCGTTGGTCTTGCTCGGATTCGAGGACTTGGCGAAGCCAGTCGTTGGGACTGCGAGCACCAGAGTGGCGACGCTGACGATAATCGATGCTGCGAGTTTGGAGATCATAGTGAAATGTTTTTTGGCGTATGTTGGGTGCGAGCCAGCCGCACGTTGAGAGGATTTAGAGCTACCATCATGCCAAGTCAACCGATTTCAACCGATTTTCTACAGAATCATGCCGGCTGCGACGGTCTCGTTGGTTCCCGGGTGGACAAGAATGAACGATCCGGTAATGCGATTTCTCCGATAGGAGTCATGAATCAACGGAACGGCGGTGCGGAGGGTGATCCGGCCAATGTCGTTCATCGCGAATGACTGGGCCCCGTCCACCTTATGCAAGGTATTGATATCAACCAGATAACGAACGCCCTTCACAACCGCCTGGGTCTCCCGGGTGGTGTGGCGGAGAAGATATTTGCCGCGCTCCGCCATCGGAGTCTGGGAAAACCAGCAAACCATCGCCTCGATGTCTTGGGAGACCATCGGCGTATTATTTACCTTCGCAATCATATCTCCGCGTGAGATGTCGATCTCGTTGGCGAGGGTCATGGTAACGGACTGCGGCGCGAAGGCTTCGCTGACCTTTTCCGACGCGGAATAGATCTCCTTGATCTTGGTGACGAATCCCGAAGGAAGCACGGTGACGTCGTCCCCGGGCTTGAACACGCCGCCGGCGACCCGGCCGGCATAGCCTCGGAAATCGTGCCACTCGTTCGAGAGTGGTCGAATGACGGATTGCACGGGAAAACGCGCGTCGACGTGATTGTGCTCACCACCGACATAGACGGTCTCGAGGTGATACAGAAGCGAGGGCCCCTGGTACCAGGGCATCGCGTCGGATTTATCGACGACGTTGTCGCCGTTGAGCGCGCTGATCGGGATCGTCGTGATGTCGACGAGGTTGTCGAGACGGGAGGCGAAGGCCTTGTAGTCGTCGACGATGCGGTTGTAAGTGGCCTCGTCATAGTCCACGAGATCCATTTTGTTGATGGCGACGACGACGTGCTGGATGCGAAGGAGATCCGCGATGAAGGAGTGTCGCTTCGTCTGCTCGATGACGCCCTTGCGCGCATCAACCAGAATGATCGCGAGATTCGCGGTCGAAGCGCCGGTGACCATGTTCCGCGTGTACTGGATGTGCCCGGGCGTGTCGGCGATGATGAATTTCCGCTTCGGCGTGGCGAAATACCGATAGGCAACATCGATGGTGATGCCTTGCTCGCGCTCGGCTTTGAGCCCGTCGGTGAGGAGCGCGAGATTGACCACGGCGTCACCGCGACGCTTCGAGCTTTCCTCCACGGCGGCGAGCTGATCCTCGAAAATGCTCTTCGAGTCGTAAAGCAGACGCCCGATGAGCGTGGACTTGCCGTCGTCAACCGAGCCGGCAGTCGTGAAACGCAGAATGTCCATTAGAAATATCCCTCCCGCTTGCGGTCTTCCATCGCCGTCTCGGAGCGCTTGTCATCGGCGCGGGTGCCGCGCTCGGTCTGACGGGCGGCTGCGACCTCGGCGATGATGTCGTCGAGCGTGGCGGCGGTCGATTCCACCGCGCCGGTGCAGGTGGCGTCGCCGATGGTGCGGAATCTCACCACGCGCTTCCCGACGGTCTCACTCGGCTGGGCGCTCAGGAAATCCGTCACCGCGAGAATGCTCCCGTTGCGCTCGAAAACCTCGCGCTCGTGCGAGAAATAAAGGCTGGGCAGCGGAATATTCTCCCGCTGGATATAAAGCCACACGTCCATCTCGGTGAAGTTCGAGAGCGGGAAGACGCGGAAATGCTCGCCCTGCTGCTTGCGGCCGTTGAAGAGATTCCAAAGCTCGGGACGCTGGTTCTTCGGGTCCCACTGGCCGAACTCATCGCGATGGGAAAAGAAGCGCTCCTTGGCGCGAGCTTTTTCCTCGTCGCGGCGGCCGCCGCCGAGGCAGGCGTCGTATTGGTTCGCCTCGATGGTGTCGAGGAGAGTGACGGTCTGGAGCTTGTTGCGCGAGGCATTGATGCCTTTTTCCTCCACCACCCGACCGGTATCGATCGACTCCTGCACGGAACCGACGACCAGGTCCGCACCGAGCGAGGCGACGAATTCGTCGCGGTAGACCATGGTCTCGACGAAGTTATGGCCGGTGTCGATGTGCACGAGCGGGAAAGGGATCTTGGCGGGCCAGAAAGCCTTCCGGGCGAGATGCGCCATGACGATGGAATCCTTGCCGCCGGAGAAGAGCAGGGCGGGCTTTTGGAATTGCGCCGCCGTCTCGCGCAGCACGTAGATCGCCTCGGCTTCGAGTTGATCGAGATGACTGAGATTATAGTCGGGCATGACAGAAAACGAATGAACGAATGGCCGAGGCAGGCAGCCTCTATGACTTTTCCACCAGCGTAAAACGCTCCCGCAGAAATGCGACCAGACGAGCCGTGCATTCCTCCACAGACTCCGCCGCCGTGTCCAGCACAAGATTCGCGCCCATGGGCTCCTCGAAGCTGCTGTCGCGACCGGTAAAGTTCGCGATCCCTCCACCTGCGGCCTTTTTGTAGAGGCCCTTTGGGTCGCGCTCGGCGCAGAGTTCGAAGGGCGCCTTCACGTAAATCTCGTGGTAGGCGGACCCTAAAATTTCCCTGGCCTGGGCGCGGAATTCCTCCCACGGAGTAATGAGCGAGACCAGGGTGATCACGCCCAGGGAAGAGAACAATTTTGCCACCTCGGCCACGCGGCGGATGTTTTCGCGGCGGTCTTCGTCGGAAAATTTGAGATCCTGGTTCAGACCGGAGCGAAGGTTGTCGCCATCGAGGATGACGACGAATCTTCCTTCCGCATGCAAGGCGCTCTCCACCGCTGCGGCAATCGTCGATTTCCCTGAGCCGGACAGGCCGATGAGCCAGGCGACGACACCATGCTGGCCAAGCTGCCGCTCCTTATCGGAGGTGGAAAGAAAGCGATGAAACTGAGTGTGGATGTTTTCCGGCGTGGTCACGGGCGCACCATCACACGCCATCCGCCGCCGGGACGCAAAACCAAAACCCGTCATAAGAAATTGCGAAGACGCCGGACGGAGAGCCGGTGAGTTCTGGATTGTGCTTCGTTCTCCGGATACGGAACTATCCCGCAACCGAGCCATGGCCCGAACGATCCAACTCACCGACCGCGTTGTCCGAACGCCCGGCCATCTCGCCGAGGAAATCGACGGGCAGATCGTCCTGCTCAGCATCGAAGCGGGAAACTACTACGGACTGGACGAAATCGGCAGCGAGATCTGGCGTCTGGCGGAGAAGGAAACGCCGGTCGTAGAGCTGTGCGACATCTTCGCGGTGAACTACGACGCGCCCATGGAGACCGTGCAGCGGGATGTGCTCGCCTTCCTGAACCACCTGCTCCAGCACAAACTTATTTCAGCCCGCTGACGTCACCCGATGAGTGCCGTTGCGGCCGTTCTTTCACTCGATGGCAGCGCGATTCCGCCGGAAGAGTTCTCTCCGATGGCCGCTCGACTGAGCGACTTCGGCCGCCAGCGCCAATGGCAGTGGGCCCCTCCGGGCGAGCCGATCGCACTCGCGCGGGCGCTGGACGAGGTAACGCCATCCGACCGCCATCCGACCGCCATGCGACCGGGCTGGCCGCTGCGGGAGACTGGATCCTGGTGGGAGATGTCCGACTCGACGCGCGAACTGATGTCTCCCGAGCCCTCGGGCTCAGCCCGGACGAAGCAGCGTTGCAGTCGGACGAGCAGATCTTCGCGCTGGCTCTGGCAAAATGGGGAACGGACGCGCCGGCGCGCCTGAACGGGGGATTCGGAGTGATCGCCTGGGACCGGTGGGCGGAGATCGCAATGCAGATCACCCCGGACAACACCCGCCTGCTGGTCTACAAGTCGATCTGGACGGAGGCTCTGCCGGTCTCGGGATGGTGGGGCTTCGGCGCGGGAACGTTTCAGATCACCTTCCCATTCTTTTGCCACCACGTCGGGGACGAGATCAAAGGCATCTGGCGCTATGCTCACGAGGACTACCTGCAAACCATCCTGGAATGGGGCTGGGTGGGCGCCTCGCTTTGGGCGGTCCTTATCTTTGGCGGGCTAGCCCGGGGGGCAAACCTGCGGGCGCCAGCCACCTCGTTGCCTACTGAAGTCCTATCCGCCGCCCTCCTGGAAAATGCCGCATTCCTTTCCCTGACGGGAATATGCCTCCACGCTCTCATCGACTGTCCATTTCAAATCGCCTCGCTGGCTCTCTACGCAACGGTCTGCCTCGCCCTGCTCTGGACGAGGAACCGGCTACCGGCGTCCCCTCCGGTTTCGCCATAGGTTTGGAACGCGTATCGTCCGTCCGCTCATTCGGACCGAAATCGGCAACGCAGTCGGTCGTGGTGGCGGCCAGCGAACTAAAGTCTCTTGCTCACGCTACTCGCCAAAGATTCCATCATCCCTTGAAAGTTTCCGAGGGACCGGAGGTGCCCTTCGCTCCCTCTCTGCAGAGGGGCGCGAAGAGCGTGACAGAGACCTCGAGTCTTACGGTTGGTAGACGACGATGATGGCCGTCTTCGCTGATTTGTTGCCGTGGGCGTCCTCGACCTGGATGAGGAAGCGGTTCCGCCCGGGGGAGAGATTGGCCGTATAGTGCCAGTTGCGAGTACCCTTGGCTTTCCGTGGCTTGCCTTTTCCGGTGTAGATGTAGACAGCCTTGATGACATCATCGCTCTTCACGACGCCTTTCAGGACCTGGCGGTGCGAGGAAGTGACAATACGACGGCTCCCCTTGACTTTCAGGATAGGCGACTTCGGAGCGGGAGAGGCCACGGACTCGGTCCCGTAAAGCTCCGTGCCCGTCCAGCTCGAGTCGGTGTAGGCAACGGTAAGGGAAGCGAGGCCATCGAAGCTGGTGCGG
>Ga0310811_10004895_pt1 | contig 16860 bp, 19 predicted proteins | sample YCmetagenome_FD_207642 | JGI IMG/M metagenome (GOLD analysis project Ga0310811, IMG submission 207642) | Soil microbial communities from experimental microcosm in Duke University, North Carolina, United States - YC | ecosystem: Engineered > Artificial ecosystem > Soil microcosm > Unclassified ...
ATCGACGAGCTTCGTTGACGTGCCGGGAGCCTCGGTGCCGATCACAGTCAGCAACCGATCGATACTTATCTCGCGTTTTTCGTCTGACTCTTTCTGCGCTGCGGCGTTCACGGTTGGCAATACTGTTACAGCCGGGTTCTGCTCAGTGGCAATACTTGCCTCTACCGGTCCAGGAGGCGCATTTGTCGAAATGAATCCCCAAACGTCTGGCTTCGAGGAGTTCCAGGTCAACCAAGGCAGTGGTGCACACGCCATCGAGCGGTCCGCGGGACCGGTCCCACCGGGGACTTACACAGTGAAGGTCCAATACAGGATTTTTGTGTCCCCGGCGTCAGCGCTGCCGAGCAACACGTTCCAGCTCACCGCGTGGCATTTGATAGCGGAGGCCGCGGAACCGCTCTCCTAGCGCATGATCCGGTCGAGGGTCGAGGCTTCCACCAGATCCAGTCAGATCGACGAGCCGGTGCAGAACCTCGGCACCACGCCGCGCCGGCTCCACAAAACGTCGTCGGATTTGCAGGCGTTGGCTGGTCGGAGTGAGAGGATTCGAACCTCCGGCCCCTGCGTCCCGAACACAGTGCTCTACCAGGCTGAGCTACACTCCGGCCGAGCCGCGGCATATAGCCCCGGCGGCTGCCAGCGGCAAGGCGGCTACAGCCGCGCCGGCTCGCCTCGGTCCGCTGGCTGGAGCGAATGCAGCCGGCGAAGCACGCCTGGCACACCATCGATGACTTCGTAGAGGTCATGGGTCTCCGGGGCGGCGAACCCGTTCGTCACGGCGGCTTCCAGTGCCGCCACCAGGGGTGCCGCCGAACCCGCCACGTCGCATAGGAGGATCGGCTTGTCGTGCAGGCGCAACTGCCGCCAGGTCATGATCTCGATCGTCTCGTCCAGCGTGCCAAGGCCGCCGGGCAGGGTCACGAAGGCATCGGCCGCTTCGAACATCCGCTGCTTGCGGCTGTGCATGGAGCTGGTGATTTCCAGGTCGCGCACGCCGTCATGGGCGACTTCGCGGCGCATCAGGAATTCCGGGATGACACCGAAGACCTCGCCGCCGCCTTCCAGCACCGCATCGGCAAGGACACCCATGAGGCCGATGCGCCCGCCGCCATAGACGAGCCGGATTCCAGCCTCGGCCAACCCCTGGCCCAGTGCTTGTGCTGCGGCGCGGTATGCGGGATCGTTTCCGGGGCGCGAGCCACAGAACACGGCAACGGCGTGAATGTTCGGCATCCCGACCATTTGGCCGGCGCCCGCCGATTCTGCCACTGGTTTTCCCGGGTGGGCCGGGAATTTTGATGATCGAGCGGCGTCCAGCATTCTGGCTGACGCAACAAACAGGGGATGGGGCACATGAAGCGCAAGCTGGCGCTGCTGGCGATGGCTGGGGTGATGATGGTGGGGTTTGCCCACGCCGATGGGCTGAACGTGATCGAGGTGCGCCAGGCGGGGCAGGATCTGTTTTCTGCTAGTTTCAGCGGGATTCGCGCTGTGGTCGCAGCGAAGGGCGACGTGAAGACGGTGGCGCCGGCGGCGGCGGCCATGGCGCGGTGGATGCGGTCGTACCCGTCGCTGTTTCCCGTGGGGAGCGATAAGGGCAACAATACCAAGGCCCTGCCGACGGTCTGGAGCGACCCGGCCGGCTTCCAGAAGTTTGCCAGTCAGTTGGCCGAGGAGGCTGACAAGATGGCGCAGAGCGCCAAGGCTGGCGACACGGACGGCGTGGCGGTGCAAATCAAGGCGGTAGGCGAGGTCTGTGTCGCCTGCCACAAAACCTATCGGGCCACGTAAGCGGCACCCCCACCCCAACCCTCCCCCGCGAGGGGGGAGGGAGGTGCTTGGGTCAGGCGGCGCGGACGAGCTTACCTGGGGTGGCGCCGGTGTATTCGCCGTGCTCGAACACCGGCGTGCCGGAGACCAGGGTCGCGACGTATCCATCCACGCGCTGCACGAGGCGACGGCCGCCGGCAGGCAGGTCGTAGCGGATCTCCGGCACGTGCAGGCGCAGCCGCTCGAAGTCGATCACATTGACGTCGGCCTTCAGGCCTGGTGCGAGGCGGCCCCGGTCGGCAAAGCCGAAGAAGTCCGCTGTCTCGCTGGTCTGGCGCTTGACGATCAGCTCGAGCGGCAGGCCGGGCCCGCGCTTCCGGTCGCGGCCCCAATGGGCCAGCATCCAGCTTGGCAGGCTGGCGTCGCTGATCGAGGAGCAGTGCGCGCCGCCATCCGACAGGCCCAGCACCGTCTCCGGTGAGGTCAGCATGGTGCGGATGATGTCGTGGTTGTCCTCATTGTAGCCGACGATGGGGAAGAACAGGAACTTGTCGAGCCCGCCGGCAAGGTAATCGTAGGCGACCTCGTCCGGCGTGTGGTTGGAGCGGCGGGCGGTGGCGCCGATGCTCTGGCTGGCCTCGGGCTCATAATCCGGCGGATCGCCCATGACGAACATGCGGTCCCAACCGGTGGTGATCTGCATGCGGAACTGCGACAGGCGGCGGACCAGTTCGTCGGATGGCGAGTCGGCCAGGATCGCGGCGCGCATCGCGGGGTCCTGGAGGCGCTTCAGGCGTTCCGCGGCGGGGAGCTTCAGCAGTTCCTGGTAGGTGGGCCTGATCGAGAACGGGTTCAGGGCCGTATCTACGCCGAGCATGACGCCCACCGGCCGCCCGGCCACCTGGGCGGTGACGTTGGCGCCTTGCGAGCGCGCGTGGCGAACGCCGGCCATGAGGCGCTGCCAGCGTACGGGATCGGTCGGGCGGTCGGTCAGCAGGAACCAGACCGGGCGGCCGGTGTCCTGGCTGAGCTGGGTCATCCAGCCGAGTTCCTCGGTCTCGATGTCGAAGTCGCTGTTCACGCCGAATGCGCCGTGGCGCAGGCCCTTGAACGCCGAGCCGATGCCGAGCAGCTCCTGCACTTCGGAATAGCGGCCGGGAACCATCTCGCCGGTGGGCGTCTTGTGGGAATTGGTGCGCGAGGTGGTGAAGCCGAACGCGCCGGCCTCCAGTGCTTCGCGGGTGAGGCGGCGCATCTGGTCGATGTCGTCGGCGGTTGCCTTCTCGCGGTTGATGGCGCGGTCGCCCATCACGTAGACCCGCAGCGGGTGGTGAGGCACCTGCGCTGCCACGTCGATGGCGCGCGGCATGCGGTCGAGCGCGTCGAGATATTGCGGGAAGCTTTCCCAGTCCCACTTCAGGCCTTCGGCAAGCGTGATGCCGGGGATTTCCTCCACGGCTTCCATCAGGCCGATGAGTGAGGATTGGTGCTGCGGGCGGACGGGCGCGAAACCGACGCCGCAATTGCCGAACAGGATGGTGGTGACGCCGTGCCAGGACGAGGGAGCCAGTTCGCTGTCCCAGGTCGCCTGGCCGTCGTAGTGCGTGTGCACGTCGACCCAGCCGGGCGTGATGAGCTTGCCCTCGGCGTCGATGTCGCGACGTGCGGGGCCGGCCTTGCCGCCGACATTGGTGATGCGGTCGCCGTCGATGGCGATGTCGCCGCTGAATGCTTTCTGGCCGGTGCCATCAACGATGGTGCCGCCGCGAATGACGGTGTCGTGCATGGGCGCTCGCTCCTTGGATCCTCTTGCCGGAAAGGAGAGACCCGGCGCGTGGGCGGGTCAAGTGAGGTGCGGGGACGCTTGTGCCGGTCGGGCCCGCTGAGTTTGCTTCCGGCGCGTCCTGGGCGGTGGCAAGAATGTCGGCGCATGATTCGATTCGTCGATGTCGGGTTGACCTATGGCCGTGTCGCAAGGGCGGCCGATACCCCGGACAATCCGGAGGTTCTGCATGACATCAGCTTCATGCTGCCTGATGGTGCGTTCCGCTGGCTGTTGGGGCCGTCCGGTGCGGGCAAGACGAGCCTGTTGCGCCTGATGTATCTTGCGATCAGGCCGACACGCGGTCGCATGGCGATATTGGGGACCGATATCGAGACCGCGCAGCGGCGCGCGCTGCCCCGCCTGCGGCGGCGTATCGGCGTGGTGTTCCAGGACTTCCGCCTGCTGCCGCACCTGTCGGCGTTCGACAATGTCGCATTGCCGCTGCGGATCGCCGGTCGGCCGGAGGGCCAGATCCGCGCCGACGTGGGCGAGATGCTGCGCTGGGTGGGGCTGGCGCGACAGGCCGGTGCGCGGCCGGCGGAGCTGTCCGGCGGCGAACAGCAGCGCGTGGCCATTGCGCGGGCGGTCATCGCGCGTCCGAGTCTGCTGCTGGCGGATGAACCCACCGGGAACCTGGACGACGCGCAGGCGGAACGCCTGATGCAGTTGTTCAAGGAGATGAACCGGCTGGGAACGACGGTTGTCGTCGCGACGCACAACGACTCGCTCGTGGGTCGCCACCCGGCCCAGGCTTTGCGCTTGTCACGCGGGCGGCTGCTCGAGTTGCGGTAATGGCAGTGGCAACGTTGCAGGCAGGCCGCCTCTTGCGTCCCGCCGGGTTTGACGAGCTGGGGCTACGCCGGGCGATCTCGGAACGGATGTTGCCGTTCCTGGTGGCGGCGATGGCCTTCCTCGCCGGGCTGGCAATGGCCGGGTGGGTCGGCGCCGCATCGTTGGCCGAGCGCTGGCAGAATGTATCGGCGTCAACGCTGACAGTACAGGTGCCGAAACCGGGGCAAGCCGCGGCACAGGACGATGGGACGCGGATCGAGCGGGTGATGAGATTGCTTGTTGGGTCCCCTGGGGTCGTATCGGCGCGCGCGCTGACTGACGACGAACTGGCTGACCTGCTAAAGCCGTGGCTTGGAAGCGATGTCGAGCGCCTTGCCATTCCATTGCCCGCGGTGATTGCCGTGCAGCTTGCGGGACCGGACGTTCCACTGGAGTCGCTGGCTCGCCGTCTCGACGAAACGGCGCCGGGCGCCCGTATCGAAAATCAGGGGGTTTGGGCACGCCGGCTGACGGTACTCGGCCGCAGCCTGCAGGCCAGTGCGGCCCTCGCCTTGCTGCTGGTGACCATCGTGGCGGCTGCGGTGATTGCCGTGGCTACGCGTGCCGGCCTGACCGCGCGGCGCGAAGCCATCGAGATTGTCCACGGGCTTGGCGCGACCGATAGCTATATCGCTGCCAGGTTTGCTCGCCGCGCCACGACGCTTGCCGTCGTCGGTGGGCTGATCGGGACCCTTCTTGCGCTGCCCGTCCTGCTGACGCTCGGCTACCTGGCGGCGCCGTTTACCGGCGACAGCGCGGGGCTTGAATCGCGCATGGGTTTCCTGGATCTGCTGCCAGCGATGCTTTGGCTGGCCCTGCCGGGATTGCCTGTCGCCGCGGCGGCGATCGGCTTCCTGACCGCCCAGATCACCGTCCGACGCTGGCTGCGGAGATTGCCATGAGGGCCCGCAGCATCCTGGGAGCATCGGCGCTGCAGCGGGTCTTTGCGCTCGCCGGCCTTGCGGCGATCGTGGCGCTGGTCGCATGGCTCGCCGGCTTTGTCTGGTTTCTCCATCTGGTCGGCGAGACGGTGGAGATACCGGCTCATACCGATGGGATCGTCGCGTTCACCGGGGGACCCGATCGCGTGGAAACAGCATTGCGGCTGCTCGACGAGGGGCGCGCAGACCAACTGCTGCTGTCCGGGATTGGCGGCGGAGCAGAACTGCCCGAACTTGCCCACCTGGCGGGCCTGCGTGCGACGCCTTTGTATGCGCGGGTGACCATCGGCCGTGGTGCCACGACAACCCGCGGCAATGCGGCCGAGACCGCGGCGTGGGTACGCGCAGATTCCATCCGGTCGCTGCTCGTCGTGACTGCATCGTATCATATGCCGAGGGCGATGTCTGAACTCTCGCACGCACTGTCAAGCGTGCGGCTGTATCCGGTGCCCGTATCTACGGGCAGGGCAACCCCGTTGCGGTTGCTGGCCGAGGAATATGTCAAGTACCTGATATCGATATCGGGCCTGACCGGATTCCTTCCGGCCAGGGAGGTTCCGTCGCTGCATATGGCGCAGGTCGGATGACATTAGTTCGTTCGGCGCTGTTCAACTGTTTTTTCTTCATCACGACGGCGATGATGACGCTGGTGCTCGGCACCTACATCCGGTTGGTGAAGCCCGGATGCGTACTGGCGCTTGCTCAGCTTTGGGCACGTACCATGCTTTGGGCCGCGCGCGTGATCTGTGGCATTCGCCTGGAAGTGACGGGGCTCGAGCAGCTGGAAGGCGATGAGCCGAGGCTGATCGCCTCGCTGCACCAGTCCACGTTCGACACCATCGTCTGGCTGACGCTGTTGCCTCGGTCCTGTTACGTGGTGAAGCGAGAGTTGTCGCGTGTGCCGCTGTTCGGCGCGCTGCTGAAACTGGCCGGGATGATCGTGGTGGATCGTTCCGGAGGTGCTGCGGCGCTGCGCGGCCTGATCAGGGATGCGGAGCGTGCCGTTCGCGAGCGACGTCAGATCATCATCTTCCCGGAAGGTACCCGGGGGGAACCCGACGCGATCCTGCCATTGCAACCCGGCATTGCGGCCATCGCCGCGCGGACCCGCCTGCCGGTGTTTCCGGTCGTGACCGATGCCGGACACATCTGGGGCAGGCGGGCCTTTCACAAATTCTCCGGGACCATTCACGTCCGGGTGCTCGAGCCGATCGCCGCCGGCACGGAACGCCCCGCGCTGATGCGGCGCCTGGCGGAAGCGTTTCGTACACCTGTGGAAAACCCTGTGGGTTGAGCGCGGCCCGGTCTCGCATGTCACCGCAATATGCTGGCGGACAGGCCTGAAGAATCAGGCATTTTTTGAGCCTCTGACCCTGCATGGTAACCGTCCGGCGTCATGGGGATAAGCAAACGCCGACCGTGGGTTTGCGACGCGGCGCCATTTGCCTGTAAGGCGCGGTGCGGTTCCGGGGCGAGGGCAGATGCGGTTCAGAAGGTGGGTGTGGATCGTATCGCTGGCCGTGGTGGTCGTGTTGGGAATGGCGGCGACGGTCACCTGGTATCTGGCGACCCGCCATCTGATGCAGGGCTTCGCCGAGTGGCAGGCCAGCCTGAGGCAGGCTGGCTGGCAGGTCGATGCGGGCACGCCCATCGCGGGTGGCTGGCCGTACGCCGCCACGGCGACGGTTCCCGCAGTCGCGATCAGTGATCGAGGGCGCATGGTGCCCGGCGGCATCGACTGGCGCGCCGCCAACCTGAGGTTGCGTGTATACGCATGGCATCCGCTGACACTGGTGGCGAGCCTCTCTGGCAAGCAATCGCTTGCCATCGGCGCTGTGAGCAGTGGCTACACCGCCGAACGGATGGCGCTCGCGATCCCACTGGACAGCGATGCGCCAGAGCAATCGGCTGACGTCACCATCGCCAGGCTTCGCGTTGGCAATGGCGGGTTGGAGTCACTGCATGCCCTGGTGAAGTTCCATCCGACGGCTGCACATGACGGATCAACAGCCGACATTTCCGCCGGCGCGGAGTCGATCACGCTGACCGGCGAGGCGGCGCGGCCATTGGGCTCGCAGATCTCGCGCGTCCGCCTCGAGGCGGCACTCTCCGGCACACTGGCCTCCGGTCTGGATCCAAAAGCCGCTGCTGCCATCTGGCGCGCGTCAGGCGGAGCCTTGCATATACGGGATCTGCAACTCGATTGGGGGCCGCTCGATCTGACCGCGAGCGGGACCCTGTCGCTCGACGAGAATCTGCAACTGCAAGGTGATGGGACTGCACATGCCGTCGGGTATGCGGAAACGCTGGACGCGCTGGCGACGCATGCCGTCCTGACTCGCGCTGCTGCGACCGCAGCCAAGGCGGTGCTGTCACTGCTGGCGAGCTATCCGGCGAATGGCGGTGCGCCGAGTGTCGACGTGCCGCTGGCTTTGAAGAACGGCACTCTGGCGATGCACCAGGTGCCGTTGGCGAGGCTGCCGCAAATCGTCTGGCCATAATTAATCGTGTAGTCAAATTACTCGACATTCCCGGTTCGGGCGCGTAAAGTTAAGTCATGTCGGTTCTGATCATCACGGTGCGAATTAAGGGCCCGGCTGCCTGAGCAGCCGGGGATAGTCACCCTTCTTGTCGAAGCCGTAGATCCGGAGCCTACCTTCCATGCCTGACGAATTATCTGCTGTTGCCGTCCGTTTCATGTTGGACGCGGACCCCGCACCTGGCCTGCTTCCCCGGTTGCTCCAACCCCTCGCGAAACGGGACCTGATCCCTGATCGGATGTGGTCGCACCGCGCGGGCGGCACACTGCACATCGAAATCGCGATGGACGGCATGCCGTGTGAAATCGTGCACCTGGTCGAGGGCAACCTGCGGCAGATCGTCGGCGTCAGAAGCGTCGTGCTGGTGCGACGGGAGCGGGTGCGGGACGCAGCCTGATCGGAGTCTGCGCGGTTGGAGCGTCGTGTTTGATCGCGTGATTCGGACTTCCGGCGATTCCGCCTGCTGTCATCACGCTCTATCGGCGGGCGGGCTTCGCGATCGGTGGCAGCGTCTTGTCGGGATATCGGCACCATTGCGCCGCGACACACCGCCAGCACTCGGGCGCGCGGGCCTTGCACACGTAGCGTCCGTGCAGGATCAGCCAGTGATGGGCATCGCGCAGCATATCGGGCGGGATGCGTTTGACGAGTGAGTCTTCCACGGCGCGCGGCGTGCCGCCCGGCGCGATGCCGGTGCGGTTGCCGAGCCGGAAGATGTGGGTGTCCACCGCCATCGTGCTTTCGCCGAACGCGACATTCAGCACGACGTTGGCCGTCTTGCGACCGACACCGGGAAGCGCTTCCAGCGCGTCGCGATCACGCGGCACGGTGCCGCCATACTGCTCGAGCAACTGGCGGGAGAGTTCGACGACGTTGCGTGCCTTGCCTTGCCACAGACCGATCGAGCGAATGTGCCTGGCGACGCCCTCTACGCCGAGGCGCACGATCGCTTCGGGTGTCGCTGCTTCGGCAAAGAGAGTCTCTGTCGCGCGATTGACCGATGCATCGGTCGCCTGCGCGGAGAGCACGACGGCGATCAGCAAGGTGAACGGATCGATGAAGGTCAATTCGCTGCGCGGGTCGGGGTTGGCCTTGGCCAACGCTTCAAGGAAGCCACGTACGTCGTCGCGCGTCATGGGGCGCGCCTTGCGGGGTCTTGCCGGCATGGCAATGGTTCTCGCGCCGTGGCGCCTGTCCGACAAGGGGTTGTTGCGCTAGATGGGATGCATGGACGCCGACGCGATTCAGTTCGAGGCACTGATCGTGCCGCACCGCAGCCTGTCACGGCGCGGGCTGCGCGTGCTGATGGCGTCGATCGTGCTGTTGTCGGCGGTTCTTGTGCTGCGCTTCTGGTTTATCGGCGCCTGGCCTGTCGCGGCGTTCAGCGTGGTGGAGATTGGCCTGGCGCTGTTTCTGCTTTCGCTCAATGAGAAGCGCGCACGGGCGAGCGAGCTCATCATGCTGTCCGACGCGGGGTTGCGGATTGTACGAACCGATGCGCGTGGCCGGCGGCGGGAAGTGTTGCTGCCTGTGGGCTGGCTGAATGCGGTGATGGAGGAGCCACCGGGCGCGGTGCCGAAGCTGCTGCTGGTCGCGCATGGATTACGCGAGGAGATCGCCGCCCATCTGGGGAGTGCGGAGAAGCGCGACCTGTGGGCTGCGCTGCGCGATGCCTTGCATCGGCTGCGCAGCCCCACCTTTGACAACCCTCAGCTGTAGTCGAACCGGGTCAGCGTTGGTCTGCGCGCTCTAGGCGTCGGCGGGGCCCATCGACTTGATCAGATCGAACACGCGCTTGCGGACTGCGGGATCGGTGATGCGATAGTAGGCTCGCACGAGCTCGAGGGTCTCTCGCCGGTTCAGGGCGTCGTCGGCGAAGCCGTCGTGCGAGTCGGAAAAGCTCCCGGTCCGGCGCCCCGTTGGGCCACCATAGGTGCTTGCCAGGCTCTCCGGCATGTCGTCGAAGAAGAAGCTGATCGGTACGTCGAGGACCCGAGAAAGATCGAAAAGCCGCGATGCGCCGACGCGATTGACGCCGCGCTCATACTTTTGCACTTGCTGGAACGTGAGGCCGAGAGCTTCGCCCAACCGTTCCTGGGACATGCCAAGCAGGGTACGCCGAAGCCGGATGCGCGATCCAACATGGACGTCGATCGGGCTGGGACGCCCCTCTTTCTCGGCACCCACGACGTGTTCGCCGCGCGCCATATCCGCAATCCCTTTCATTTCATCCACCTGGTCGGCTCCTGATGGTAGCCGGCACAACCGACTTTCGGTTGTCGTTAACTGAACCTTAATTGCACAACCTTCAATTGTCAACAGTCTGCATCAATTTACTCGCCTCGTCCACAAATTAGACTTTTGGCCAACTTTGTCGGCAAACAGTCTCGGGCGACGCCAACCGTTCGCTGCAAGCAGGCGAGGGGCAACCCCGAACGCGAGTGCAACCGTACTCAGTAAGGTGGGTAACCAGAGCCCGAGCCGCGCATACAGCGTCTCAGGCAACGGTGACGGTAATGTGACCATGAGGACGCCGGTCTGCAACATGTCCATGCGCGCCAGTTCGTGACCGCGCGCATCGAACGCCGCAGATATTCCGGTATTCGCCGCGCGCACCAGGGGCAGGCCTTCCTCGACGGCACGCAACCGTGCGGCCGCGAGATGCTGACGCGGTCCGCTCGAGTTGCCGAACCACGCATCATTGGTGACGTTCACCAGCCAGTCCGGCCGATCATGCCGATCGACGATCTGGCCGGAAAAGATCGCCTCGTAGCAGATCAGCGCACCGAACGGCGGGAGCGCTGTCGCATGGAGCGTGCGTGGTCCCGGCCCGGCAGCGAAGCCGTTGCCGGGCAGCACCATGATCGGCAATGGCAACCAGTCAGGGATGTATTCGCCGAACGGGACCAGGTGCCATTTGTCGTACACGCCGGCGACCGCACCGCCGTCGAGGACTGCGAACAGGCTGTTGCGGGGCCGGCGCTGTGCATCGAAGCGGATGCTGCCGACGAGGGATGGGGTGCCGTTGATTGCATCTTCGATGACACGGCGCGCGGTATCGTCGTAGTCGAGATAGCCGGGGAATGCCGTCTCGGGCCAGATCTCGACCAGGGCGCCATCGCCCGCATCTGTCCGCGCGTGCCTGGCCAGGTCGAGATAGTGGCGGAATATGCTGACGGCGAGGTCCTGATCGAATTTTTGCCCCTGTGCGATGTTTCCCTGGAGGAGTGCCACGGTCAGATGGGTTGATGCCGGTGTTGTTTGATGCAGGCGCGCAATGCCGAACGCGGCCCAGGCAACCAGAAGTGCCGTGCCGGCCAGGCGCCAACGCCAGCCGAGGGCCGGCGTCGCCGCGAGGATCAGTGTGACAAATGTCAGCCCATGCACGCCAACGAGCGAAGCGGGTTGGATGAAGACATCGCCAATCGCGCCGGGCACTTCCCAGACACTGCCCCACAGGTTCCAGGGAAATCCGGTGAGGACGAACTGGCGCGCCAGGTCCATCAGCACCCAGGCGCCCGCCAACGCCAACACGCGCGGCCAGCCGCCGGGCGCCCATCGTGCCACGGCACAGGCAACGGCAATGAACACGGCGAGTGCCGCCGCCAGTGCCGGCACGGCGAGCGGTACCAGCCACCAGAAGCGGGCGGCCTCGAACAGGATCGCCTCGGTGATCCAGTAAAGACCGAGAACGTGGTGTCCAAGACCGAACCACCAGCCGCGGCGCGCCGCGACGGCGGGGCTTCGCGCACCATCGATCAGTGCCAGCAGGCCCGGCACGGAAATCAGCAACACCGGAATCGCATGGACAGGTGGCAAGGCGGAAGCGGACAGCGCGCCGAGCGCAAGTGCGGCGATGTCGGCGCGAAAGCCGCGCAACGCCACCAGGCTTGCGAGGAAGCGAGAGAACATACCAGCCGGCTACACGGCTGCCGCATGGCAGGCAACCTGGCGGGTGGGTGGACTATAGGAGGAATTTCTTTCCACACCCCCTCCTCTTGCCTTTCCAGGCAAATCCTTCTTTTTCGGCTAGGTAAATTGGGGAGGAGCCATTGGCGCCATCAATCACCCGACGCGCGCTGGGCGCTGGGGCCCTCACGCTGCTCGCGGCGCCTCGTATCGCACGAGCCGCTGCGCCGCAGGAAATCCACATCGACTGGGCGACCTACAATCCTGTCAGCATCGTACTGAAGCAGCAGGGATTGCTCGAGCAGGAGTTCGCTCCGGACAAGATCGGCATCCGCTGGGTACAGTCGCTGGGGTCCAACAAGGCGCTCGAGTTCCTGAACGCCGGTTCGCTCGATTTCGGCTCAAGCGCGGGCGCCGCCGCGCTGATCGGCAAGATCAACGGCAATCCCATCAAGTCGATCTATGTCTATTCGAAGCCGGAGTGGACCGCCCTTGTCACCATGAAGGACAGCCCAGTCCGGACCGTCGCGGATCTGAAGGGTCAGCGGATCGCCGTGACGCTTGGCACCGATCCGCACATCTTCCTGGTCCGCGCGCTGGCCACTGCCGGGTTGACGCAGAAGGATGTAAAGCTGGTTCTGCTGCAACATCCCGATGGGCGCACTGCATTGGAACGCGGCGACGTGGCAGCCTGGGCGGGTCTCGATCCGATGATGGCGGCATCGCAGGTCGAGAGCGGCGCGCGGCTGCTCTATCGCAATCCAGATGCGAACACCTACGGCGTCCTGAACGTGCGCAGGCAGTTTGCCGCGCAGAATCCGGACCTGGTCCGACGCGTGCTGGTGACCTATGAAAAGGCGCGGCGCTGGTCGGTGGAGCATCCGGCTGACCTGAAGGCACTGATGGTGGCCGCGATGAAGTTGCCGGACGCCGTGGTCGCGCTGCAACTCGAGCGAAACGATCTTTCCAGTGGTGCCATCGGCGACAAACAGGCAGCGACCATCATTGAGGCCGGCAAGGCCCTTCAGCAGGCCGGCATCATCGAGGCGGATGTGGATGTGACGGTGGAGACCGGCACCATGATCGATCCAACATTCGCTCGTGCCGCGGGGGCATGAGGCGTGCCCTGACCGGACTGATCATTCCGGTCATAGCGGGTGTGGCCTGGGAGGCCGCGGTGCGCGTCGGCATCGGGTTTAGCTTTGGCGCGCTGGCGGGGACGTTGCTCGGGATGCTGACCGGTGCGAGCCCTCTTGCACGTCGCCTGCTGGATCCGTCGGTGCAGGCACTGCGTGCCATTCCGTCGATTGCCTGGGTGCCGATCTTCATTCTCTGGCTCGGCATCTTCGAGATGTCGAAGCTGGCGCTGATCGCGCTTGGTGTGTTTTTCCCGATCTATCTCGGCACGCTATCGGCGATCCAGGACGTTGACCGCAAGCTGATCGAGGTAGGCCGCGTGTTTGGTCTTTCACGTGTCGGCGTCATGCTGCGCATCACGTGGCCCGCGGTGCTTCCGACCTGGATTGCCGCGCTGCGCAGTGGCCTGGGCCTCGGCTTCATGTTCGTGGTGGCGGCGGAACTGATGGGCGCGTCCGAAGGGCTTGGGTATCTGCTGGTGTTCGGGCAACAGATGGGTCAGGCCGATGTGATCCTGGTGGCGATGATCGTGTTCGCGTTACTCGGCAAGCTGTCGGACGCGCTGCTCGTTGCGGTGACCGCTCCGCTGCTGCGCTGGCAGGACACCGTGAGGGCACGGCTGTGACGACACTGGCGATCGAGGGCCTGAGCAAGACCTACGCCGATGGGACCGAGGCCCTGCGCGACATGCACCTGTTCGCGCACAGCGGCGAGATCGTGGCACTGCTTGGCGGATCCGGTTGTGGCAAGACAACGCTGCTGCGGCTGGCGGCTGGGCTGGATGAGCCGAGCGCCGGCAGCATCGCCATTGACGGCAAGGCGGTGACCGGCACGCACGCGGCGATCAGCGCGGTGTTCCAGGAGCCGCGGCTGCTGCCCTGGCTGAGCGTCGAGCGCAACATCGGTTTCGGCGGTCGTCGCATTGCGAATGGAGAGCGGCGGCGCCGTATCGACGATCTGTTGCAGCGCACCGGATTGGCTGGCTATGGCGACCGCTGGCCCAAGGACCTGTCCGGTGGTCAGCAGCAGCGCGTCGCGATGGCTCGCGCGCTGATCGGACGCCCTGGGATCCTTCTGCTGGATGAACCGTTCTCCGCGCTGGACGCGTTCACGAGGTCAAGCCTGCATGAACTGGTGCTGGCGCTCTGGCAGGATCTGCGCCCGACGATCCTGCTGGTGACGCACGATGTCGATGAAGCGGTGTTCCTGGCGGACCGTGTGATCGTGATGCGGCCACGGCCTGGACGTGTGCACGAGACGATGACCATCACGTTGCCGCGGCCACGCAACAAGCTCGCGGCTGAACATGACATCACGCGGCGCAACGTGTTGCGTGCGATCGATCGTTCGCTGGCGGGAGATCGCATCTCTGCGACGGGTGGAGGCGCGATATCGCCGTGGGTGTGATTTGACTCGCGGCGTTCGACCTCCCCCACTGCTGTGCAACATGGTGGAGGAGCGATGATGGCGGAGTGGCAGAAGCGGCAGGTCGGGCGGACGAACCTGTACGTGACGTCGATGGGGCTTGGCACTGCCACGCTCGGCGGCAGCCGTATCGCGATGACACATGACGAGCGGCTTGATGTGATCAGGTCCGGTTGGAATGGTGGCGTGCGCTACTTCGACACGGCGCCGTTCTATGGCGTCGGCGCGGCCGAGCGAGCGGTGGGTGATGCACTGCGCGACAAGCCGCGGGGCGAGTGGGTGCTGTCCACCAAGGTGGGGCGGCTGCTGCGGCCGTATGACAGCGGCGGCAAGACGAGCGACGGACGGATCGCGCCGCTGCCGTTCGAGGTGGAATACGACTACTCGTATGACGGCATCATGCGTTCGGTGGAGGACAGCTACCAGCGCCTTGGCCTGGCGAAGATCGACATCCTGTTCGTGCACGACATCGGCGTTTACCAGCACGGCGAGGCAGTGAACGCGGCACACATGAAGGCACTGCGGGAGAGCGGCTACCGTGCGCTCGACGAATTGCGCCGCAGCGGTGTTGTGAGTGCCATCGGGCTTGGGGTGAATGAGAAGGAAGTGCTGATCGAGGTGCTGAAGTTCGGCGACTGGGATGCGTTCCTGCTGGCGGGGCGATACACGCTGCTGGAACAGGGACCGCTCGATGATCTGCTGCCGATGTGCAGCGCGCGCGGTACGTCGATCGTGGTGGGTGGGCCGCTGAACTCCGGCATCCTGGCGGGACGCGATACCTGGAATTACGCGGCGGCACCGCCGGAGATTGTGCAACGGGTCACGGCGATCCGTGCGGTGTGCGATGCGCACGGTGTGCCGCTGGCAGCCGCGGCGTTGCAGTTCCCGCTGGCGCATCCGGCGGTGGCCGCGATCATTCCGGGCCCGCGCGCCGCCGGGGAATTCGAGCAAAACGCTGCGCTGATGCGGCACACTATCCCGGCGGCGTTGTGGACGGATCTGCGCGAGCAGAAGTTGCTGCACCCGGATGCGCCGACGCCGTCCTGAACAAAGGAGATCGTACCATGCCTGAAGTCTATGTCCACGCGATCGAGGGGCGGAGCAAGGACCAGAAGCGCGCGCTCATCAAGGACATCACGGATGCGGTGGTGAAGAATTTCGGCGTCACCGCCGATGCCGTGCTGGTTGAGATCATCGAGACCTCGCGCGACAACAAGGCCAAGGGCGGGGTGCTGTTCAGCGAGCGCTGACGCGGCGGCGGCAGGGGCGGTTTGACTTCGCCCCTGACAGCCGCCAATGATCCCCGCTTCCTTTGGACCCGCCCCGAAAGGTCGCGGGCGGGCGATCCATTGGAAACGTCACAAGAAGGGTTCATCCCCCATGATTTCCTCGCTGTTGCCGAACTATGCCCGAGCCGACCTTGCCTTTGAAAAGGGTGAAGGCGCCTGGTTGTGGACGGTGGACGGGCGACGATTCCTCGATTTTGGTTCGGGCATTGCCACCGCGTCGCTCGGACATGCGCATCCGCACCTGGTGAAGACGATCGCCGAACAGGCCGCGAAGGTGATGCACACGTCGAACCTGTACCGCATCCCGCAGGCGGAGCGCCTGGCGCAGCGGCTGGTCGATGCGACGTTCGCGGACAGTGTGTTCTTCTGCAACTCGGGCGCCGAGGCGAACGAGGGCATGATCAAGATGATGCGGCGCGCGATGTCGGATGCCGGCAAACCGGAGCGCTTCCGCTTCATCTGCTTCGAGGGTGCGTTCCATGGCCGCACGCTGGCGACGCTGGCGGCCACGGGAAACGCGCACTACCTGGAAGGCTTCGGCCCGGTGGTCGATGGCTTCGACCACGTGCCGTTCAACAACATGAACGCGGTGCGCAACGCGGTTGGCGCCAACACCTGCGGCATCATCGTCGAGCCGGTGCAGGGTGAGGGCGGCGTGCGGCCGGCGGACATGCAGTTCCTGCGTGACCTGCGTACGATGTGCGATGAATACGACATCATCCTCGGGATGGATGAGGTGCAGTCCGGCATGGGGCGCACGGGCAAGCTGTTCGCGCATGAATGGGCCGGCATCGCGCCGGACGTCATGTCGTCGGCCAAGGGTATCGGCGGCGGGTTCCCGCTCGGCGCCGTGCTGGCGAAGGAGCGGTTCGCCAAGGCGCTGGTACCGGGTACGCATGGCACGACGTATGGCGGCAACCCGCTGGCCTGCTCGGCGGGCAACGCGGTGCTGGACATCATCCTGGCGCCTGGTTTCCTTGAAGGTGTGGACCGCAAGGGCCGCCGGCTCCGCGCCGAACTGGATGAGATCGCGCGCGAGTACCCGCAGGTTTACGAGAACGCCCGCGGCATGGGGCTGCTGTTGGGCTTGAAGTGCGTCCTGCCGGTTGCGGAGGTGCAGGCTGCGTGCGTTGCCGAGGGCCTGATGGCGATCACCGCCGGTGAAAACGTGCTGCGTCTCGCGCCGCCATTGG
>Ga0310811_10004896_pt1 | contig 16858 bp, 10 predicted proteins | sample YCmetagenome_FD_207642 | JGI IMG/M metagenome (GOLD analysis project Ga0310811, IMG submission 207642) | Soil microbial communities from experimental microcosm in Duke University, North Carolina, United States - YC | ecosystem: Engineered > Artificial ecosystem > Soil microcosm > Unclassified ...
TCGTGTACGCCCAGGCGCCGTCCCTTCACTGAAAACTATAAAGACGACTCCATTTATTGGGGTTCCGGCGCCACCGTTCAATTTGATACATGGGATACCAATGGCACGACGGTATATTTTCCAAATACCGGCAATTACTCTGTATCAGCGTATATATTTAACGGTTGTGGCGGAGTATCCACCTCTGTTGGTGTCACTGTCAATCCCCTATCCTCCGCGCTGGCCGGAACTGCCGGCGGGTCCGGGGGACGCGGCGGGGATCGCCAATTTGCATATCACGCAGTATCATGGTACGGGGACGACGCCGGACACTTATGTGGGCGGCAGTGGAGATATCGACCCGGACGACAGCAAGATCGTGTGGAATGCGGGGGCCAGCAGGTGGGAAGTGACCTTTGACATCACTGGTTTTAGTGGATTTTTTGCGTCGGGAAGCCCGATAGCACCGCTGCCGTTGACCCTCACTGCTTTTAGCGGCCAGGAGACGGCAGGCGGCAATCAGCTGCACTGGACGACGACTATGGAAGAGAATACCGCGTGGTTTGGGATCGAGAAGAAGGGCTCCGGCGACTTCGTAGAGATCGGCAAGGTTGCGGCGGCTGGTAACAGTGACCGGCAAGTCCAATACGGCTATACTGACGCCGCGGGGGGCAATGCGCGGTACCGCCTCAAAATGACGGATGCGGACGGGAAGTTTACCTACAGCCGGATCGTTGCGCTGTCCGGCAAGATTACCGGACTTTCGATCCGTATACTGCCCAACCCGTCCAGCCAGCCGCAGTCACTGATGATCGGATCGCCTTCGACCAGCAGCGCCGTTCTGACTGTGACGGATATGGGCGGCAGGAGGCTGCAGGAAAAGCGTTTGGCCCTACAAAAGGGGGAGAACAGTATCGATCCGGCGTTGTTGTCGGGACTGCCGCAGGGGATTTATTTCATTGGAGTAGCTACGGGTCAGGGGCAGCAAACCGTCAAATTTATCAAGGACTAGTCCTCGAAATCGTTTGCGAAGTATACGCTTTGTCCTCAAAAGGCAAGGCGTATATTAGCGTTATGACACGCCTACTCGTCCTCCTTTTCGCCTTTGGCGCCAGCACGGCGTCCGCCCAGTATGTCGGCTTCAACAAGCAAGAGATCGGCCAGCTGAAGAAGCAGCAAAACGATCCCGCGTATCAGGCGCAGGCGGCGGCGGCCAGTCAGGCGCTCGGTGAGGAGCCCAACCCCATCGACACGATCCGGACGGAGGGTCTGCTCGCCGGAAACCCGAAGAAGACGGCCACGCAGGCGGCGTTGAAGGACATGAACAAGGTATATTCGCTGGCGCTCGCCTGGCGTGTACAGGGCGATGGCAAATACCTGAAGAAAGCCACGCAGTTCCTGCTCGCCTGGGCCAACGCCAACCACCCCAACGGCGACCCTATCGACGATACCAACCTGGACCGCTGTATCGAGGCGTATGATATGGTAAAGGACAAACTATCCAAAGCCGACAACCAGACCATCGCCGCCTGGCTGCTGCTCACCGCGCAGACGGAGCTGAGGGGCCGCCACTACCGCCCGGAAAGACCCAGTTTCTATAATAACTGGCATTCCCACCGGCTAAAAATCGTAGGAGAGATCGCCTTTGCCATCGGAGACACGGCGCTGCAGGGATATACCGTCCGCGAGCTGAAGACCCAGCTCGAAAAGAACCTGACTCCCGAGGGCCCGAGCGTCGACTTCGCGCTGAGGGATGCCCTTCATTATCACGTCTATGATCTCGAGCCGCTGCTGAAACTCATCATCGTCCTGCAGCGGGCCACCGGCGTTAACTACTACGACTACGCTACGCCTTCGGGAGCTTCGATCAAAAAATCGGTGGACTGGCTGCTGCCTTATTTAAACGGAGATAAGACCCATCCGGAGTTCGTCAACAGCACGGTGGATTTCGACCGTAAGCGGGCGCAGAACGGGGAAGCATCGTATAAGGCCGGGACATTGTTCGAGCCTAAAAACGGGATACAGACCCTTTATCTGGCCAGTTATTTTGACCCGGGTGTGCTGTCACTGGCGCGGGATCTGAGCGGCAAGGAGGGTCAAAGCGGCTCCTGGCTTGCCCTGGCGGTTGGCCTTATGCATAAGGGGCAGCACTAAGTTTTCGCCGGAAGAACTTCTCATCTTCCCACTCGTCACTTTTTCCGGGCTGGCTACCGGCAGTTGCTTATTTTCATCCCTTAACTCACACATGACTATTTATGAGAAGATTATTACTACCGCTGACGCTGGTATCCGGCCTGTCAGTGGCGGTTGCCCAACAACACCCCGGCAACTCCCAGACACCCCCAACCGCAGCGACGGCCGCACGGACTCCATCGGCGAGCACGACCCAGCCCAGGCCTTACAAGGACGTCATCACCGACAAAGCTGTCTCCCGAAAGGGCCTTTTCACCGTACACAAAATCGAGGACAAATGGTATTTCGAGATCCCCGACTCCATCCTCGGAAGGGATATCCTTGTCAGTACCCGTTATGGCAAGACGGCCTCCGGCGGCAACTACGGCGGCGAGCAGGTGAACCTGCAGACGATCAACTGGGTCAAGGGTCCCTCGCATACGCTGTTCCTGAAAGTGCTGACGATCGTCAGCGTAGCGCCGGATAGCAGCCAGCCCATCGCGCAGGCGGTGACCAACTCCAACATGAATCCGATAGCGGCGGCCTTCGAGGTCAAGGCCTATGGCAAGGGTTCGGACTCTTCGGCCACGACGGTGATCGACGTGACCGAGTTCTTTAAAGGCGACAATCAGGTGGTGAGCCTGACGCCTGGTATCAAGAGAAGATTTAACCTGGCTGGTATCGCGGGCGACCGCAGCTATATCGAGAGCATCCATACCTACCCCATCAATACGGAGATCAGGACGGTGAAGACGTTCACGGCCTCGCCCGCACCCGCCGCGCCCGTTGCTGGTGGCCGCGCGCCTTCCGGCAACCTGCCTGCGGCAGATGTCACCGGCGCGGTGACGGTCGAGCTGAACAGCTCGTTCCTGCTGCTGCCCAAAACGCCGATGCGCAAGCGGCTGTTCGACCCGCGCGTAGGGTTCTTTGCCAGCGAATTTACGGTATACGGCGACGACCAGCAGCGTGTGGAAGAGAACAGGTTCATCCACCACTGGCGACTCGAACCCAAAGATGAAGACGTCGAGAAATGGAAACGCGGCGAGCTGGTGGAGCCCAAAAAACAGATCGTATATTATATCGATCCCGCCACTCCCAAAAAATGGCGGCCCTACCTGATCGCGGGTATCAACGACTGGCAGGTAGCCTTTGAAAAAGCCGGTTTCAGGAATGCCATCGTCGGAAAAGAGTGGCCGGAGAACGACTCGACCATGAGCCTCGAAGACGCCCGGTTCTCGGTGATCCGCTATTTCGCCAGCGATATCGAGAACGCCTACGGCCCCAATGTGGCCGACCCCCGCAGCGGTGAGATCCTCGAAAGCCATATCGGCTGGTACCATAACGTTATGAAACTGGTACACGACTGGTATATGATCCAGACCGCGGCGGTAGACGCGAGGGCGCGCAAAATGAAATATGACGACGCGCTGATGGGTGACCTCATTCGCTTCGTTTCCTCCCACGAGGTCGGTCATACGCTGGGGCTGCGCCATAATATGGGCAGCAGTAGCAGGACTCCCGTTGAAAAACTGCGGGACAAGGCCTGGGTGGAAGCCAACGGGCATACGGCTTCGATCATGGACTACGCCCGTTTCAACTACGTCGCACAGCCGGAAGACAATATCACGTCGAAAGGACTGTATCCCCGGATCGGCGACTATGACAAATGGGCCATCCTCTGGGGTTATAAGGGCATTCCCGACACCAAAACCGAAGAGGAGGACAAGAAGATCCTCAACAAATGGGTCATCGACAGCCTCCGGTCAAATCCCCGGCTCTGGTTCGGCGGAGAGGGACAGAATTTCGACCCGCGCGCGCAGACCGAGGACCTCAGCGATAACGCCGCAAAGGCGAGTGAATACGGTATCAGGAACCTGAAACGCATCCTGCCTAACCTCCCCGAATGGACGAAAGAAGAGGCTGATCAGTACGACAACCTCGAAGAGATGTACACGCAGGTCGTAGGACAGTTCAGTCGTTATATGGGGCATGTCATCAAGAATGTCGGCGGCATTCAGGAGACGTTCAAGAGTGTCGAGCAGCCCGGAGATATTTACGAACCTACTTTAAAGGCCACGCAGAAAGAGGCGGTCGACTTTTTGAATAAGCAGCTGTTCGCTACTCCGGTGTGGCTGTTGAATAAGGACATTCTGAATAAGTTTGCCAATCCGGGTACTACGGACCAGGTGTCTACGGTACAGGCCAATGTTCTCAAGGGGCTTCTGTCTTCGACAAGGCTTTTCCGTATGTCCACCTGCGTCAGCCGTTATGGCAGCGCTGCCTATGGCGTGGATGAGCTGATGAGCGACGCGAAGAAGGGTGTCTGGGGCGAGCTGGCTGCTGCGGGTGCGATCGATGTCTATCGCCGCAATCTGCAGAAGGTCTATGTGGATGCTGTGATCAGCCTGGTCAACGCGACGCCGCCGCCGATACCGGCCGGATTGCCTCCGGGGTTGTTAGCGCTGGTTGGCGGGGATATCAGAAATACGGATGTCCCTTCGATTGCGAGGGCTCAGCTGGTGGAGCTGCGGGCGGAGATTCTCGCGGCGGTGCCCAGGGAGACGGATAAACTTAGTAAATATCATTTGCAGGATCTGGCGGAAAGAATTAAGGAAGCGCTTAATCCGAAGCAATAAAATGAAAAAGGGAGCTAAGGCTCCCTTTTTTTTGTCGTTGATCCATTCTAGTTTGCAAAGCCTCCCGATGAATTGGCCCGCTTGTTCTCGTCTTCCAGTCCGGATTTTCGCTGGCGTGCGGTCTTTACCTGCGTGTTGCCGAACTTATAGGTGAAGAATAGTTTGAGCTGGCGGGACTCCTGGCCGCCGCTGGCGCGGAGATATTGTCCCGCGAAATCGCTGGTGGCGGTGAAATGCAGGGTATGAAAGACGTCGCTCACGGAGACTTTTATTGTTCCTTTTTTCTGCATGATCTGTTTCTGTAGGCCCATATCCACATTGCCTATCGCGTGGGTCTTGAAGGTACCCTCCCAGATGGCGGGGCTGCTATAGAATCCCGATACTTCCGCGGACCAGCCGCCGCCCAGGCGCGCGCTCTGCTGGGAAAACACGTTGGCGGAGAAGACGTCGAGGTCTACGTTCCTGCCCGGACCCAGGTTGGCTTTGTATTTAGAATAGAAGGTATTCACGTTGACGAAGGCGCTATACCATTTGTACTGGAAAGGATAGCTGATGTTGAGGCTGGCTATGTTTTGCGTAGCCAGATTTTTTTTCGTGAGGAAAGCCTTCGAACGGTCGGCGGTGTCCACGAGCTGGGTAAATACGTCCTTTACGTGGCTGTAGTTCAGAGTTGTCGTCAGCCGGTACATGAACACATAGGTCAGCCCAAAGCTGTTCGTGTACTGCGGCCTCAGTTGCGTGTTGCCTTTCTGATAGGTGTATTCGTCGATCTTGAACTCGAAGGGGTTGAGGTCCTGGTAGGCCGGACGGTCGATCCGGCGGCTATAGGTGAGGGTCCACTGGCGTAACGGGTCTTTGTTAATGGTGACCGCGCCGCTGGGGAAGAACCCGGTATAGTGGCGGGTGAAGCTGGAATCGTAGGTCGCGAATCCGGCGCCGGCTTCCCGGAAACCGTTGGAGACGCCTTTTGCGTTGGTGTTCTCTACCCTCAGCCCGGCCTGGATCACGAAGCCCTTAAAACTCCGGTTGTAGTTGGCGTAAACGGCGTTGATATTCTCCTTATAGTTGAAGCCGTTGCTGTGCAGGGTGTCCTTCACTTTCGCGGTGGGGTATACGTTGTATTGCTGGAAGTCGTTGTCGCTGGTCGTATACTCTGTCTTGAAGCCGAGGCCGAGGCGGCCTTTTTTGAAGTTTTGTTCGTAGTCGGTCTTGAAGCTGTAGAGGTTGATGTCGGTGGGAGCCAGGAGGTCGTAGATATCACTGTAGAGAAGGCCGCTGCCGGTGGGGTCGAAATACAGATTGGGCTGGAGCTGGTCGCTGCGGAGGCGGTAGATGCCGTAGTCCGCGTCCATATTTAGCTCGTGGCCCGAAGAGTCCGTGTGGTGGTAGTTGAGGTTGAGATTGCCGTTGTTCTTTTTCCCGCTGCGGCTGTTATTCGCCTCGAGGATCTTTACGACGGAACCGTCGGGAATATAAGAAATGGGTGTGGCACTCCGGGTCATTACGGAATAGTTGGAGAGCGATCCGTCTACCATCATTCCGAGGGTGTTGTTTTTGTCGATGAAGTAGTCGAGCCCGGTCTTGAAGGTGTGGGTCTTTGCCTCGTTCTTTAGCGCGGAGTGCTGGTCGAAGAGCGTGTCCATCTGTTTGCGGTAGAGGGAAAGCCAGGTCGTGTTCGTGGTATTGCTGTAGTTGTAATTTCCGAACCAGTTGATATGTCCGTCGCGGTGATTCAGTGAGATACCGCCGTTGTAGTTGGAGTGGGTGCCGATGGCGTAGCCGCCGGTGACCGAGCCGTTGTTACCCAGGGACCTGTTCTTCTTGAGCCGGATATTGATGATGCCGGCGTTGCCCGAGGCTTCGTAGCGGGCGGAGGGGTTGGAGATGATCTCTATCGCTTCGATCTGTGAGGACTGGATGGTCTTGAGGTAGTCGGCGAGGTCGCTGCCATTGAGGGGGACCTGGCGGCCGTCGATATAGACTTTTAAACCGTTTTTGCCGCTGAGGCTGATGTTATTGTCCTTATCCACCATGACGCCGGGGGATTTGCGTAGTAGCTCGAGGGCGTCCTGGCCGACGGCGTTGATGCTGCCTTCGACGTTGAGGACCGTTTTGTCGGCTTTTACTTCGATGGCGGGTTTGTGGGTGGAGACGACGACTTCTTTGAGGCTGCTCGTCGCGGCTCTCGCCAGTTGGAGGGAGGGTACGGTTTTGTTTTTGTCCGTGACCTGGAATGGCGCCGACCTGCGGTCGGCGTAGCCTATGTGGGAGAGTTGGATGGTGTAGGTGCCGGCGGGGATGTCCTGGAAGGAGTATTTGCCGGTGGGGTCGGTGGTGGTGTATTTTAGGATGGAGGTGTCGGCTTTGCCGACGGACGGGTCGGCGGCCCTGCCCGAGGGGTCGGCAGCCCTGCGGATGCCGACGGTTGCGCCGGAGACCGGTTTTTGGGTTTCGTCAATAACGGTGCCCGAGACCTGCTGAGCAATAGCTGCGGTGCCCAGGCAAACGGTCAGGATGATTAGCATTAATTTTCGCATTAGAATCAGTTTTACAAGCCGTAAAACTAGTTCCGTGCAAAAAAATGGGATAGCGTTTTTAGCCGAATGAAGCAATATTCGCTGAATGGTAGGGTTTGCCCGACGAATGACGCGGTTACTTGTATATTTTTTCCATGACCTCCTGGCGGTGTTCGCGGGAAATCGGGATGAGCTTGCCGTCGACTTCGACGCAGTTGCCGTCGATCATGCTGACTTTGTCGATGGCGATGGTGTACGAGCGGTGTACGCGGACGAATCTTTCTTGTGGTAGTTTGTCGGTGATGTCGGTCAGCGACTGGTAGGAGATGAGCGCCTGGGTGGGGGTTTTCACGCGGATATAGTCCTTGAGGCTCTCGATGTAGAGGATGTCGTTGACCAGCACTTTTACGAATTTCCGGTCGACTTTGAGGAAGAGATAGTCGGTGGCTTTGGGGGTCTCGTCCTTTTTTGCGGGGGGCTGGCTGAGGTTGAGGCTGAGTTTGCCTTTGGTGACTTTTTCCATCGCTTTCATCCAGCGGGGGAAGGAGACGGGTTTTACGAGGTAGTCTATCACTTCCAGTTCGAAGCCTTCGACGGCGTAGTCACGGTAGGCGGTGGTGATGATGATGAGGGGTGGTTCTTTGACGCTCTTCAGGAATTCGATGCCGGAAAGCAGGGGCATTTCGATATCGAGGAAGATGACGTCGAAGGATTTGTTCTGCAGGGCCTGAAAGGCCTCGACGGCGTTCTCGCAGCGGGTGATGTTGTGGGCGTCGAGACGGCCGAGGTAGTTCTCGATCACATCGATGGCGAGGGGTTCGTCGTCCACGATCATATAGTTGAGGGTTTTCAGCATAGCGGCATTTTTAGGAGTACGCTGAAGATGCCTTTTTCCGTCTGGATATCGAGATGATAGCGGGTGCCATAGAGGAGGTCGAGGCGGCGGCGGACGTTGGTGAGGCCGATGCCTTTGGCAAGTGTGCCCGGGGCCTGGTGTGCGGGTCTTGTGGCCGGGTTTGGCGGGGGTTGCGGGGACCAGGCAGAGGGGGCGAAGGTTGGCGCGTCCTGCGTTAGCGGGTTTTCTACTTTGAAATAAAGGAACTCGTCGTCCAGCCAGAGGGATATATCGATATGGATCCGGCTGATATTGTTTTTTACGCCGTGTTTGAAACTGTTCTCTAGAAAAAGGATGAGGATCATCGGCGGGATGGCGATATCGCCGGCAAAGCCCGACCAGGTAAAGTTGATGGTGAGGCGCTGGCCAAACCGGAGTTTCTCCACGTCCAGATAGTTCTGCAGATAGTCGATCTCCTTGACCAGCGGCACCATCGGAACGTTGGACTCGTACAGCATATAGCTCATCAGGTCGGACAGTTTGAGGATAACGCCTGGGGCGTCGTCCGACTTCTTCAGCGTGAGCGAATAGATATTGTTGAGGGTATTGAAGAAAAAGTGCGGGTGGATCTGAGAGCGGAGGAATTTCAGCTCGGTCTCGAGGTATTGTTTTTCCTTTTCCTTCATCCACTGCTGGTTGAGAAAAGTGTCCTTGAGAAATTTGATCCCCGTCACCATGCCCATCAGGTAGACCTCCTGGACGGCAGCGACGCTGATGGTCCGAAGCCCGATCTGCATTTTCCCAAAATGAACGGGGTCTATTTGTGCATGTAGCTTTTCGACGAGCATAACGACAACGGCGCAGGCAAGGATGTCCAGCAGCAACGCCAGACCATAGTATAAATATTTCCGCGCGAAAAGGAGATGCGGTATTAGCAGATAGATATTGACATAGGCAAATAACGCCTGGAAAACGAGCAACACCAGGTACATGAGGCAATTCCCGGGCGTGACAGCGTCCCTCAGACTGGCGTATAATACCAGCAGCAACCCAAAATAGGCCAGCCAAAAAAGCAGGTGGTAAAGCCAGCGCCTTCTCAGGAGACGCGAACCCTGTATATCCTTTGCAAAGGAAGCGCCGGCAAGAGCATTCGTATTGATAAAGCTGTCGGACATGAAGTTGGATAAAATTAAGAATTTTGGTATTGGGGGATGGAGTTGTTCTCTGTACGGTAAGATTTGCGCGATAGAATGCAGGGGATGCGCGACGGGGGGACCGCCGCGGGGGCTTTTTTCGGGGTTGGCTCTTTCGGGGAGGCCCGCCGCGGACCGGACACCGGCTATCCGAAAACGGACATCTTTTTTGGGTGTGAACCGTGGTCGATGGCTGATAATCAAGGCTGTAACAAACTGGCATTTTCCTGATTTATTTTGATTCCTCAACCTGTTTGGCCTGGCGATCGGTATCGCCTGCGCCGGATTCGTCTTTCTCTGGGTGGAAGACGAGCTGAGCTATGACGATATGTTCCCAAAAAGGAGCGGCTGGCGCAGGTGCTGATGAACTGGGAATACCCCGATGCTACCCGGACCTGGTCCAATGTGGCGGGACCGATGGGGCCGGCCCTCAAAGCCGGGATCCCCGGACTCGCCAATGTTTGCCGGATGGACGACGGTGCTTTTTATCTGTCATCCGCAGGTCGGCAGCCATCTCTATGTAAAGACGCGTTTGGGCGCGAACCCCGGACAGACTTTGGCCAGGATCGAGGCGATCGTAAAAAAAGCCAACCCGGGCTATCCCTGCGACTACCGGTATGTGGATGAGCAGTTCAACAGCATGTTCGCCAATGAAAGGCGGGGATGGCGAATCCGGCGAAGAGTATAAAAACAGAGTAAATAGCAATACATGCGTAAACACGAAGGCCCCCTCCTCCCAGGGGGCCTTCGGATTTTTTCAGAAGAGGGGCTACAGGCCGTATTTGGACATATAGCGGTGGTACAGCTGGGTTTGTTTGTTCTCGAGGCTGACCTCGCGGCCCTGGATGAAGGCGTGCTCGATGATGCTGGAGCGCATGTCGAGGATGTCGCCGTCGCTGATGACGATGTTGGCGTCTTTGCCGGCCTCGAGGGAGCCGGTGCGGTCGTCGACGCCGAGGATCTTTGCGCTGTTGAGGGTGATCGCCTGAAGGGCCTGCTCTTTGGTGAGGCCGTGGGCTGCGGCGACACCGGCGTTGAACATCAGATTGCGGTAGCGCGTTTCTTCGTGGCCATCATTGATGCAGAAGAGGACGCCGGCCTTTTGGAGGATCGCGGGGACCCTGAACGGCAGGTCGTAGTCGTCGTCTTCGGTAGTGGGAAGACTGTTGGTCTGCTGCAGGATGACGGAAATATTGTTTTGTTTCAGCAGGTCGGCAATGAGCCAGCACTCGCTGCCGCCGACGATGGTGACGTCAAAACCAAACTCCTTTGCCATATCGACGGCGACGAGCATCTGTTTGAGCTGGTCACCGTGAACGAAGAGTTTTTGTTGTTTGGTGAACAGGCCTTTGACGGCTTCGAACTTGAGGTTGGTTTCCTTGTGGGAAGACTCGGACTGGTAGGCCCGTGCCTCGCGGAAGAAGGTCCTGATCTCGTCGACCTTGGCCAGGGCTTCTTTCACGGGATCGGTCTGAGGCTGGGCGCCGAAACGCCCGCCGCCGCCACCGCCAAAGCGGCGGGGACGAGTGATAAAGCTCGGAAGGGTGATATGGATCGCGTTGTCCATCTTGTAGGCTGCGTCCTCCCAGTTCCAGGCGTCGAGCTGGACGACGGTAGACGAACCGCTGATCGTCCCGCCTTCCGGCGTTACTCCCGCCAGCAGCACCCCGTTGGCCTTGAGGGTATTGATGATCTTCGAATCTGTATTATATGCCACTATCGACCGGATGCTGGGGTCGATGTCGCTGATCTCCTGGAAGTCGTTGGAGCCGCGGACGCCGCTACCGATCTCCTTCAACCCCAGGTCGGTGACCGGAAGGATAAGACCGGGATAGACCTGCTTCCCTTTTGCGTCGACGACCTTTGCGTCGCCGGCCGGCGTGAGCCCGGCCCCCACGCGAACGATCTTGCCATTGTCGACTTCGACGGAGCCGCCTTCGATGATCTGTCCGTTGCCGACGTGGATGATACCGCCCGTGATAAATAGTTTGCCTTTATAAGGTTTTGCCGGATAGACGTCGTCCTGCGCCCTCAGCGTCACCGCAGCCAGGAAAGACATCGCCAGTATATATATGGATCTTTTCATTGTTGTAGTTTTTTATTTGTTTGCGTCAAGGGCGGTGCTTTCGTCGCCGTCCTGTTCGTCGATGGTCAGCAGGCCTTCGTGGTGGCCGTGGTCGCCGCAGCTGAGCTCTACGTGGAAGCTCGGGGTTGCGGGCGCCATCGCGGCGCCGGACCGCTTTTCACCGATGAGTTTCTGGATGAGGCGGTTGCGCTCGGCGGCGATATTCCTTCGCAGCAGGGCGTCCCGGTCGATGTCGAAATAGACGATGCCGTCGACGATGGTCTTCTGCGGCACGGCGTAGATGCTCAGGGGATTGTCGTTCCACAACACCAGGTCAGCGTCCTTCCCTTCCTTGATGCTGCCGATGCGGTCGGCTACGTGGAGCGCTTTGGCTGGATTGAGCGTTACCATTTTAAACGCGTCGTCTTCGGACATGCCTCCGTATTTTACAGATTTGGCCGCTTCCTGATTGAGGTGGCGTGCCTGTTCCGCGTCATCGGAGTTGATGCAGACGTTCAGCCCCACCTTTTGCATGATGGTGGCGTTGTAGGCGATGGCGTCCTGTACCTCCATCTTATATGCCCACCAGTCGGAAAAGGTCGATACGCTGGCGCCGTGTTCCTTCATCTTGTCCGCCACCTTATAACCTTCCAGTATATGCGTAAATGTATTGACCCGGAATCCGAATTTTTCCGCTACCCGCATGAGGGCCGTGATCTCGCTCTGGACATAGGAATGACAGGTGATAAACCGCCGGTGCTCCATGATCTCGACGAGCGCATCCAGCTCGAGGTCGCGGCGCGTGACGTTCGGCGCCACTTTCCGCTGCTGCTGGTAGTCTTTCGCGCGGGTAAAGGCGTCCATCAACACCTCCTCGACGCCCATACGGGTGTCGGGAAAGCGATTGTTGTTGGAGGAGGTGGTCCGCTTGACGTTCTCTCCGAGCGCAAATTTGATAAAGGGGTCCCAGTTCCTGAACTTCAGGCCTTCGTCGTCGACGCCCCAGCGCAGTTTGATCAGCTGGGTCTGGCCGCCGATGGTATTGGCGGATCCGTGGAGGATATGCGAGCTCGTGACGCCCCCTGCCAGCTGACGATAGATATTGATGTCTTCGGGGTTCAGGTTGTCTGCTATGCGCACCTCGGAGGTCACCGACTGCGCGCCTTCGTTGATGGAGAAGGCGGCGATATGGGAGTGTTCGTCGATGATACCCGGCGTCAGCCATTTGCCGGTGCCGTCGATAGTTGTGGCGCCTGCGGCGGAGAGGTTCTTTCCGATCTTCGCGATCTTGCCGGCTTTGACCAGTACGTCGGTATTTTCCAGCCTTCCTTCTTTTTCATTCGTCCAGACGAGGGCATTTTTGATCAGCAGGTCCTTTTGTTCGGGAAGGCTGTCCCAGCCGTAGCCGTCGAAGGGATAAAGCACTTTACCGATTTTGGCTATTCGTTTGTGGGCGGTGTCGGGGGCGGGAGGTGTAGTTTTTGTGAAGGTTGCCGTCCAGACTACGAGGTTGCCGGCGGAATCGGTGCCGTTGCCGTTCCAGCCGCTGCCGTTGACTACGCCGCTGAGGTGGGTAGCCGGGGGGACGCGACCGCCTGCGCGACGTGGCGGAGCATCGCCTCCGCGGCCTGCGGCGGGCACGGGAAAACTAAGGGAGATGAGTACTCCGTCGTAGCTGAATTTCGCGTTGAGGGTATCCTTGCCAATGATGCTTGCGGATGTCGGGGACTTGACGTCGAGAACGTAGTTACCGGTGGCTCCGCCGGCGACGGTTACGGCCAGAGCGTACTGGCCTTTGATGTCTTTCCAGGCTTCTTCTTTCACGTCGTATTTTTTGCCCTGTACCCAGTTCTCCACGATGCTGGTCTTCTCGTTGAAGACCGGACCGTTGGTGATCAGAAAATTGGCCAGCTTGCCGGCGTCCAGGCTGCCCACCTTATCGTAGATCCCGATGAGGGTCGCGGGAGTCTTTGTCAGGGCTTCGAGCGCTTTATTTTCTGAAAGGCCGTAGTCGAAGGCCTTGCGGAGGTTGGCAAAGAACTGTTTGGTATCGTGCAGATCCGCGGAGGTAAGGCAGAAGGTGATGCCCGCCTTCTCGAATGCTCCGGGATTGGTCGGCGCCATCTCCCAGTGTTTCATGTCTGCGAGGGAGGTGTAGCGGGCGTCGGCCGGGTCTTCCACGTCTACGGCCTGGGGGAAATTGAGCGGAATGATGTAGGCGGCTTTGGTCGCGATGATCGGCTGCATCCGCTGGTATTCGTTGCCGCCGGCTTTGATGATATACTGAACACCGAACTCGTCGCCGATGCGGTCGCCGTGGAGGTCGCCCCATTTGTCACCACCGTCGAAGAGCTGGGGGAGGGTCTGCTGTTCGTTCCATGCCTGCAAAGACAGATTGGTTCCTTCGTGCGCGGGCAGGCTTTTGTACCACTGTGCGTCGATATAGGTCTGGCGCAGCAGGGCGATGGAGCCCATCAGCGAGCCGGGGTAGCTCTGTGTGGACGAGCCTTTATTCAGTGAATAGTTGGCGGACGCCTTTTGTTTGACGACGACGAGATTATCCTTGTCATTGGCGAGTGTCACTACTACGCCGGTGCCGCGGGCGATGCCGTCTTTCAGGTGCGACAGGACGGTGCCGAAGCCTATTTCGCGGAGCGGTCGTGCCTTTGCGTCGTCCACTGTGAAAAGACGGGAGGCGTCGGTCTCGGGGTGGATGGCCTGATTCCAGTTGTAGGCGCCCTTTGTATTGGAGGTGATCTGTGCCGGCGCCCGGAAATCGAAGGCCGGACGGGCTGCGCCCCTCTCGGCGGTCGGGATGCCGTAGTCGCTGTAGATGTCGATAAATGAAGGATAAATATATTTACCGCTGCAGTCGACGACGACGGCGTCTTTGGGTACGGCGGCCGAGGGCCCTGCACTGACGATGAGGCCGTCGCGGATGACGAGTGTTGCGTCGGCCAGGGTCGTCTGTCCGTCCTTGACCAGCGTAGCGTGGGTGAACGCATAGCAGCCCACCCTGGGATCGGCTACGCCGTTCACGGGGAAAGTTGTCTGGGCCTTGCTGAAAATGGAAACAAATAAGATCGATGCGGTAAGGACGAGGGTGAGAATCTTCCCCCTCGGATGGTGTTGCGAGCTTCTCATGTTGTGTTAGTTGAAAAATGGTCCCTAATTTAGGTAAATGGAGTAATTTTACTGTTTGAATATTATATCAACGGTAAAATGTCGGTGATTAACATCGCTTCGTATATAGATCATACGTTATTAAAGCCAACGGCTACACATATTGACATAAACAAAATATGTAATGAGGCGTTGGTATATGGGTTCGCCGCGGTTTGTGTACCGCCGCCATTGGTGCGGACGGCTGCAGCTACTGCTCATCCGGCGGTAAAAGTCGCGACGGTGATCGGGTTTCCTTTTGGTTATTCGGCGACGTCGGCCAAGCTGGCGGAAGTCGAACAGGCGATTGCCGACGGGGCGGACGAGCTGGATATCGTCATCAATCTGGTAACTTTGAAAGAAGGCTACTGGGACCGGCTCGGGGAAGAGATGAGTATATTGACCGGGCGGGCCCATGCATCGGGGAAGATCGTGAAGGTGATCATCGAGAGTGGGATCCTGACCGATGAAGAGATCGTGAAGTGTTGTGGGATCTATAGCCGAGTGGGTGTGGATTTTTTGAAGACTTCGACGGGATATGCGGAGAAGGGGGCGTCGCTTGCCGCGGTGCGGCTGATGCGGAAGCACCTGCCGGCGCGGATAAAGATCAAGGCTTCGGGGGGGATACGGGATTATGGTTTTGCGGCCTCGCTGGTGGAGGCCGGGGCGGAGAGGTTGGGGTGTAGTGCGAGTGTAGAGATTGTGAAGGGGGAACACACGGAGCCCGGCGGCACGGGGGGTAGTGGCGGGACCGGCGGCGGCTACTGAGGCGGCAGCGCGGGTGTAGGGGCGGCTACTGAGACCGGCCAGCAGGGATTTGGCCGGACATTTGCAGGAGTGTGAAAAAAATTACTATGTATAAACTTCTCTTAATCGTCGCTTTGTTCATGGCTCAGCGAACGTTGGCCCAGACCGACACATCGGCGACCATGGGTTCGGCGGCGGCAGTGGGCTCGGCGGCGGTAGTGAAAGACCCCCGTGTGGATAAGCTGATCCTTAAACAGATAGAGATCAATGCGGAAACGACGAAGGAAACCCGGAAGAATATGCCGGGGTTTCGGATTCAGGTGATCAACACGACCGACCGCACTAAGGTATTCGCGGCAAAGGCAAAGGTCTACCAGGAATTCCCCGACCTGAAGCCCTACCTGCTGTACCAGGCGCCCAACTATAAACTAAAAGTGGGTAACTTCAAGACGCAGGAAGAGGCGGAGGAGATGCAAAAACAGCTGGAACGCCTATTTCCGTCGGGTACTTATATCATCCGGGACGTGATCGAGGTGAAGATCGCGGATGAACCGAGGTAAAGATCGGGGAGGACCCGAGGTGAAGATTATAATAAACATTTTGATTCCATATCCATGTTAAAGGAAAAGATTCAACAGCTCGCAAAAGAATGGGCCCCGGACTTTATATCGATAAGGCATCATCTGCACGCGCACCCCGAACTCTCCTATCAGGAGTATAAAACGTCGCAGTTCGTACAGGAGAAGCTCTCGGAGTTGAACATCCCGTTCCAGGTAATGGCCGGCACCGGTGTGGTGGGTCTGCTGCAGGGAAAGAATCCCGGCAGGAGAGTGATCGCGCTGCGCGCGGATATGGACGCCCTTCCCATCAAAGAAGAGAACGACATCCCTTATAGGTCGACCAACGAGGGGGTGATGCACGCGTGCGGACACGATGTTCACACGACAGTATTGCTTGGAGCGTCGCGAATACTCAACCAGTTGAAGGACGAATGGGAAGGAACGGTCAAACTGATCTTCCAGCCCGGTGAAGAGAAGAATCCCGGCGGCGCGAGTCTGATGATAAAAGAAGGTGTATTAAAGAACCCGGAGCCACAGGCTATCTTCGGGTTGCACGTGCATCCGGGACTGGAAACTGGCAAGTTGAGTTTTAGAGGCGGTATGGTGATGGCCAGCGCGGACGAGATCTATATTACCATCAAAGGAAAGGGCGGACATGCGGCTGCTCCGCACCTGACGGTGGACACGATTCTCGTTGCCTCCCACCTGGTGGTGGCGCTGCAGCAGATAATCAGCCGCAACCGCAATCCGCTGTCACCGTCCGTACTATCGATCACATCCGTACAGGGCGGGTATACGACCAATGTCATCCCCAGCGAGGTCAAGCTGATGGGTACGTTCCGCGCCATGGACGAAGAGTGGAGGTTCCGCGCCCACGAGCTGATCCGCAAACAGGCCACCGAGCTGGTCCATAGCATGGGCGCGGAGATCGACCTGCATATCGACGTCGGATATCCGATGGTCTATAACAATGAAGCGCTGGATAAGATCGCC
>Ga0310811_10004897_pt1 | contig 16854 bp, 18 predicted proteins | sample YCmetagenome_FD_207642 | JGI IMG/M metagenome (GOLD analysis project Ga0310811, IMG submission 207642) | Soil microbial communities from experimental microcosm in Duke University, North Carolina, United States - YC | ecosystem: Engineered > Artificial ecosystem > Soil microcosm > Unclassified ...
AGTTCTGGTAGCTCTCCTTCTAGGATTCAGTAGCTTCCCCAGACTTGCAGCTTATTAGTTTTAGTAGTAGCTCAATAGCTCACTATACAGCTCCTGATAAATAGTCTTGTCCTCATTGTCTGGAGTGACATTTTCATATTCTCTCTCTCTCTCTCTCTCTCACACACACACACACACACACTCTCTCTCTCTTGAGCCCTGAGCTTAGTCCAGAAGCCCTTGGGTTGAATAGCAGCTAGGCAGCATTCACCCAACATAGTTCTGCTAGCCAGCAGAATTGTTGACCCTTCAGCGCACTGAGTAAGTCTGGAGTTAAGTAGCGTGTTGGCGGGTGATTTGAGAACTGTGGTGGGCAAGGATATGGTATGCAACCTGCTGGTACAAGGTGTGGCAATTTGAGTGGAGTGAGTATCGGCAAGCAATGTGTTGGTGCAAGATACTGCTATAGGGAGGAGCGGGTATTGGCAAGCAATGCGCTGACGCAAGAGGCTATTACTGGGGGTATTGGCAAGTAATGCACTGGCATGAGATGCAACTATAGGGAGGAGCGGGTATTGGCAAGCAATGCGCTGATGCGAGAGGCAGCAAGGTGCGCGTCTTATCGGGTTATAAGTGTGACTTTGCAAGAGTGAGGGCCTGAGTAGTAGCGCGCGACTGCAGGAACTTAATAGCGCATGCAGACACAGAAGAACAATGGATTTTGAAGATTGCGCAAGCTATGAAAACTACTAGGTGACTCTGCTATACGATAGTTGCCTGTGGGAAGGGGAAGTAAGTAAGAACTATCTACTGCTGGTCCTTATATTGTAGTGCGTGAATATATGGAAGGCATAGGCGAAACTTGTAGTGATGTAAGCACGGCATGTTGTATCTGTAGGTAAAATGGAGGACTGGCATTGCGCAACATGAGGATACATGTAATAAGGCCTGTGCCAGTAGCTTTAGCGACAATAATCAATGGGAATTGATGCACCAGTAGAGGTAAGCAGGCATAGACAGGACATGGGGGAGCGCGATACTGACATTGGACTGGATTCTGTGTAGGTGCGCAACAAGCGAGGCCAGTCATGGGAATTTATTCAATCTGTTAGCTCCATTGTGAATATCAAGGGGAAGGTGGCCATAAGCGCTTATATCCACCCAGCGCTAATGTGTTTGTCACACCGGTTATTGTATTTACCGATCATAAGAACCTGCTCTACTTCTGCACTGCACAGAAGTTGACCCATCGTCAAGCATGATGGCAACTGATTCTTTCCATGTTTGATATTGAACTTCACCACATCCCTGGAACTAAACTAGCTGCCCCTGATGTGTTGTCTTGCAGTACCTGGCTGCTGCGGCATGTGCAGACATTTAACTTATTCGTGTTAGATATCAATGTACACAACTTGTTATTAGCATACTTACTATCAAGCCAAGTTAACTTTACAACAACATCTAGGTGTGCTGTGTTGGAATGTTGATTTAATGGCAATCTTGTCTCTTAGTCATGTGGTCTGAACATTTGTTGTCACTCTATTACATAGCGAGGCACGAGCGGAGGAAATAGGGCTTAGTCTTCGAGTGAACGGTAAGCGAAACATTCACTCATCTTTCTTCCGTGCCACAATGAACTGTTCACATCGTGCACTTCATCAGCACAGCGCTTTTCTTTTCTTTTTCTTTACTGAGATACCATCCTGTCGACCGTTTCACGTTTAAGCAAACCCAAAACACCATACACGAACCACTGATAGGAAATCACTCCACGCACTCCCAACCATGGCTGACCCCTCTCTCGAAGTCTGCCCTGATTTTGCCAGAGACCTATACACTGCCATACGTCTTGATTTAGTCAACATGACTGACACCACTCACCAAGCAGTAGCAGAAAGGCTGAAAGATGCGTGGACAGCCGGCCATGAGCTAAGAGTCCTCGAATGGAACTGCCAAAGAGAGGAAGAAGCGCAGGCAGAAGCAGAAGTGGAACGAGCGTGCGCCGCCCATGAAGAAGAAGAGCACAGAGCAAAGGAAGCAGAGGCTGAGAAAGAACGCCTCGAGTCAGAGAGGAAAAAGCCCAAGATGAATGGCTTCAGTGTGAATGCCATCGCCCCCCGTCCCTCTCAATATGCTATTCAAAAACTTAACAATTTCGAATATGTAGAGCTATGGTACTTCTCCCCAGACGGCTGCAAGGAGGCCATGTAAACATCGCGCTCCATCGTGGATGACACCTTTAGCCTAGTGAGAATCGACGAGCAATTAACCATTTGCCCAGCATCAGCTTTCAAGGCATCCAGATCAGCGCTCCCAGATCACAAACTCCCTTTCTCCATTTTCCTCCGTGCAAAGAACCTTTTCCTCACCCAAGCAAACACGACAAAATGGCCGCAGACTCACATCGATGCCCTCGCTCTCTTCTTCTGGCACTTGGAGAACCATTCCATACGGAACAATAGCGAGCTCGGCGACTTAGTTGTCTTACACTATGCTTCACGGTGTAGGGACTCATATTTCTATGGGCGTGTAATGGGCATATTCACTCAAGCAGTCCGTTTATCATTCGCATAATGACTTGCACTTCCATTGGTATATCATGCAACACGTTCCTATATAACGCACCATAGGCGCAATGCTTTCCCGCGCTCGCGCGATGTATTCCCACGCTCGCGCTTAGCGCGCGTTCTCATGCATTTTTGCATTTCATCGCGCACTTTCGCGTTTCATCGCATTTCATCGCCTATTATCCGGGAGCGCCTATCCATGTCCAACCACCTCATTGGTACGTCATATTCCTTGCCTCATGGTTGTAACAAGCATTGCAGCGTTATTACATGTTATTACGTACTATCAGCGCGTTTTCTTCCTATCCCTTCCACGTCCGACGCGATTTTGTCTAGTATATAGTTTGATGATCGCACTACTACTCTCCCCCATTACTCCCCTTTACTGTACTTCCCTCACTATCGGGTTTTACTCTGAAATAGTAGTCACCATTAGGGCGCACTTTGTGTTACCTATGGTTATCGTTATCGGACTAGACTAGATTAATCAGACCTTGCTTTTCACTCGCTTTGCATTGCGCTCACTTTGCGTATCCGTTGATCCGTTATCTATCCACCCCTCTATATCACTCTTTATTCTCTGCATTCCATCCGCGCCTTTCCACGCTTCGCTTACCTTAGCGCAACTTTCCCGCACTTTGCATTCTCATCATGTTCTTCACATTTCTTCGCGTTCCTTCGCATTTCTTCGCGTTTCTTTGCATTCCTTCGCATTTGTCTCGCGTTTCTTCGCATTCCTTCGCGTATCCTTCAGACTACAAGGGTCTCTCATATATCTGGTTCTGTATGCAGTAGCAGTCCCCTTTAGGGTCGAATGCATCTGTCTCAGGCATAGCAGCCTAGGTGCAGCAAGACCCAACATTCTGCCTCACCAGCAGCATTGTTGATCTCACATTAAGAGAGTGATTGCACGAGCAGCAGTCACTTAGTGCCTTCAATGGGTTCGCTTAGATTGGCACAATCGCCTCAAGTGGGATGAGGGGTTCAATATTGGGATCATCAATGAGAACTTGCTACGGTCCATCAATGAAGAGATATGGGACAGAGTCCGCTCTAGGACTTTAATTGCGGTATGTATCACTCTCAGCACAGTCCAAAGGTCAATAGCTCACGAAATATCTTTGCACTTATACTTCTTACAAACCCCAACGATACTACACATCAACCTTTCACTCCCCGCACATCAACGTGCGGATGCCCACTACCCATTCGCGTGAATGCTCGCACTACATCTCATGTGGATGCCCGCACTACATCTCATGCAGATGCCCGCACTACATCTCACGCGGATGCCTGCATTACACCTCATGCAGATGCCCGCATAACTTCTCACGCAATCGCTGACACCCACCTTCATGTGATCACTCGTCCTCATCCGTGGAACTATGACCACAGGCAAGTAATGCCGAGTCAGCATCATCCCAACACCAGCATCGGAGAATGAGCTACAGAGACTTAGCCGATTCACAATGCCAATCATCCCACTCACGTTCTCCAGCCCGAGCAGACAGCTCAAAGAATGCAGACAGCTCCCCAAGGCCAGACAAAGGAAAACACCAAGAACAACGCAGCAAGGGTTTTTCCCACGGCACAGGCTCCCATGGCCGATCCGCCTGCGCCATATGCCTGGGCCATTTCTTGCACAACATCCAACAATGCGACTCACACAATCTGTGGGACAAGACCACCCCAGCTCACTCTCGCTGGACGCAAGACGGACGCATTATCAGTACCAACGGCCTCCTGCTATGCTACAGATGGCAAAGACCCGGAAGTTGCACAGCAGAGAATCACGACTCCGCCCACATATGTTCTGGCTGCAGCGACAAAGACCATGGAGCCCAGACATGTCCTCAAGGCGAGAAAGCGTAAGGCTCACACGCCATATCGCCCAGAGGCATGGAGCGAGGCATTAGAGAAGCTCAACCTCAGCAAAAGATACCCGCACATCCCAAGTTGCCTCGAGACAGGATTCTCTGGGGGCATCCCAGCTATCACTCATACCTACACCCCCCCTAATAACGTGTCTGTCACTGTACATGCAGAAGCCTTTCAGAAAATCATTAGTACTGAGTTTTCCAAAGAACATTTCGTCGGCCCATTCTCGGCAAGAGCACTCGAGTCAATTATCGGACCGTTCCAAATGGCGCCGCTGTCAATTATCCCTAAGCCCGGCAAACCGGGCAAATTTCGACTTATACAGAACTTATCTTTCCCCATTAATCCCTCCCCCCCATCAGTTCAATTAACTCAAGAGTTGACCCAGACCTTTTCCCCTGTACATACGGCACCTTTGCCACCATATGCAGACTCATTCAAAACCTACCACTGGGATCCCAAGCGGCCGTGCAAGATGTGGCCGAAGCCTATCGCATGGTCCCATCACACCACTCACAATGGGCGGGCCTCGTTGTTTGCTTGCCCGGAGAAGACTCTTTCGCAGTTGACACAGCACTATGCTTCAGGTTCGGCCCATCAGCGGGAATATATGGTAACATTGCAGATGCTGGAGCAAACATATTCCAGGCCAACAGACTTGGACCGCTCTCAAAATGGGTGGATGATTATATATTCTTCCACATTAGGCAGGAATTTCTACAAGAATATAATAAGAGACGTAAGCTTTGGGCAGATCAAATTGCAGTCAACGGAGGGACTATCATTGAGCATGGCTGAAAATGGTACAGAGGCGAGACGATGCCGGACGATTCACCTGAAGAATTTGACAAAGACTGTTCCTTCCCAATCAGAGACCTCTCAACTCTATCACCCCGATCTGAAGAAGAAGCCCAATTTACCTGTTGTGTGGATGACATTGACCATTTCTCCCGACCCCTGGGAATTATATGGGAAGTATCGAAAGACAAACCGTTCAGAACCGATCCTAACTTCATGGGTCTCCTCTGGAACATCCCCAATCTCTCCATCTCCTTGTCCCCAGAGAAGACAACCAAGTACCTGGAGGCCATTGACACATGGCAAAAACATCACATGCACACGTTACACGAGACCCAGAAGCTGTATGGAAAGTTGCTACACACGGCACTTATCATCCCAGCAGGGCGAGCTTACCTCACCAATCTGGAACAGCTCATGGGAATTTTCCAAGAACGCCCTTTTTTACCCCATACCCCCCCATGCAAAACAGCCAAAGACTTGGACTGGTGGAAGACGACCCTCAGCTCCCAAAACCTCACATGCACCATCCCAGGTTGCTGCTTTGCATACGACTTCCATGCTTATTCGGACGCTAGCTCTGGTCACGGGATCGGAATCTACATCAACAGGAGGTGGAGAGCCTGGGAGTTGCTCCCAGGTTGGAAAAGAGAGGACCAGGGCATTGGATGGGCCGAAAGTGTCGGATTCGAGCTCCTCGTACACACAATCCTTAGCTCGTGCACCCCCGGCATTTATTTCAAGGTATTCGGAGACAATCGCGGGGTTGTCGAAGGGTGGTGGACTGGCCATAGCAGAAACAAAGCCTGCAATGAGGTATTCAAGCGTGTACACCATGCCACAAGTGATGCCAAGTGCACAGTACTCACCAGATATGTCCCAAGCAAGGATAACCCTGCAGATGGACCCTCCTGAGGCATATATCCCCCCATATGCCAGATGCTCCCTCCAATCCCCATCCCTATCGAACTCAGCCCGTTCATCGCAAACGTCACTGGCAGCCCCGTCGACAACGGTGCATGTCGTACCAGACCACCGCACGAACAGGTTCTCTCAATGGTCAAAGAGCACCTCCCAGAAGAACTCCAACGATGCGCCTTCCTCAACCGGGAATTCGAGCGCCGTGGAGAAGAGCTCTTCGAAGTGTCGAAAGACTACGTATAACCCCAACCTAGCACCATCACCCTCCCCGCTCAGACCACAGTGCCCAGCAAAAGACAGATTATACCTATGGGCTCCCACAACAACGAGATCCCCAAAGGACGCCCAAGGAAAACGATTACCACTAACTCAGTCCGAGATCAGTAAAATTCACGATGTCATGGTACACGCTTACGCTGAAAGCACCCGGGAGACGTATGGATCAGGACTGCTTGTGTATCATGTATTCTGTGATAGCAAGCTGATTCCAGAGGACCAACGCGCACCTGCAAGTCATATTCTCATATCTCTATTCATCACAGAGATGGCCGGGCACTACTCTGGAAGAACAGTATCCAATTATGTCCACAGCATCCAGGCATGGCACACCCTGCACAGCATCGCGTGGATGTTAGGTGAAGACACAGAGATCAACGCGCTGCTTAAAGCTGCCATATCCCTCACCCCAGCCTCGTCGAAGAAACCGAAGCATGAACCCTATACCATACCTCTAATCATAGCCATCCATCAGAAACTCGACCTCAATAGCCCTCTCAATGCAGCCGTATACACATGCTTAACAACAATCTTCTTCACATGCGCCCGAGTTGGTGAATTTACCATCCATCGCCTAGACGCCTTCGATCCAAAGATCCACGTCAAACCCTCAGACATGCGGAACACCTGAGACCGTCAAGGTCTCGAAATGACAAACTTCCGCATCCCACGGACCAAGGTAGCAGTAGATGGGGAAGACGTATTCTGGGCACGCCAGTCCAGACTCGCAGACCCAGAGGAGGCCATGCTCAATCACATGCGGGTAAATAGCCCTCCTCCAGACACAGCGCTCTTCGTGTATCGTCACAAGACCGCCCATAGACCACTCACAAAGACGAATTTCCTCAAAAGATTGGCGAGCACTACCAAGGCAGCAGGCTTCCAGCCGCTACAGGGACATGGAATCCGGATTGGGGGAACCCTCAAATATCTTCTCCATAATGTTCCATTCGATGTGGTCAAAGTCAAAGGGAGATGGGCAAGTGATGCATTCATCATTTACCTTCACAGACATGCACAAGTACTGGCACCATACATGCAAGATGCGCCAGAGATACACAAAAACTTCCTCCAATACACCCTGCCCCCGGTGCGCTAATTCGGGCAAGGCACGTCCCACCTTGATAAAATCCAGTAAGTCATGATGTTCTCCTCCTAAAAGTCGGGGTTTCCTCGATGTTCGCTGCACGCGTCGTCGAACTCCTAAAATACAGGATAGCAGCTCACCCTTTGTCTCTAGGACAAAGTCCCTTCGAAGCTGGGAGGTGCTGCATGCCTTCGCCCGTAATCTCTCCCCGAACCTCCATCTTTAAACTTGTATATATCTTGTCATAGCTCAGATCAGTCAAGTTTAAACATTTGTGAATTCTCACCAGAACGAGACGCTAGAGTGAACCTCAAAGATTGTCACTCTATTACGTAGCGAGGCATGAGCGGAGGAAATAGAGCTTAGTCTTCGAGCGAATGGTAAGCGAAACGTTCACTCATCTTGCTTCCGTGCCACGACGAACTGTTCACATCGTGCACTCCGTCGGCACAGCGCTTTTCTTTTCCCCACCCTCCTCTCCCTCTCAATCGTACTCGCGCATGATTCTAGTGCCTCACTGTCACTACAAACATTTCTGGCTTTGAAAGGACAACCACAGATTAGTAGCGAGGCAGCCCACCCGCCCTCACAGCTCACCCTTTGTCTCTAGGACAAAGTCCCTTCGAAGCCGGGAGGTGCTGCGCGCCTTTGCCCGTAATCTCTCCCCAAACCTCCATCTTTAAACTTGTACATATCTTGTTGTAGCTCAGATCAGTCAAGTTTAAACATTTGTGAATTCTCACCAGAACGAGATGCTAGAGTGAACCTCAAAGACCAGTCATTGCTAAAGTGGCTTTCCATTAAAATGCTTTAGATAGTCTTGAAACTGAACCATACATAAAACAAAATAAGAATGAGCTTGAAGGGTGAGGGCACTACACTACTGCATATTGTCTACTATGATGTTGCTATATTTCAACCTTGTCATTAATGCCTCTTCAAAGTGTAGATTCACAGGGATCAATGGTCATTTATGAACAACACAGATATATTCTAGAATACATATATATATATGGCAAAAGCATAATTGTATCAGTCTATAGGTCTCATGACTACCATATCATGGACTCATGAGTTCACTGATGTAGGGTGATGAACCTGACCGAACCGGACTTCAGCAGCACTAAGCATCACTGGCATCTGTCAAATTTCAAACTCCTCGCTTCGCCTGCCAAATTTCTCCGAGATCGACCAGTCTGACTGCAACAAGCACTTAACATCTCAAAGATGTAGTCCAGACTGGTCACGAGTGAAAACTTTGATTATGCCTCCTGTAACAAAGAAAGCGGCTCAAGCAAAGAAGCAACGGGCTGACTGTCATAAATTCAGCTCTTTGCCACCACCTCAACCAAAACAGGGGTCAGACTCAGAGTACGAGGGCGTTATATGGATGTCCACCGGTACGTTTATGAGTGATCATGCAGCGCTGAAGTCTGAACAGTAAAGGACTCGATGCCCGACAAGCAGCCAGCTTTGCAGTTAAGAAGTACCATTCCCACCATCGTGTTGGGCTTCCAACAGATATTTTGGCCGCATTGTATGCTGAAACTGCAAGCAGAGGGCTTTTGTGGATCATGTTTACCATCTGCTTGCTTGTATATCTGCCCAGTTACCCATCAACACCACAATTTCTTGCAACATGTGTCAAATTTCGTAGGAAATGTTTTCAACCCCTCGATTTTCAAAATTCTAATGAGGTAGCCTCAATGTATAACTCAAAAGATTGAATTTGCGCTACTATATGGTACAAAGCAGTCAAATTTCGAGGACTAGATACATTTTCAAGTTCGGGCTGATCCGAGAGGCTGGAAAAGTGCTTCGTACACTGTGGTCACCACGTTCCCAATAGGGGCCTTAGCTGGCAGCCACGGAGATTGCTCCGAGTTGTTGAGTGCTTTTGTATCGAGCCGACATCTGGTTTGAGACGTGATGTTCAGTAGCTTTACATCAAATTGCTAATAGACCTTAGCTGGCAAAATGTGTTGGCCTTGCGGATATCATCGCAATTGTACAATTGGGTATGCAAGAACTTCAAAGAACAATGTTCAGCACATAATAGCTAGCTGTCTTCCTAGCGCCTTGTTCAGAATTATCTGATCCCCTATTCCACGAGTCACAAACAATCTTTGCATATATATTGGAGTTAGCGTGAAACTTTTGTTTGATTATGATAAAATGGGTAAGGACATAACATACTATTGGGCAGTGTGCAGATCAGTCCACCGTCCGGGAGTACGGGTCAAACCATGTTGGATCAACGAGGGATACTAGGTACTTCCTCTATTTTATAATCATTGCCATGACGAATGATATTCAGCACGTAATAGCAGGCCGTCTCTATATAATCCCCTTCAGATTTAACTGACACCATATCACATCCTCACTCACAATGCGTATCTCCAGCCAGTGTGCAATGGTCCTTGCCGTCATTGCTACTTTGACGTCATCTATCTCTGCCGTGCCCGCTGAGGCTGACGGCGAGAAGTGTCCCGTCTTTTGCCACAAATACTCACAATGCACCACCTGCCCTGATAATATTTGCGTGAGTTTCTTTGTGTCCTGAATTTAACCATAATTCTCACTGGCACTGCAGAGCTACTTGTTGTGCTTTGTGAGTCGTGTTTCTCCTTTCACATCGCTACAGTATGGTTCGTGGCACTGATGCGAGAGTTACTAGTAATCTGGGGAATTGATCAACGTGCATGAAGAAACATCTGTCCACTTACAGCTTTTTCTATTGGAGTTGACATGAAATTTTTGTTCGATTAGAGATGTTAGATAAGGCGTGTATGAACACAAAAAAATAGCATGGTGTCATTATTTGTGGCGAACTTACCTGTGTGGTCGCGCGTTCACTGACAGGTGGTTTGGTGGCATGGTCGCAATTCCCATCCAGTCTCGGATCACCTCTGGTCCTAGTAATGTCGAGCAAGGGGGGACTCGTGGGCCAAATCTGGCAGGATCAAGCGAAGAGGCGTGAGATTCGCGTGCTGCTTATGTCCTTAATCCTCTTAACATGAAGTATTGCGTACCTTGAAGAATGGGAATGGGTTCACTCTTGAGACACCCCTCGTGAAGAAGACCTCGAGTGTCCGACCACACTAGAAGCAAGGGTGTTCGAATATTTTAAAGTAGCAGGACCGGTAGGCAATCAGCATGGGAGTTGGTTGCTGGTCATGCTGCCGGTTGCAGACGAAATTGCGCCCGTGAAACGTCGCCCTTCGCTACCAGCTGAAGAATGTGCGCCAGTTAAACGTCGACGTGCTTCGAGAGGGTCCTGGGAAGGAGGAAAGAAAAAAGTCATTGGCTAATGTAGCCAGTAGTACGTGTTCCTAATGTAGGACACTGACACGTCAGCAGCCGTGTCAAGGCTCATCATTGGAAATAAAAAAGTCATCAGCCGATGTAGCCAGTAGCATGTTTGCCTATGGTGAATAAAATTGACGATGAAATGGTCATGAACCCGTGCAACTTGATGTGGGAGTCAAATATAGAACCTAGGAACGCTTGCACTAGCTCGTAAAGACTAGTCGGTGCTGCGTTGCGACGCCCTTTGCATGCTGTGTCTTGAAAGTAAAGTATTTAAGACATTTATCGGCACCAGTAGGCATGGTAGAGATTGATGATGCTAAAGCGGCAACGACGGCGAGGGGAATTTCAGAGGAGAATTTCATCGTGGCATGAACTAGGTTACAAGGTTATGATGCTATAGAAAGTATCGAAACGTGGCGGAGAGAAAAGACGTGTCAGAGATCGAGGAAATGCGTAAGATATTCAGGACTAGAAAGACAAGCAACGAAAGATGTGTCAACGAAAAAGAAAGATGCAAAGTCGGAGGTTACAGTGTGAACGTGAATATGAATACGCGTATGAGCGAGTGTCGATGATAGATAGAACGATTCACGAATCGCCGTCGCCGTCATTAATGAGAGCAAAGTTATATCAAAAAATTCCAACAAAGTAACCAAGAATAGAACAGAACAGGAGGCACCCACCTTGACCCCGACCCTAAACCCGATCTCAGCTTCAACTTTGAGTTCGACACCTCTTGGACTTGCAAAGGACTCGGAAACGTGGAAGTTCAACAAGTCAGTATGTCATGGAATGGCTCTATCGACTGCGGAGATGGTGAGTTCCGGGTCCTGGGGTGGGAGGGAAGAAGATGGGGCGCTTTCTTTCTTTAGAGCTTGAGAGACTAGGTGTTTGAAAATGAATCAAGAGACGTGGATGTCTCGGGTTTGTGCGAAGGGTGGAGAGGGTGTGACTGTGACATACGCCAACAATTGCAAGTGCCTTGCAATTTGCTGGCATTGCAAATATTGTCTGTTCGAATGTCGCACAACCACGCAAGAAGGACCTTCAAAGCTCGGATTCCGGTGGGTCAACGATTTAAGCATGCCCACAACTGTGAACATATAAAAGCAAAGTGTCTTCCTACTGACCTTTCAGATTCATTTTACCCCATACCGCATCCTCAAACACAAGTACTGATGCGGTCCTCATTTGCGCCGTCGTTGCTATTTTTGTATCACTTTCACCTACGTCATTACGGCTCAAATGACCTCATAGGGACAGACCTCAGAGCTTGAATATCATTCAGGCCAGCCGCAGCTCGTTGTACAGTTGCTGTTTTCTAGCCTTACTCTTGGTGCGGCCAACTGTTTTAGTGTATAGTTAGCCCAACAACGATCACAACCAGACTGATCTAGTGAAAGTCTGAAATAACAGTCAAGTGCCTTTGGTACCGAGTCGACAGCCGATTGGAAACACATGGTCAGCTGTAGTTCCGCTAGTAAACATCAGCTGGCACGCACCGCTGGCATTGCAGATGTGCATCTCCTTCAAGGTACAATGGTACCGCGACCGCGTACGCCAGAAGAATTTCAAGAACAATATTCACCTTATAAAGCCAGCCATCTTTCTACCATGTCCTTCTTAATTATCAGATCTCATATCACACGACTCACAAACAATGCGTTTCTCCTCTGCAGTTGTCCTCGCCGTCGTTGCTGCTTTAGCATCATCGACCTCTGCCAGGCCCACTGACGCGGTTGACGCCAGCACTTGTAGTTTTTGCACTGAAAACGCATCATGCAAAACCTGCGGTCTGACATATTGCGTGAGTATCAGTAATTTTCCTGGATTTGATAACATGACTCACCTGCACGACAGAACTTTTTTTACTTCTGCTCAGTGAGTGTCGTGTTTTTTCTTTCATATCGGGGCAGTATGAACCGTTGGAACTGACGTGCGAGCTATTAGTGATTTCAAGTGAGAGTTGGTTAATGTGCCGTCAGAAAAGCATAGGTGAAGTTAGCGTAATTTTCGGTCGATTCATTGTAAGCTACTAGGGGACTATGCTGTATACGTGTCAGAGGTCAGAGAAATGTATAAGAGACTCAGAGGACTGGAAAGAGAAAGATGTGTCAACGAAAAAGAAAGACAGAGGGTACAGTACTGTGAATATGGATGTGGATATGGATATGCGTACGAGCGAGCCGCGAGTAAGCGAGTGATGATGATAGATACAATGATATCGAAAACCTTCAACAGAAGTAAAACAAAAACAGAAAAGAACGGAATGGAAGGAGGCGCCCGCCTTAACCCTGACCTGATCTCGACTTCAACTTCAATTTCAATTTCGACACCCCCCCGCAAAGAACCCAGATTCGTACGCAGAGGCTCAGCACAGAATGAAGATATCGTAGAATAGCTCCATCGACTGCGGAATTGGTGGGTTTCGTGTCTTGGGGTGGAAGGGAAGGAGAAAGGGGAGATGGGCGCGCTCTCTTCAGAGGTTGAGCTCGAGAATGAAAAGGAGTGGAACTGGCTGCCTAAAATAGAATCGAGAGACTGCGGCACAGGGGCGTCAAATTATACTTGTTTGATTAGGTAGGCTTCTCGTCTTCGAATTTATCGGGCTCTTAGATATCGCTTGGGACACGCACGCCAGCGGATGGTGCAGAAGGTATGACTGTGATATTAACGCCACCGCAGTCAACAGAACTTCTCCAACGGAGCTCCACACCACATTACCTTGCAATCTGCTGGCATTACAAATACTGTCTGCTCAAATGCGGCACGACCACGCAATAAGATGTCCAAAGACCTTCAAAGCTTGGACATTCGCTTGACGCGAAGCTATCAACGGGATTCCGCTGGATCAACGATCCATAACTTCCCCTTAAAATTTAAGCATAACTATAACTACGGAAAATGTTATTCAGCATTCAAAAGCAAGGTATTTCCTACTAACCCTTCAGTCATATTTGATCCCATCACATACAATGCGTTTCACCTTTGCATTTATCCTCGCCGCCGCTACTGCTTTCGCACCATCAATATCTGCCACGCCCGTTGACGCTAGCGTTCAGAAATGTGACTTCTTTTGCATGCATAATAGTCAATGCAACAGCTGCCCGGGAGCACAAATTTGCGTGAGTATCAGTAGTTTTTCTGGATTTGATAACATGACTCACCTGTATGACAGAACTGGTTCTGGCTCTGCGAAGTGAGTCGTCTTTCTGCTTTTACATCGGTGCAGCATGGCCGTTGGCACTGACACGAGTAACTAGTGATGTGTAGAGTTGATCAACGCGCCGTCAGGAAAACATTGGTGGAGTTGACTTTGATTGGGAAATACTAGATATGACGTGTAAGGACACAAACGGAAGTCCTATTGAGGAGCGTGCTGATCAGTCCACGACCTGGTGTTAGTGACTGTTGCTCCTGTTGAATCGCCGTAGATAGGCTTGTAGATCATACGATTATAAGCATATAGGCGTACAATGAATCTAATGAAAACACACCTATATACGGCTCCCTACTTCAACTGTTGACAAGTAGACCTTTAACTGGCAAGATCCGCTGGCATTGCAGGTTCGAAGGCACAACCACGTACGCAAGAAGAACAGTATTCAGCACATAAAAGCCAGCCGTGCCGTCCTCCCACCATCTCTTTCAGAACTATTTGATCCCATCTCACATCCTCGCACACAATGCATCTCAACTTTGCAATTGTTCTCGCCGTCGCTGCTGCTTTAACATCATCAATCTCTGCTACACCCAGTGACGACGAAGCTGAGAGGTGTTCCTTCTTTTGCGCATTCGATCGTCAATGCAACAGCTGTCCACAACCTATGTATTTACGGGTTTGTGTGAGTATCAGTAGTTTTTTTGGATTTGGTAACGTGACTCACCTGCATGAAAGATATTTCCGTTCTGTCATGTGAGTCGTTTTTCTGTTCACATCGATGCAGTATGGCCATTGGCACTGACGCATGAATTACTAGTGATTGGTCGACGCGTATCAGCTTCACTTACAACTCTTCGCAATATATATTGAAGTTGACGTGGACGGTGGAATCGTCATTCGGTTAGGAAAGATTAGCACGTGAGGACGCGAAAAACATATCAGGATCAGTCCACAACGTAGCCTCACATCGTCAGTCTGATGTAAACGGGCTTGTAGATTGTACAGTTATATATATAAGCACGATGGACCTAATAAAAGACACACCTAGGTCCCATATACCGTACAGCTCCTTCGACTCCCGACTCGTCTCAACAATCATTCTGATCCTGATTTTCCCGGTTCCACTAAATCCGTGTATTCCAAGACCCCTTAAAGGGGCGATGCCGTGGTCTGGAAAATATGCTCCGAGCAAATTACCATACCCACCGTGAGCACATCGATCCGACTCTGCCATAGTTGCAGTTGTGGTTGTCCAAGCGCCGCAACATCATAGCAAGCGATTCGCCTGTATGCTGTATAATAAGTTAACCATACGTGCGCACATGTAAATAGTTGAGAGCATACCTATCGAGTACAACCTACGACTTCCTATGTCTCATTTTCTAGCTTACACCTATACTGTAAACACCTATTAATTATACAGCTCCCAAATTGGACTTGTGCATGTGTAGGCACTAGAGCAGTGTATCCGCGATTGTGTGCCTGCGTGTCGCGAGCAAGGCAAAGTGGTGAAGCTAAGAGCAAGTTACTACATACAACGGTACGACAAAGCCCAGAAGACACTAGATGGCTGACTAAGCTACGGTGCTACCCGTCCCCCATTCCAACGTCCAGAAATTGTCACGGTGGTGTTTGAAAATATTGCTCCCAGAGACTCTACACACCGCTGACTTATTTGGAGTTAGGGCTAACCCTTAGTGCAGCTAACCGACTTTATATGTAGCACGATGATGCTCAAGCCTATAAAGCGGCACGACCGGCATGTGGCAAAACGTGTCCATCTGAGAACGGGGCAAAGGAATTGATTTCTTTTGTTACACGGTGTAGTGGGGCGCTCTGGCAGGTCGGGTCGGGAGTGCCAGAGGTCATGGCGCAGTAGCAGGAGTCCTGGCTCGTAGTAGGTAGTCCTGCGGCGTGTCGTAATCGGTCCTCGATAGATAGAGCCGCAGCCTCCCGCTATAGAGGTTTGGCCTTGGTTCCCTTGCAGCCTGTGCCCGGTCCAACCGAGAGCCAACAGAGACCTGCTGTTGGAGATTCCAAAGGGGTGAAAATGAAAGAAGCAAGTCCCCTACACCACAAAAAATGTCGCCAGTAGGTTTCGAACCAACTCCAAGAGAAACAAATTTTGACTCTGTTGTGGTAACCACTTGGTTAAGACCAGTTGAATGGACCTCTGAGGGAATCATCCATGAGTGACACGGTGTGTTCCAATAGACAAAACACATCTCCTTCGGCAGATTTCGAACCTGCGCAGGCCAAGAGAAACAGATTTTGATTCCGTTCTGACAACCAGTTGGCTAAGACTAGTTAAGGTGAGCATCTGAGAAAATTGTCCATAAGTGAATGTCAAGGCGTGTTCCAATAGAAAAAGCACCTTTCTTTATGGCAGGTTTCCAACCTGTACAGGCAATAAGTGGTTTGGTACCGAGTCGACAGCTGATTGGAAACACGAATGTTCAGTAGTTTCACACCAAATTGCTAATAGACATTAGCTGGCAAGAACTGCTGGCATTGCATATATGAAAGCACGACCACATACATAAGAAGAACAACATTCGGCAAAGCAAAGCTGGTCATCTTCCCTCTATCTTCGTCAGAATTATCTGATCTCATATCATAAACAATGCATTGTCCTCGCCGTCATTGCTGCTTTAGACCCCTACCATGCCCGCTGATGTGACTGGTGTCGTCTAATGACCTACTGCTTGCCATAGTGACGTAGATTGCAAAGACTGCGGGTGGACGCTATGCGTGAGTATCAGTAGTTTTCCTGGGCTCGAACTTTGATAATATGCCAGTGACTCACCTGCATAGGACCCCATTTATACCCTATGCACATGAGTCATGATTCACATTGGTGCAGTAAGGCCATT
>Ga0310811_10004898_pt1 | contig 16853 bp, 10 predicted proteins | sample YCmetagenome_FD_207642 | JGI IMG/M metagenome (GOLD analysis project Ga0310811, IMG submission 207642) | Soil microbial communities from experimental microcosm in Duke University, North Carolina, United States - YC | ecosystem: Engineered > Artificial ecosystem > Soil microcosm > Unclassified ...
GTGTCGCTGGCGGTGGCGCTGCTGCTCACCGTGCGCATGGAGTGGGGCGCGCGCTTCAACACCGCGATCGTGGCGATCAAGGTGCTCGGCGTGCTGCTGGTGATCGGCGTGGGTGCGTTCTTCATCAATACGGTCAACTGGCACCCGTTCATCCCCGTGCGCACGTTCGACGCTCGGGGCATCGGCCATTTCGGCTGGGCCGGCGTGCTCACCGGCGCCAGCGTGGTGTTCTTCGCGGTGTTCGGGTACGACACGCTGACCACCGCGGCGGAAGAGGCGAAGCATCCGCAGCGCGACCTGCCGCGCGCGGTGCTGCTGTCGCTGGCGGTGGCGATGGTGCTGTACATCGCGGTGTCGCTGGTGCTCACCGGCATCACCCACTACAGCAACCTGAGTGGCGACGCCTCGGTGTCGCAGGCGTTCGAGTCGATCGGCCTGCACTGGGTGAGCGTGGCGATCGCGGTGGCCGCGGTGGTGGGCGTCACCAGCGTGCTGTTCGCCTTCATGCTGGGCGCGGCGCGCATCTGGTTCGCGCTGGCGCGCGACGGCCTGCTGCCGGCGTGGTTCGCGAAGGTCAGCCCGCGCTTCGGCACGCCGGCGCGACCGACCCTGATCCTCGGCGTGTTCACCGCGATCGTGGCGGGCCTGTTGCCGATCGGCGAGGTGGCCGAGCTGGTCAACATCGGCACGCTCAGCGCCTTCATCATCATCTGCAGCGCGGTGCTCACCCTGCGCATCCGCAAGCCGCAACTGCCGCGCAGCTTCCGCATGCCGTGGATCGCCGTGCTGGCGCCGCTGGGCGTGGCGTTCTCGCTGCTGCTGATCTTCGGCCTGCCGTGGCCCGACGCGCACGGCTGGCAGCGCATCGGCGGCCTGCCGGCGATCACCTTCGAGCGCTTCGTGATCTGGATGGCGCTGGGCTGCGTGATCTACTTCGGCTACGGCATGCGGCACAGCCGGCTGGAACGGGACGGTTGAGCGCCATCGACGGATCCGGAGGCATGCACATGCACCGGCTTCGAGGCCGATGCATGATGCGCCGATCCGGGAGGGGGCGTGCCATGCAGGAATCGGGAGAGTTGGCGGGCGAAGCCGCCGCGGTCTGCGCCAACTGTGGCGCGCCGCTCGACGGCGAGTATTGCGCGCAGTGCGGCGAGCGCCGGCTGCACCCGGACGAGCACACGCTGCGGCACGTCGCCGGCGAGTGGTTCGAGGCGTTCTCGCACGGCGAGGGCCGCTTGCTCAATTCGCTGCGCACGCTGCTGCTCAAGCCGGGCGAGCTGACGCGCGAATACTTCCGTGGCCGACGTGTGCCCTACACGAAGCCGGTGGCGTTGTTCTTCGCGATCAACCTGCTGTACTTCCTGCTGACCACCGTGAACACCTTCGGCACGCCGATGTACCTGCAGCTGGAGATACAGCCGCTGGTGCAAGCCAAGCAGATGGTCGCGACGAAACAGGTATTCGCTGCGCAACTCCCGCCAGCCGAACGCGCCGCGCTCATGGATGAATATCTTGGGATGTTTGCCGCCATCAAGGCGAAGATCGAGTCGGGGAGCTTGCCGCGCTCCGGCAAGGAGGCCGAAGAGCAAAGAATGATCGCGGCCAGCCATCGCGCACCCGCACTGGAAGTGCTGCACCGCTACGAGCAACGCTTCGACGAACGCACGGAAACGCTGTCGCGTGCGCTGGTGATCGCCCTCATCCCCATGCTCGCGTGCTTCCTGTGGCTGACGCTGGCGCCGCTGCGGCGCGGCTTGCCAGAGTTGCTTATCTTCGCCACTCATCTTCTGGGCGGCTTGCTGTTGATCCTGCTGATCTCGGGATGGTTGATCACGGCGACGACCCTCGCGGCGCAATGGTGGATGGGTGGGCGCATCCCCGCACTGCTCGGCAACGATATCTACGGCAGCATGGCGGTTGCCGTGGCAGTGATGGTCTACGTGTATCTGGCGCTGCGCGTTTTTTTCCGCTTTCCGCGTATCGGCTGCGCAGTCCTGTGCGTGTGGGTGCTGGCTGGCCTGTTCTGGTCGCTGGAGTTGTATCGCGCGCTGCTGTTCTTCGTGACGGTCTACGCGCTGCACTGAAGCGATCTGCGCAAGATCGTGCGTCGCCCGCGCGTGACCTCTGGCAGGGTGCCGCGCGCATGTCGCGATCTACCATCGCCCGGTCACCCGCCGCTCGCCGCCACGACGAACGACGCGTTCCTGCCGGCAGCGCGGTTTCCGCGTGGGCCGGTGCCTGCCCGGAGCCACCCGTGAACCGTCATGCCTTCCGTTCCAGCCTGATCGCCGCCGCAGTGGTCGGGGCGCTTTCGCTGTCCGCCGCCGTTGCCGCGCAGGATGCCCGTCGCGCCGCGCCGCTCGACCAGCCGTATGCCGGCATGCTCACGGTGAACGTGGACCTCACCGACGCGCCGAAACGGATGTTCCGCGTGCACGAGACGATCCCGGTGAAGCCGGGCGAAATGACCCTGCTGTATCCGGAATGGATCCCCGGCGAGCACGCGCCGTCCGGCCCGATCCAGAACGTGGCGGGGCTGGTCATCACCGCGAACGGCAAGCAGCTGGCGTGGCGCCGCGACCTGCGCGACATGTTCGCGATCCACCTCGACGTGCCGGCGGACGCGAGCCAGCTCGACCTCTCGTTCCAGTTCCTCTCGCCGGGCGACGGCGAGGGCAGCCTGTTCGGCGCCAGCGCCTCGTCCACGCCGAACCTGGTGGACGTCGAGTTCAACCAGGTGGCGTTCTACCCGGCCGGCTACTACTCGCGGCAGATCCAGATCCAGCCCACCGTGCAGCTGCCGGCCGGTTGGAAGTTCGGCACCGCGCTGCAGGTGGCCAGCCAGAACGGGAGTACCGTGCAGTTCAAGCCGGTGACGTTCAACAACTTCGTGGATTCGCCGCTGATCGCGGGCGAATACTTCGACCGCGTGGACCTCGCGCCGGGCGCGAAGGTGCCGGTGCACCTCAACGTGGTGGGCGACGGTGCGAAGGACGTCAAGCTCACCGCCAAGCAGCTGGAACAGCAGCGCGCGGTGGTGAAGCAGACCAATCTGCTGTTCGGCGCGCACCACTACGACCATTACGATTTCCTGCTCACGCTGTCCGACCACACCGGTCATTTCGGGCTGGAGCACCACCAGTCCAGCGACGACCGCCTGCCGGCCGACTTCTTCACCAACGACGACATGCACACGCTCGCGGCCAGCCTGATGCCGCATGAATTCGTGCACTCATGGAATGGCAAGTTCCGCCGCCCCGCCGACCTGTGGACGCCGAACTTCAACGTGAAGATGCAGGACGACCTGCTGTGGGTGTACGAGGGTCTCACCGACTACTGGTGCAGCGTGCTCACCGCGCGCTCCGGCCTGTGGACGCCCGAACAGTTCCGCGACACGATGGCGAACATCGATGCTTCGATGAGCGAGCGCACCGGTCGCGCCTGGCGTTCGCTGCAGGACACCGCCGATGCCGCGCCGCTGACCTACTACGGCGGCGGCGGCTGGGCCAACTGGCGCCGCGGCACCGACTTCTATCCCGAAGGCCAGCTGCTGTGGCTGGACGTGGACACCAAGATCCGCGAACTCTCGGGCGGCAAGCACTCGCTGGACGACTTCGCGCATGCCTTCTACGGCATGGAAAACGGCAGCTACGTCACCAAGACCTACACCTTCGACGACGTGGTGAGCACGCTGAACCAGGTGCAGCCGTTCGACTGGGCGAAGTTCCTGCGCGCGCGGCTGGACTACACCGGCCCGGAACTCCCCGAGCACGGCATCGCGCGCGGCGGCTGGAAGCTGGTCTACACCGACAAGCCGAACGCCGAGACCAAGGCGATGGAAGGCATCCGCCACGGCGTCAACCTCGCCGCCTCGATCGGCCTGTCCGCGTCGAAGACCGGCAACATCTACGACGTGCAGTGGAACGGCCCCGCGTTCAAGGCCGGCCTGGTGCCGGGCCTCACCATCGTGGCGGTGGACGGCAAGGACTACTCGCCCGACGCGCTGAAGGACGCGATCACCGCGGCGAAGGCCGGCAACGCGCCGATCGAGCTGCTGGTGAAGAACGTCGACGTGTACAGCACGGCGAAGATCGACTACCACGGCGGCCTGCGCTACCCGCACCTGGAACGTGCCGGCGGCAAGGACCTGCTCGGCGCGATCGCCACGCCGCGGTAGGAGCGCATCCTGTGCGCGATGGGGCCTTGCCACGCGCCTTTCGCGCACAGGGTGCGCTCCTACAACAATCGTGCCTGCGCATCGCCCGCGCATGACCTCTGGCAGGGGAGCGCGGTGCGGGTGCGAACTAGCATCGGGGTTCGTGCCCGCGGCCTTCCTCGCCGCGCGGGCCGTCGCCAAGGGAGAATCCATTGAAAGCCACCCGCCTCGCCTCCGCCATCGCCGCCAGCGCCTTCGGCCTGGTCAGCCTCAACGCACTCGCCGATGTGCCGCCGCCGCAGGACGTGGCCTACCCCGGTACGCTGCAGGTCAGCGTGGACGCCACCGACCTCGCGCATCGCGTGTTCCGCGTGCACGAGGTGGTGCCCGCGCAGCCCGGCCCGCTGACCCTGCTGTATCCGCAGTGGCTGCCCGGCAACCACTCGCCCAGTGGTCCGATCGACAAGTTCGCCGGCCTGGTGGTGAAGGCGAACGGCAAGGTGCTGCCGTGGACGCGCGACCCGCTCAACGTGTTCGCCTTCCACGTCGAGGTGCCGCAGGGCGCCAGCAACGTGGAGGTGGATTTCCAGTACCTGACGCCGCAGAACACCCGCGAAGGCCGCGTGGTGATGACGCCGGAAATGCTGAACCTGCAGTGGAACGCGAACTCGGTGTATCCGGCCGGCTACTACACCCGCCAGATCAAGACCGAGGCCAGCGTGAAGTTCCCCGCCGGCTGGCAGTTCGGCAGCGCGCTGGAAGTGGCCTCGCGCGACGGCGACACCGTGCACTTCAAGCCCACCACCTACAACACCCTGGTGGACTCGCCGATCTACGCCGGCAAGTACTTCAAGCGCATCGACCTCGACCCGGGCGCGAAGGCCGCGGTGCACATGGACATCGTGGCCGACGCGCCGAAGTACCTCGAGATCAAGCCCGAACAGATCAAGCCGTTCCGCGAGCTGGTGCAGCAGATGTACAAGCTGTACGGCGCGCACCACTACGACCACTACGACTTCCTCGTCTCGCTCAGCGACAAGATGAGCGGCAACGGCCTGGAGCACCACCAGTCCAGCGAGGACGGCACCTCGGCCGACTTCTTCACCGAGTGGAAGAAGAACGCGCTGGGCCGCGACCTGTTCTCGCACGAGTTCAACCACTCCTGGGACGGCAAGTACCGTCGCCCGGCCGACCTGTGGACGCCGAACTTCAACGTGCCGATGCAGGACTCGCTGCTGTGGGTGTACGAGGGCCAGACCCAGTTCTGGGGCCAGGTGATGGCCTCGCGCTCCGGCCTGTGGGACACCGAGCAGGCGCACGACATGTGGGCCTTCGTGGGCGCCACCTACGACAAGGGCCGTCCCGGCCTCGCCAGCTGGCGCAACGTGCAGGACACCACCAACGACCCGATCATCGCCCAGCGCGCGCCGTTGCCGTACCGCAACTACCAGGGCAGCGAGGACTACTACTCGGCCGGCCAGCTGATCTGGCTGGACGTGGACGGCAAGCTGCGTGACCTGAGCCATGGCAAGAAGAGCATCGACGACTTTGCCAAGGACTTCTTCGGCATGGACAACGGCAGCTTCGTCACCAACACCTACACCTTCGACGACGTGGTGAAGACGCTGAACAACATCGCCCCGTACGACTGGGCGAGCTACTTGCGCACGCGTCTGGACGGCCACGGCCCGATCACCGGCGGTTTCGGAGCGCACGGCTGGAAGCTGGTCTACACCGACCAGCCCAGCGCCGCGGTGAAGGCCTTCGAGGCGCGCCGCCATGTCGCCGAGCTCACCTACTCGCTGGGCGTGTCGGTGGGCAAGGGCGGCCAGATCGGCGACGTGCTGTGGGACGGCCCCGCGTTCAAGGCGGGTCTGTCGCCCAGCATGACCATCGTCGCCGTCAACGGCCACGACTACGACCCCGATGCGCTGAAGGACGCCGTCACCGCCGCCGCGAAGGACAAGAACCAGGCCATCGAACTGCTGGTGAAGAACTTCGACGAGTACAAGACCATCCGCATCGACTACCACGACGGCCTGAAGTACCCGCACCTGGTGCGCGACACCAGCAAGCCCGACACGCTGACCACGCTGTTCAAGGCCCGCTGACCCGTTCTGCCCCCTCTCCAGCGCGCAGCAAGCCGTCTCGTCTCCCCTCTCCCGCGCGCGGGAGAGGGGTCGGGGGAGAGGGTAGCTCTTGCGCCGGTCCATCTTGCAATTGCGGGCCCCCTCCCGCATGGGCGATCCCCGCCATCTCCGCTATACTGCCCGTCCGCCGCGTATCGCAACGACTCGCGCGCGGCCTCGCGGCACCACGCGCCCGTAGCTCAGCCGGATAGAGTAGTGGCTTCCGAAGCCATTGGTCGGGGGTTCGAATCCCTCCGGGCGCGCCATTTCCTCTCGGCTGTTTTTGGCGTGATTCCCGGCCGGAAGCTGCGTTTGACCGCTTCCCGACGCCGTCCGCCTATGCTGCACCGTCGCCGCTCCTGGGTACGGGCATGTCCATCGTGAACGAGAAACCGCTGGCCGCACGGGTGCAGGTGATCGCCCACCGCGGCGCCAGCGCGCACCTGCCCGAGCACACGCTCGCGGCGTATGCGCGGGCGATCGCGGACGGTGCGGATTTCATCGAGCCGGATCTGGTGATGACGCGCGACGGGGTGCTGCTGTCGCGGCACGAGAACGAGATTTCCGGCACCACCGACGTGGCGGCGCATGCGGAGTTCGCGGCGCGCCGGGCGGTGAAGCGCGTCGATGGCGTGGCGGTGGAAGGCTGGTTCACCGAAGACTTCACGTTGGCCGAGCTGAAGACGCTGCGGGCGCGCGAGCGGCTGCCGGAACTGCGCGGCACCGCGCACGACGGAAGGTATCCGCTGGCCACGTTCGCCCAGATCGTGGCGCTGGCCGCGGCGTGCGGGCGCACGGTGGGACTCATTCCCGAGATCAAGCACGGCACGTATTTCCGCGGCATCGGCCTGGCCATGGAGGATGCGTTGCTGGATGCGCTGGCGGCGCACGCGTACACGCGCACCGCGCCGGTGGAGATCCAGTCGTTCGAGGTGGGCAACCTCAGGTATCTCGACGGCGAGCGGAAGCGGCGCGGCATGGCGAACGTGCGCCTGCTGCAGCTGCTGGGCGAGCCGCGGGAGCAGCCGTTCGACGTGGTGGCCGCGGGCGGCGCGCTGGACTATGCGGCGATGACGCCGCCGCAAGGCCTGCACGAGATCGCCGCCTACGCGGATGCCATCGGCCCCTCGACGCGCGCGGTGCTGCCGCTCACACCGGATGGTCGCCTCGGCGCAGCCACCGCGCTGGTGCGCGATGCGCACGTGGCAGGGCTGGAAGTGCACGTGTACACGCTGCGGCCCGAGAATGCGTTCCTGCCGCCGGCGCTGCGCGATGGCACGGACCCATCGCACCGCCACGAGGCCGGCAGCCTCGCGGAAATCCGTGCCCTGCTCGATGCGGGCATCGACGCATTCTTCACTGACGATCCCGCGTTGGGACGCAAGGCGGTGGACGGTCAGGGAGTGCACGCGGAGCAGTGAGGAAAGTCGGAGCGACACCACACTCCCCACTTCTCTGCGCCGTCACCATACCGTCATCCCGCGCCTCTACGGTGCGGGCATGACGCGCGCCAGCCTTCGTTCCAGCGGATGTGTCGCCATGGCCCACGCCGCCGGGCGGTCGGCGTGAGTCGCTCGCGACGGGATTTTCTGCGCGCTGCCGGCGGTTTGCTCGGCGCAGGACTGCTGGCCGATGTGCTGGCTGCGCCGGGCATGGCGGACGACGCGATGCCGGGCATGCCGATGCGCACCACCGCGGCACGCCTGGCCGCACCGAACGTGCCTCTGGTGAATCCGGCCATGCTGGCGCGGTTTGTCGATACCTTGCCGTTGCCTACGCGCGCACGCCCCGTCGGGCGGCGCGAGCATCCGGCCTGGCCGGGGCGTTTGCTGCCGTGCTACCGCATGGAGATGCGCGCGTTCGCGGCGCGCCTGCATCGCGACCTGCCGCCCACACCGCAGTGGGGTTACGCGGGCAGCACGCCAGGGCCCACGATCGAGGTGGAGCGCGGCGAGCCGGTGCTGGTGGAGTGGGCGAACGCGCTGCCGGCGCGGCACTTCCTGACTATCGACCACACGGTCCACGGCGCCGAACGCGACAAGCCCGAGGTGCGCGCGGTGACGCACGTGCACGGCGCGCGCGTGCCGGCGGACAGCGACGGCTGGCCCGAGGACTGGTATGTGCCGGGCCGCTCCGCGCTCAGCCGCTATCCGAACGCGCAGGACGCGGCCACGCTGTGGTACCACGACCACGCGATGGGCATCACCCGGCTCAACATCTACGCCGGCCTGTACGGCGCGTGGCTGGTGCGCGATGCGCAGGAACGCGCGCTGGGCCTGCCGTCGGGCGACTGCGAACTGCCGCTGTTCCTGTGCGACCGGCTGATCGGCCGCGACGGACAGCTGTACTACCCGGTGTCCGACGATCCCGCGGCGCCATGGGTGATGCAGTGCCAGGGCAATGCCGTGCTGTGCAACGGCAAGCTGTTCCCGTACCTCGAGGTGGAGCCGCGCCGCTACCGCCTGCGCCTGCTCAACGTGGCGAACAGCAGCTTCTTCGAGCTGGCGCTGACGCACGGCCTGGTGTTCCGGCAGATCGGCAGCGACCAGGGCCTGCTGCCGGCGCCGGTGGAACGCACTCGCATCACGCTGTATCCCGCCGAGCGCGCCGACGTGGTGGTCGATTTCGCCGGCCTGGCGGGGCAGCGGGTGCAGCTGCAGCTGCACGGCGGCGGCATCCTGGAATTCCGCGTGGGCGATCGCGGCCGCCGCGACGACTCGGCGCTGCCGGCGCACCTGCGGCCGGTGCCGCGTCTCGATATCGCCAAGGCGCACGACCGCGTGCTGACCCTGGGCGAGGTGGACGATGCCGGCGGCAACGCACTGCGCATGTTGCTCGACGGCAAACGCTGGTCCGACCCGGTATCCGAGCGGCCACATGCAGGCAGCGTGGAAACCTGGAGCTTCGTCAACCTCAGCGGCGACGCGCATCCGGTCCACCTGCACCTGGTGCGTTTCCAGGTGCTGGAGCGGCGGCCGTTCGACCTGTTCGCGTGGAACGCGCGGCGCGAGTTGAAGTACAGCGGCCCCGCGCAACCGCCGCCGCCGCACGAGGCGGGCTGGAAGGACACCGTGCGTGCTGATCCCGGCATGGTCACGCGCATCGCGGTGCGCTTCGAGGGCGAGCCCGGGCGTTACGTGTGGCACTGCCACCTGCTCGAGCACGAGGACAACGAGATGATGCGGCCGTACGAGTTGCTGCCGGGCTGAGTGCATTCGGCGCATGTTCCTGTGCATTGTCGCTGCACTGTCACCGTCCGCGGTTTCCCTGTCTTGCACGCGCCAACGCGCCGTCATCTGCGCGGACCAGACTGCCGCCCTGACCTCGGCATGCACGTTGTGCCGCGGCCGGAATCAGGGGGAACCACTCACGCAGGCCGTCAGCAACGGCCGCAGGAGAAGCCGATCATGTCCTCGATGTTCCGACGCAGCCGGTTGAGAGCATTCGCCGTGGGCGCACTCGTCACCGGCATCGCCGGTCTGGCCAGCGCGCAGACCGTCACACCGCCCGACCAGGACGCCACCTTTCGCGCGAATGCGCACCAGCATGCACAGCATGGCCTGCCCGGTGGCGTGGTGATGCTGCATGGCCCCGAGCAGGGCGACGACCGCAGCGACCGCACCCGCACCCCGATCAAGCACGTGATCCTGCTGATCGGCGAGAACCGCACCTTCGACCACGTGTACGCCACCTACACGCCGCCGCGCGGCCAGCACGTGCGCAACCTGCTGTCCGAGGGTGTCGTCAACGCGGATGGCACGCCGGGCCCGCAGGTGGCGAAGGCGCAGCAGTGGCAGGCGCAGAGCACCGGCAAGTTCGCGCTGGCTCCGCAGCACACCGCGCCCTACGCCATGCTGCCGGCGATGAACACCGGCGGTGCGCCGACCCAGGCGCCGTTCGCCTCGGCCCAGCAGGCGCAGGCGTTCGAACCGGCGCTGCCGGACGATGCCTACGGCGAGCTCGCCGCCGGCGGCACCGGCCTGCCGAACGACGTGCCCGACACGCGTTTCCCCGCGCAGTTGCCGAACGCGCCGGTCGACATGCACGCTTCGCTGAGCTACGACGCCTACGCCAACAGCCCCGTGCACCGCTTCTTCCAGATGTGGCAGCAGCTCGACTGCAGCGCCGCCGCGGCGACGCCGGGCAACCCCAGCGGTTGCCGCAACGACCTGTTCCCCTGGGTGGAAACCACCATCGGTGCAGGCAACGACGGCAAGCCGCAGCCGGCGAACTTCACCGACGAGAGCACCGGCGAAGGCGCCACGGCGATGCAGTTCCTCAACGTGGCCCGGGGCGACGCGCCGTATTTCGCCGAGTTGGCGAAGACCTACGCGCTGAGCGACAACTTCCACCAGGCGGTGATGGGCGGCACCGGCGCCAACCACATCATGCTCGGCTACGGCGACCTGATCTGGTACGCCGACGCGGAGGGCCGCCCCGCGGTGCCGCCGGCCAACCAGATCGAGAACCCCGACGCGCAGCCGGGCACCAACAACTGGTACGTGCAGGACGGCTACGGCGGCGGCTCCTACGTCAATTGCGCCGACGACGGCCAGCCCGGCGTGGCCCAGATCAAGAACTACCTGCACGCGCTTCCCTATGACGCATTCCGTGGCGGCGACTGCCGGCGCGGTGCGTACTACCTGGTCAACAACTACAACCCCGGTTACCTCGGCGACGGCACGCCCGCGCCGCTGGGCGCCAACCAGTTCACCATCCCGCCGACGCGGCAGGACAACCTGGCGCTGCTGCTGAGCCGCCACCACGTGAGCTGGAAGTACTACGGCGAGGGCTGGGACGGCGGCAAGGAGGACGGCGAGGGCGGCAGCTACTGCAACATCTGCAACCCGTTCCTGTACTCCGAACAGGTGATGACCAACCCGAAGCTGCGCGCGCGCAACCAGGACATCAACGACCTGTACAGCGACATCCGGAACGGCACCCTGCCGGCGGTCTCCATCGCCAAGCCCGATGGCCTGCTCGACGGCCACCCCGCCTCGTCCAAGCTCGACCTGTACGAGGGCTACGTGAAGAAGATCGTGGAGATGGTCAAGGCCAACCCGAAGCTCTGGAACGACACCGCGATCATGGTGACCTTCGACGAAGGCGGCGGCTACTACGACTCCGGCTACGTGCAGCCGGTCGACTTCTTCGGCGACGGCACGCGCATCCCGCTGCTGGTGATCTCGAAGTACTCCGAAGGGGGCCACGTGGTGCACACCTATTACGACCACGTCTCCTTCGACAAATTCGTCGAGGCGAACTGGGGGCTGCATGAGCGCATTTCGGGGCGCAGCCGCGACAACCTGCCGAATCCGGTCGCGCTGCCTGACGATCCCTACGTGCCGCTCAACGCTCCGGCGATCGGCAACCTGATGGACATGTTCGACTTCCGCCTTGCGCACCAGCCTGGGCATGGACGCGGCGAAGACGAGGCGCTGCAGGACTGAGCGCGGAATGCGCGGGCGGCTCGCCGCACCGGCCGCCCGCGCACCGCATCGCGGAGGCAAGGCCATGATTGCAACTGCAGCGGATGGAACGACGACGCGCCGGGCACGCGGCCCGGTCCCGCGTTTCGGCCTGTGCGCGGTCCTGCTGCTCGGCGCGGCATCCATCGCCGCCAGCCGGGCCGATCCCGCCGATTTCCAGGCGATGCCCGGCCTGTGGCGGATCGTGTCGCGCGTCGTCAGTCGCGGTCATGCCGGGCTGCCGCGCGTGGAATGGCGCTGCGTGAACGAGGGCGACGATCCCTGGGCGCGCTTCGCCGCCTTGCCGATGCCGGCCCCACAATGCCATCGCGGCGATCCGCATCGCAGCAGCACCACGCTGGACTGGGCGCTCAGCTGCGTCGGCATGCCGACGCCGAGCGGCCACGGCCGGGTGGTTTTCGACACGCCCGAGCACTACACCGCCAGCGTCAGCCTGCAGGGGCGTGGCGAGGTGTTGCGGGTGGAAGGCGTGCGCCGCGCCGCCTGCACCGGTCCCAGCGACTGAGATCATGAACAGGCTCTTGGGTGCGGCTTCAGCGCTTCTCGATCTCGAACTCGCGGCTGGTTACCGGCTTGCCGTTCAGCGAGATCTGCACGTTGTACTTGCCGGTGGGCCAGCGGTTGGGGTTCTGCACCTCGAACGTGGTGACGGCGGGGCCGTCGGTGGCGACGGTCTGGCTGAGTTCGTTGACCAGCACGCCCTGGCCTTCCAGGTAGCGCCAGCGCGCGCCGAGCGTGGCGTTGCTGGTGCGGCCGGTGGTGGCGACGCTGGCATAGATCACCGGCGTGTCGGCGGCGAAACGGGTGGCGGGCGCGGTCACCGCGTAGCCGGCGTCGATCGCGCTGCCCAGGCTGAGGTTGGCGACGCGGAAGCTGCTGTCGTTTGCGGCGGCCCTGGCCGTGCCGGCGGTGGCCGGTGTCGCCGCCGTCGCAGCCGGAGCGGCATGGCTGCCGGCAGCTGGCTTGTGGCTGCTTTGTGCCTTGGCGGGCGCCGCCTTGGGCGTGGCGGCGATCGGTTCGACCGGCGTGCTGTCGTGCCGGTGGCAGCCGTACAGCAGGGCGATGGCGCAGCACAGGATGAGCGGTTGGGTGAGACGGTGCATGGCGGTGTCCCCGTGGTCGCGGCATCACGCCGGGCGCGAGGCCGTTGCGGGCAAGTGACATCGAGGCTAGCGCGTGGGTTCTGAAGCGCCGGTTACTGCCGTGCACCGCGTGGGTTGCCGGGACTGTTGCCCGGCACGCTGCTGCGGAACGGGTTGATGTCCAGCCCGCCGCGGCGCGTGTAGCGCGCGTACACGCTGAGCCGTTCGGGCGCGCAGCGTGCCGTGACGTCCATGAAGATGCGTTCCACGCACTGCTCGTGAAACTCGCTGTGGGTGCGGAACGAGACCAGGTAGCGCAGCAGGCCGGCGCGGTCGATCGGCGCGCCGCGGTAGGCGATCTGCACGCTGCCCCAGTCGGGCTGGCCGGTGACCGGGCAGTTCGAGCGCAGCAGGTCGGAGAGCAGGGTTTCCTCGACCACTGCGGCGTGCGTGCCGGCATGCAGGTAATCGGCCTTGGGCGGGCCGTAGTCGTCGATGGCGACGGGCAGGGCGTCGATGGACTCGCCTTGGAGGTCGGCGAAGGCCTGCGCGGCGCAGCGCGCGGGGTGCAGGACCACTTCCACCACGTCGCCCGCGGCGATGGTGAGATCCTGCTGCAGCAGGGCGCGCAGCGCGTCGGCGTTCGCCAGCGGCTCCTGCGCGAAGCCGTTGAGGTAGAGCTTGAACGACTTCGATTCGATGATGTTCGGCGTGCTCGCCGGCACGCGGAACTCGGCGACCGCCACCTGCGGCTTGCCGCGCATGTCCAGCCACGACAGCTCGTAGGCGTTCCAGATGTCGGTGCCGTGGAACGGCAGCGGCATGCCCACGCCAATCTCGGCGCGCTTGGCCGCGCGGGAGATCGGGAACAGCAGCTTGGGGTCGTAGCGGTCGGCGTAGACGGTGGACTTGCCGAGCGGGGAGTGGTCGGGCGTGCTCATGCGCACATTCTAGGCGGTGGAGACCGTCGCGCGGGCAGCAACAGCACCGTGGGTCGGGATTCATCCCGACCGGGTTCGGGGTGCGTCGGGATGAATCCAGGCCTCCGCTGTCGGCGATGACTTCTGGCCTATCCGCCAGCGCGGAGTGCTTCCTATAGTGGGCGGGCCTCCCCACGCCGAAGACACCCGATGAAGCATCCGATCCCGGCTCGCCGCGCGGCGGCCGCCCTGCTCACCCTGTTTGCTGCCGTGGCCGCCGCCTTGTGCGCGCCCGCCTTTGCCCAGGACAAGAGTTCCCCCTTCGATCCGCAGGCGCTGTTCGCGCCGCTCACCCTGCCGCATCCGGCCAACGCGATCCGCGACGGCGCGGGCAAGCCGGGTGCCGCGTTCTGGCAGAACCGCGCCGACTACGACATCAAGGCGCGCATCGACCCGGCCACGCACAGCCTGGCGGGCGAGGAGACGATCACCTACACCAACCACAGTCCGGATGCGCTGGACGAGCTGTGGCTGCAGCTGGACCAGAACATCTACAAGAGCGATTCGCGCGGCGCGCTCACCTCGCCGTGGCCGAAGAAGCCCGGCCAGTCCACCGACGGCTACCAGCTCGACGCGGTGGAAGTCGACGGCAAGCCGGTGCATTACCTGGTGGACGACACCCGCCTGCGGGTGGACCTGCCGACGGCGCTCAAGGCCAAGGGTGGCCAGCTGAAGCTGCACATCCGCTACCACTACACCGTGCCCGGCACCTGGGGCGGGCGCACCGCGGTGACGCCGACGAAGAACGGCGACATCTACGAGATCGCGCAGTGGTTCCCGCGCATGGCCGTATACGACGACATCCGCGGCTGGGACACGCTGCCCTACCTGGGCCAGGAGTTCTACCTCGAATACGGCACCATCGACTACGCGGTCACGGTGCCGTGGAACTGGATCGTGGAAGGCTCCGGCGAGCTGACGAACCCCGAGCAGGTGCTCACCGCCACCGAACGCGCGCGCCTCGCCGAAGCCGCGAAGAGCGACACCACCGTGTACATCCGCAAGCCGGAGGAGGTGAACGACCCGGCCTCCCGGCCGACGCACAGCGGCACGCTCACCTGGCGCTTCCGCATGGAGCACACCCGCGACGTGGCCTTCGCCGCCTCACCCGCCTTCGTGTGGGACGCCGCGCGCATCAACCTGCCCGACGGCAAGCACGCGATGGCGATGTCGATCTATCCGGTCGAAGGCGTGGGCGCGGACAAGTGGAACAACTCCACCCGGTACCTGAAGGGCGCGGTCGAGCACTTCTCCTCGAAGTGGTATCCGTACCCGTGGCCGGTGGCGGTGAACCTCGGCGGCCACGGCGCCGGCATGGAATACCCCGGCATCGTGTTCGACGGCTACGAGGACAGCGGCAAGCTGCTGTTCTGGATCACCGCGCACGAGATCGGCCACAGCTGGTTCCCGATGATCGTGGGCTCGAACGAGCGCCGCCATGCGTTCATGGACGAGGGCTTCAACACCTTCATCGACGTGTACTTCTCCGATGCGTTCGAGGGCGGCAAGTTCGGGCCCAAGCGCGACAGCGAGTACGCGCCCAAGGGCGGCAACCCGGTCGACGAGATCCTGCCGCTGCTGGCCGACCCGGACGCGCCCACGCTGATGGCGCACGCCGACTCGGTCAGCGAGAAGTACCGCCACTCGCTCACTTATTTCAAGGGCGCGCTGGGCCTGATCCTGCTGCGCGAGCAGATCCTCGGCCCGGACCGCTTCGATCCCGCGTTCCGTGCCTACATCCGCACCTGGGCGTATCACCACCCCACGCCGTCCGACTTCTTCCGCTTCATGGACAGCGCGGCGGGCGAGGATCTCTCGTGGTGGTGGCGCGGCTGGTACATGCACAACTGGCAGCTCGACATGGGCATCGCGGGTGCCAGCTACGTGGACAAGGATCCGGCCAAGGGCGTGGTGGTGAACCTGGTCAGCAGGCAGAAGTTGGTGATGCCCGCCACGCTGCGCATCGACTTTGCCGACGGCACGCACCGAGACGTGCGCCTGCCGGTGGAAACCTGGCGCTACAGCGCCACGCCGAAGCTGACGCTGGATACGAACAAGCGCATCGCGAAGCTGGAACTCGACCCCGACCACAAGCTGCCGGACGCGGACCGTTCCAACAACGCCTGCACCATGCACTGACGGCCTAAAGCCCCTCTCCCGTCGGGAGAGGGGTTGGGGGGGGAGGGTTCGGGTCGGGTGGAAGTTCCAGGCAAATCCGAACCCTCATCCGGCGCTTCGCGCCACCTTCCTCGCTCCCCAGAGCGACGCCATCCTTGGCGTCTCTCCGCGTCTCCCATAGGGAGAAGGGAAAAGCACGCGCTTCAGCCGTTGACATGGGCCATGCTCGCCGCCGCATAACGTGCGCCGGCCACCGCCTCCGGCGGGAATACTGCGTCGATGGCGGCGAGATCATCCTTCGACAGCACCACGTCCAGCGCGCCGAGATTCTCGTCCAGCCGCGAGCGCCGCTTGGTGCCGGGGATCGCCAGCACGTCCTCGCCCTGCGCCAGCACCCAGGCCAGCGCCAGCTGCGCGGGCGAGCAACCCTTGTCGGCCGCGAGTGCCTTCACCTTGTCCACCAGCGCCATGTTGCGCGCGAAGTTCGCGCCCTGGAAACGCGGGCTGGAACGGCGGTAGTCGTCGGCCTCGAAATCGCCCGGCGAGCGGATCGCGCCGGTGAGGAAGCCGCGGCCCAGCGGCGAGTAGGCCACCAGGCTGATGCCCAGCCGGTGGCAGGCATCGAGCACGCCGTTGTCCTCGGGATCGCGTGTCCACAGCGAGAACTCGCTCTGCAGCGCGGCGATGGGATGCACCTTGCTGGCGCGCTCCAGCGTGGCGGCTGAGGCCTCGGAGAGGCCGAGGTGGCGCACCTTGCCGGCCTGCACCAGCTCGGCCATCGCGCCCACGGTCTCCTCGATCGGCACGTTCGGGTCGACGCGATGCTGGCAGTACAGGTCGATGGTCTCGATGCCGAGGCGCTTCAAGCTGCCTTCACAGGCGGCGCGCACGTACTC
>Ga0310811_10004899_pt1 | contig 16852 bp, 18 predicted proteins | sample YCmetagenome_FD_207642 | JGI IMG/M metagenome (GOLD analysis project Ga0310811, IMG submission 207642) | Soil microbial communities from experimental microcosm in Duke University, North Carolina, United States - YC | ecosystem: Engineered > Artificial ecosystem > Soil microcosm > Unclassified ...
TTCTGCATCGAGGAGTGCATCCTCCCATAGCATTTTCAACAACCTCGCCTTACTTCGATTTGCAAAGATGGTATCGGTTGCAGAGTCCAGCTCGATCACCGCTGAGTATAGTTCAATAGCCTGGTCGTAGTCCTTCTTATCCAAGGCGGTATCACCACCTGCAGTAAGCTCAGCAACCCCATTGGCACAGGGCACGTTGCATTTTTGCATGAAAGCTAAATTATATGCGTGTGATGATTGTAGGCGGGCGATACTAATTAAGACTTGCTAGTAGACCATTCAAGGCAGCTCGCCTTCGTAGTTTCGTCACTCGTACCCATCATGTATTGGTGCCATCCACTTGCTTCTCCAAGCCTACCTGCACGAAGGAGTGCATCGCACTTTCCCTGGTTTGCATTTTTCCACAAGGACTCGAGGTCCCACCCGAAGAGCTAGACAAAGCACACCGTTAGGATAGAGAAAAAACTCACAGTTGCACTGTGTTCACGCACCACCACAAAGTCTTGGTATTTAGAACGAATGGCCAACTGCGATGTAAAAGCGTTGGCCTTGACAGCTGTATTGAAGTGCTCGGCAGCTTCCTTGTGATGCCCACCGTCTAAGGCAGTGGTACCCAGGTGGACGCATAATTATGCCTGGTGTACAAAGTTGAGAAAAACCGATGTCACGCACGAACCTGGGTTCGGCAAAAGTCACAGAACACAAAACTTACTTCCATGACACGACATGCATGAGTGTAAGCTTTGGGACAAACAGCAGTCAACTCTTGGACACGCATAATTGCATCATTATGCTGATTTGCATTGAAAAGTGCAACGGCCTGAGGACTGGGTTGAAGCAAGGAATGCGTGAGAAGAAATTGGTGCCCTTGCCTTAATCAAGTGAAGAAGAGCAGTCTCTGAATCACCGCCCGTGAACACGGATGCAGAGTCAAATGCCCTTAGCGCATCCTGGAGATGATTTTTTCCGCACAGGGCAATGCCCTTGGAGAAAGTCGTGAAACGATGTACTAACGCCAGACCGTAGTGTGATCAGTGGGTTGTTGTTCGAGTCCTACACGTGAGTTTTTGCGAGAATATAGCATATCAACGCAGTTGGAGGACACCTTGAAGTAGTGGGTACTTATGGGTGCTTACTTGGTTGTGAAAAGACATGAAGTTGCAACAAATTCCCCAGGAGATTGTTGAATATTTGCATATACGTAATGGGCTGTCAGGACAGCTGGCAACCAGCGATAAACTCATCCCCACGCACACCAGCAGCCCAGGCTTGTAAGTAGATGATGGATCCTGGTGTTATGACGGTTGGTATGTATGGTGTCAAGTTCAAGTCGCAGCCAAACAATGATATAAGCCACCACATTGGGATCGCTAAACATGGTAAACTAACCCTTACTCACCGCCGAAACGATTGTACACTCAGGCTACTACATGTGGGACAGGTATGGCATGTGCGTTATGTTCGCGACATACACGTCTAGGGAGAGCACGCAAACGACGTATTCGTACACTGGATATGCCAGCCTTTCATCTTTTCAGATTCCTTACTCGCTAGTTACTTGGGGCCCTTGCTTATAGTCAAACATAAGGAAAGGTCACCTTGGGGATATCGATGAGAAATGGCAATGAACTTGATCACGCGTGGATGCTTGCCTGTCTTACACTACATGCATTGCCAAAATGAATCGATATCAGCTGATGCATTCTGTAGCGTGATTTTGATATTCGGAGTTAGACTGGTTACGAGTCTAATTCGGAGTAGGCTCTCGTTCTTGCTTAGAAATGAGCACAACTCAGAGCTAAGGCATATCATATACGGAGATAGTTCGGCCGATGGGTCTTCATAAGGTCAGTTGTGATAAGGCTTCATTTTCATCGGGCACACACCATTACTTAGTAACTGTTTTAGAGTCCTGCATTCATCATTATACCTTATCGATCCAATTGTTAGGAGTTTCGCACCCGTCCTCATCGTGGCTGGTCGTTTTTCTTCCCTCGCCTGTTCTTTGAAAATGTCAGTACAAGCCCTTCAAATCTGAGAGTGAAATGAATTATCCTTTCGCAATTACTAGCCGGGTTCTCCTTCTGAATGGCTGCTCCCGTGAAGATGCATCACTGAAAGTACCTTTGTCCAACACACTTCAATTGTATGTCATATGGACATACATCAATGTTATCGAGATTTCCAAACTCTCAGACACATAGGCTTCCAGAGGGCCTGAGCAAGAGGGGTGCAAATTTAAAACTTCTGACATCATCCTGGCAAAACTTCGAGCCCCCCCCACCCCCTGTCACAGCGTGATTGTCACGGTAATATGACCATATTAGGTAGCTTAGTCAGTTCATTTGGCGAAGACATATGCAATTACAAGGCGAGGTAAAGCACGCAACAAACCTGTAACCTAGACATACAATCGTAGACTTGTGTGTGTGAATGATAGCAATGATAGCGTGAATCAAGAGAGCATTAATCAATGGATCAACAGAAACGGAATGAAGGAGACTATGCAATTAAAGTACGTGCAAACTGAAGTGGTTGGACAGAGGTATGAGGTCATTTCGAGGGTAGGGATGCAGCTGATTCAAGACCAGGATGTTTTCTTGTGCAGGAACCAGACGATGGGACATTCTCCTTGTCACCCTCCTGTCCTACTTGCCAATGCTCTTCCTGAATTCGAGTGGCGGTCTGTTCAAGGTCAGTCAGCCTGATATTCTCCCAGACCACTGCTGGCAAGGCGACACCAGACGCTCTATGCCCAGGCATGGAGTACTCCACATGCCCATTGAGAATGTGGTCGACCATGTTGTACCTCCAGACAGCATTGACAGATATGACTGGTGTCCTGTGGGTTGACTTTCCAGGTTCAGGAGGGAGAGTAGGATGACAAAGAGCACATTTGAGGGGAACATTCTGGCAAGGTTTGTTCTTGGAGCCTGTCTCCACAAATCCGTACTTGAAGGTATGCTGGTAGATACACTTTGTCTCCCAGACTGGAGGGCCATTGGCAGGGACTTTGATGGTGATAGAACACTCTGGTAGTCCAGAGCGGCCGCAAAAACCGCAAGGAAGCACACTGCCAACCTTGAGTAGATGTGTTAAAATTTAATGTACAGTAGTCATAGAAGAAAAACACACCAGTTCCTTCAAACCAACATTCTCTGGTGTGTTGCTCAATGCATGCAGAATGTGTTGGCCAACATGAGAGCGCATATCGGGAACCTTCATTTCGCAGAGTGGGCAAATAGTGATCCACTCACCTTAGATGCTGCAAGCAGATTGCTTGCTTCGATGGAGACAACAGCAGATGTTCCTGAGAAGTCTTCTCAACAAACGACAAATTAATATAAGAAAAGATGTACCATCAGAAAGCTGATATGGAAACAAGTTGGCGTCTGATGGGTTCACACAAGCAATAGACTTGAGAGGAAGTTTTGCCTCGAGTGCCTTTGCCCATAAAAGCTCGCATGTGGCTACAAGGGCATCATGTGGTACTTGCCAGGTAGTCTGACCCCCGTTGATCTCCAAAAAATAATCACTATTAATGTCATGGCCGAGTCGAATGAAGGTTGGCTCAGGATTGAGGGGTTCAATGAGGAACCCAGGGACGTTGACAATAATGATGCGCTCTGTAGATCCTGAGGTGCCCGGAATGGGAGACTGAGTCTTGACATATCCTCCATCCCAGAGGAATAAAGTAGGAACTTGTGGGTCAGTCGAAGGACGAGTGGGAACAATGGTGAGGAGCTGCCCAGAGATTTTAGCAGTAGTGCATGAAGCTTTCATGGTGGTAATATTGATTGAAGCACAAGAAACATCGTTGAGGAACAGTCCTGTCGAACGAAGTATGGCAATAGAAAGAATGCGAGCCATACAAATGATAGTGACAAAAAGATCGCCGACAAGGAATGAATTTTGATCTGTGATGTGCCCTGCATGCATATCGATCCGCTTGTTGACTTTGGTGTAGCCGCGCACACTTTTGAGTCAATTGAATGATTTGGACTCAAAGTCCTTGTTAATCACGAGGCGGCAGATGGTCTGCTTATGAATCCAACGACCTTTGTAGAGTAAGTAGTCATCAGCATGAATGCCTTGACCTTGGAGTGGCATAGGTGCAGATGCATCTGTTGACAAGACAAGGGATTGAAGGGAGTCAGAACCAGATTCTGTGACCAGCATCTCTTCAAATGTTAACATAAGTTCGTCACCATCATCCTCATCAATGCCTAGCCCCTGAATTTCATTACTCTCATCAGCTGGCAACCACGGCAACACCGTCTCCAAGACCTGTGATGGCAGCAAAGGAATGGGTGCAGTAGGCAGGGTCTTGGGCACTTGACTAAAGTCCTCCCGCTCCTCATCTGCAATGCCGAAGTGCTTATTCATACCCAGAGGACATAACATGTCTGTTCCGGGATCACGGAAGAGCTTGGTGTAAGCATAGTGGATGTTATCGACCTGAGAAGTAGTCAGAATAGCTACCATCATCTCACGCCCTTGTCACCATGCTGATGGAAGATCACAGCAACCGCTAGTGATATCACCCTTCCACATCAACTGGTTGATGTGATCAATGTCCTTGATCCGCTTGCCAAGGCTGAGGCACTGGTGGCCAGGGTTGAGTTCAGGGTGCTGCTTGAACACAGTGTTGATGTCCTTTGCAGCACCTAGACAATCAAGAGCCTGAGCATACGAACAGCCTGAATTATGTCCCCCAATCATACAGGATCGACTGAACATGAGTTCAAGTTGATCATCTCCACAATCTCCAAGGAAGAATGACGTGTGCGAATCAAGAAGTTGCTGCTTTGTGATACTAAACATAGCACTTTTGACCGATGTTTGAGTGTCATAGTAGAGTTGGACAGGCATGAATAGACGGTGGTGAACATGGAAAATGGAGAATGCAAGGTGAGCATAGCAGCTAAGGGACTGAACTTGTTCTGTGAGGGAGAGCTTTGTATTGATGAAAGGGACGAGAATGGACTCAATCAAATTGCTGAGAAGATTGATTGAAACTAAGTCTGCGCGTGTGTTGGTGTCAGTTGAAAATGAGTTGTTGAGGAGTGAGTGCTGAGACTTAGAGAACTTGACTATAGCCTGTATTAACTCAATGGCCCGGGGGACGTCTTGTGGATCATCGGGGTGGAGGAGTTTCGTAATGCTGGCTTCATCATATGCGGGCAACCAGACAAGGTACCTTGAAAGCATCATAGCGTTAATTATGTGACCGTTATTTAGGATGATGCCTGCAGGGGAGCAGATGAGCGTGCAAAAGCCTATGGGTAGTATTAGAACATGTGATTGTATCAGAGAATAAAGAACTTACATTTAAAAATATGCTTGAAGTCAAAATTGAGCATCACCTCAGCATCACCTGTCATGGTGTTGAGACCAGGCATGTTGCTAAGAATGCCATATAAGTGTGATTCTGATGATAACGGTTTCTTGAGAAAAAGTCTGTGCCCCACGGCACAGTGCATAGCATCACCATCTGTCGCAAAGGACCACACCAGTCCAACAGATGCAGCTGTTCCAGTTGCAGCCCAGCATTCAATTGCACAAACCAGTACACCCTCCATATCAGCTGCATCTTCAGTCTTGCAAGTGGGTGCTGCTAAAATGGGGTAAAGTTTGTCCTCCCTAAAGCACGTGGCTCCGGTAACTGTAAGCTCCTTCCCAAGGTGAACTTTGCCATCATGAATTTTCTGCGCGATTGTGATGGCAGACTCGTATGTGCAAAGGACAGGGTCGACGAGGTGGGAATGCTTCCAGCAAAGGCCAGCAATCTTGTTGTATTTACTGAAGTGGACGGCCATTTCTTCCAGAGCTATCTCATCGACCATAAGACTAACACTGTGAAGTGTGGTGATATCAGTGCGAGTGTGGAGAACTATGGAGTCAATATTTTCGTCGAGCTGCTCATTGTGGATAGGACCAATGGTTGGGGTAAGCTTAGTGAAAACAGACTTGGTACGCAGAGTGCGGATAGATGGGAGACCAAGGCATTGATTAAGAGCGAAGAGAAGCTGACATCCTCCAAGTTGAAAAACCAACGTTGCAATGTCCAGGTCATTGGATCCATAGCCTCACGGACAATATGCTCCCTTGAGGGCGTCTTCGAGCTTATTGACTATCTCCCAGACACTGGCACCATTGCACAATGCAACATTGATGATTTGCTGGAGCTGAGGGATATCTTGCTCAGAGATGGCCATGAGAAGACGATGGTAGTCATCAAGTTGGGCCAGCATGCTCATGTGCTGACATGATTCATTTAGTCCCTAGATATAGCTAGTTAGCACACATATTAAGTACATAAAAAAAATCACCTGTAGCTTCAACTGCCTTGTTTGATCGGCATACCCTTTAGCGAGATCTTGCATGTGTGCAAGACCCAGAAAGTGATAATTGGTGTGCAATTTTGGGTTCCGTGCAGTGTCTACAAGGTGTGTGATGTGCTGTGAGATTTCAGCACACTTGTCACATGTAACACCCTCAAGGGAAGTGAATAGCTTGCAATTCTTGGAATAAACTTGAGGTTTGCTGGGAGTTTTGACGTTGATGAGGAAAGGTACGGAGTCCAGACCTTCATGATATCATTCCCAAGGAAAAAGCATCATGAATGGGCAAAGGTCGTCGGGCCAGATGACAGCAAGACCAGTGCAGTGACTTGGATGAGTACTAGGAGCAGCAGCAAACCGTAATACCCTGAAATTGTGAGTAAGCAATCAATCAGTACATGCGATAAGGTGGAACTGAAAATAAATACCTTGTGTCATTTGAGGTAACTGGGAAACATGTTGCTGGTATATTAAACACATTGTCGTTCTTCTCAAGCATGGGCAGCTTGTTTTTAGCCGCTTTCTGATGGCATTTCCGACTCCCCCGATAGTTGCTGAGGGACACAAACTGGCCGGATATCCATAAGTTGATGCCAGAGTATATGCCAGTCTGACACCACTCTGCACAGTCTGGACACAAAAGTTCCAATGAATTGATCTGGACTTGTAGCTTGCCCTTGCAAAATAGCTGATACAGCACATCGGGGGTATTTAATAAGAGGAGCTCATTGTTGTCATATTCGGTTTCCAGTGCTGATTCAGGGTCATCTGAGTCTGAAGAAATGAAGTCGTCAGGGGTTATTGCTAATTCGTAGGTGTCTGGCAGATCTTCTGGTGCCACTGCCAACTCTAGGAAAGCATCCAAGGGGTGCACAGGCCCGAATGAGTCGGTCAAGTCGATGGAACCAGAACGATGTGAAAGATACTGTAAGTCTAAGTCTGTGTGACATGAACTGGAACTCGTATCTGAGTCCCAGTCACTACAATCATCAGAAATGTCACAATCCGACAACCCAAATGTGTGCATGTGCCATTGTAACGAGCCCATGTTAGAATCCATGCCAAAGAGTTCGAGTACGAGATGCGTCGAGACAGACGATGTGTATGATGCGCATACATTGATGTGACACACTCTGATCACGTGTTTGAGAAATTACATCCAACATTTGTTTTTTGGTGAGTAGCGCACTTGCACACGCGTTTTTTATCAAGTTAACTATCTAGTTGTGTTCTACGGTAAGAAAAACCCCCCACTCCCAGTAGCAAACAAAAAAAACTAATCACCTGTGAGACTGCTATGTCAAAACTCAAAGTGCATGTCTCGAAAGTTCAAGTGGCTGTATATTAAGGTTTAAACACTTATGTAACAGTGAGCCACATATCCGGGATTTGCCATTTGCACCCCTCTTGGGCCTGAGAGGTTTAAATTCAGAGTTAAATGCTTGCAAAGATGATGATGTGGAGAGGCTGTCCACTGCAGGCTCAAGCGCCAGCACAATTGACATTGAGCCAGCAATTAAGAAATGGCAAGAGGATAAGAGCGTGTACACTGTACAGCATAACTAGACTGGTGACCAGCCCCTCTATGAGGCAAATCCTCAATAGAGGGACTGGTAAAACTGGGTTTGAATTTGGATACTGAGCAGATTCCCAAGGTAACATGATGTCTGGCCAATGAGAAAACCAGCTTTTTTTAAGCTGTGTGTAGAATAGGAAATAAACAATATAATTTCTCTATTGATGCGATGTGATGCACCTTAATACACTTGCAAAATTCATGGACCAGCACTCACTCATAGAGGGCATCTGTGCTGCATCACTGGATGTGCTGGATCATTTTGCACATGATCTTATTCAAGACCGGCTCCCAACAAACTACCTTCAGACACTCAGTGATATCAACTGAACGGATGTGTTACGTGTGTGCTTGATTGTGTTTGTTTTGATGGCAACCATTATTGTTCCACATCAATTTCAGCTCAAAGCAGTTCTTGCAACTTTGAATGGTCAAGATAGTGTGATAACTGCAGGAACAGGCAGTGGGAAGGCTTTGTGCATCATTATCCCCATTCTGCTCCGCCCTGGCACCATTAGCATAACTATCTCATCACTCAAACGTCTCCAGGCCACCCAGGTAATTCAGTCCAAGTGTAACAACTTTGTGCACCATAACATGTAGAATTTTGCTATCACAGGTTCTTGAATCGACGAAATATGGCATTCCTATGATCTTGATCAATGAGGACACTGCAGCAGATCCAGCTCTCTGGGAGGTAAAACCAAAGCTTGGTTGTGCATTGTCATTGTGGCCGCCAAATAAGCTGTCTTGCATGTTTGAGGCACCGTGCAGCAAGCTTCTCGAGAAGCATAAGGAGGGATGTAAACGAAATGCAAAGGCCACATTTTTACAGGGCTTCAATGGTTTGCCTGGATGCACCATTCATCCAGAGAAAGAGAGTAAACGGAGCAGCAAGGAAAAGGCTATGATGTGAGCGCTGAGACGCGAGTTGGGTGATAATCACATTACACACTTTTGAAATAAGAAATATGTTCATTAATGAAAGATACATAGACATCAGAAAATGTAATGTATCATACAGTGCTGCAATCTTTTATCTTGTTCTTGGCCACAGCATGATCCGTCTAAGCAGCACAATGCAGGATAAATTGCAGGACTGGCACTTTGGGTACAACCATGTCTTGCATCATTAAATCAAGGTCCCATATTGACAAGAACTCTGGAGTGACGAAGTCAGAGCCTTGCATCTTGAGTGAAGGGTGTGAGTCTGACTGGTCCAGGGGTTATAGAACAAGCAAGAGTAATAACATAAAGCAATAGATACACAGAAAGAGCAATGGAAGCAGTGAATGAAACTGCCCAGCAGCTGTTAGCGCACTCGACTGTCGATGTCAAGTCAGACAGTGACACTGATATATACAAGACTAAGTTAGGACTTAACAAAAACTTAGCAAATGTTCACATGGTCTCTGATATCTCCAAAAAGGATTATCCGTCACATTACCCTGTGAATCCGCTCAGTATCCAAATTCAAACCCAGTTTTACCAGTCCCTCTATCGAGGATTTGCCTCATAGAGGGGCTGGTCACCAGTCTACAGCATAACAGGTAGTGCTGGGGGCAGAATTGTTTGCGGGCATTTGTGCCAGTGAAGGTGAGGAATGATGTGTGGGTGGGGGCTAGACCTGATGTGAGCTCTACAGTGCTCCTCTGGATGTGAGATATAGCTCATCCCAAGGGGATTGCTACTGAGAAAAGATTCCTCTGTAGGAGAGGGGAGTCATGGACTGGGCTTTGGTCTGACTAAGGGCGCGTGAAAACGCGCTGTAAGTCACGAAGCACGGGAAAAAGTGCGAAAATATCGCAAAGTGCGTTACTCTCTGAAAACGTGAAAGCGGGGCTCTCTAACTCAAGGGTAGATACTGAAGGAGAAATGGATGTGCTTCTCAAGAATATTCCGAGGCTACTGTGGAATGCAATGATGGAATAGGAAGTCGATCAATTTTTGATGCTAAGTCCTCCTCACTAATTGTCCAAGTGATGGAAGAGAAGTAAAGTAAAAACCTCTAACTATGCACTGATGTGTCAGCATGCTAAGTGAGTTCCCAGGCCTTGGAGCCAAGTAGGTAGTGCTAAATGTACAAGGGTGATGTAATATAAATACATAATGAGATAAGTGAACATAAATGGGAATGCAAGGACATATATGATGTAATGTGAGTGAAACAAAGTGAAATATGCACCAATGGACCTTGGAGGATGAGGACAGGACATGCGAACGGAATGCAATGGATCCCAGGGAGGCGCACAGTAGCACATGTCAAAGCGCAAAAAACACGAGAATGCGAAATATGCGGAAACGCGAAATGCGCGATATATGCGAGAACGCGAAATGCGTGATATATGCGAAAATGCGAAATGCGCGATATATGTGAAAATGCGAAATGTGCGAAAGTGTGAAAATGCGAAAATCGCGAATGTCGCTGTGCTTCAACAGGTCCAGTATAAGGTCTTGCAATATGGTCTGTACACACCCATAGAGACTTGAGTCTCTACACCAGCATAACCAGCAGAAGCGGCAGAACCACCACTTCTGCTGCTTGGTAGAATTTTCAAAGCACTACAAGCTATTCTATGACAATATGTTACTAGGAAACACTGTTTGATGACATCAGCACATCTGCATCCCACTGTCCATCATTCCATGAGGTGTGTTCAACTACCATGATCTCATCATCAACAGATTTTGGTGCAAGACCTTGATAAACCTGCTCCAATGCCATGAAATCATATACCTGGCCCTCCAACACCTCATTTCTGTCAATTGGCTCTTGTTCAAACACATCTTTCTTGCATTCCAGTAGTGCAAATGCTGCATCAATCTCATCAAGTGATATGGATTCAGGACCTGCGAGATCATCGTCAATATTCTGAGTCTGAGGTGCAAGTGGTGGTGCCCATGCAAAATTTGCTTCGAGGTCAGCAGCTACATCAATGTTAATGCCTGGTTGGGCATTTGTATGCATGTGCGTGTGACAGCAATGAATTGGCTTGCTGTTAATGATGGCCTTCTGATGACTGTAGTAATGAAGATTGGCTCGAAACTTTGCCAGTGCTTCAAATGTGTTGACCGAGAGATTGCAGTGCTTCAGAGACAGAGTGCTACCCTATTGTCAGCTATGAAGGATGAGACCCAGTGAGAACTGGTTGTGCTCAGATAGGCCCAGAGATGCTACCAGAGACTTCCCCGTTTTGCAATATGTTGTGTTGTGTCATTTTCATATTGACTTCCCATCTCTGTAAGAATTTCCTAGCACTTTTGCATCACAACTTGCAAAGTATGAACTTTTCATTGCACATTTCACAACTTTGTATCACGCGATTACAACCATGGGTGTCACAATCACATACTTAGCTTCTGATGCTTGCAACACTCAAACTTTGCTTCACAACTGCGGCAATTCCCTGCAGGGTTTAGATCAATCTCGTCTAGTATGCAGTGTCTCTGTCTCTTGAATTCATCATTCCAGGATGTTTTCTTCTGTCAACCTAGAGGTTCCATGAATTTAAATGGGGGATTCCATTCATCCTATGCATAACTCAAGCCATCCTCCACAGAATACACATTAAGGGCAGGAATTAACTTGAAGTTCCTTCTATCTACCAGTTCTATGTAGTAACTGATAGGGATCCCTTTACAGATAGTGGTTCCAAATCCAGGGTCCTGCCAGTGGTCACATCCTTCATTTCAGCATGTATGTTTGCTTTTCATTCTTTTTCTGCTAATAAATCCATCTTTAGGGCGCATATATGCATGAAGATCAACATGCCTCATCTCAAATCTCTGCATTTTCTTTACTTATGATTTATGGTGTCGTTTCTTCAGAAGTCCAATGATGAAGCAGCTAAAATGGTGCATCTATTACTAACCATGATGTTGCTACACTGCTTGCTATTCTGAGTAGACCACTGACAACACTTGGACTAAAGGTGTCTGTGAAGGCCTGGTATACTAATTCTCTTGAACATCAACTCGGATGCACTTGATCCTGCTGTTAATCTGCAATGATGTGCCTGAGCCCCACTAGAAATGGATGGTGCATTCAGCCATGGTACATTAATCAGTTACATTACTAACAGTTTGTCATAGCAACTTGTGCACACTGCGCTGGCTGAAGCAAATGAAGATGAATGGGACAACGGAGGAGTTCTGCATATACTACATGAATTTAACATCAGACTAGCGCAAGGTAGGTTATTTTCCTTCACTTGATTTACTCTTGACTGATCAAGTTGCTTTTCAGAAATATGACAATGGAGCAACTAAATTGGTGTGTCCATTACTGCCTATGTTATTATCATTACCATTCTGAGGGCTACTGCAGGTTGCCAACAATGCTTGGACCAAGGGTGTTTTTGAAGGCCTGCTATACTAATTCTCTCGAATGTTGACTTGGATGCACTCGATCCTGCTGTTAATCCTGCCTCAGCCCTTGAAACAATCCTTTTCGACCTACTCGATCCTATTCCTGCCTCAAAACCAATGATATTGTTCTTGTCTGCATGTCTCTATTGGTCCCATTCCCATCGGTGTACACCGTCTGTCTGGTGGTCCCACATCTGGGCTGCTGTCTCATGTTTTCAGGTCATTGATATGCTTTTTCCTCCCAGTTTCTATCCTTTTATACCTGCTTTTGAATAGTGTCAATTATGATACCTGTTGGAGATAGGATATGATAAATAATAGCAGATTTCACACTATTTGAGCATACCAGCAGATCTTGCACTATTTGAGCATATTGCAAGTGGAGGACATGAATGTGCTACAATATGCCTGTATATGTTTTTAACACATGGGAGCACCAGAGACACTGCCCCATGTACACTGATGGGAATGGGACCAATAGAGACATGCAGACAAGAACAATATCATTGGTTTTGAGGCAGGAATAGGATCGAGTAGGTCGAAAAGGATTGTTTTGAGGGCTGAGGCAGGATTAACAGCAGGATCGAGTGCATCCAAGTCAACGTTCGAGAGAATTAGTATAGCAGGCCTTCAAAAACACCCTTGGTCCAAGCATTGTTGGCAACCCTCAGAATGGTAACAGTAAGACCCAGGTGCAAGTTATATACTCAACCCATAGGACAGCTACTGAGAGGGAGAACCTCGGAATATGGGCAAGGGACTCTCTAGTAACGAGGAGGGGTGCTCTAAGGTGTGGGGAACGCGAAAGGCATGGTGCGCATTATGGTTTAGATGCACAGGTCGTCGTGAGCACAGATACACGATAAATCCAATTGTATATTTGGTGCTCTTAGGGTCTAACTATGGCTAAGGAGTGGGGAGTGTGCGAAGTGTGTGAACTAAAGGTCCAGTAAGGTCTCTATATACTGTATCTATAAGCGTGAAGGCATGCGGTACTGAGCCGAATAGTGCGCGGTCCCAAATAATTAGTATGTATGTAACTATATGTAAGGTGCGCACTTGGGTCCAAAGTGAACACTTCTGTAGCAATTGAGATAACTTACCAGTAAATCAGCAAGGACAAGGGGCAGACAGGTGTGTGGGGATAGGCACGAGGCACGCGAGTGTGCTAAAGCGCACACTCTGGACATGGTGATACAAGCATTGGAGTTCAAGCCTGTAGGACCTTGAAATCAATGGGTAGACACGATGTTCCTTACAGCATTCCAAGGTTTGGCTCAACACATGGTTGACATCTCAGGATGGTATGGTATTCAACATTCAACAAAGTCTTGTACCTACTGATGTAATGCTGGTATGTTTCAGCTGAAGCGCTTGAAGCGCGTGGTGTTTGTGGTGTAGGCGAGGGTCAGAAGGCACAAGGCTGGCACGCTTGAGGTGCTTGGTTCCTCTCCATCAAGCTTCTTTGATTGCAACTCCTGGGGCAGGCTAGTAACTGGCAGAATGAATTCCTGCACAATGCGCTGCAGGTTGAAGGTGCGCCAATGGGAGGCGCTGTGAGGAGTGTAGAGGCACTCTACAAGCTGGTAGGATGCGCGCGATGTGCGCACCTTGGGGCAATTTCGCATGAATTTGATTATATTGGCCAAACACATGAGGAATGGCCATTTCTCTGGAAATGTGTTAGTGAGAGATGTATATAGTGTGGAATTAGGCGCAAATGTTGTGCAAATGGGCTGTAAGGGTGGTATATCAAGGCGCAATAGGCCCATAGGTGAAAGAGAATAGTGCACATCAAGGTGTGCAGGAACAAAATTGACATAGTAAGCGAAAATGTGAAGAATGCGAATAAATGTGGAAGTTGCGAAGTTAAAAATGATAATGGGGAAGTTAGGCGCATATGTATGTGTCAGGCGTGCGCCTAAGTTGCGCCTGGATGGCTGATTAGAATATGTTTTGCATTGAATGACAGAAATGTGATTTAAAAGGGGAGAAACAATAGAAATGTGATAGTGTGGAAACTCCGCTAAAATTATGAATGCGTGAGGTGCATGAATTATTGCGCAATGTGTGCGATCATGGCGCGTGAATGAGGGGTAGTGCGAAGATGAAATGAAAGTGTTTGGAATTGTTATATAGCTCCTTAAGAGCTTTAAACACGCAAAAGACAAAAAATGTGACACAAGATGAGGGTAAATATACAATGCCTCTATGCACACACATTGCACATTTTCAGGCGCCATATGGTGCGCCTGATTCACCCCAGGGTCGCCTGAGACATGCTCTGCTTGATGTTCAGCTGGCATGATGCATGGGTGCTTTACCGGCAAGCGATAGTCACTAGGAGCAAAAAGCACAACATGCACATGATCATTAGTGACAGATGGAATTACCAGAGACAAACTCTAGTCAATGTGAGGTGTGATTTGAGCCTCTGATGTGGTAGAAGGCTCCTCTATAGGCACGCTAAGGCACAATTGATGTTTAGGGTCATCCTTGACCTCTGATGATGTGAGCAGTGATAGCGGTGACAGCGATGGTGTGACTGGCAAAATGTCTTCCTTAAGTGATGCAATAGGCAGGTGTGTTTTGAGCGATGGCATAATAATGTCCACAATGGGCACGTTGTTGTGCAATAGATGTTTAGAGTCATCCCTGACTACTGGCGGTGCAATTGCGATAGGTGAGTGCATTTCAAGTGGTGCAATTGGTGATGATAACATGGATGATGATGGAGATTGTGAAGGAGATGGTGTTGATGATGATGGTGAAGAGGCGCTTGCAGTGTGCTTCACGAGTGCATGCTCAAGTTTGTGATCTAAAGTGATGCAGTCTAGTATAGCTTTGCATGGTGGTGCAGTTGATGGCTCAGATGCGCATGAATCACATGAAGGCACAGGAAAGGTGCACGCTGTAGAAACTACAACACAGTGAGGCGCGAACAAAGCTCCTGACTGTATCTATAATTGTTGTAGGTCGCGCATTGCCTAGTCTGCTATACCTGAGACGACAAGTGCATTCGACCCTAAAGGGGAAGCAAGTGCAGCAGGGATCTAGTTGTATGCGCTGAAGGCGCTACTGGTCGGCCAATACAGGGCGCGAGAAAGCGCAGGTGCGCGCAAGGCATGAAGGCGCGGGAACGCGCGCGTGTGCTGTGCGAAGCGCGGGAAAGTGCGCGCGTATATGCGCAAATGAGAGAGTGTAAAACGAATGGATTTCAACTATATTCTGCTAGGTAAATAGTGGGTGCCAAATTTCTGTCAACTGAAAAGTTTTTTTTTTTAGTAAGTACTGCTGGCACTTATATATGGCGCCTAAGCGCTGTCATGCGGAGCCGAAGCGCTACCGAGTAAGGTATGTAAAGTAAGGGTCCATGATAAAAATAAAAGTGGAACGATATGCAAATAAGGGAAATAGGAATATACGCACTTAGAGAGCTTGGTGGACAGTGGATGGATGCTTCTGGATGGCTGGCGCTATAGGGCGCTTCAAGCGCGGGAAAGCGCGCGCATCGTGAAGCGCGGGAAGTGTGCGCGCATGGCGCGCGTTGCGCGGGAAAGCTGCGCCTCATATAGGAATAGATGCAGATAGCACCCAGAGTGGTGCTGCAAGTTCGTGCCATGTATTCCCTAGTGAAAAGCGCCATATCACACGATGAGAGGCATTATTCCTTACAACGCATAAGGCGCAGGAAAAGCACATGCATGAGGCATGAGAAAGGCGTGTGCACAAGGTGTGAGAGAGGTGTGCACACAAGGCATGAGAGTAGGAACTGGTGGCCTTTTGTCAAGTACAACTTCTGAGGATGCGTGATAGAAGAGTCCAGCTGTTGCACTAGCACTTGTGGTCATATCCTGTATTGCATGGCTCGCATGATAGTGATCTGTTCCTTGCATAGGTGTTGGCGCGTGCATGGAAGGTGCATGTGTGGAAGGCATCTGTGCGGAAAGCGTGTGTGCAGAAGGTGCATGTGCAGAAGGTGCACATGTGGAAGGCGCGCATGCAGAAGGTGCAGTTGCACTAAGTGTCGGTATTGCGTTTTGCGCTGAAGGCGAGGAATGATGAGTGGGTGAGGGCTAGACCTGATGTGAGCTCTACAGTGCTCCTCTGGACGCGAGATATAGCTCGTCCCAAGGGGATTGCTACTGAGAAAAGATTCCTCTGTAGGAGAGGGGAGTTGTGGACTGGGCTTTGGTCTGGCTAAGGGCGCGTGAAAACATGCTGTAAGTCGCGAAGCGCGGGAAAAAGCGTGAAAATATCGCGAAGTGCATTACTTTCTGAAAAACGCGAAAGCGGGGCTCTCTGGCTCGAGGGTAGATACTGAAGGAGAAATAGATGTGATTCTTGAGAATATCCTGAGGCTCCTGTGGAATGCAATGATGGAATCTGAAGTCAATGGATTTTTGATGCTAAGTCCTACCAACTAATTGTCTAAGTGATGGAAGAGAAGTTAAGTAAAACCCTCTAACTATGCGCTGACGTGTCAGCATGCTAAGCGAGTTCCCAGGCCTCGGAGCCAAGTAAGTAGCGCTAAACGTACAAGGGTGATGTAATATAAACACAT
>Ga0310811_10004900_pt1 | contig 16847 bp, 16 predicted proteins | sample YCmetagenome_FD_207642 | JGI IMG/M metagenome (GOLD analysis project Ga0310811, IMG submission 207642) | Soil microbial communities from experimental microcosm in Duke University, North Carolina, United States - YC | ecosystem: Engineered > Artificial ecosystem > Soil microcosm > Unclassified ...
AAGATCAATGCCTGATTACGGTCTTAATGGCCGGATTTGAGCAGTCTCTTGGTCTTGGTCTGCAGCAGACGTTGTCGCCGCAGATGCAGCAAAGTCTTCAGTTGCTACAGGCACCTGTCCTGGAGCTACGCAATCTCGTCGAGCAGGAGCTTCAAGTAAATCCCGTGCTCGAGGAGGAAGTGCCCGAGCGGGAACTCGAGGATAGCAGCACGGACGAGTGGGATGACGAACTTCAGGAAGTCAGCCGTCTCGATGAGGAGTGGCGCGATTACATGTCCCAGAGCGGCGCGTACGATGGGCGCTCCGCCGAGGCGCAGGAGCGGCGCGATTATTTACTGAACTCGATCCGCACGCCCAAGAGCCTGCCGCAGCATCTGCTCGACCAGCTTGCACTTTCCGAGATCAGCGAGGAACAGCGCGAAGTCGCGGATGCCATCGTCGGAAACCTGAACGACGCCGGTCTGCTCGACGTGACGGTCGAGGAACTCGCCAACCTGACCAACACGCGCGTGGAAATCGTCGAGCGCGTGTTGAAGGAAGTGCAGGCCCTCGATCCGGTCGGAGTGGCGGCGCGCGATCTGCGCGAGTGCCTGCTCATCCAGCTCGAGCGCATCGGCAAGCGCGAGAGCCTCGAGGCGCGCATCGTCAGCGGGCATCTCGACGACCTGCTCAAACGACGCTTTCCCGAGGTGGCCCGGCGGCTCGGGGTCGACGTGCACGATGTTCAGGAGGCGGCGGATTTTCTAGCCACGCTCGAGCCACGGCCAGCGCGGCAGTTTTCCGGAGCCACGGACCAGGTCATCCAGCCGGATGTCGTGGTGGAGGCGGACGGCGACGATTTCGTGGTGTCCCTCAATAACGAACACGTGCCCATGCTGCGGATCAGCACCTACTACAAGGATCTGCTGTCCGAGCCGGAGAATCGCGGGCAGGTGCGCGACTACATCCGCGAGAAGATCAAAGGCGGCCGGTTTTTCATCAAGTGCATCCAGCAGCGCCAGCAGACGATCCTGAATATCGCGCGCGAGATCGTGCACCGGCAGGCGGATTTCCTGCGCGAGGGGCCGAGCGCTTTGCGGCCGATGACCATGAACCAGGTCGCGCAGGCCGTGGGAGTTCACGAAACAACGGTCAGCCGGGCGACCAATGGGAAATACATCCTGACGCCCCAAGGGATCTTCGAGATGAAGTATTTCTTCACGCCCGGGTACCAGACCGAAGGCGGCTCGGATATCAGCAACGAGAGCGTGCGCAAGGCGATCGCGGAGGTGGTGGAGAAGGAAGACAAGCGCCGCCCGCTGAGCGATCAGGCCATCCTCGAGATTCTCAAGGATCGTGGCATCCCGATCGCGCGGCGCACGGTGGCGAAATATCGGGAACAGCTCGATATTCTCCCGAGCCATTTACGGAAGACGTTCTGACGCCGTGTTGATTTTTCGAGATCGGCAACGAACGCGAAAGGTTGCTCCCTCGCGTCCTTTGCAGTTCTCTGTCTCCTCCGCATGATTTCCGCAGAGCAAATCCGAGACGCATTGAAGGGCGTCAAATACCCCGGCTTCAATCGAGACATCGTTTCCTTCGGTTTGGTGAAGGATGTCCGGGTCCGGGGAAACGACGTCGAAGTTCACATCGCCCTGGCCACGGCGGATCCCAAGATTCCCGAGGCCATCCACCAGGCAGCCATGGCCGCCCTGCGTGGACTGCCGGGAGTCAGCTCCGCGGAGGTGAAGATCGAGGTCCAGGCGCCTCCCTCCGCTCCGGCGGCAGCCTCGGGGCCGGCGCGCATCGATGGGGTGCGCCATATCATCGCGATCGCCAGCGGGAAAGGCGGAGTCGGCAAATCGACCGTGGCGACCAATCTCGCGGTGGCCTTGCAGCGCAGCGGCGCGAGAGTCGGGCTGTGCGATTGCGATCTTTACGGACCGAGCATTGCCCTGATGTTCGGCTCCAGCGAGAGGCCGACGGCGGACGACGAAAATCGCATCATCCCGGTCGAGCGCTATGGGGTGAAGCTGATGTCGATGGGGTTCCTGCTCGATGATGATTCTCCGGCGGTGCTGCGTGGCCCGATGGTGACGCGTTACACCCAGCAATTCCTCCGACAGGTCGCCTGGGGAGACCTGGACTATCTGCTTCTGGATCTTCCGCCCGGCACCGGAGACATCCAGCTGACGATCGTGCAGACGGTCGCGCTATCGGGAACGATCATCGTGACGACCCCGCAGGAAGTCGCGCTGCTCGATGCCCGGAAGGCCTCCCGGATGTTTGCGAAGACGAATGTGCCGGTGCTCGGCATCGTCGAGAACATGAGCTATTTCCAGTGCCCGAGCGATGGAGTGCAATACGATCTCTTCGGGCGGGGCGGGGGCAGCCGCGAGGCGCAAAGGCTTGGGGTTCCGTTGCTTGGGGAGATCCCGATCGAGATCGCCCTGCGCGAGGGAGGAGACCTTGGCCGGCCCGCGACAGAATTTGCGCCGGATACTGTTTCCGGCATGGCATTTGCTCAAATAGCACAGTTAGTAAGGAAAACTGTGGAAAAATCGTAAGTTGTTGATTGATAAAAACTAAAGAAACTCCCTATTGACTTACGGTCGAGTTTTCGCATTATTCACTCTGACTGCATATGAGTTCTCCCAAAAACGAGGCAGTATTCGACCTCGTAAAAAATTCCTCTCTGTACCGCGAGTATCTGGCGGAGCGCGAAGAGATCCTGCGACACAAGTGGATCGAAAGCGAAAAAGCCGGACGCGACATCGGATTCGAGCGCGCGCTGCTGGATTGGATCATCAAATACCGCTCCGCATGGCGTGATGTGCGTGTAAAACCTCCGTCCGCAACGGGGGAACGATCGGGGGCAGGCGTGTCCTAGCCATCCATCGTTTCCTTTAATGTGGTCCCGCGAGGCCGCGAAGGAAAACCCAATGACTGAATCTCTCAAACAACCGGCCACGGTCGTGGCCATGGATGCGGATGCGATCCGCAAAGCGATCCGGCGCATTGCGCACGAGATCATTGAACAGAACCCCGATCTTTCCCGCCTGGTGATCGCAGGCATCCCGACGCGTGGCGTGGAAGTCGCGCGTCGCATCGCCGAGCACATCGAGAGCGTGGAAGGCACCCGGCCCGAGGAGGGCGTGGTCGACGTCTCGATGCATCGCGACGATCTGGCCACCCGGCAAAGATTTACCGCGGTGGAAGCCTCCCATCTGCCCTTCGATCTGGAAGGCCGGACGGTCGTGCTGGTGGACGACGTTCTTTACACCGGACGCAGTTGCCGGGCGGCGATGGACGCGGTCGCCTCCTTTGGCAGGCCTGCTCGCATCCAGCTGGCGGCGCTCGTCGACCGGGGACATCGCGAATTGCCGATCCGTGCGGATTTCGTGGGACGCAACGTGCCGACGGAAAAGACGGAAAAAATCCGCGTACGATTCGAAAATCTCGACGGAGAGGCCGACAGTGTGTCGGTCGTGAAACCATGACCATTGCCTGGACCCGCAAAGACCTCGTTGCCCTCGACGCCTTGAGCGCCGGGGAGATTCGCCTGCTGCTCGATACCGCGAAGGCTTTCAAGGGCGTCGGTGAGCGCACCTTGAAGAAGGTTCCCGCCCTGCGCGGGAAGACGCTGGTGAATTTCTTCGTCGAGCCGAGCACGCGGACACGGACATCGTTCGAGCTTGCCGCCCAGCGGTTGAGCGCGGATGTCGTGAACATCGCCGCGACTGCTTCCAGCCTGCAGAAAGGAGAGACGCTCAAGGACACCGCGCGCAATCTCGAGGCGCTGCTTGCCGATATCATCGTGCTGCGCCACAGCTCGGCGGGCGCCGCCCAATTCCTCGCGGAGCGCCTGGATGCGAGCGTCATCAATGCCGGTGACGGCTCACACGAGCATCCCACGCAAGGGTTGCTCGATGTGTTCACGGTCGATCAAAAATTCGGCCGGATCGAGGGACTGAAGATAGCGATCGTGGGAGACATCCTTTTCAGCCGGGTGGCGCGATCGAACGTTCACGCGCTGGTGAAGCTGGGGGCGGAGGTCACGCTCGTCGGGCCGACGACGCTGGTGCCCAAGTCGCTCGAATCGCTCGGGGCGCGGGTGACGCACAAGCTCGACGATGTGCTCGAGAAGGCGGACGTCATCAACCTGCTGCGCATCCAGCACGAGCGGCAGCGGAAGGAATACTTTCCCAGTCTGGGTGAATACACGTCGCTCTTCGGCCTGACGAAGGCAAGGGCGGCGCGTCTCAAGCCCGATTGCCTGATCATGCACCCGGGACCGATCAATCGAGGCGTCGAGATCGATAGCGATGTGGCGGATGGCGCGCATAGCGTCATCCTGGAACAAGTCACCAACGGTCTGGCGGTGCGGATGGCAGTGCTTTTCCTCTGTGCGGGAGGCTCGGGAGCAGCGGTATGAATATTTTGAAAATTACGAATGGGCGGATCATCGATCCGGCAAGCGGTCGTGACGAAATCGCCGATCTGTGGATCGAGGACGGCCGCATCGTCGAGGAGTCCAAAGTGCAGGGATCGAAAGGCGATGCCGAGGAGATCGACGCCCGAGGGCTGGTGGTGGCGCCCGGATTGATCGATCTGCACGTGCACTTCCGTGAGCCCGGCCAATCGCACAAAGAGACCATCGGGACCGGTGCCGCCGCCGCGGCGGCGGGAGGATTCACGACGGTCGTCTGCATGCCGAATACGAATCCCGTGGCGGACAGTCCTTCGGTGATTTCCTGGATCAACGAACGCGCGGCGCAGACGGCGAAGGTCAACGTCTTCTGCACCGGGGCGATCACGAAAGGCTTGAAGGGCGAGGAACTCGCTCCCATCGGCTCGATGAAGAACGCCGGCATCGTGGCGATCACGGACGACGGCCATTGCGTGCAGAACAACGAGGTGATGCGCCGGGCGCTGGAGTATGCGCGCATGTTCGATCTCCCGCTCTTCGACCACTGCCAGGACTACAGCGTGGTCGGCGATGGGATCATGCACGAGGGGGAGTGGAGCGTGCGTCTCGGCCTGCCGGGCTGGCCGCGGATCGGCGAGGAACTGATCGTCATGCGAAACATCCTGCTCTCCGAGCTGTGCGACGCCCCCATCCATTGCCAGCATCTCAGTTCCGGAGGCAGCATCCGCCTGCTGCGCGAGGCGAAGGCGCGTGGCGTCAAAATCTCGGGTGAAATCTGCCCGCATCACATCTCCCTGACCGACGAGTCGCTCAAGGGATATGACTCGAATTTCAAGATGAACCCGCCTCTGCGCACGGCGGAGGATATCGATCTATTGATCGGCGGTATCGCGGATGGAACGATCGACATCCTGGCCAGCGATCACGCACCGCACGCGGCTTACGAGAAGGAGGTCGAGCTGGATCACGCGCCGTTCGGCATCCTGGGGCTCGAGACCGAGTTTGCCGTCTTCTGCGATGTCCTCATTCACGAGCGCAAGGCCATCGGGCTTTCCAGACTCATCGAGATGCTGACGATCAATCCCGCAAGGCTGCTGCGCCTGGACCGGGGAACGCTGGCTCCCGGGGCTCCCGCGGACGTCACGATTCTCAATCCCGATCTGGAGTGGACCTACGATGTCGAGAAAACCTGCTCGCCGTCGCGCAATACGCCCTATCACGGGCGGAGTTTCCGCGGCCGGGCGGTGCGGACGATCGTGGGCGGCAGGACGGTCTGGGCTCTTTAAGGATGAGTCCGTTTACGATTCAGGCTTCCGAAGGGAAGGCGCGTGCCGGCTTGCTGACCACGCGTCACGGGGTGGTGGAGACACCGGTATTCATGCCGGTGGGCACGCAGGCGACGGTCAAGGCGATGACGCCGGAGGAACTCCGCACCGCCGGGGCGCAAATCATCCTGGGCAACACCTATCACCTCCACGTCCGCCCCGGAGAAGCGCTGATTCGCGATCTGGGCGGATTGCACAAGTTCATGAGCTGGGATCGCCCGATTCTGACGGATAGCGGCGGCTTCCAGGTCTTCTCGCTCGCGAAGCTGCGCAAGATCACGGAGGAGGGCGTCCATTTTCAAAACCACCTCGATGGCACGCCGACCTTCATCGGGCCGGAGCGGTCGATGGAGATCCAGCGCGACCTGGGCTCGGATATCGTGATGCTGTTCGACGAATGTCCTCCGCATCCCTGCACGCACGAGGATGCCTCGAAGAGCCTCGACCTGACCCTGCGGTGGGCGGAGCGATGCCGCCAGTGGTGGGACGCGCAGCCGGAGGCGGATCGGCCGCTGGTCTTTGGCATCGTCCAAGGTTCCGGGTACCCGGATTTGCGGAAAAAATCCGCCGAGGCTCTCGTGGAAATCGGCTTCGATGGATATGCGATCGGCGGGGTGAGCGTCGGCGAGCCGGAGCCGGAGATGTTCGCGGCGGTGGAGGCGGCGGAGCCCCATCTGCCAACAAATCGCGCCCGCTATGCGATGGGGCTTGGCACGCCGAAGCAGGTCATCGAGCTCATCGCCCGTGGCGTGGACATGATGGATTGCGTGCTGCCGACCCGGCTTGCCCGCAATGGCACCGCTTTCACCGGGAGCGGGATGCTCAATCTGAAGAACGCGCCGTTCGCGCGGGACGAAAGACCGATCGAGGAGGGGTGTGATTGCTACGCCTGCCAGAACTTTACCCGGGGCTATATCAGGCATCTGGTAAAGGCGGAGGAAATCCTCGGCCTGCGCCTGCTGACGATGCACAACCTGCGCTTCTACCTCGGGCTGGCCCGCCGATCGAGGGAGGCTATCCTTGGTGGCTTTTTCGAAGAGTTCCGCCGTGAAACGGTGGGGCGTCTGGAGGCTGGTTCCAGTCAGGGCAACCTAGACGCCTAGAGCGGACGTCTGTTCGCCGCGGAAAGGTATACAGAGATTTTTAAGGAGCGGGATCCCGCCCAATACGAAGCAAGGAAGAGGTCGGAAAATTCCGCGAAGCGGAGTCAATCCCAGGTAGGGACGTCACTCCGCTGACGTCTGGACTTTTGAAATCGCCGCAAAGGTGCGGGGGCGAGAGAAGTTTCAACTTGGCTAAGGCAGATGCACAGCGACGTGGCAGTGCATCCTGATTGAGAAGTCCGGACGTCGCGGAGCGACGTCCCTACCCTCGAAGGGGATGGTGTCCCACGCCTTACGCCGCCGCCAAGGTTTGAGCTCTTCCTCGCCGACATCGACGTCGGGCTCTTCCCGCCACTTCCCCGCCTGAAAAGCAAAACGGCGGGACTTGCGTCCCGCCGTTTTCGAAGAGTTCTCCGCGCAGCTTACAGGGCCGGCGAGCGCTGGTAGTCGCGCACGTAGTTGTAACGGGATTCGAAGCCGAGCTCAGGCGGGAATTCGCTGTACCCGCAGTGGATCCAGGGAATGTCGCTCTTGTACGGCGGGCGATAGCTGCCTTTGTAAGTTGGGAAAGGGAAGAGGGCGGTTTCGTAAACACCAAAGCCCAGGCGGGCAAGGGTACGACCAACGCCGCGAACGACGCCGTAGCTAAAAGCAGCCGAGTTGCCTTCGGAAGAATTGATCTCTTCCATCGAGACGAGAAGTTCCGACGAACCGTAAGCGATATTCGAGAGTCCGCGGCCGAGCTTGCGAGTCGGGCCGTAATCGGAGCCTGGGGGAGATTGAATGTCTGCGAGAGCGACGGACGAGCCGAGGGCGAACGTCACTGCGAGGAGGGCGGGAAACTTCATATCTGTGGGTTTTCTATGGCGGCGAAAGGAGGTGTGGCAAGTCAATTTACTGCTCTCCGGAGATTCTCTGAAACTTTTCCGGAGTCGAAAGAAGATAGGGTTCAGGCCGCGAGCAACTCACGCAGGTGCGCGGAGGCTGCGGAAGCAAGCCCCGGGAGCGAATAACCGCCCTCCAGAACGGAGACGAGGCGGCCGTCGCAGGTATCGGCGGCGACATCCAGAATCATCCGGGTAAGCTCGGCAAAATGGTCGTCCGTCAGTCGGAATTCCCCGAGCGGATCGCCGGCGCGGGAATCGAAACCGGCGGAGAGAAGGATGAGTTGCGGGCGGAACTGGCGGATCGCGGGCAGGAAGTCGTGACGAAAGGCCCCTCCGATCTCCGCCATGCCGGCACCGGCCCGGAAGGGGCGATTGACCGTCAGCCCGGCGCCGCGCCCTTCACCGGTTTCATCCGCGGCACCCGTGCCGGGATACCACGGGCTTTGATGAGTACTTCCAAAGAGTACCGTCCTGTCCTCGTAGAAGATGTCCTGGGTTCCGTTGCCGTGATGCACGTCCCAATCGAGGATCGCGATACGCTCGAGGCCGTGGGCGACCTGGGCATACCGGGCGGCGACGGCGACATTGTTGAAGATACAAAAGCCCATCGCGCGATCGGCGGTGGCATGGTGGCCCGGAGGCCTCACGCCGCAGAAGGCGTTCCGGACCGTTCCGCCGAGGACGGCATCCAGGGCGCCCAGTACTCCGCCCGCAGCCTGGAGGGCGATGTCGCCGGACTGGCGGCAGACGCTGACATCGCCATTGGCCAGTTCTCCGGCGCCGCTACCGATGGTGGCGAGGACGCTCTCGACATAACGCGGATCGTGGGCACGTGAGACTTCGTCGACGGTTGCGGCTCTCGGGGGCAAGCGAGTGGCCTGCGAGGCCAGGCCGGCCGTCTCGAAAGCCTCGATCAAGGTGGCAATCCGTTCCGGAGCCTCGGGATGATCCCACGCGGTCTCGTGCTTTTCGTAGATTGGATCGAGGAGGAGCGCGGTCATCAGTCGGGATAGGCTTTTGCATTGGCGGCCTGCATGACGTCGACCCAGATCGGCAGCGCGAGATCGGCGCCATAGCCGCCCCGGAGGATGGTCTGGGGCTGGTCGAAGCCGACCCAGACCCCGCAGGTGATCGACTTGGTGAAGCCAATGAACCAGGCATCCCGGAAATGGTCGGTCGTGCCCGTCTTGCCAGCGGCGTGCTTGCGGAGACCAAGATTTCGAGCGTTGGCGGCGGTGCCGCGAGACAGGACCTCCTCCAGAATTCCCGTGGTCGTGATCGAGGATTTGGCGTCGAGGAAGCGGATTTTCCCGTGGGTCGCCTCGAAAAGCACCATGCCGTCGGCATCGACGACCTTCTCGATCAGGTAGGGCTGAAGGCGGACGCCGTCATTTGGAAACGCCGTATAGGCGGCGGTGAGGTCCTTCAGCGTGGTTTCGAAAGAGCCGAGGCAGAGCGAAGGAAAGCGTGGCACATGGTCGGAGAGGCCGGCGCGCTCCATAGTGTCTGCGGCGGCGTCCAGACCGGTACGAAGCCCCACGCGGACGGTCGCGGTGTTGCGGGAGTCGATCAAGGCGTCGGCGACGCGAATGTCCCCGTGATATTGGTTGTCGGAGTTGGCGGGATCGTAGCGGCCTAGATCCCGCGGGATTTCGCTCCGCTGCAGCGGATTGTCGGAGACGTGATCGGAAGGCTTCACGCCGTGGGAGAAGGCGGTGGCGTAGAGGAAAGGCTTCACCGTCGAGCCGGCGGGGCGGAGAGCGTCGAACGCGCGATGGTATTTGCTCGCGGCATAATCGCGTCCTCCCACCACGGCGCGGATGCCGCCGGTGCGATTGTCGATCGCGAGGAGGGCTCCCTGGAGGTACTCGTCCGCACCGCTCGCCTTGGTTTTGTGGGGATAACCGGGCCGCTGCTCGACTTGCGTGAGCCGCCGCGAGACCGCGTTTTCCGCCGCCGTTTGCAAAGCCGGGTCGAGGGTCGTGTAAACCTTCAGCCCACCTTCGGCAATCTGGTCCTCCGGCACGACGAGGGAAAGCTCCCGGCGGATGGTTTCCATGGCCCAGCTTTCCTCCGGTGCGGCGGGAGGTTTGGGCGCAAGGTGGATGGGCTCGCGGAGCGCGGCATTGAGCTGGATGGCGTCGATGACGCCAAGGTCGTGCATGCGGTTGAGGACCACGTCGCGATTTTTGATCGAGGCCTGCAGGTCGTTGAAGGGCGAGAGGCGAGAGGGACTTCGGATCAATCCGGCCAGCAGGGCGGCCTCGGAAAACGTCAGGCGCGAGGCCGGCTTGCCGAAATAGGCCCGGCTCGCGGTATCGATGCCGTAGAAGCCGGAGCCGAAATAGATCCGGTTCATGTAGGCCTCCAGGATCTGCTCCTTGGTGAGCTCGGTCTCGATGCGAAAAGCGAGGGCGGCCTCGATGAGCTTGCGGTGGAGTGTCTTGCCGCCGAGCGGGAAGCTGTTGCGCGCGAGTTGCTGGGTGATGGTCGACGCGCCCTGCCTCGCGCCGCCGAGGAGCAGGTTGCGCCCGATCGCCCTTGCGATGCCGATCGGATCCACCCCGTGGTGACTGTAGAAGCGCGTATCCTCACGGGTGATCAGCGCATCGACGAATTTGGGCGAGATCTGATTGTAGGGAGCGACGATGCGGTTTTCCCCCTCCAGACGGCTGAAGAGGTGTCCGTTGCGGTCGAGGGCGACGGATCGTTGCGGGATGTCCTGGATGACCGAGAGGTCGAAGGTCAGCGCCCAGATGTAGTAGGCCGCGCCCACGAGCGCCCAGAGGACCGCGGCCGCGAAGGAGAGCTTGAAGAAAAGGACGAAGGCTTTCCAGCGGAGCGAGCGTTTGCGGGGGCGCCGCATGCGGCGCGCCGTCTTCAGCCAGAGGCGCTTGAACGATGGCTTCTTCCGCACGAGCACTTGCGAAGGTTAAACCGGCCTTGCATAAATGCCAGTGAAGATGAGGTGATAATCGCGTGAAGATCCAGATCCTGACTTTGTTCCCGGGCATTTGCGAAGGAGCGCTCGGTGCGAGCATGCTCAAGCGGGCGCAGGATCGCGGGCTGGCGAACCTCGAGGCGGTGGACCTGCGCCAGTGGGCCAGGGGCAAGCACCGCACGGCCGACGACATGCCCTACGGCGGCGGTCCAGGCATGGTGATGAAGATCGAGCCGATCCATGACGCCCTGCAGGCCTTGCGTACGCCGGAGTCGAAGGTCGTGCTCATGACGCCGCAGGGGCGGGTCTTCAAGCAGTCCGTGGCGCGCGAGTATGCCACCGAGAAGCATCTGATCCTGCTCTGCGGCCACTACGAGGGGGTGGACCAGCGGGTGGCGGATCACCTCGTGGACGATGAAATTTCCATTGGTGACTACGTCCTGACCAATGGCGCCCTCGCGGCCCTGGTCGTGACGGATGCCGTGGTGCGGTTGCTGCCCGGAGTGCTCGGGGATGCCGACTCCGCCGCGCAGGATTCCTTCGGCGCCGAGTCGGAAGGCCGCTTGCTGGATCACCCGCACTACACCCGACCGGAGGCCTTTGGCGAATGGCGCGTGCCCGGGGAACTGCTGAGCGGCAATCACGCCGCGATCGCGAAATGGCGCCTCGAGCGCGCCCGGGAGCTGACCCGCGCCCGCCGACCGGATTTGCTCGACGGCTAGATCAGAATCCCGGCGATGCAGGCCATGAGGTAGGTGGCGAGCAGGCCGCCAACCATGGCTCGGAACCCGATCCGCGCCAGATCGTGGCGTCGTTCCGGGGCGAGGGCGCCGATTCCGCCGATGGCGATCGCGATGCTCGAGAAGTTGGCGAATCCGCAGAGCGCGTAAGTGGTGAGGATGGTGCTGCGCTCCGAAATCGTATGACCCAATTTCGCGAGATCGAGGTAGGCGATGAATTCATTGAGAACAATGCGTTCGCCAAGGACCTGTCCGACCTTGTCGCAATCCGCGGCGGGAATGCCGAGCAGCCAGGCAAAGGGCCAGTTGAGCCACCCGAAGATCTGCTGGAGGGTCACCGGGTGTGCCACGCCGAGCAGTTGCTGCGGCCAGGCGAGCAGGCCATCGGCCAGGGCGACGATTGCGACGAAGGCGATGAGCATCGCGATCACATTGATCGAGAGCATCATTCCCTCCGAGGCGCCGCTACACAGCGCGTCGAAGCCGTTGACGGTCGTTCGCTCGACGGTGGCGGTGTGGGTCGCGGAGGTTTCGCTTTCCAGAGTCTCGGGGAAAAGGATCTTGGCCATCATCAGGCCGGCCGGGGCGCTCAAGACCGACGCTGCGAGCAGATGCCCCGCGTCGATGCCCATCTGCGCGTAGACTGCGAAAACCGAGACCGCGATGCTGGCCATGCCGGTGACGACCAGCGCATGCAGCTCGCTCATGGTCATGCGCGGCAGATAGGGCCGGATGATCAGCGCCGCCTCGGTCGTGCCAAGGAAGATGTTGCTCGCCGCGGCCAGGCTCTCGCTGCCGGAGGTGCGCATCACCCTTTGCATGACCAGCGCAGTGGCATGCACGACACGTTGCAGGATGCCGTAGTGGTAGAGGAACGATGACAGGGCCGAGACGATGATGATGGTCGAGGTCACCACGATCGCGAAAACGACTCCGCCTCCGCCGAGCGCCTTGTTCATGGAGTCGGTATCGGCGAGGGGGCCGAAAACCATGGCCGCCCCTTGCTGGGCATAGACGCCCAGTTGATTCATGGTCGTTCGGGCGGCGCCGAAGATGGGAGTGCCGAAGGGAGTTTTCAGGATCAGCGCGGCCACGAAGAACTCCAGGGCCAGCCCGCTCAGAACCGTGCGCCAGGGGAAGCGGTCGCGCCGGGTGGAGAAGATCCATGCGATGGCGATCAGCGTGACCAAGCCGATGCCGCTGACGACTCTGAGGTACATGGGCGGAGCGAGCAGCGATTCCCGTGCCGATTGGCCGGAAACCTCCTTTTTGCCTGGTTGCCCTCGAGATAGTGAATCTCGACTTGCGCCACGGCGCGATTGTCAACATATTACCCGCCCCAAACCACACGGGCTGTGGCTCAGCTTGGTAGAGCGCCTCGTTCGGGACGAGGAGGTCGCAGGTTCGAATCCTGTCAGCCCGATTTTCATCCCGTAAGGGATGCTAAAAAAATCCGGACAGGATGAGAACTTGTTCGATTGCCCTGACGCGAAGCGTCAAATCTTTCAGGGCGAAGCCATTCTCGCAAAGCCTGCCGGAGGCGGGATAATCCTGTCAGCCCGATATATCATCCCTTAAGGAATGCACAAAGTTCCCACAGGACGAGAACTCGTTCGATTGGAGGTCCGTTCCCGGGTGTGGGAAAAGCGATTCACCGAACGGTGTTTCGACCGGCGGTTTTTGCGGTATAAAGCGCCGTGTCCGCACTGGCAACAAGGGCCTTGGCGGAAGTCTCCTCCATCTTTCCCGGACCGGAAAAATCCAATGCCGCCGCTCCTACACTGATGGTTACGCGTCCGGCGGGATTGCCTTCGTGAGGGATGGCAAGCGCCTCCACGGCGGCTCGTAAAGCTTCCGCAACCGAGAGCGCGCCGGCCAGGTCGGTCTCCGCCAGGACCGCGCAGAATTCCTCTCCACCATAGCGGCCCGCGTTGTCGCCGGCTCGATGGAGGGTGGTTCTGAAAATCCCGCTTACGGCTTTCAGACACTCATCACCTGCCTGATGTCCGTAGTGGTCATTGTAACGTTTGAAAAAATCCACGTCGGCCATGAGGACCGAGACTGGCCGCTTCGAGCGATGGGACCGTCGCACTTCCGTGACGAGCCGGTCATCCAAAGTGCGGCGGTTCCAGAGGCCGGTCAGATAGTCCTCGTGGGCGTAGCGTTCCAGGCGATCGTTGGCCTCGGAGAGGGAGCGGGAGGCAAGGTTCCGCTCGGTGATGTCGAGCCATGCCGTGCTCAGACCGGTGATTTTTCCCGCCAGATTGCGCAGGGGTCGAATGGACCCCATGTACTCGCGCCCATTCCAAAGATACTCGTGATCGGCCACATCCACGCCCGAATCGATGGTGGCGAAGTCACGTCGAAGCGACTCTTCGGCTCCGGGCACAAACTCCGCCACCTTCCGGTCGAGGATTTCCGAGACCGGTGCGCCGCACAGCGCGGCGAACGCATTGTTGACCTCGACGAAGCGATGCTCGCGATCGACCACGAAGAGCGGTAGAGGCGCGAGGGCATAGACACTCTCCAACTGCTGGGAACGCTCGGACATGGCCGTCACGTCGCGACCGATTCCCCGGTACCCGCGAAAGCGGCCATCTTCCGCGAAGAGGGGAATGCCGCTCGTTTCCAGTATCACCATGCCTCCGTCCTGACGCGTCACGCGGTTCGTGACCCCGGAAAAAGCCCGGCGTCCGGCGATGGTCCCCTCGAGGCCTTTGCCAACTCTCTCCGCTTCCGCCGGTGGCATGAAATCGAACGGCGATTTGCCGAGGATCTCTTCCTGCGTGTATCCGAGATAGCTTCCTCCGCGAGCCGAGGAATACACGTAGCGGAGATCCGCATCGACCTCCCAAATCCAATCGGAATTGATCTCGATGATTTCCCGGAGTCTGGCGATTTCCGCTTCCGCGCTATCGCCGAAGGATCTTTCAACGCCTGGGGTACGGTCAGTCATGGGCGGCCTGGGAGTATCTCGGGTTATCGAGGTTGATTTGGCCAGTCTTTTTCCGAGTGGTCGAGGGGAGGAATCCAGTCAGTCGCACGGGGTTTCCCGACGGTTGCCGCAGGGATGGGCTTGCCTTGACGAAACGGAGGAGGAGGTGAACGGTTCGAGGTGATGAAACACATCCTTCTCCTGGCGGTGGCATTGCTGGCAAATGTGGTCTCGGTGGAAGCGAAAAACCCACCGTCGCTGGTGGGAGGTTGGACGAGTACTTACACGGTCTCTTATCCCAGCGGGGCGACGCGTTCCGCGGGAACCCTCTATGTAACGAAGCAATCCGGCCCGGATTTCAGCGGCTATCTCACCTGGAAAAACCTGGATACGGGCAAGTCGGGGAAGGAGAAGTTCGCCGGGTCATTCGATTACAATGACAAGGATTTCGTGATCGCGCAGGAAGACGGCGGCACAATGAAAGGGCAGCTCGACGGCGCCAACAAGATGAAGGTCCTGCTCTGGCAGAGTGCGTCGGCCAGGGGCGTCACACTGACCTTCCGTGCCACCTTTGTGCGGGCGAAGTAGCATCCTCTTCGACCGCCGGGATCGAGGGGCAGGCTAGTGGCTGACCCAATGAGCTTTCCAGACGTGGTAGCTGTTGGTCTCCGATGAGCCTTCGTAGTGACGGAAGTCACCTTTGCAGACGTCGGCGTGGGCCCAGACGCCGTGTCCCGAATACCGGCCGTGCGAACGGCCCTCGAAGCTGGCATGGGACTTCCCGAAACGAAAGGCGTGGCTCGCGTCCGCCATCATGTAATGCGGGGTCTCGACCGAATAACCGTCGATCCGGAAGTGGGTGATGATCCCGCCTCTCGTGAGCAGGAAACTCACATGCTCGGTGCCATGCTCGGAGCTCTCGTAGTGACCGGGCTTCGGGACGAAGTCGCTGGCGAAGGAAGCGGGAGCGAAAACGGCGAAAACGAAAGCCGTGAAGAACGGGAAAAGCAGTCGATGCATGGCGGCACACTAGCAGGACAGGACGGTACGGTAATCGGGAGTTCTCCCGATTTATGGCCCACAGTGCGCGGCCGGGCGGTTGTTCCCGTCGCCGGCGACAGCCGAGCAGAAAAAAGTGGGGACTCCAGAGGTGAGCCTGGCAAATTCTCCGGTGCTTTTCCCTTTAAGGGTTTCCTCGGTCGGGAAATCCGAATAGTGCTGCCTTTTTTATGCCTCGCTCCGAAGACCGTTCCGCTCTCGACCTCCGTACCGTCAATTTTGAAATCGGCGTCGCCCCGCACGCCATGGGGTCGGTGTTGATCTCCTGCGGCAATACTCGCGTCATTTGCGCAGCCACGGTGGAGGAATACGTCCCGCGCTGGATGAAAGAGCAAAACGTGACCGGTGGATGGATCACGGCGGAATATTCGATGCTGCCGTATTCCACCCTGTCCAGGAAACCGCGCGACATCTCCAAGGGCCGCCCGGATGGCCGTGGCACGGAGATCCAGCGCCTGATCGGTCGCTCCCTGCGGGCGGCTGTCGACCTCGAGGCGCTCGGCTCGCGCACGCTCTGGGTGGATTGCGATGTCCTGCAGGCGGACGGCGGCACGCGCACGGCGTCGATCACCGGCGCGTCGGTGGCGATCTATCTGGCCTGCCGCAAACTCGTAGAGGAGGGGAAGGTCAAAAAACTGCCGATCAAGCAGCGGGTCGCGGCCGTAAGCGTGGGCGTGGTCGCGGGTGAAGTACTCGTGGATCTTGATTATTTGGAAGACAAGGATGCCGCCGTGGACATGAATCTCGTCCTGACCGAGCATATGGAATTCGTGGAAATCCAGGGTTCCGGGGAAGAGGCGACCTTCACTCCCGAGCAGCTTACCGCGATGGTGACGGCCGGTCGCTCCGGGGTTGGACGCCTGCTCGAGCTCCAGGCCCAGGTGCTGGGTCTCTGAGGCCTGTAGGGGAGGACCGGAGGAAAAACACTTGACCGGAGGGGGGAGTCAAAGGATTCTCCACACTCCTTACGTTTTCAGATTTATGTCCAGAGTATGTCAAATTACGGGAGCCCGCCCGACGCGTGGCTCGAAGATTCACCGCCGCGGTATGGCGAAGAAAAAAGGCGGCATTGGTATGCACGTCACGAAAGTTACGCCTCGCGAGTTCGTTCCGAATCTCCGCAAGAAGCGGATCTGGGTGCCTGAGCTCAAGAAGTTCGTCACGGTGAAGGCCACGGCCCGTGCCTTGAAGACCCTGACGAAGAACGGCGCCTATGTGACCTTGAAAAAGGCCGCGCTCGTCTAGTCTCTCTCAACTCCCCTCAGTTCAACCAACCAACCCAATCCAAGTAACATGTCCTTCAGCGTTAACAGCAAGAAATCCGGCAAGACTTACTTTCTCCATCGTCGCTTGCAGAAGCTGCGCGGTGGCCAGGAAGTCACTCTTTACTATTTCGCAGGCGTGGCTGGAGAAGGCGCGATCGACGAACTCCCGGCAGGCTATGAGGTC
>Ga0310811_10004901_pt1 | contig 16846 bp, 14 predicted proteins | sample YCmetagenome_FD_207642 | JGI IMG/M metagenome (GOLD analysis project Ga0310811, IMG submission 207642) | Soil microbial communities from experimental microcosm in Duke University, North Carolina, United States - YC | ecosystem: Engineered > Artificial ecosystem > Soil microcosm > Unclassified ...
GCGCTCGGGGAGAAACTTTGCCCAACTAATCGGGGCCACCGGGACGAGCCCGTTGGCGACAGCAACGGCTATAGCCCCGCCTCCAGCTTCGCGTATAACGGATTCTCCTTCGAGAACACGTAGTCCAGGTCCGCCACCGCCACCGCTTCGGCGCCGTGGTCGCGCAGGAAGCTGGTGAGCGCATAGACCTGCTGAGGAGGGCAATGCAGCGTCAGCATACCGGACGAGGTCGGCCCGCCGAACGGCGTCGCGACGCCGAATTTTCCGCGCGCTGCTTCGACGAGCTGGCCGTCGCAGGCGGCAAAGCGCGCGCGCACTTCGCGGAAGGCCTTGGCGCGTGCTTGCGCGGCGATGCGGTCGAGGATTACGCGCGCTGTCTCGCGCTCGCTCTCGCCCCAGGCGGCGCCGCGCGCCGCCACGAGATTGGCCTGCGAGCGCAGGATCACGCCGTCGTCGACGATCTTGAGGGCGTTGGCGGCGAGCGTAGTGCCCGTCGTTGTGATGTCGACGATCATCTCGGCGGTGCCGGCGGCCGGCGCGCCTTCGGTCGCGCCAGCGCTCTCGACGATACGATAGTCGATGATGCCGTGCGCGGAGAAGAAGTCGCGCGTGAGATTGATGTACTTGGTAGCCACGCGCATCTTGCGGTCATGGTGATGACGGAAGGCGGTGGCGACGTCGTCGATGTCGGCCATGGTGCGCACGTCGATCCAGGCCTGCGGCACCGCGACCACGACATTGGCGTAGCCAAAGCCGAGGCCCTCGATGAGCACCACGCGCTTGTCGGCGTCCGGCATCTGCTCGCGCACCAGGTCCTCGCCGGTAACGCCGAGATGCACCGCGCCTTGCGCGAGCTGCGCTGTGATTTCGGACGCGGACAGATAGGCCACCTCGACACCGTCCATGCCGGCGACGGCGCCGCGATAGTCGCGGGCACCGCGGGGCTTGATCAGCGTCAGGCCGGAGCGGGCAAAGAAAGCCTCGGCGTTTTCCTGCAGCCGGCCTTTCGCGGGAACGGCGAGGACGAGGGGGGAACTCATGCCGCGCCTCCATAGACTGCGAGGCGTTCGATCCACACCGAGAAGCCGATCGCCGGGATCGGCTCCGGGCTGCCGAGCCGCGCGAGCAGGCCGTCATAGCGGCCGCCGGCAACCAGCGGATCGCCGGTGCGTTGCGGATCGGTCAGCTCGAAGACGAAGCCCGTGTAGTAATCGAGGCCGCGTCCGAAGGCGGTCGAGAATCGCACCCGCTTGAGGTCGATCCCCTGCGCGGCCAGAAAGCCGGCGCGGCTTTCAAACAGGTCGAGCGCGGGGGCGAATGCATCGGTCATGGTGGCGTCGGCCGTGAGGGCGCGCAATTCGGCGACCGATTCATCGGGATCGCCTTCTACGGAGAGAAAGCGCTCGATCAACGCGCGCACGTCGCGCGGCAGCTTGGTGCTGGCGCCGAGCGCCGACTGTTCGAGGAAGCGGTCGGCAATCTCGGCGACCGAGCGGCCGCCGACGGCGTTGATGCCGGCGATGGAGAGGAGGTCGGTGACCAGCGCGTGTGCGCCCTTCGGGTCGGAGCCGGCGAGCGCCGCCAGCACGCCCTGGTATTCGGGACGCGCATTGTTACCGCCGAGCAGCAGGCGGTCGAGGTCCTGCGCCAAGTTGGTCTTGCGGTTGAAGTCCTTGATCAGCCGCCGTTTCCAGGCCGGAGGTAAATCGAGTGCGGCGATCAAGGCGGCAAACAAAGCCAGGTCGCCGATGTGGATGTCGGGTTGGGCGAGGCCGTAATGCGCGGTGGCCTCCAGGCCAAGCGCGAGCATCTCTGCATCCGCCGCCGCCTTGTCGCTGCGACCGAAGGATTCGATACCGGCCTGAAGGAATTCGCCCGGCTGGTCGGGCTGGTGACGGAAGACCGGGCCGAGATAGCAGAGCCCGGCGGGGCGCCCGGCCTCGCTGGAGCCGAGATAATCGCGCGACACCGGGATGGTGAGGTCCGGCCGCAGGCAGAACTCGCCGCCGCCCGGGGCGGTGGTCAGGTACATGCGCTTACGGATGTCCTCGCCGGAGAGGTCGAGGAAGGGTTCGGCCGGCTGCAGGATGGCGGGCGAAACCCTGGCATAGCCGGCACGCTCATAGGAGGCGACCAGCGCCTCCGCCCGCGCATCGGCGCCTTTCGCCGTCGGTGTCACACTCGCGTCCATGCCTCGTCCTGTCGTCGCCGGCCCGGTCCGGCCGTTGGCGCGCCCTTTAACACGGCAGGTCTAAACATTCGACGCCGTTCCTCCGCGGTGCCTAACGCTCCGGCGCGGCAACCGGCTGGCGTCGTTAATGAATTCCCGGCGACCCAGGGCATCAAGGCTACTTATACCGGCCATAAATGATGTCAATTTTGACAGTCATCTTCGGTATTTAGTGCCTCTCCAAGGTAAGACAATTTCAATGCGGCCGGTTTTCACTGGTACCGGTTGGAGACATAACCATGACGCAGCCAGTGCCGCGCTCACTCGTCGAGGCCTTCTACCAGGCCTATGCGAGCCGTGACGCCGAAGCGATCGCGCCATTTCTGGACGACGACGTCGAATGGACCATCAGCGGTCCGGTCGGCGTGCTCGGCTTCTGCGGCTGTCGCCACGGCAAAGAGGCAGTGCTCGACCTGCTCGCGCGGCAGGTGCCGGAGGTTTTTCGTGTCTTCAGCTTTGTTCCGGAAACTACGCTGGTCGACGGCGACCGCGCGGCGACGCTGAGCCGCCTGTGCGCGCGCAGCAGAGACGGGCGGGCTATCAGCTATCGGCTGTCGCATTTCCTGCATTTCCGTGACGGCAAGATCGTCGAGAACATCTCGCTGATCGACAGTTTCGACGCCGTCGAGCAGGTGCTGGGCCATCCGCTCGCGGTCAACCGCGTGGAGCCCGCGACCGACATCGACTTGATGGAAGTCGTAGACGAGGGCGACTTGGTCGTCGCGCTGTAAGGCTTCCTGAAATCACAAAGTGGACGTGGCCGGCTGACGTCCTAATGCGCGCTGGCGGGTCGCTCGGCCTCATCCGGGGCGCGCGCGACCGTCTTTTCCTCGGCGGGTATCGCGGCGGGACCGGCCGGCGGGGAGGGCTCTCGCGCCGCGGGCGGCGGCGATAAATGCGACCCGGTGTGGCGCTGCATAGCTTGCGGGACCGGGTAGGACCAACGGTCACCCATAACGAACCTCCCACGCATTTTTGGTTTACGCAGCAAACGCGGAAGGTGCGGGATTGTTCCGTGGATGAGCGCACGGCCTCTCTGGAGGCCGCGAAGCGGCGATCCGGGATCTACAAACGCAAACGAAGCCGGCGCGGCTGCAGACCGCCCGGAATGACGTGAGAAATATTTTCGCGAGCCTTGGATTTACGCTTGGCGCAGGCCGCGGCGGATCAGGAGGTCGCGCACGGCATCGACGAGTTTGTCTTCGGGAACCGCGAACTGCGCTTCGGCCTGCTTCTTGAGGTAGTCGTCGCGTTCCTTGGACAGGCCGGCGATCTCGGCGCCCAGGATCAGGTCCTTGATCTGCACTTCGCCGCGCGCCTTCTCGTCGCCGCCCTGAATGACGGCGCACGGCGAGCCGCGCTTGTCGGCATATTTGAGCTGATTGCCGAAATTCTTCGGGTTGCCGAGATAAAGTTCAGCGCGGATGCCGGCATTGCGTAGCGCCGACACCATGCGCTGATAGTCGGCGACGCGGTCGCGGTCGAAGACGGTGACGATCACCGGGCCGGCTTCCGGTTTGGACAAGATCTTGCCGAGCGCGGTGAGCGCCGCCTGAAGGCGCGAGACGCCGATGGAGAACCCGGTCGCCGGCACCGGCTCGCCGCGGAAGCGGGACACGAGGCCATCGTAGCGGCCGCCGCCGCCGACCGAGCCGAAGCGCACCGGCCGGCCTTTCTCGTCCTTGATCTCGAAGGTGAGTTCCACCTCGAAGACGGGGCCGGTGTAGTATTCGAGCCCCCGCACGACGGACGTGTCTATGCGCACGCGGCCGTCGTCATAGCCCCCGGCGGCAATGAGGTCGGCGATACCGCGCAATTCGTTCACGCCCTCGAGGCCCAGGTTCGAACCGGAAACGAGGCTTTCGACGCGCGCGAAGGTATCGTCGGCATTGGCGACGTCGTTGGTGAGGAAACCGAGCACCGCATCGATTGCCGGCTCGTCCAATTCGGCGCCCTTGGTGAAGTCACCGCTCTCGTCCTTGCGGCCCTTGCCGAGCAATTGGCGCACGCCGTCCAGGCCGAGCCGGTCGAGCTTGTCGATGGCGCGCAGCACGATGAGGCGTTTGCCGGCATTTTCGTCGCCGCCCAGCGAGATGGAGTCCATGATTCCATCGAGCACTTTGCGATTGTTCACCTTCACGACATAGGAGCCGCGCGGGATGCCGAGCGCCTCGATGGTGTCGGCGGCGAGCATGCACATCTCGGCATCCGCGGCCATCGTCGCGGCGCCGACCGTGTCGGCGTCGAACTGCATGAACTGGCGGAAGCGCCCTGGGCCCGGCTTCTCGTTGCGGAAGACCCAGCCGAAGCGGTAGCTGCGATAGGGCAACGCGAGGCTCTGGAAGTTCTGCGCGACATAGCGCGCGAGCGGCGCCGTCAGGTCGTAGCGCAAGCTCAGCCACTGCTCGTCGTCGTCCTGGAATGAGAACACGCCCTCGTTCGGCCGGTCCTGGTCGGGCAGGAACTTGCCGAGCGCGTCGGTGTATTCGATCGCCGGCGTCTCTACCGGCTCGAAGCCATAGCGCTCGAACGTGGCGCGGATGGTCTCGACCATGGTCCGCGTCGCGGCGATCTCGGCCGGGCCGCGGTCGGCGAGGCCGTGCGGCAGGCGGGCTTTGAGTTTGTGCGGCTTGGCCATGGTTTAACGCGTCACGATTGTATGAATTATAACGGCGGCGGTGGTAGCAGCCGTTTCCCGCTTTGTCATTACCGGCGAATGGGTTTAATCCAGGTCACAGCGGCTGCTTGCCCTCATCCTGAGGAGCGGGCGCAGCCCGCATCTCGAAGGATGAGGCCCCTCATGCTTCGAGACGCGCGGCGAATACGCCGCGCTCCTCAGCATGAGGTGATGAGACCCATGGCCCAAGCCACGACCGCCGTCCCCAACGATCTCGACGCCTATTGGATGCCGTTCACCGCCAACCGCGCCTTCAAGGCCCGGCCGCGCTTCGTCTCTGGCGCCAAGGACATGCACTATTTCACGCCTGACGGCCGCAAGCTGCTCGACGGCTCCGCCGGCCTCTGGTGCACCAATGCCGGTCACAACCGCGACGCCATCGTGAAGGCGATCCAGGCGCAGGCGGGCGAATTGGACTACGCGCCGGCCTTCCAGTTTGCACACCCCAAGGCCTTCGAATTGGCAAGCCGCATCGCGGCACTGGCGCCGGGCGATCTCGACCAGGTGTTCTTCTGCAATTCGGGCTCGGAGGCGGTGGACACCGCGCTGAAGGTGGCGCTCGCCTATCACAATGTGCGCGGCAATGCCTCGCGCGTGCGGCTGCTCGGGCGCGAGCGTGGTTATCACGGCGTTGGTTTCGGCGGCATCGCCGTCGGCGGCATTGTCTCCAACCGCAAGCAGTTCGGCGCGCTGTTCGCCGGCGTCGACCATCTCACCTCGACCTATCATCGCGCCGAGCAGGCCTTCTCGGTCGGCGAGCCGGAATGGGGTGCGCATCTCGCCGACGAGCTCGACCGCCTCGTGGGGCTGCACGACGCCTCGACCATCGCCGCGGTCATCGTCGAACCGGTCGCGTGCTCGACCGGCGTGCTGCCGCCGCCGAAAGGCTACCTCAAGCGGCTGCGCGAGATCTGCGACAAGCACGGCATCCTTTTGATCTTTGACGAGGTCATCACGGGCTACGGGCGACTGGGTCATGCCTTCGCCGCCGAGCGCTACGGCGTCGTTCCCGACATGATCACCTTCGCCAAGGGCATTACCTCCGGCAGCGTGCCGATGGGCGGCGTGATCGTGCGCCAGGGCATCTACGATGCCTTCATGAAAGGACCGGAACACGTCATCGAATTGTTCCACGGCTACACCTATTCGGCGCATCCGCTCGCCTGCGCCGCCGGTCTCGCCACGCTCGACATCTATCGTGACGAGAACCTGTTCGAACGCGCGCGCAAGCTCGAGCCGATGTGGTGCGAAGCGGCCATGGGCCTGAAGGGCTTGCCGAACGTGCTCGACATCCGTCCGGTTGGATTGACGGTCGGCATCGATCTGGCGAGCAGGCCGGACGCCGTCGGCAAGCGCGGCCTGGAGGCGCTGGAGAAGGGCTTCTTCGAGTACGACTTCATGTTCCGTGCGGTGGGCGACACACTCGCGCTGTCGCCACCGCTCATCGTCAACGAAAGCCAGATCGGCGAGATCTTCGACAAGCTCGCCAAGGTCATTAAGGCCGTTGCGTAAATTCTGCAGCGACCTCTCTCCGCCTCATCCTGAGGAGCGGCCGCGGGCGTCTCGAAGGATGGGGCGGACCTCATGGTTCGAGACACCCTCCCCACCATGAGGCCGGGAACGCACGCGGCATAACCGGCTGCCGCTCAACCTTTGTTGAGCGGTGCGCGCGCTGCTTGCGCCCTGATTGCGGATTATCGGTCTGCCGCAGGTGTTTTATACCTGCACCGCCCGGCTACCGCCGGCCCGCCCATTCATTGCCGGACAGCAACGACAATGCGGACCGAACAGCCGCTCAAAGGTGTCGGGACCTGGATCGGCTTCGGCCTGATGTGCCTCGGCATGTTCATGGCCATCCTCGACGTGCAGGTCGTGGCCACGTCGCTGCCGGCGATTCAGAACGCGCTGGCGATTTCTCCCGATGCGATGAGCTGGATCCAGACGGCCTATCTGATTGCCGAGATCATCGCCATTCCGCTGACCGGCTGGCTGACACGGGTCTTCTCGATGCGCTGGCTTTTCGTCGCCACCATCGGACTCTTCACCGCCGCCTCGATTGGCTGCGCGGCAAGCGACCGCTTCGCGATGCTGGTCCTGTTCCGCATCGTCCAAGGATTTGCCGGCGGCACGCTGATCCCGGCGGTCTTTGCCGCGGTGTTCATCCTGTTTCCGCCGCGCACGCAAGGCGTCGCGACGACCTTGGCGGGGGTCATGGCCGTGCTCGCGCCGGCCGCCGGCCCTGCAGTCGGCGGCTGGATCACACAAACTTATTCATGGCACTGGCTGTTTCTCATCAACATCGTTCCGGGCATCGTCGCCTGCGCTGCCACACCTTTTCTTTTGCCGAGGCACGAGACGCAGTTCGGCGATGTTGCAAAAGTCGACGGCGTCTCGCTCCTCCTGATGGCGCTCGCGCTGGCGAGCCTCGAGATCGGATTGAAGCAATCGCCGCACGATGGATGGCTGTCGCCAGTCTGCATCGGCTTGTTCTCGTTCACGCTGCTCAGCGGCGCGCTCTTCGTCCGCCGGACGTTGCGGGCCACCTATCCGATAGTGGAGTTATCGACGTTCAGGCATCGCTCCTTCGCGGTCGGATGCACATTGAGCTTCTGCCTCGGCGTCGGCCTTTACGGCGCCGTGTATCTCATCCCCGTTTTTCTCGCCTATGTGCGCGGGCAGGATGCGTTGCAGATCGGCGGGACATTGCTGGTCACGGGCGCCGCGCAGCTCGTGACGGCTCCGATCGCCGTCGCGCTGGAGCGTCGCTTTGATGCGCGCATCTTGACCGCCATGGGCTTCTCGCTGTTCGCGCTCGGGCTCGGACTGAGCATGTTCGAGACGCGGACCACGGGCTTCGACGAGATGTTCTGGCCGCAGGTCATTCGCGGCGCGGCCATCATGTTCTGCCTGCTGCCGCCGACGCGGCTTGCATTGGGTTCGCTCTCCGAGGCGCAGGTGCCGGATGCGAGCGGCCTCTTCAACCTCATGCGCAATCTCGGCGGCGCGATCGGCATCGCGCTGATCGACACGATCCTCTATGGACGGACCAGCATCCATGCCGAGGCGCTGCACGCGCGTCTCCTGGCCGGGGACGTCTCGGCGGCCAAGGCGATCGGTCTCGATCCGCTTGCCTATGTCAGGGGACTTCACCAGCCGATCACGCCGGGCGTGGCCGCCTTAGTGCGGAGGATGGTCGAACGGACCGCCTTCGTGTCGAGCGTCAATGAGGCGTGGGCGATGCTGGCGGCGTTTGCATTGCTGGGCCTTCTGCTCGTGCCCTTCGCGTGGAAGTCAGCGCCGCGCCCGAAGACGACACGATAGCGCGCACGAACGGGCGAGACGCGATGCGTCAAACGCCGCGCTTGTTGCCCCAGGCCAGGACATGGAGCTGCGGCAAGACCGTCGCGGCGAACCAGCGATCCGCGACGACCTTGCCGATGAGCCAGCGCAGGCGGCGCGCCAGATCATCCTCATCGGCCTGTTCCGTGTCCGTCCGGCCGGCAGCAATCAACGGCGACGGATTGCCAACCTGCAAATAGACCGGCAGCGATGGATAGCGGGCGGCCACGCTCCGTGCAAAGTCATAATCGGCATCGTCGAATATCGAGATCTTGATGACACAGCGCGGCCTAGCTTGTGCCGCGGCAAGGCAGGCGTCGACGAGCTCCAAGTCGGTCGTGGTTTCCGACGAGGGCGGCTTGGGACTGAGCATCAGCCAATCGAGATCCGCAAACCATGGCTGCGCAATGCTGCCCTGAGTTTCGAGGGCAAAGCTGTGGCCGTGGTTGCGGCCGAGGGTGATCAAATCCGCCAAAGGCTGTAGCGCCGGATTGCCGCCCGAGAGCGAAACAAGAATGGGCTGGCCGCCGGCGAGTTCATTCACGCGCGCCATGATGTCCGGCGGCGTTATCAGGGTCCATTGGTCGCGATAGTCCGGTAGCACTGCGTAGAGCGTATCGCACCATGCGCAGCGGTAGTCGCAGCCGCCGGTGCGGACGAACACGGTCGGCCGCCCGATCAGCGGCCCCTCGCCCTGGACGGTGGGCCCGAAGATTTCGCTGATCCGGATACGCGCCGTCATGGCCGATATTCGGCCCATGTCTGGGGCGTCTCGCTCACGCGCACGGCAACGACTTCATTCCAGCGCGCCTTGCTCCAGTCATAAAGCCACTTGCTGAGAACTTCGGCGGTCGTCCTGTCGTGGCCGAGCACGTCGTTGAGATGCCGGTGGTCCACGGTCGTGTCGATGAACTGCTTGAGCGCCGTCAACTCGAAATAATCGCGCACGAAGCCGCTGCCATCGAGCGCCGCGGATTCAAGGACGATTTCGACCTGATAATTATGTCCATGCAGGCGGGCGCAGGGATGCTCTGCGGGCAGGCCGCCGATTGTGTGAGACGCAGAGAATTCGAAGCGCTTTGTGATCGTGTACATCGATATTCAGAAGGTGCGGTTGGAACTTGGAACCACTATCACAGGCTTTCGGCTGAACAAGCCGCGTTCATCGCATAACGGCAACGTGATCTGCTCCTGATCGCTCGGCATAAGACGGCCGCGGCAACAGGATCGCCCAGCCGACATAGACGCTTGAATCGCCGCGCCGGTCTTTCAGCAGGAAGGGCGGCTGGACCTGCGCGTCGGCGGCGATGTTTCGGAACTCGACCGGGATGGTCTTGAGGTCGCCGGCGGTCCACACCACTACCGCACCGCGGGCGCGCAGGTCATCGAGATCTATCCACGGCGCGCGTTCCGGCTTGCCGTCGACGAGGACGCGGGGATGGTCGGGCGAGTAGTGCTCGACATTGCCGCCGTCCCACATTTCGCCGATGACATAAGCAAGCTTCTGTCCGGTGACGGCGCGGTAGCGGTCGGTGATCTCGCGGGCGAGGGCGTTGCCGGGGAAGAATACCGCGCGATAGCGGTGATCGAAGCGCGGCATCACGTCATAGTTCACGTAGAACGCCGCGCTCAGGCAGACAAAGACGATCGCCCAGGTGGTCAGAATGCGTGCGAGCCGCTTGGGATCGAGCGCGCGGCGGGCAACGAGCACCAGCCAGGTGCCGAGAAATAGCCAGAGTGGATAGCCCCACATAGCAACCGTGCCGCGGCCGCTGACGAGCGACATGGCGAGCACTGTGACGATCGGGCCGAAGGCGAGCCAGGTGACGATGCGCAGGTCGAAGGCGTCCGCCAGGGAGGCGACCGGTTGTTCGCCAGTGGCGCGGCGCGGGATAAACAACGGCGCAGCGATCAGCAGGGACGGGATGAGGAAGAAGAGCTGGCTGATGCCGAACTGGAACGGATGCCAGAGGTGGTCGTACCAGCCGCGCGACAAAACGGCGCGGTGCTCGGCATAGGCAAAAGGAAGGAAGTCGTTGCGCACGAGCCAGATGAGATGCGGTGCCATGACAACGAGGGCGACCACGGCGGCAACATAGGGGCCGGGGGTGCGCAGGCTTTCCCGCGCCTCGCGGTCGACCAGCGCGAAGACGATCATGGGCACAACCAGCACCACGACGAAATATTTCGCCCACAGCGAGATGCCGACGGCGAGACCGAGCAGGACCCAGTCGGTCATGCGCTTGCCGCGTAGGCCACGGTGGAGGGCGAAGCCGGCCAGCGCCCAGAAAGGAAGCTGGATGACGTCGTGATTGAACTTGGCGGACGTGTAATTCAGGTAGTGCAGCCCATCGACGATGAGCACAGAGACCAGCGCGCCCAGGGCGCCGGTGAGCGGACGCGCGGCGGCGAAGATCAAGGCGAGGGCCGCCACGACCGAAATTTGCGCCAGCAGATAATAGGCGAAGTCCTGTCCGACCGTCCGGTAGGCAATCTCGACCAGCCACCAGGGCAGCGGCGGCAATTTGTCGTAGCCGAGCTGCCATTCGCGCCCGTACATGAGCGCCTCGATCAGGTCGAGCGGCAGGTTCGGGTAGAGCAGCGAGGGCAGCAGCGTCCAGACCGCGGCGTGCAGCGCCAGAAAGGACAGGAAGGCGCGCCGGGGCTTCTCGGCAACCCAGGCGGCAAAGCGGGGCGGGCGGGCTTTCGGTTCCAACGGGTGTAACTTCCTGAGCATAAAGGGCGAACGCTCCTTACCATATCCCGACTTCCCCGTTGCACCCGCCCGCCGCCTCGGGGACATTGGAGGGCGGTGGGGCGAATCACTGGGGGCTCGTTCCCGCCCGGCTGTCGCCGTTCAGGGTTTAACCGGATGCGTCGTCTCAGCGCCATTTTCGTGGCCATTTGCATGGCCGTCATCGCCGGCTCGCTCGGCGCTGTGCTGTTCCTCGGCTTCAAGGTCGACGTGCGCAGTGCGGCGATCGCATCGCTCGCGGCGTTCGTGGCTATGGCGCTCTACAACACGATGAACGGTCGCCTGCGCGACCGCAGCGACCTCGGCGACCAGATCGCAGATTTGTCGCGCGGCACCGCCGATCTCGCCCGCCAGGTGGCGGAAATCTCCCGGCGGCTGAATTCGGTGGAGACGAACGTCAATGCCACCGTGAACCGCGCCCGCGGTGCCGTCGATCCGCTGGCGGCCGAGATCGGCGAATTAGGCACGCTGGTGCGCCATCTGGCCGACACCGTGGCGTCCCACGAGATGGCCTTGCAGAGCCGTGCGCCGGTCATGCCGCAACAGGCGCCAACGCTGGCGCCGGTAGTCCCGCCTGCGTCCGCCCCGCCACTGGCCCTGAGCGAACAGGATGCGGTGAGCGGCCCGCGCCGCTTTCAAGGCCTCTCGCGCGACGGCATCGCCGAGATGGTGGCCAAGGCGGTGGATGAGAGCCGCATCGACATGTATCTGCAGCCGATCGTCACGCTGCCGCAGCGCAAGGTGCGCTATTACGAGGCCATGTCACGCCTGCGCACCGAGCAGGGCGACATCATCCCGGCCGGCGACTTCATCGAGGTCGCCGAGAGCGCCGGGCTGATGCCCAAGATCGATAATCTGCTCGTGTTCCGCAGCGTCCAGGTGACGCGCCGGCTGCAACTTAAAAGCCGGGACGTCGGCCTGTTCTGCAATATCAGCCCCACGACGCTGACCGACGCACTTCAGTTCAAGCAATTCCTCGACTTCATGGACGCAAACCGCGCGCTGTCATCCGCGCTGATGCTGGAATTCACGCAAGCGGCTTATCGCAACTTCGGACCGATCGAGCACGAGAGCCTGGCGGCGCTGGCCGAGCGTGGCTTTCGTTTCTCGATGGACCATGTAAGCGACCTGCGCATGGAGCCGAAGGAACTGGCCGATCGCGCGTTCCGCTATCTGAAGGTGCCGGCGAAGCTCCTGCTCGGCAAAACGGCCGGGGCGCAGAGCGACATCCATCCGGAAGACCTCGCCGATCTCCTGGCGCGCTCCGGCATCGATCTGATCGCCGAGCGCATCGAGAACGAGGCCATGGTGCTCGATCTGCTCGATTACGACGTGCGCTTTGGCCAGGGCTTCCTGTTCTCGCCGCCGCGCCCGGTGCGGGCGGAGGCATTGCAAGGCTCAGGCGCCCAAGCGGGACGTGCCGACGAACTGACGGCGGTCAGGGTCGTGAACGCCTGACTTTTCACTTCGAACAACTAATGCCATACGATCTGGTAGCCCCCGAGCGTGTCGAAAGGCGCGAACCCGGAATCCAGATGCAAGTTTGCCCCCGGTTCTTGATTCCGGGTTCGCTCGCTTTGCTCGCGCCCCGGAATGACGTCATTTATGAGCCCCGCCTTGCCCCCCTTGCTCCCGCATTTCTCCACGATCGCGTCTGGGTACGACGTGCTGCTCTCCGACGTTTGGGGCGTGGTGCATAACGGAGTCGTCTCCTTTCCGGCTGCCTGCGATGCCTTGATGCGCGCGCGCGCGGGCGGCGCAACGGTTATCCTCATCACCAATGCGCCGCGTCCGAGCGAGGTCGTAGCGGGCCAACTCGCCAAACTGCATGTGCCGCGCGAGGCCTATGACGGCATTGTCTCGTCCGGCGACGTCACGCGCAGCGTGATCCAGTCGAGGCGCGGCCAGACGCTCTTCCACATGGGGCCGGCGCGCGACCTCTCGATCTTCACCGGCCTCGATGTCAAATTGGCGCCGCTGGACAACGCGGACTATGTCGTCTGCTCGGGCCTCGTCGACGACGAGACGGAGACGCCGGAGGACTACCGCGCGCAACTCGAGTTGATGCTCAAGCGCAGGATGTTCATGCTCTGCGGCAATCCCGATGTCGTCGTCGAGCGCGGTACCAAGCTCGTTTATTGCGCCGGCGCGCTCGCCGACATGTACCGGACCATGGGCGGCGAAGTGCTCTATGCCGGCAAGCCATATAAGCCGATCTACGATATGGCGCTTGCCAAGGCGGCGGCGGCCGGCAAGACCGCGCCATTGCAGCGCGTCCTCGCCATCGGCGATTCGGTTCGCACGGATTTGACCGGCGCGCACGCGGCCGGCATCGATTTCCTGTTCGTAACGTCGGGCATTCACGCCGAGGAGTTGGGCGGCCGCGATGAGCCGGATGCCGCGGCACTCAAGACGATATTCACCGCGGCCGGCGACCTGCCGAAGGCGGTGATGCGCCACCTAGTGTGGTAGTCATTTCGGTCGAGCGTCAGCGAACGCTAGCCGGACTCCGGTACGCCGTGTGCTCTCGATTGGCTGCGAAATACTGGGTTCCCGCTTTCGCCAGAAAACAGTCACGCCGCTGGCGCGTGCGTGTCCGGGAACACCGCTTCGATCTTGCTGCGCAGGGTCTGCGCGTTGAAGGGCTTGACGATGTAATTCGACACGCCGGCTTTTTTGGCGGCAACGACGTTTTCGGTCTTGGATTCCGCCGTGACCATGATGAAGGGCGTGGCGAACAGGTCGGGGTCGGCGCGCACCTCCTGCAACAGCGCGTAGCCGGTCATCGGCTCCATGTTCCAGTCGGAGATCACCAGCCCGTATTTCCGCGAGCGCATTTTGGCCAGCGCCGCCGAGCCGTCACTTGCATCATCGATGTGCTCGAAGCCGATCTGCTTGAGCAGATTGCGGATGATGCGGACCATCGTGTTGTAATCGTCCACGACAAGGACCGGCATCGACAGATCGACAGCCATGGCGCGTCGCCTCTCCTTAAGGCATTCCGCGGAAGGTGGCGGAAGCTAACAACGCAGCTTGAATAACCGGTTAATTTGAAACTTTGTTAACCGCGCGGTAACCGTAACCGCGCCTGACACTGAAAACGGCGCATAAGTCCGTACGACATTACCTGACCACGACGATATCACGCGATGAACTCATCTGTTTCGACCCATAAGAGCTTCCACGTTGCGCGCGGCGGCGCCTACGCGCTGGACCCGGGTCCGCTCAAGGGCGCGGTGGTGGCGATCGGCAATTTCGACGGCGTGCATCGCGGTCACAGAGCTGTGATCGCGGCGGCGCTCGCGCGGGGACGCTCGCTCGGGCGTAAGGTGGCGGCGCTGACCTTCACGCCGCATCCGCGCCGGTTCTTCCGTCCGCAGGAGCCGCTCTTTCGCCTGTCGAGCGACCGCGACAAGCTGAGGCTGCTGGCCGCGACCGGGCTCGATGGCGCCGTGATGATGACGTTTGACGCGGCGCTCGCAGAGACCTCGGCGCAGGACTTCATTGAGCGCATCCTCATCGGGTACCTCGGGATCGGAGGGGCCACGATCGGGTTCGATTTCCATTTCGGGCAGAATCGCGGCGGGTCGCCAGCTTTCCTGCGCGAGCAGGGCGCGCGGCTCGGTTTCGCCGTCGATGTCACGCCGCCACTCGAGGACGAGGGCCGGCCGGTTTCGTCGGGCGTGGTGCGCGCGGCACTGACCGAGGGCAAAATCGTGGAAGCGCGCGAACTGCTCGGAGCGCCCTGGTTCGTGTCGGCCGAGGTGATCCACGGGGAAAAGCGGGGGCGCGACCTTGGCTTTCCGACCGCCAATCTGAAACTCGATCCGGACTGCGGCCTCAAACACGGCATCTACGCGGTGCGGGTTGGCATCAATGGTGCCCGCTACGACGGCGTCGCGAGCTTCGGCCGGCGTCCGACATTCGACAACGGTGCACCGCTCCTGGAGGTGTTCCTGTTCGACTTCAATGGCGATCTCTACGGCCGCGCGATCGACGTGGCCTTTATCGGCTGGATCCGCGCTGAGCAGCGTTTCGACAGTATCGATGCGCTCAAGGTGCAGATGGCGGCCGACGCGGCGCTGGCGCGCGAGGCGCTGGCGCGATCCGCCGGGGCGTTTCCGGTGTTGGGGGACATCTAGTCGCGCGTGGCCGAAAGGGTTCGGTTCCCGCCCTTTTCCCCCAGGAGTCGGCCTGCTACATAGCCCGCCATGTCAAAGCCCGAACGCGATTATTCCGAGACCCTGTTCCTGCCGCAGACGGATTTCCCGATGCGCGCCGGCCTGCCGCAGAAGGAGCCTGAGCTCCTCAAGCGCTGGCAGGAGACTGACCTCTACGGCCAGCTCCGTGCCGCCGCGCGCGGACGCGAGAAGTTCGTCCTGCACGACGGCCCGCCTTACGCGAACGGCAACATCCATATCGGGCACGCGCTCAACAAGATCCTCAAGGACGTGGTGTCGCGCAGCCAGCAGATGCTCGGCTACGACTCGAATTACGTGCCGGGATGGGACTGCCACGGCCTGCCGATCGAGTGGAAGATCGAGGAGGAGAACTACCGCTCCAAAAACAAGGCCAAGCCGAACTTCTCCGATCCGGCGGCGATGGTCGCGTTCCGCCAGGAATGCCGCGCCTATGCGCAGCACTGGCTCGAGGTCCAGCGTGAGGAGTTCAAGCGGCTCGGCGTCGAGGGCGACTGGAAGCATCCTTACACAACGATGGACTTCTTCGCCGAAGCGCAGATCGCGCGCGAGCTGATGAAGTTCGCCGCCAACGGTTTGCTTTATCGCGGCTCGAAGCCTGTGATGTGGAGCGTGGTGGAGAAGACCGCGCTCGCCGAAGCCGAGGTCGAGTACGAGGACTACACGTCGGATACGGTGTGGGTGAAGTTTCCGGTCACGAATGGCGACGACGACCTCGCCAATGCTTCGGTCGTCATCTGGACGACGACGCCTTGGACGCTGCCGGGCAATCGCGCGGTGTCGTTCTCGCCGAAGATCAAATACGCGCTCTACAAGGTCACCGATGCCGCGCCCGACAATTGGGCCAAGTTCGGCGATTTGTTTATCCTCTCGGAAAATCTCGCCGGCGAGGTGTTCAAGCAAGCGCGGGTCGCCGCTTACGACAAGATCGCCGATGTGCCGGCCGAGGCGCTCGCCGGCATGACCCTGCGGCATCCGCTTGCGGGTCACGGCTACGATTTCGCTGTGCCGATGCTCGCTGGCGACCACGTCACTGACGATGCCGGCACCGGCTTCGTGCACACAGCACCCGGCCATGGGCGCGAGGACTTCGACATCTGGACCGCGAACCGCGCGTCGCTCGAAGCGCGCGGCATCAATCCGTCAATTCCCTACACCGTCGACGAGAACGGCGCGCTCACCGAGGCTGCGCCCGGCTTCACCGGCAAGCGCGTCATCAATGATAAAGGCGAGAAGGGCGACGCCAACGAGGCGGTGATCAAGGCGCTCGTCGCGGCAGGCATGCTGATCGCGCGCGGCCGCTTGAAGCACCAGTATCCGCATTCGTGGCGCTCGAAGAAGCCGGTCATCTTCCGCAACACGCCGCAGTGGTTCATCGCCATGGACAAGGGCATCGACCGGCCCGGCGATACGCTGCGTGCGCGCGCTTTGCACGGGATCGAAGTGACCCGCTGGGTGCCGGAGCAGGGGCAGAACCGCATCACCGGCATGATCGAGAGCCGGCCTGATTGGGTGATCTCGCGCCAGCGCGCCTGGGGCGTGCCGATTGCGGTATTCATCCAGGCGAAGCCGGATGGCTCGGTTGAGATTCTGCAAGACCCCGCGATCGAACTCCGTATCATCGAGGCTTTCGTCGCCGAGGGCGC
>Ga0310811_10004902_pt1 | contig 16846 bp, 13 predicted proteins | sample YCmetagenome_FD_207642 | JGI IMG/M metagenome (GOLD analysis project Ga0310811, IMG submission 207642) | Soil microbial communities from experimental microcosm in Duke University, North Carolina, United States - YC | ecosystem: Engineered > Artificial ecosystem > Soil microcosm > Unclassified ...
AATCACCAGGCTCGAGCGCCTGGGTGGGCCGCCGTTCGTGGCCCGCATGCTGGATCTGTTCCTTCGGGATGCCCCCCCCAAAGTCGCCGCCATCCGGGCAGCCCTGGACGCCCACGATACCGACGCTGTCGCCTACTGGGCGCACGGGCTGATCTCGACCTCGGGGAATCTCGGGGCGACCAGGGTCTGGGAGCTGGTCCGCCAGATCGAGCAGGCGGCCCTCGCCGGCCGCTGGGAGCCGCTCACGAGCCTAGTAGATGACCTCGAACCTGCGTTCGCCAGCGTGCAGGCAGGGCTGGCCGCCGAGCTGGAGCGGCGACAGCGATAAGCGCTACGAGGTGATGGAAAAGGGACGGCTCGCAGGGATTTCCCGAGGCTCCGGCGCTACGGAGGTGCCCTCGAGATACTCCTGGCGATACATGCGGATCAGCTCGAAGAAATACGAGATCGCGAGGGGCCCGATGAGCAAGCCCAGGAGGCCGAAATAGGAGATCCCTGCCATGGCCCCGATAATCGTCACAAAGGGGTGAATGCTGGCGTAGCGGCGAAAGACCCATGGGCGGATCAGGTTGTCCACCTGGCCTACGGCGACGAGTCCCCAGATCGCCAAGGCAATCGCCCAGCCGTACCGATGCTCGAACGCCAGCACGGCCACCCCCGGCACCCAGACTAGACCGCTTCCTACAACCGGCAGAATTGAGACGATCACCGTGACCACACCCCAGAACGCCGGATTGGGAAGACCGGTCATCAGGAATCCGAGCGCAACGAGCGTGCCCTGAACCAGGGCGGTCACCCCGGTTCCGATCACCGTGGAGGTCGTCACATCCCTGAAGCGACGCCGGAGCGCCTCTGCGTTGGCCGCGGAAAACGGGATGAACGGCAGCATCAGCCGCCACACGTCTCCGGCAGAGACGAGCAGGAAATAGAGACCGAAGAACGCGATGGTGAGCTGGAGCAGAAGGCGAGTGGCCGTGCCCGCGAAGCCGAGCAGGCTGGCCCCAATGAGCGAGGCGAAGCGGGCGCCGGCCTGCTCCAGCTGGGCGCCGATGTCGTAACCGCCGACGTTTAGCTCACGCAACCGCGCCAGGAGCGGGCTTTGAACCACCCGGCGGGCCATGTCCTGCGCTTCGCCGGCCAGCAGGCTGATGAACAGCACGCTGGGAATGACGATCAGCAGCAATGCCAGCAGCAGCGTTACAACGGCTGCGAGGCGCACCGGCATTCGTCGAGAAAGCTCCCGGTGGACCGCTGCGAAGATAATGTACAACACCGGCGCGCCGATGAGGCCGGTGACGAATGGCCAGAGCGCCAGGGCGAGGCCGATGCCGAGGAGGAGGATGACCCAGGAGGCGCGCTGCTGCTTCGTGTCCAGAAACGCCATGCGGAATTGTACGGCTGCCACCCCGGACCCCGCCAGCCGGAGAGCGCACTAGATTATGGCTATGCAGCGTTCCTTGTCCCACCGGCCCTGATGGACAACGCCTTCAGTCGGGCGACTCCCCCCTCCGGCCATCCCGCAGCTGTTGACGAGCTGAGCGTGAGTCGCGCCTGCCTGGCGCGGCTGGTGGATTCGAACGTCCTCGGCGTACTGGTCACAGAGGGCGAGACGATCACCGAGGCCAACGACGCTTTTCTCCGCATGGTGGGGTATAGTCGCGACGACCTGTCGGAGGGACGGGTTCGGTGGACCAACCTCACGACTCCCGAACATGCCGAGGCCAATGCCCGCGCGCTCGATGACCTCATCCGACTCGGCGCCTGTCCGCCGGTCGACAGGGAGCTGGTTCGAAAGGACGGGAGCCGTTGCGCGGTGCTGGTGGGGGGTGCCGTCATCAATCGCTCCCCGCTCCAGACCGTCTGGTTCGTGCTCGACCTCACCGAGCGGCGGCTGGTCGAAGAGCGGTTGCGGCGCGCTCAGCGGATGGAATCGATCGTCCATCTCGCGGGTGGTATAGCGCATGACTTCAACGACCTGCTTACCGCCATCCTCGGCTCGACCGAGCTCCTGCTCGAGAACGACGGCCTGGGCGCGGAGGCGCGAGCCGATGTCGAGGAGATCCGGAAGGCAGCCAAGCGCGCGGCACAGCTCACGCACCAGCTGCTCAGTTTCAGCCGGCGGCAGTCGCCCCAACCCCGCATCCTCGATCTCAACGCAATTCTTTACGATCTGCGAATCATCCTCCGTCATCTGATGGGCGACCACCTTGAGATCGCGACGGACTTCGACCCCGAGGTGCCGCCCGTTCTCGCCGACCTGGCGCAGCTGGAGCAGATCGTCGTGGACGTCGCGCTCGAAGCGAGGGATCGGATGCCGGCGGGCGGGCGGCTCACGCTGGCCACCAAGAGCGCCCGGGTGGATCCCGAGTTCGCCGAGGCGCATCCCGGCTTGAGGCCGGGTCGCTACGCGGTGCTAGTCATGCGCAATTCGGAGCTGTCCCTGGCCGGCGCGACGCTTGATTCCGTGTACGGAGTCGTGCGCCAAAGTGGTGGGTACTTTGCGGTTCAGGAAGAGCCGGGGGTGGAGGCCGGCTTCACGCTCTACCTAGCAGCCGTGGAACAACCCACACGCGGGGGACCGGCTCCGGTTGCAACCGGCGGGTCGGGCGGAGAGACGATTCTGCTGGTGGACGACGAGGAGCAGGTGCGCGCGCTGGGCCGGCGGGTCCTCGAGCGTGTGGGCTATACCGTCCTCACCGCGGCCGACACTCAGGAAGCCATCCAGATCGCCAACCGGCACCCCGGGACTATCCATCTGCTGCTGGTCGACATGGTGCTTCCCGTCTCCAGCGGTCGCGAACTTGCGGCCCAATTGACGATCCATCGCCCCGCGATCAAGGTGCTCTATATCTCCGGCACCATCGACGAGACCATCGGACGACACCAGGTGCTGGCTCCCGGGACCGCCTTTCTGCAGAAGCCGTTTTCGCTGGACCATCTGGTCCGCAAGGTCAGGCAGGTGTTGGATGTGCCGCAGACAGCACGGTAGACGCGGTCCCAGGAGTGAAACCATCCCGGGCCCGGCGTCGTAGGCCTGCTCAGTCGGCTCCCCACCGTTCTCGTCCCAGGAGGTTGCGTGTACCCACGGCTCTGCGGCCGGCTTGCGCTGGCCGGCGCCTGTGTCGTCGTTGTCGGCGTGCCAGCGCTCGAAGCCCAGCAACCGGCGGCCCCGGCGCCCGCCCATGAGATCGACATCCCCTTCCAGCAGTTCGTGTTGAAGAACGGCCTCACCCTGATCGTCCACGAAGACCATAAGGCGCCCATCGTCGCGGTGAACATCTGGTATCACGTCGGCTCGAAGAACGAAAAGCGCGGCCGCACCGGCTTCGCCCATCTGTTCGAGCACTTGATGTTCAACGGCAGCGAGAACTACAAGGGCGAGTACTTCACTCCCTTCGAGCGAGCCGGAGCCACCGATCAGAACGGCACCACCAACGAAGATCGCACCAACTACTTCGAAAACGTTCCCACCAACGCGCTCGACATGGCGTTGTGGATGGAGTCGGACCGGATGGGGCACCTGCAGGGCGCCATCGATCAGGCCAAGCTGGATGAGCAGCGCGGCGTGGTGCAGAACGAGAAAAGGCAGGGAGAGAACGAGCCCTACGGGACCGTCTGGGAGTTCCTCACACCTCGGTTGTTTCCTCCGAACCATCCGTACTCCTGGACCACCATAGGATCCATGGAGGACCTGAGCGCTGCGAAGCTCGAGGATGTGAAGGAATGGTTCCAGACCTATTACGGGCCCGCCAACGCCGTGCTGGTGATCGCCGGCGATGTGGATCCGAAGGTCGCGCGCGAGAAGGTCGAGCACTACTTCGGCGACATCCCGTCGGGGCCGCCGGTAGGTCGCCAGGACGCCTGGATCGCCAAGCGGACCGGAAGTCAGCGCGGCGTCTTGCAGGATCGGGTGCCGCAGGCGCGGCTTTACCGGGTCTGGAACGTCGCGGGGTGGGGCACGGCCGACGGCGAGTATCTGGGCTTGCTGGGGCGGGTGTTGTCGGCTGGGAAGACCTCGCGGCTGTACAAGCGTCTGGTGTATGACGATCAGATCGCAACTGATGTGGCCGCGTTCCTCGATGCCCGCGAGATCGGGAGCTTGTTCGTCATTCAGGCCACGGCGCGGCCCGGCGACGATCTCACGAAGGTGGAGCGGGCAGTGAACGAGGAGATGGCCCGGCTGCTCCGGACCGGTCCAACGCCCGCCGAGCTGGCCCGGGTCAAGACCGATTTCCGGGCCGACTTAATCCGCGGCATCGAGCGGATCGGCGGGTTCGGCGGCAAGTCCGATGTGCTCGCACAGGGAGCCGTCTTCACCGGTCGCCCGGATTTCTACAAGGTTCGCCTGCATCGGGTCGCGTCGGCCACGACGGCCGATCTGCAACGCGTAGCGAAGCAATGGCTGGCCGACGGCGACTACACGCTCGAAGTCCGACCATTCCCCAACTACCAGACGGCGACGGCCGGTGCGGACCGCTCCAAGGTGCCCGAGCCCGGAGCGCCACCGGCGGCCAAGTTCCCCGATCTGGAGCGCGCCACTCTGTCCAACGGGCTCAAGATCGTGCTTGCCGAGCGGCCCTCGGTCCCGCAGGTGCGATTCGATCTCCTGCTGGATGCCGGGTTCGCCGCCGATCAGTCGGCCGAGCCGGGAACGGCCAACATGACGCTCGCCATGCTGGACGAAGGCACCCAGCGGCGGACCTCGCTTCAGATCAGCGAGGAGCTCCAGCGCCTCGGTGCGTCGTTGTCGGCGTTTTCGCGACTCGACTACTCCAGTGTCACGCTCGACGCGCTCAAGGAAAACCTCGACCCGTCGCTGGCGTTGTTCGCTGATGTGGTGCTCAACCCCTCGTTTCCGCAACGGGACTTCGATCGGCTGAAGAAGCAGCAACTCGCTGCGATTGAGCGCGAGAAGGCAGAGCCGTTCACCATGGCGCTCCGGGCCTTCCCCGAGCTGGTCTACCCGACAGGCCATGCGTATGCCACGCCCTGGAGCGGAACCGGCACCGAGGAATCGGCGGCAAAGATCACGCGGGCCGACGTCGCTGCGTTCCACCGCGCCTGGTTCAAGCCCAATCATGCGACGCTGATCGTGGTAGGAGCGACCACGATGGGCGAGATCCGGCCCAAGCTGGAGCGTCTGTTCGCAGCATGGAGGCCGGGGGACATCCCGGCAAAGAACGTCAAGGATGTGGCGCTACCTGCCACGCCGGCGGTGTATCTCATCGACCGGCCGGGTGCTCTCCAGACGGTGATTCTGGCCGGCAACCTGGCGCCGCCCAAGAACAACCCCAATGAGGTGCCGATCGAGGTAATGGACGCCTTGCTGGGCGGGAATTTCGGCTCCCGCATCAACATGAACCTGCGGGAAGGCAAGCATTGGTCGTATGGAGCCGGCAGCTTCATTCGGGACGCGCGGGGACAGCGGCCGTTTGTAGCCTATGCACCGGTCCAGACTGACAAGACCAAGGAGTCACTCGTCGAGCTGGCGAAGGAGCTGCAGGGGATCCTCAAGGACCGGCCGGTGGATTCAACCGAGCTGGCGCAAGCAAAGTCGAGCCTTACGCTCACCCTTCCGGGCGAGTGGGAGACCATGGCTGCGGTGGATGCCACGATCCGAAGCATCGTGACCTTTGGTCTCGATGATCGTTACTTCGATACCTACCCGACCAAGGTGCGCGCGGTTGATTCAACGCAGGTCCCTGCCGCCGCCGCCCAAGTGGTGCATCCCGACCGGCTGGTCTGGCTAATCGTGGGAGACCGGGCGAAGATCGAGGCGGGAGTCCGGGAGCTGAATCTGGGAGAGGTCAAGATCATCCAGCCCACATGACCGAGTAAACAGTGAAAAGTGAACAGCGAACGGGGGGCTCCGATAACCGACGCCCCCCGTTCACTGTTCCCGTTCACGCTTACTTCTTGCTAGTGCTGTCCTTCTTGGCCGTTGCGGCCTTGGTGGTGTCCTTCGAGGTGCTGCTCTTGTGATGCTTCTTCGAGGACTTATGGCTGGTCGTTGCGGCTGCGTGGGTGCTGTCCTTGCCCGTGGGCTGCTGGGCCATGACTGGCGTCGCAAGCAGGGCCGCGAACAGGGCGAGGGTGGCGAGCGAGAGCTTCCGGGACATGCGTTCCTCCGTGGGTAACGCTTGAAGTGGGACAATGAAGGTCATGTCGCCGGCTTCTCCCCTGTTGGGGCACCGGCGTGCGCAAGGGTGCAAGGGCAGGAGTCGCGCCAAGCGGAACCAGCGCTCGCATGTGCTTTGCAGCGATGAATTTGCCCGATGCCGGCCCGACTGGCTCGACGGTCGGCGCGCCAACCCGGCCCGGGCTCCAGGGACAGACCGGTCGGCGCGGTGACAAAATGTCCCGCCTGGTTTAACATCCGGCGCTCACCGGCAGCCACAACGTTCTCGCCAAAGAGGTTCGATGCGTCGCTATGTGACGTTGCTGCCCACGGGGCTGCTCGCCTTTTCCCTGCTTGTCGGGCGCGCGCTCTGGGCTCAGGGCAGGTCAGGACCGGTTGCCACGCTGACCGCAGGGGCACGGGGTGGGCGGGACTTCGAGAACCACGCCTGGAGTCTGGGCGGGCAGATCGGATATCGGTTGCAGGATCGCTTCGAGATCCGTCCGAGCGGCGACTACTTCTTCGGCGACGAGACGCCCTTCCGGTGGCAGCTGAACGCCGACGGTACGCTGACGTTCGGACCGGGCCGGAGCATCTACGGTGGGGGCGGGGCGGCCTTCGTAAAGGTGAGGCCGCTGAACGAGGTGAAGACTGGGTACAACCTCTTCTTCGGACTCAACCTCTCCAAACCCCAGGCCCGGACCCGCCCGTTCGCGGAGTTCCGCTGGACCTGGGTGAACGACACGAGCCCGTTCCGTCTGGTCGTGGGATTCAACTATAGACTGCGGTGAAAGGGGAAAGGAGAAAGGGAGAATCCTCCCCTTCCCCTTTCTCCCTTTCCCCTTTTTTCCGGTCTTACTGCTGGCTTACCTTCGTTCCTTCCAACTCGTCCGCCACCCGTCCCGCGTCATACACTTTCCGCAACGCCTCGGTGATCACCCGCGAGTGCACCGCCACCGAGCGAGCCACTTCATCGGTGAAAATGAAGCGGTTGGGCAGTGATTCGATGTTGCCGTCGAAGATCAGGCCAACCACCTCGGCGTTCTGATTGATAACCGGGCTGCCGGAGTTACCTCCGATGATGTCGTTCGTCGTCACGAAATCCATCGGCGTCGCGAGATCGACACGGTCGCGCGCCGCCTTCCAGCGATCCGGCAGCTGGAATGGCGGCTGATCGTCGAAGTCTGCGGAGCGCCCGTACAAGCCGTACAGGGTCGTCTTGTACGAGGCCTTGGTGCCGTTCATGGGGTATCCCTGCACCACACCGTCGCTGATCCGCAGCGTAAAGGTCGCGTCGGGCGGGAGGGATGTGCCGTACGCCGCGTAAAGCGCCTGGCCGATCCGCTCTGCATTCGCCGAGGCAACCGATTCGAGCGAATCATTTCGCATCGCGACTGAGCGGGAGAGCGGTGCGATCTTTCGAGCGACGACGATGAGGGGGTCGGTCGAGGACCGGACCGCCGCAGCACCGCCATCGATCAATGCCTTGCGGGCGGCCGGGTCGGCGAGCGACGTCTTCTCGATCAGGGCCTCGGCCGCGACTTCCGGACTCCGCCCCTGGAGCACGGCGTTGAGATACGGATCCGACGCCGGAAGCTCCTTACGTGCGGCCGTGAGCTGCGCCGCAAGAGTCTGCTTCTCGACCTCCTTGTCGATCGGCACGTCGCCCTGCACCACACTCCTGGCCTTCTCGATACCGTCGCCGCGGTATGCTGGCAACCGGGCCGAGTCGGGCAATGCGCTCTGCTCTGGCAGGCGGACCAGGATGCCTGCGATGGAGAGGAGCTGTGAGCCTCCAAAGCCGTAGAACCGGGACTTCACCGCGAGGGTACGCTCCTGCTTGAGCGCCGACGCGATCTTGTCCCAGGCGTCGCCGTACTTCGCTCGCAGGGTTGGGTCGTGGTTTACCCGAGCCCGGAAGGCGTCCTCGAACTTCCGCTTCTTCGCCATGATCGCGGTATCCAGCAGGCCGGCCTGGTATCCGTTGATCGCCTTGAACGAGTTCTGAGCGTAGAAGAGCTGGTTCTCCCAGCGTCGCCGGGCTTCGTCGCTCTGGCTCACCATTTCCTGATAGACGGCGATGTTCCGCTTGAGCTGAGCGAGCTGCCCGGGATAGGTCACGTCCCGGAGGTATTCCATCTGCGCCAGCGTCAGCAGCCGCCCGGTGGATCCCGGGTTGCCGATCACGAAAACCAGATCGCCTTCCTTGGCTCCCGCAGCGCTCCACTTGAAATAGTGCTCGGTCTTCATGGGGGCGTCGTTCTGGTACACCCGGAGCAACGTGAGGTCGAGATCGAAACGCGGGTAAGTAAAGTTGTCCGGATCGCCGCCGAAGAAGCTGATGGCCTCCTCCGGCGCCATCACCAGCCGGACGTCGGAGAAGCGCTTGTAGCGATACAGCGAGTACCGTCCACCCTGGTAGAACGTGACGACCTGGCAGACGTCGCCGGTCTGCTGCTTGCATTCGTTCTCGATCTGCTGGATCGCCCCGTCCCGCTGCGTCACCTTGGCCGCGGTTGTCGTCGCGGTGACCTTGCTGCGCACCTTGGCGGTAATGTCTTCGACCGACTGTAACTGGTCGACGTAGAGGCCGGGGCACTTCTTCTCTTCGGCCAGCGTGCGCGCAACGAATCCGGCGCGTTGATAGCTGGTGTCCGCCGGCGAAACGGCGGTGATGCAGTCTCTGCCGCAGTGATGGTTGGTCATCACCAGGCCATCGGACGAGACGAACGATGACGAGCAGATGGGGAGCCGGACCGAGGCGAGCCGGGCGTTATCCAGCCAGGCCTGGTCCGGGGTGAACCCGTAGCGAGCCTTCCAATACTCGAGCGGCGGCGCGTCGAACGTCCACATGGTCCCGAACTCTTTGACGAACCCGGCCGGCATGGTGGTCGCTGGCGTGGCTCCGGTCGGTGCACTGGGTGCGGGTTTGGTCGGGGCGGGGTTTTGCGCGGCCCCCGGCGTGGACGCACCGCAGACGAGGGCGAAGGCGGCGGCGAGGGTTACCGGTCGAAACGGGCTACAGGGCATCTCTACCTTCCGAGGCTAGGTGGGTCTCAAGCGGCCTCCAACCTAACCCGCTGGACCGGAGGCCGGGAGGGACGCGCATTAGATTCGACCGCTCAACTATGTGAGGGACGATCATGGCGACGACGAGCAAAGCCAGTGCAGTCTGGGAAGGTGTTCTCCGCACCGGCAAAGGGCACTACGAGGCCGGTTCGGGGGTGTTTCGGGGCGACTATTCCTTCGCGACCCGCTTCGAAGGAGCGAAGGGAACCAACCCTGAGGAGCTGATTGCAGCGGCCCATGCCGCGTGTCTCAGCATGGCGCTCGCGGTGGGGCTCGAGCAGGCGGGCAAGACGCCGAGCCGGATCAGCACCACCGCAGCGTGCACGATCGACAAAGTGGGCGCGGGCTTCAAGATCACGTCCATGCGGCTCGAGGTGCGAGGAAAGGTGCCGGGAATCGACCAGGCCGGGTTCCAGAAGGCGGCCGAGGCGGCGAAAGACGGTTGCCCGGTGTCGCAGGCCTTGAAGGGGAATGTGAAGATGGAGTTGGACGCAAAGTTGGATACTGCGTGAACAGTGAACGGTGAACGGTGTGCTCCGATGAAATCGGAGTCCCGTTCACCGTTCGACGCTTACCGCTCACGCTTCTCTTGCCAGCTTTTCCGCCATCACGATGTATCCCCGAATCATCGTCCTCAGCCGTTCCGTGGCCTTCGGGTCTTTGAGCGCGCCACTCTCGTCGAATGCCTGGAACGCGTGCGGCAGCCAGAACATGTCGGGATAAACCACCACGCGCAGCCCCTCGAGCGGAATGCGGAGCTGCCAGAGGCCACGGATCCCGCCCGCGGCTGACTCGGACGCGGCGACCAGCAACGCGGTCTTCCCGAGGAAGGGCATAGGCCGCATCCGAGATACCCAGTCGATGGCATTTTTGAGCGTGCCCGGCAGGGAGTAATTGTATTCCGGTGACACAATCACCACCCCGTCCGCGCCTCGTAGCCGGCGCGCCAACTCCTCGGCTCCGGCCGGGAAGCCGCTGGCCGCTTGAACGTCCGCATTGAACATCGGCATCTCGAACTCGGCGAACTCCGCCACGTCCACCAGTGCACCGGCTTCCTTCGCCAGATCGACGACCGGCCCGAGAAGCTTGCGGTTGATCGAGCCGCGCCGGAGCGATGCGGCAAACGCGAGCAGGCGGAGGGTCATTGCGAGGTGACGGTGTAGCGGACCAGCACGTCTTCGACAAAGTCCGCGACGACCCGACCGTCACGAGTATCGTAGGTTTGCCTCGTTACCGCGAGCGTGCCCTCCTTGCGGCTGGTGCGTCGCATGGGCGCGCCGAGCAGGGAGTCCACATCTTCGACGAGCAGGCCTTTTCGAAGCGCGAGCGCGCCGTTAGGCTCGGCCGGCATCGAATCGACTTGCGCCTCGGGCGGTGAGGCAGGTAGCTCGAATGCGACGAACTCGTCCAGCGCGGCGCGCACCGCGTCCACTCGCACGGCGTCGGGCGGCACGCCCGTAGGGTAGCGCAAGTTGAAGCGGGAGCCCCCTTGCAGTCGCCGCTGCTGGATGTACTCCCGCCGCCGCTCCGTTGCGCTCGCCGCTACGATTTGGTTGCGCCGGTCCTCGCGCTCGCGGTCGCTTCGCAGTTGATCCAACTCCCGCTCGAGGCGACGTTTGGCCGCCGGGTCGGTCTCCGTCTTGAGCGCGGCCTCGAGGTCCTTCTCCCGCTGAGTCTTGGGCACGGCTGCGGCAGTTACTGTTGGATTGGTCGGGTCGCCCGAAGTTCCGTATCCGCCGCCATCGAGCTGGAACTCGATCAGGTTCCCCTTGACCTTGAGCTTGGTAATGAGGGCCGACTGGCCGGCCTCGATTGCGGTGCCGTACCTTTTGAGCCGCTTTGCGTGCTCCGGATAGTCCACCGGCGGCGTGGTGCCGGGGTAAACGTCTACCCCGGCTTCGGCCGCCGGCATCGCCAGCTTGATCAGGACGGTTCGCCCCTCGAAGTACGAGCGGAGCGACGCCTCGTCCTGTGCTGCAAGCGACGCCGCAACAGCCTGAAACGACACTGCAAACGCGAGCGTACGATGCATGTGTGCGGTCGGGGCAGAGGGTGAGACTGGCTGGCCACCGGGGCAGTGAGGATCGCTGAATGTATCGTGACGATGCCATGGCATCTACTCGATCGAAGTCCGCTGCGCAGGCCACCATCGACCGCTGGCGGGCCGACACACCCGGCTGCACGGAGCGGGTCCATCTCAACAATGCCGGCGCGGCATTGGTGCCGAGCAGCGTCGCCACCGCGGTCGCAGGGCACCTGGCGCTCGAATCAACCCTGGGCGGCTATGAGGCGGCCGAGAGCGTGGCCGACCAGCTCCAGGACGTCTATGCAAGCCTGGCAACACTGCTCGGGGCCGAGCCACGGAACGTGGCCGTAGCTCCCAACTCTACCGTCGCGTTCTCGCAGGCTCTTTCCACTTTCGACCTCGGCCCCGGCAGCCGGATTCTCACCACCCGGAACGACTACGCATCCAACCAGATCATGTACCTCTCCCTCGCGCAACGGTGTGGCGTCGAGGTCGTACGGGCCGACGATCTGGCAGAGGGCGGAGTCGATCCGCAATCGATGCGCGAGCTGATCCGCCGGCGGCGGCCGTCGCTTGTGGCAGTGACGTGGGTGCCGACCAACTCCGGCCTGGTGCAACCGGTGGAAGCGGTGGGCCAGATCTGCGAGGAAGCGGCCATCCCCTATCTCGTGGACGGTTGCCAGGTAGTCGGACAAATCCCGATCGACGTGAGCCGGGTTCGCTGTGACTACTTCGCGGCATCGGCCCGCAAGTTTCTCCGCGGCCCGCGCGGCATCGGGTTCCTGTTTGCATCGGACCGGGTGCTGCAGCAGGGGGCCTATCCGCTGCTGGTCGACATGCACGGGGCCACCTGGACCAACCCGGACACCTTCGAGGTCGCAGCCGGGGCTCGGCGATTCGAGACCTGGGAGTCTCCCTGCGCGCTGGTGCTCGGCATGGGGGCTGCCGCCCGGTACGCTCTCAGCGTCGGCGTGGCAATCGCCCGTGACCGGGCTCGGCAGCTTGCCGACCTCGCGCGGCGGTTGCTCGCGCGGCTTCCCGGAGTGCGGGTGCTCGATCGTGGGCCGGAGCTGTGCGCCATCGTCACGGCCGCTGTGTCGCATCCCGATCCGGAGGCGATCAAGCTCGAGCTTCGCCGGCGCCGGGTGAACGTGAGCACGACGACTCGGGCCAGCGCCGTGATCGACATGGACGCGAAGCACGCAGCGGCCGCGCTCCGGTTCTCACCCCACTATTACAACACAGAGGAGGAGGTGGAGAGGGCGGTGGCAGAACTGGGGGAAGTTCTAGGAGAAGTCAACGTTCACGCTTTTCCAAAATAGGCTTCAGGGTCTTCCACACGGTCCCCGCCACAATCCGCTGTCCCGCCGCCGTGGGATGCATCCCGTCAGGCTGGTTGAGCGAGTCTACGCCGGCCACACCTGCGAGCAGGAACGGCACCAGCGGCAAATCGTTTTTCCGAGCGATATCGGGATAGATCCGGCGAAACTGTCGCCCGTAGGCGCGGCCGAAATTGGGGAGCGCCTCCATCCCGATCAGCAGGATGGTAGGGGAAGGCGTGGAGCGTTTCGCGCGATCGATCATCGCCTGAAGATTGGCCTCGAGCGAGTCCGGGCTCAGCGCGCGCAACCCGTCATTAGCCCCAGTCTCGATCACCAGCACGGCCGGGTGATCGCGCAGGACCCAGTCGATGCGCCGGAGGGCGCCGGCGGACGTTTCGCCACTCACGCCGGCATTGACGACGCGATACCGAAGCCCCGTCGAGTCGATCTTGGCTTGAAGCAACGCGGGGTAGGCCTGCGCCGGATCGAGGCCCAATCCCGCCGTGAGGCTGGTACCGACAAATACAACAGTCGGTGTGGCTCCGGTCGGGGCAGGCGCCGCAGCGGTGTCCGACGCGTCGCCGCCACTCGAGATCGCCGGCTCGTCCCGCGTGCGGCCGCAAGCTGTCGCGGCGAGCTGAAGAACGAAGGCGACATACCGAGATATCATTCGACCTATGCTCAAATGCGAATCGCTCGGCCGCACCTATCTCTCGGGCGGGCGCGAGCTCACGGTGTTGAAGGATATCAGCTTCGAAGTGGAGCCGGGCGGTTTCGTCGCGATCGTAGGCCCCTCCGGCAGCGGCAAGACTACGTTGCTCGGCCTTCTGGCAGGGCTCGACCGCCCGACCACCGGCACTGTCGAGCTCGATGGCCAGGAGCTGACCCTACTGGATGAAGACGCGCTGGCTCGTCTCCGGAGCGAAAAGGTCGGCTTTGTCTTTCAGTCGTTTCAGCTGATTCCGACTCTCACGGCGCGAGAGAACATCCAGGTTCCGCTCGAGCTGCGCGGCGACGGGAACGGCCGAGTGGCGGACGAGCTGCTCGCCCGGGTCGGCCTCTCCGATCGGGGTCATCATTATCCGGCCCAGCTGTCCGGCGGCGAGCAGCAGCGGGTCGCGCTGGCCCGCGCGTTCAGCAACCGGCCCCGCATCCTGTTCGCCGACGAGCCGACCGGGAATCTCGACGCCGCCACGGGCGGTGCCATTATCGACCTGATGGTAGAGCTGAACCGCGATCTGGGCACGACGTTGGTGTTGGTGACCCACGACGCGGACCTGGCCTCCCGCGCTCGCCGCACCATTCGCCTGGCGGACGGCCGGATGGTCGGCCTCACGACCTGATGACCACGCCCGGCTTTGTCTTTCGGATGGCCTGGCGAGAAACCCGGGCCGAAGCGGGGCACCTGGCGCTGCTGCTTGGGGCCGTGGCGATCGGGGTGGCCGCGCTCGTCGCGATCAATTCATTTACCGCCAACGTGCAGGAATCAGTTCGGCTCCAGGCTCGGGCGTTGCTGGGCGCCGACCTCGGGTTTTCCAGCCGACGCCCGTTCTCCCCGGGGGCTCAAGCCGTAATCGATTCTCTGCCCGCGAGCGGCACGGCGCGACTCACGAATTTTCCCGCCATGGCCTACGTTGCTCGCACCAGCGGCAGCCGGTTGGTGCAAGCGTCGGCGGTAGAGGGTCCATTTCCGTTTTACGGGGCGATCAAGACGGCCCCCACCGGCGCATGGGCGGCGCTGCAGCAAGGCCGCCACGTCGTGGTGGACCCTGCCCTGCTTCCCGCGCTCGGCGCTCAGGTCGGCGACTCTCTCGCGCTCGGCGAGGCTCGCTTCCTGATCACCGGGACGCTCCAGAACCTCCCCGGCGATGTGGGCATCAGAACAGCGTTCGGACCCCGCATCTTCATCCCGGAGCGGTTCCTGGAGGAGACCGAGCTTCTTCGGTTTGGATCGCAAGCGGAGCACCAGACCTTCGTAAAGCTGCGTGACGGCGTGTCGGCTCAGACGCTGGCGCAGAAGCTTCGGCCCGGGCTCAATGCACAGCATGTGCGGGTTCGGACGGTCGCGGATGATCGCGAGAACTTGACCAACGTCCTCACCAGGATGTCCCGGTACCTCGGGCTTGTGGCCCTAGTTGCCCTCCTTCTGGGCGGCGTTGGTGTCGCCAGCGCGGTGCTGGTGTTCGTGCGGCGAAAGCTCGAGACGATCGCCGTGCTGCGCTGTCTCGGCGCCACCGCTCGCCAGGTCTTCGCCATCTATCTCACGCAAGCGGCGATCCTGGGGCTGGCAGGCAGTCTGCTCGGAGCGGCATGCGGTCTACTGGCCCAGTTGGTGCTGCCGATGCTCTTGCGCGGCCTGCTGCCAGTGGATGTGCACGCCGCAATAGTGCCGGGTGCGATTGCACTGGCGGTAGGCCTGGGCACCTGGACCGCCCTCATCTTTGCGCTGCTCCCGCTCCTGGCTGTGAGACTCATTTCTCCGCTCGCAGCGATCCGACGGCCCTATGAGGCGACCCCTACTCCCCCCGATCGCTGGCGCTGGCCGGCGATCGCGGCATTGGCCGGGAGCGTGATCGGCTTGGCGTCGCTGGAAGTTGGTAACATGCGGACCGGTACCGCATTCGCGGGCAGTATCGCGCTCGCGCTGGGCGCGCTCTGGCTCGCGGCCGCACTGCTGGTGCGCGGGCTGCGACGGTGGTTCCCAACAACCTGGCCCTACGTGTGGCGGCAGGGCCTCGCGAATCTGTTCCGCCCGGCGAATCAGACGGTGGCCGTGGTGTTGGCACTTGGCTTTGGCGCGTTTCTGCTCAGCACCCTCTTCCTGGTTCAGCACAATCTCCGGCGCGGCCTCGAGCTCACCGGTGGGCCCCGCCGGCCCAACCTGCTGCTGCTCGATATCCAGACCGATCAGGCGCCGGCCGTGGCTGCGGAGTTACGCTCGCGCAAACTGCCGGAGTACGGCCCTGTCCCCTTGGTACCGATGCGCATTGTTTCGGTCAAAGGTCGTTCCGTGCAGGAGCTGTTGGCAGACACTGTTCGCGGCGGCAGCGGCGAGCCGGCTAACGCCTGGGCGTTGCGGCGCGAGTACCGAAGCACTTATCGCGATACGCTGGTCGCGTCGGAGCGGTTGGTAGCGGGACGCTGGTGGGCTGCCGGACAATCTTCCGAGAACGCAGACCCTGTCGCCATATCGGTCGAGGAGGACCTTGCCAAGGAGCTGCGGGTAGGTATCGGCGATGAGATCGTGTGGGACGTTCAGGGCGTGACGGTTCCGTCGCGGGTGACCAGCCTGCGCGAGGTGAACTGGGCCCGTTTCGAGCCCAACTTCTTTGTCGTTTTTGCACCGGGCCGGTTGGAGCAGGCGCCGCAGATGCTGGTTGCCCTTACCCGAATCGACGACCCTGCCGTCCGCGGCGCCTTTCAACGCACCCTCGCGGAGCGCTTCAGCAACGTAACCACGGTGGACCTCGCGCTGGTTCAACAACAGCTCGAGCAGTTGGTTGACCGGGTGGCACTGGCCATCCGGTTCATGGCGGCTTTCAGTCTGGCGGTAGGCGGGCTGGTTCTGGTCGGGGCCATCGCGACCACCCGACTTCAGCGGCTGCGCGAGTCACTGTTGCTTCGGACCCTCGGCGCCACGCGCCATCAAGTCCTCCGTATCGCGCTGGCGGAGTATCTCACGCTGGGCCTACTCGCGTCGGTTACAGCCGTCCTGCTTGCGACGGCGGCGGGCTGGGGACTCACCCGTTGGTACTTCGATGGACGGTTCTGGATCCCTATTCTTCCGCTGGCGGGGCTCGTGGTGGCGATCGCCGCACTCAGCGCCGGGGTAGGACTTTGGACTACGCGCGAAGCGCTGAGCGGCACTCCGCTCGAGGTGTTGCGGGCGGAGTGAAGCCGCCTACTATTCCAGCGCCACTTGTTCCAGTGCCATTTGCCTCGGTATTACCGGGTTCGGGAGTGACATGCTCGCCATCGATCTGACCGGCAAGCGGGCGCTCGTCGCCGGGGTTTCGGACGACGGCGGCTTTGGGTTTGCCATTGCGAAGGCCCTTGCCGAAGCCGGCGCGTCGATCTGCGTAGGCAGTTGGCCGCCGGCCCTCGGGATTTTTCACAAGTTGCTCGAGCGCGGCAAGATGGAGGAGTCGCTGCGACTCGCCGACGGCCGGAAGCTCGAGTTCGAGCGGATCTATCCGCTGGATGCCGCATTCGATCGCGTCGCGGACGCCCCGCCTGACGTACGCGACAACAAGCGATACAAGGAGCAGGGAGACTTCAGCGTCGAGGGAATGGCGGCGCGAATTCGCCACG
>Ga0310811_10004903_pt1 | contig 16846 bp, 11 predicted proteins | sample YCmetagenome_FD_207642 | JGI IMG/M metagenome (GOLD analysis project Ga0310811, IMG submission 207642) | Soil microbial communities from experimental microcosm in Duke University, North Carolina, United States - YC | ecosystem: Engineered > Artificial ecosystem > Soil microcosm > Unclassified ...
CTTCGTCTTGCCCGTTCCAGGGCCGGCCTGGAGCTGAAACGGCGTGCCGCGATGTGCCGCTGCGCGATCCTGAGCCGGGTCCGGTCGGGACGGACGGGCCAGGGGGCTATTGGATTCTTCTTCCGTGGTGGGAGGCGGCAGAAGGATCACGTCGAGGATTTGCTGGCGGACGAGCGGGACTGGCAGATCGAGTTGTTTTGCGATGTCGGACGCGCTCAGGGTTTGGTCGACGAAGGTCCGCCACGCGAGCGATCGGGGAAATAGAAACGCTCGCGCAAACACATTGGCTTGCAGCTCCCGGCGCTCGCGCGCACCGTAGTCCTCAACGCGCTGCAGGCCGACCGGCGCGGCTTCCATTGAACGCGATGGATCCACGTCCTCCGCGCTGCAGGCGATGGCCCCTGCGTGGATGCATTCGTGCCCGATCTCGTGCGCAACGACGAGCGCGCGCTGCGATTCATCGCCGATATCCTCGGCGAATATCGTACCGCTTTGATCGTCGAAGACAGCGCGCGCGCCCTTGAGTGCGGGATCGCCAGTCGGAAGCCAAGTCAATTCAAGCTTGAGATGCCTGATCGCGGCATTGACCAGCTCCATAGGCTTCGTAGGCGTGCCCTCACCCGCTACCCGATGGTGCAGCTCTTCCGCAGCCTTCCGGATGGGCTCGAAGGAATCCATTCTCTAGTCCCGAAATGACAGTAGCTGGCGTTGCTGCTCTTCGCTTAATCCAGATGTCTTTACCGCTTCTTCGAAACTCTGCCTTGCGGTTGCAGTGGGCTTTCCCTCCGCTTTGTAAAGTTGGCGGCCGGCGGCAATCGATTCTTGTGGTGCGTAGAGATGGGCAATCATTGCGTCATTATCTTGATCCATCTCGTCAGCGAGATATCGGCAATACGCTTTTGGAATCGAAATAGGCTCTATCGACCTATCCCGCAGTTTCGAAAGGAAAGCGTTGTTGACGTCGAGCTGTGATGCGAGCGCCCGAAATCCCTGGCGATCGAGCGTTGCAAATGGATTTTCCCGAGAAGTCGTCGCGGCGTGCGCGGGTGGAGTCGCCACCCGCGCCTGGCGGCGTTCGTAGAGCTGGTTTTCAAACTGGCTCATGACGCGCGATACTACAGCGCTGATCGCGTCGGCATCGGCGGGGACATCTTCCTCGTCGCTCCGTTGCATCAGCGAATCAATCGCAAGTTCAATGGCGAATTCGGTGAGCGCGTCGGCATGTTGCGGGTAGCGCCGCGCGAATTCATCGAGCAGTTCGGCGTCCGGAACGGCCTTCGCCAGCGACATGGCGTACATGGCGTCTCGCAGGGACGTTTGCGTGGCGGTGGTGATCATAGGTCCTCCTTCAATGTCTTGAGCTGCTTGTCGGCGGCAGCGAGGCGGTAGCGAATCGTGCGCTTGTCCACCTTGCAAATCTTTGCGGTTTGTTCCTCCGTGTGTCCGATGATACGGCGGAGCACGACGGCGCGCTTTTGATCCGGCGGCAACGTATCGAGTGCCTTGATCACCTCGGGTAGGTAGAGCCGCTCTTCCTGCGATGGGTCAACGCTCGCGATCCGGGAGAGCCGGGCCAGCATTTCGTCATCGAACGCAGCCTCGCCCTCGCCGCCGTCGCCTTCAGGCAGGTCGGTCAGTTGCTTGCGCGCCGATAGCGCCTTGCGGACGTGATCGATCCGAAGGAGGCGCAGCGCCCGTAGAAACTTGCATTCATAAAAGTCCAGCTCGCCCTCGTGGTCCTCGGTTCCGTCCTCCATGAACATGGTCATGAGGCCGCTGAGGATGTTCTGTCGCACGCCCTCCGCGTCGCGCATCCGACTATCCGGCACGGTGCGCTCGAGATTGGCCTCAGCGCGCTTGAGGAGCTGCGGCATCAGCACCCTCGCGACACGGTCCTCGCCGCGGCGGAGGGCATCGCGGATGAGATGAACGAAACATTCCGATGGCAGGAAATCGCCGGATTGCGGATTTGTCTCCCGTGCGCGTCGGGAGAGGGTGGCCCAATCCTGGGGCAGCGCGATGTCGATCTTCCGTTCGATACCCGGCGGGCGGGTTAGGTCCTTCTTCGACAACGGACGTGCCATACTGCCCCCTTCACCAGCGGGTTTCATCGGGCGTCCAATTCGTTCGGCCCACCCTTCACCAAGTGATCGAAAAAAGGAGGGGGTACCCGGAAAGCTGAATGTAAAAACTTTGTAACGTAATTTTATCCAATATAATCAGTGCGTTAGTCGAAGCGAAACCCATAAATTACGCGAAATCATTGGAAATCCTGGCTATCATGCAGCTTCCGAACGGGGTGCCGGCAGGCTTGCGGCGACCGGTAGCGTAACGGCGCTGATCGGGGCACCCAAGGCTCTTCGCGCGATCTCAAGAAGATGCTCATGGTGCGTAAAGAACAGAACTTGCGTCTTTTTGGCGAGTTCGCCCAAAACTCGGAAACCTGCTGCGGCGCGCTTATCGTCGAAGTTGATGAACAGGTCGTCCGCGATGAACGGCATGGGCTCGGCATGGTCGAGATAGTCCTCGATCGCGGCGATCCGGAGCGCGAGGTAAAGCTGGTCTGCGGTGCCGGTGCTCATACCGGCAACAGGAACCCGACGTCCGTCCTGTCGGAGGCCGGCTAGCTGTATGTTGTCGTGCTCGTCGAATTCGAGCTGCAGTGTCTGGAAAGACCCGCAGGTGAGGATGGCGAACAGCTCGCCTGCCCGCTTGAGCATCGGCGCCTGCTTCTCCCGCCTGTAACGATCGATCGCCCATTGCAGCAATACGACCGCAGAGCGAAGGCGCACATATTGCTCGGCGATCTCGATCATCTCGGCGAGCGCAGTCTGCCGGTCCGCGGCATCCCTCGCCGCCCGGTCGTCCCCGCCGATGGACTCAAAGGCCTGGCGGGCGATGTTGCGAGCCTCGCGCTCTTCCATCAGGCGATTGCGCAATTCTCGCACTTCTTCCGTGACCGTCTGGTCTTTGGCCGCGATGGCATCGAGGTCGATGCCCGAGCACTCGGCGCCCAGCTCCGCGACCGAAAGACCATCGCCATCCTGCGTCAGCGCGGTCGTGAGCCGATCAAGCTCAGCGCTAAGCTTCTGCATCTCGTCGGAGCGCTGAATTGCGATTCGCAATTCGTCGGTCGATGCGACACCGGCCTTCTGCTGGAGCTGTGCAATGGTTTCGCGTGCTTCGCGACTCGATTCACGGCATTCATCAATCTTCTCTTGCAAGCCGGCGATGTCGGAAGCTTTCGCAGCCTTCAGGTCTCGCACGCGCGCTGCGTCTGCAGCTTGGCGATCGAGCTCCAAGACAGCTTCCTCGGGATTCGCCCCTCTCAGGCGCGGTGCGATGGCTTGCACTAAGGCCGCCACGTCCGCCTCGAACGCTTTCACATCACGTTCGATCTTTTCGATACGTTCATGCCTCAGATCGTTGATCCGGACTGCCGCTTCACGCATGTCGTCGATGGCGTTGATCTGCGCTTCGGCAGTCTCTGGCGTCGCCGTGGCCGCGAGCTGCAACGCCTTCAGGGCGGCCTGCCACGCGCCCGTCCACTCTGCCCACTCCGCCTCGGCCTTTGCCAGATCCTTGCGCTTGCGCGTAACCACGCCCGTCGCCTTACGGTGCGCCTCATTGAGATCGCGGGCTGTCTTGGCGGCGTTTTCGTGCTGGCGTTCCTGAGTCGCCGCGGCCTCGATGACGAAATGGAGCGGCTGGGCGGCCAGAGACGTTGTGGAAACACCCAACGCTTCAAGTTCGGCCAAGACCAGACGTCTGCCCTCATCCTCTCGCTGTTGCCATCCGCCTGTCTGCCGCTGAGCCGCCGAGAGCCGCGCATTCACTTCCACGATCTCGGACCGCATGCGCAGCCATTCGATCATCACGTCTGGATCTTGCAGAGTGATGGCGCTGCCCGACCACAGGGCGGCCCAGGCGGCATCCAGCGCTGTGCGCTCTTGCGCCAATGCCTGTTCTTCCATGCCCAGGGATTCCAGCAAGTCGTCCTGCTCGCCGATCTGGCGGCCAATGACGGCAAGCCGCGCGGCGGCGTCGGCGTGGTCGAAGCGCCGATCGGCAGCCGAGTCCGCATCGCGCATTGCGGCCTCGAACTCTTGCGCCAACGCGTCGGGCGGTCCGAAGGCCGCCATCTCGTCTTCGGAAACCGCAACACCTTCTACATGGCGGCGGCGGATGATGGACCAGCCGGTGTCACGCCGGCCGCGCATGCGTTCGAGCTCGTCGGCCGCGACGACGTGTTCGTCGGCGATGATCCGTTCATGCGCTTTCCGGTGCCGGATGCACTCCTGCTCGGTATTGCGGATCCGCTCGCGGCAGGTCCGCTGCCGCTGCTCCAGGCTCCGGCAAGCGTCGCGGTGGGCCTCAACCGAAGCCAATGGGGGAACTGCCATCGATTCCAGGACGGCAGCATCGGCGACAGCCGGCCGCAGGGCCGTCAGCAAGCGCGCAATGGTGGCCCGCGCCTCCTGCTCTTCGCGCTTCGAATTGTTGATCTGCCCGGCGATGTCGCCAAGTTCGCGCGTGGCCTTGATGACCGTCACAAGCTTCGAGACATCTGTCACCGCCCCATGCGCTTCGATTTCCGCTGCGATCTCGCCGAGCTTCTCCTCAGCCTCGGCCATGGCGCTCTTCGCATTCTGCACCGCGCCGGATTGCGCCCCGCGGCGGTTGAGCAAACCGCGAAGGACCGCAACCTTGGCCTTGGTCGGAATGCGTGCGATCAACTGATCGATGTCTCCGCTCCATTCAAGCTCGCCGGCCAGGTAGTTGAGGGTCGCTTCCGCCGCAGCCAATTCCGTCCGCCGCTTGGGGAGGTCGGCTTTCCCGGCGCGAATCTGGACTCGGCGATCACGGAGCTGCGCGGTGTCTTCGGCGTGTGCCAGCAAGGCTTCGTCGAAGATTAAGGTCGCGCTTTCCGCCTCAAGCGTCGCGATCTGCTCGCTCATGGTCGTGATGCGCGCCGTGGCAGCCGCTTCGTCCTTTGCGGCCTTCTCCAGAATCTTGGAAGCGCCGGAATCAAACGGGATAACCTCGCGGAGCGCGTCGATAGCGCATTGAGTCTCCGCGCGCTTGCGTACGTCCCGGTAGACTCGGCGGATGCGGCCCAGCTTGCGCAATTCCGCCGACTTGATCTCGATTTCGCTTTCGATGATGCCGTAAGCATCGTTGGCCGTCTCGAGCGCGCTCTTGAGTGCCTGCCACTTGGCCGTCGTCACGACATCGTCGCGCATCGAGGCTTCGGCAGCCTTCAGACGTTCTTCTGCCTGGAAATACTTTCGGTGTGCCGCGCGGCGTGAAGCCCAAAGCGCGTCGGCTTCGGCCTCCATGGTCTTCAACGTCTCGCGTAGACCCATGATCCCGGCGCTTGCCGAGAACAGCATCTGGCCGACATCGTCCTGCGCTTGCAGAATCTCCTTGCCGCCCTGCCCCAGGCGCTCATGGTCGAGGCTGAACATGCGCGTGTAAAATTGGCGGTCGGCGCCGGCAAGAAACGGGGCAAGCGTCCCCTCGCCCGAATGGAGGGGTGTGTCATCGTCGCCCAGCAACGTGTCCTTATTGCCCTTGCGACGGCGCAGCTTGAGCGTATCGCTCCCCTTCTCTAAAAGCGCCCCCACGCGCATGGCGTTGTACTGGTGCAGGAAGTTGCGGGACGAGTTGGCCGGGATGCCGAAGAGCAGGTCTTCGACGCCGTTCATCGCCGTCGATTTTCCGGCTTCATTCTCACCAAGCAGCATTTGAAAATCAGGTTTGCCGGCCGGCATGCCGATGATGGCGTCCGTGAAGTGACCGTATCGGAGCAGATTGAGCTGACGGATACGCATAATTAGACCTTCTCTGCTGAGAGCCGAGCACTGAGATACGCGCCGCCTTGGGCGATCAAATTTGCGATGTTGCCGTCGATGGCGGCTCTGAGCATAGCGTCGTCCGCATCTGTGCGGATATCGTGGGGTAGCCTGCGGACGAGATCGCCCAGATCCGTCGCGAGCCGCGCCTGCAGCTCGGGATCGCTGCCAGCGCTCTCGATGATGCGCTGAAGGTCGCCCAACGCATCCTTGCGTGAGGCTGCAGCTTCGGGGCTCGCGGTCGCAACGACGAGGCGCTCGATCCACGCGACCTCCTCGCCCAAGCCCAGAGCTGCGGCCTTCGCCTCGGCAAAAAGGTGATCTGCTGACGCTAGCAGTTTGCCGTGCAATCCGGTCTGCCCGGTCAGTTCGACTCTGCACGCGAGCAAACGCCCTTGCGCGTCTCGCTCGACGGCGTCTTCGATGGCCTTCCGAACGCGATCGACCGCGTCGGCGACAACGTTGCACTGATGCACCGGAACCGGCAAATGGATCCAGCGCACGCAATCAACATGGAGCGGCGAAACTTCCTGCACTTCGCCGTCCTCGACCGTAACCAGCGACGCGCCTTTCGGGCCGCTTTCGCGGATGTGGCGGCCCTGCAGATTGCCGCAGAACACGACATGCGGCCGCACATGGAGGACGGCGGCTTGGTGCACATGCGCGAGCGCCCAATAGTCGTAGCCCTTGTTGATCAGGTCTTCGATGGTGCATGGCGCATAATTCGCGTGTCCCGGCATGCCGCCCAAGCCGGTATGCAAGACGCCGATGTTGAAGCAGCCCGCAATGGGTGACGGGTAAGCCGGGACCAGATTGTCCGTGATGTCGCGCTGCCGGAAGCTCTGGCCATGCAGGGCGACGTTGAGATGCGGCAGCCGCAAGGTCTCAGCCTTACGCGCCGGAAACACGCTGACATTGGTCGGCAGTGTGAGCTTGCGGGTGATCTGGCTTTCGGCGTCGTGATTGCCGTGAAGCAGGAAGACGGGAATCTTGGCCTGCGCTAACCGGCCCATCTGCTTCACGAAGAAGAGTCCGGTCTGGTAGTCACGCCAATCGCCGTCATACAGGTCGCCGGCGATGACCACGAAGTCGACTTCGTCCTCGATCACCTGGCTAATGAGGTTATCGAACGCGGTGCGCGTCGCGGTGCGAATTCGTTCGGCTGCCGCGCCTTGCCCGGCAAGTCCCTTCAAGGGGCTGTCAAGATGGATGTCACCGGTGTGGACAAAGCGAAAAGATCCCAAGACGAGACTCCCTCAATTCAGCAGCCGCAGAAGTGCAATGACTAGGGTCGTTGTTCTCCAGCAGCCCTCCTACTGGGTGATCGAAAATTGGAGGGGGGACCCGGAAAGACAGACTCAGTATTTCTTGGCCCGTCTTGCACAGGCGTTGTCGGTGACGATGCCGGCAGCTCATCTGGATCAAAGCACCCGTTTGCTCGGTGCCGTCGCGTAACGGGTCTTGCCTGGGGATGCTCGAGGTCACGAGCTCTCGGCGCCGGTTAGCCTGAAGTACCGAAGACCAGTGGCTCAGCAATGCTGTCACCGCTGATGAGTGGGTCTCGTGAGCACGCAACAGGTCGCCCACGTAATCGGCAGAAGGACCAGTCAAGTCATTCTCCTGACGATCGGTCCGTCGGCGTCGCAGGCCATTGCTGCGGCGCGCACTCTACAGCGCATATCGTAGTTTCCCCCCAACGCACTAAAGGCTATCAATGGCCCACCTCGAATGCAACCATGGGTACCTGCAAGACTCAGGGGGCCGAGGCGCCTGTACGAGCGGAGATTGCGGCAAACAGGTCATGAACAGAGATCTGATCGCGAAGCTGAGGCAGCTGAAGAGAGGGTTAGACGGCCTGCCCGAAACGGTCATTGCCGGCGACAAGATGCGGTTGTTCCGCCTGGTCATCGACAGAGAGTTCGGTCGCGCGAAATACGGCGTCGAGGTGTGGGGCGCACGTACAGCGGCGGGGCGCTTGCCAGCCACACGGGCAGCTGCGTCGGCAATTTCCGAGAAGCGCCTGAAAGACGTTACGGTAGAGCACACGGTGCCTGTCGGGGTGCTCTACGAGGCCTTCATGCGCTACCGAGACGACGACGACCTTCAGGCGGTCATTGATCACTACCATGTGGCATTGGTCACAAGGGAGGAGGAGAAGAGGATAAGCGGCGCATACAAGAAGGCCCAATCGACGATGCCTGTGGGATGGAAGTTCGGCGACGATTTTCTGGCCCGCTACAGAGGTCCAGGTGTCGAACTCGAGGGTCAGGTCGGGCCACCACGGTGACGCCTGAAGAGTTGATGAGAGCGCGTCAAAGTTATGCGTATGTTCCGGCCCGACTGGTGGCCGGCGAGTCGGGGACACTGAAGGCCGCTGGGCTCACTCTTGACGTAGACCTCCCGCGCGGCTGGCCCGGCATGACGGCGAAAGAGCGCGGTGAGTACTCGTCGATCAAGCTCGATCGGTTTCACGAAGAGCTACTGAACAGCTCCACTGACAGCGCACTCGTTCATGGTCTGCTCTCTGTGCGGTTCTGGGGCTTCGTATCGGGCACTGATGGGGGGCTTAGGGAGGCTCTGGCGATGCGGAGGACGCGCTGGGTGGTTGAAGGCAAGGCGAAGGGCCTGCCTCAGCCCGTCGCCGAGATTGTATCGCATCTGCGAACTGCTCGGTCGTGTCTTGCCGACGACCGACCGGCACAAGCACTGGTGGCCGTATTGAACATCAAGCACTTCGGCATGTCGTTCGCGTCGAAGGTAGTGGCCTTCATGAATCCCCGGGTCGCCGCTGTATACGACCAAGTCATCAGTGAGAGGCTTCGCCTAGCGCAAGATCGTGCCCTCAGTGACGTCTACGTATCGGTAAAGCCGGCTGCTTCCAAGCGAGAGCAAACGAGGCAGGCGGAGAAATACGAGCAGTGGTGTCGATTTTGCGCGAGGAAGGCAAAGGAACTGGTGCAGGATGGGTACATTTGGGAAGACTGGAACGGGGACCGGCATTGCTGGAGGGCGATCGATGTCGAGCGGGCGTACTTTGCTCTCGGGAAGAGCGGGCGGAAGGAGGCTGACACGTCGGTGGCTAGGTGAATGGCAGCCTCTCGGCCAGTTCACCATATCGACAATAGGCGTTCGCCAAACGCATCTGTACGGGCGTGCCGCCCTTGGTCTCTTGAGCAAGCTTGGCGTCGGCAGGCTCATAGGACCAACTGCCGAGATTGCTAGGCTTTTCGACGCCAGGGGCCCAGGCGGTGTGTGAGTCGCCGAAAGCCGGCATCACGTTTGATCAAAGGACGTTCGCGGGCGACCCGAGAATTGCCAAGTTGCGGTCCGAGCATGGGGGGCAGCCGCTCGACTGTGGGCCAGCGGACGACCGCTTAAAAATGCTGACTTACGCGTGACCGGTAGCAAAGGCAAAAAGTGCCTTCAGGCGGCTTAGCTGCTACTCAGCACAAAAGCGTCGAACTCTACCGAGCTGGCCGAGCACTCAGTGCAATTGGCCACTTTCACGGCGAGTTGGCGATTCATTTATGCAAGCTAAATGTATGAGCTGGAATCGGTCCTGACCACTGGAGGCAGCCACGAGTTCCGGCAGAGTCGTTCCCCACCTCATGTATTGCCAGGCAGCCAAATGCGGGCTGCGCAAGAGTTCTAGTAGCCAGCATGGCGACACGAATGGCCGCTCTTCTCCACACAGAGCGCGAAGGCGCGCCTTTGTTAGGCCTTTGCTTGCTGTAACTGGCCGAGCCGGCGCGCTGTGGCCTCTGTGAGCTGGGGCGGCTCCAGGTTTCCCTCAACCGTTCCCACCGGGGCGGCGGCAGGGGCACCGTGGCCCAGCCCCTGAACCGTAACGTTGATAACGTTCTGCACGTTCGCGCTGGCGCTGGCCTTCGCGTTGGCTTTCAAAGCAGACAGCATATTGGCTTGGCGCACCATGCTACCAAGGAAGAACAAGTCGATAAGCTGCCCCACACCGAGCAGGCCGAATGTGAGCAGCCAAACAATACCTGTGCCGACCCGGCCAACATAGAAGCGATGCAGACCACAAAGGCCAACGCCGCAGAAAGCCCACAGGACGAAGGCTACTAATCCACTTTTCTGGTTCACGTCGCGCTCCTGCCTATTCGAAATGTCACCGCGTATGAGTTTACCACTGCTGGTGGAGAAAATCGGGCCGCTTTCATGTAACAATTGAAACCGCCCGCTGCTCAGAGCCGGGCTGTCAGTCGGGCGCAGCGTTTTGAAACCGCTGCAACGCAGAGGACAGGTGCGTGACACGGCCCTTGCTGAGGCGCTGCCAAAATTTGGAGCAGATAAGCCACGAAGACGACACCACCGAAAAAAGGATTCGATGGCGCGCGCTTCTAACCTCTGCTCACGTCGCTGAGACCGCGACCGCTTGCGGAACTGTCGGCACGGCCGACTATTCGGTTCGCGCTAAAGGCCATGCGAGCGGTGGCGCACGACCAATAGGGAAGAGCAGAACGGATCTGCTTTTGCCTGCTCTGTCAATCAAGGCGATGAAGTCGCGAGGGCTTGGTCCAACACATGTGCTAGTCGGACGCCAGCTTTGGCCAGCTGCTCTCTGAGTACCGGGACATTCGCCGCAATGTAGGCATCGTCGACTATGAGTGGCGAATGGATTGGTTGACATGAACCATCTGTCAACGCGCAATAGTGCGTGCCGTGACTGCGGGATATGGCAAACGACTCATTGGCCCAATCTCTGAGCGATGCTCGAGCCCAAGCTTGTGTCTGACTCGATGTGATCGATCTGAGCAATTCCGACGCGGCTGCGTCAGCGTTGTCGCCGACGGCATAATGCACCAGGCAGGTATCCCAAGCCGAGTGAAGGTTCGACGGGCATTTTCCGGCGATGCGTATGCGGTTTCCGCCGCGATCGTCCTCGAACGAGACGTGAAGCGGCTGATGAACGTCACCCACCCAATGTGCAATGAACTTCAGCGCGACCAGTCTATCGGCTTGCGATGTAGTCTTCGATGACAACAAGGCAAAGTCTTTCCGAATGGCGCTAATGACGCAGACCGAGGCACCGGGGCAGTCCTGTGCCGTGAGACCTTGCGAGTTGCGCGCAAGATTCAGAAAATGCTCAGCAGCTCGCTTGCGAGGGTGATCGGCCCAGCTGCACGCGTCGGTGAACGAAGTGTATTCGGCGTCTGTCTGGATCAGCTTGTCGATTTCTGCCCGAGTAACAGCTGAGACCTGCCGAAGCGCGATCTCGCAGATGACCTTGTGGCCGAGATCGCCCCAGGCTAGGGCATCGCCTCCGATCGCAACGACTATCATCAAAAATGCACTGAAAAGCGCAAAGCGCTGGCCCACTGTCATCAAGCAATTCTACCGAAGGCTCGTGTCGCATGTCACCCAGATCGCCGGGCAGCACTACGTCCGCCACAAGGAATCAACGGGGGCGGCTTCGTGGGGCCGCTAGGGCACGGTTACATTTGGTACGACGAACCGGCAGCACGCATGGCAATTGAGGTTCGCCATGTTCGATCCGCGCTTCACTGCTGAAGCGAAGTTCTTGACGGCAACACTGGTGAAGCTACATACGTACAAGCGTCGGTTGCCGCGCGTGCATCTGGGGCGGTGCGAGCGAGGGATTTGTGGCTCTGATTGAGAAAGCAAAGGCTTGGTTCAAGGGGGATGGGGTTCCACAGCCTACTGGCGGGCTGATGGATCCTATCGACGCTGATCAGCTGGCCGACGGATTGCGGTTGGTGATCAGGGCTCAAGAAAACGCCATCCAAGAGCTACCTACGACCGATAGCACCACCTTAGACGGTGTCGAGGAAGAGGTGGTCGGGAGCATCATGGCGGAATGGAACCTGCAGCGAGATCATCTGATCACGATGCTCAAGGCGTACCGAGATCGGCTTGCCGAATTGAATGCCGCATCAGAGCTAGCTCAGCTGCGGCTGGCAGCGGCCAGTGCCGTCGTGAAGTTCAGGCAGCACAAGCAAGAGGCGCGTGGTGACCTCGCCAGACTGCGTATGGCCTACGTCGAAACGCGAGATGAGCTCGCCGCGTTTAGGACCAAGCACAGGCTAAACCGGCCGGCACGCAATCCGAGCCACCGATGGACGACGATCGGTCTTCTTGTGGTGATGGTGGTGATCGAGTCGGTAATGAACGGGCTCTTCTTCGCGAAGGGCAGCGAACGCGGCCTAATCGGTGGTGTGGGCACCGCCTTCGGTATTTCGCTCGTTAACATTCTGGTCTGCTTCTTCCTGGGCCTGATACCGGCGCGCTACATCAATTGGCGCGGTTGGTTCATCCGAAGTCTCAGCTTCGTGTTCACTGTGGCGGGCATTGGGGCAGTGCTGTTCGTGCATCTCTTTGCCGGACATCTGCGCGATGCGACAGCTGCCACGAGCGAAGGTCAGGCCTACGGGATCGCGGTATCTCAAATCTTTGCGACGCCATGGCGGTTGGCGGACATCACCTCCTGGTACCTGTTCGGGCTAGGGACACTCTTCGGCCTTGTGACCCTTTGGAAGGGCTACAGGCATGACGACCCATATCCGCAGTACGGGGAGCTGTTTCGCCGGGAGCGCGATGCCTCGGAAAGGTACAATGAAGAACATCGTGACTTCTTCGAAGAGCTCGAAGACGTGCGTGACGAGACCATCACGCGGTTCGAGACTGGAATAGCAAACATCCCCGAATACGTCGCCAAGAGCCATCAGGTGCGCGCGGCGAGGTCAGCGTTGATCGAACAGTTTCGCGGTTATGAACAGTTGGCCGAGCAAGCCGGTAATCGGCTTCTCTCGACCTATCGCGATGCTAACCGGAGGCACCGGAAGACGCCAGCGCCGAAGTACTTCGCCACTCAGTGGACGCTCCCCGCCAGCGCGCTGTCCGGGGCAGACATCCTGGCGTTGACCACGGATGCGCCGGACAGCGTTGTGACAGACGTTAACGCGACTCTGTCGGAGCTGCGTTCGCTCTCGGAAGAGGTCTTGCGTACCTACGATGAACTTCTGGCTGCGGTCGAGCATCCGACCGACATGGAATAGTCGCGTCTCATGGCTAGGAAACGTCGTAAGCGCAGAGATTGGGACAAGGTCCGTGGCGTCCTCGTGGGCATCTTCGGCCTCATCCTCATCGCGGGTCTCGGTGGTGCCGCGTGGTATTGGACGAGCAAAGAGCCGAAGCTCGACGAAGCGACAGGCTGTCCAACAACCGGGCCGACCGCCGTTCATGCGATCCTCATTGATCGCAGCGACCCGATTACACCACTCCAGGGTCAGCGAATTCGACAGACGGTCGATCGATATGTGCAGGCGGCCAAGATTGGCGAGAGGTTTGAGCTCTACATTGCCGACAGCGATGCTGTGAATGTCCTAACGGCCGTCGCGGCGGTGTGCAATCCCGGACGCGGCGACCAGGCGAGCGAGCTGTATCAGAATCCGCGGATGATCCAGCGGCAGTTTGAGGAGAAGTTCCTCAAGGTGCTGCATCAGAATCTCGACAACCTGCTCATGGCATCAACGGCTGATTCATCACCGATCCTCGAGAGCATTCGTGCCGTGGGAGTAGCGGCTTTCGGTAACGTCGAACCCGGAACTATTCCGCTCCAGCTGACGATTGTTTCCGACATGGTGCAGCACAGCGGCGCCAATTCGCACTTTCGGGGCGAGACAAACTTCGTTGAGCTCTCCCGAAAGCCAGCCTGGCGCTCCCTTCAAGCCAATCTTAAGGGTGCCAAGGTGGATGTCCTGTATCTGTTGCGCGCGGACGCCAAGCGCAACGGCGTGCCCATTCAGAACAGAGGCCATGAGGCGTTTTGGGAGAGCGCCATCAAAGGGGACGAGGGCAAGGCCTATGGTGAAATGGTGATTGGCGTGACCAATGCCCAGAAGGCGGCGGCGGCCACGAGTGCATCAGATGTCGACGCGGCCCGGCGTCGGATGGTCCAGGACCTTGAGGAATCCAGAGCAGCAGTTGCGGAAGTGCAAAAGGCCTTGGCCGACACGGCGCGCGTCGTCGCTGAGGCGCTCAACGCGCCCACACCGGCCGGTGTGCCCCTGTCATGAGGGTTGCCAGCGACGAACGCGAACATCGGCGCGGTCTCGTGCTCGGCCTCACGATGGCCGAGGTCTTGTTGCTGCTGTTGTTCCTGCTGCTGCTCGCGCTCGCGGCGAAGCTCATGCATCAGGCAAAGGATCTGGCAAAGGCAAATGATGTGATTCAGACCTTGGAGCCGGTGATCAAGGAAGTGGCTGGCAAAGAGGTCACGCCTCAGACGGTGCAGGCGCTGGCGCGGGACTTGGCAAGCGTTCCGGAGCTTCGTCGTGAGAACGAGAAGTTAACAGCGGCTCTGGCGGAAGCATCTAAGCGGGCGGACGCATTCAAACAGCTAGAGGCGCGAGCGCGCGAGATCAACCCCGATGATCCGCCGGCGGCGCTCAGGCGTAGCCTCGAACTCCTTGCCGACGCCAATACCGGCAGGCTCAAGGAGCGCTTGGAAGCGCTTTCTAAGCTGGAAGAGCTAGCCAAGACCGTCGATCCCGACGCAATCCCGCAAAAGACCATCGAGTCGGCTTTGGCCTCCATACAAGCCGCGCGGCAGCATGGTGACGACGCAAAGATGGGTGGACAGGTTCGCGAACGTGTTGCGGTGCTGCGCGAGACCGAACACAAACTCAACGACCGCTTGAATGCGGCGTTTGGGCCCAAGCTAAGGGATTGGGGCGCCGAGATTGATCCGGCGAGCCTGATCCTGCGGTTTCAGCGGCCAGACGTGCTCTTTGAGACAGGAAGCGCTACGCTAAGACCGGAGTTCAAGAAGATCCTTAACGAGCTCTTCCCTGAGTACATTCGCATCCTCTATGAGTTCCGATCTGATCTTGAAGAGGTTCGAATTGAGGGCCACACCTCATCGGAGTGGTCGAGTCAAACGAGCGACATGCAGGCATACTTCCTGAACATGGCGTTGAGCCAGGATCGTACGCGCGCTGTTCTGGAGTACGGATTGACGGAAACGAACCTACCCCCAGAGCATGTCACCTGGGCGCGGAAACTCATCACTGCAAACGGATTGTCGTCCAGCCGTCCTCGAGAAGTGAACGGGGAAGAAAACCGTGAAGCATCGAGACGCGTTGAATTCCGGGTGTTGACCCGGGCGAAAGAGCAGTTGCTCAAGATCGTCGACCCGGGCAACCAGTAAGGACAACTACAACCCGAACCAGCGGTGAGCAAGACGGCGTAAGAACGAGGAGTGTGCCTCTTCGAGCGCCGGCGGCGGAGTCAGCTCAATATCGGGCTGCGACTGAAGAACCGGATGCGGCTCGTGCATGGTCCTGTAGGCGGCAGCGATCCCTCTTTCGGCAATCGCCTGCTCCAATACGGCATTGTTCGGCGTGATGCCGTGCCTGCTTGCGAGCCTCGTAAGCGCCGCAAGCTGGAGTTGGACGAGTGCCTGTTTGAGATCGTCAGACATCATATGCTAACGGCGCCGCCACTCCCCACGGAGGCTGAAAGGCCCGGTCCACAAGCCGCGCTCCGCTACGGCTCGCCTCCTGCTCCTGCCCGACATAGTCGCTCGAGTCGCGGACGAACGCCAGTGCCAGCCAGGGCGGACCATCTCCGACGCGATATCCATGCCATCGAGCGGCAAAGCCTATAGGCACAGTGCCTGTCGTTCCCAGGCCTAGGTCCAAGTCAGTGCAAAGTGTCTATTTTGTACTGACGTTTCCGGCGGTATGCCAGCATCACCTTCCGGCCTGAGTTAGCCGACCGGGAAGCGAGCGTAGTCACCAAACATGTGGAGATCATCCCGCCGCCCGGAGCCTGATCGTCGTGTTGCCGAGAATGGAGGAGCCCTCGATCTCTACGATATTCACGACCTTTGCCTGAACCGAGAGCGGTGTCGATGCGGATGCGAACGCCCAACGATATCGATCGCGCGCTCCGGCCAGTGCAGCCGGCTGTGCGGGCCGTGATGCCGGTCAGCCCGGCTCGGGCTGCTTCTGCGCGGCGGGGCGCATATAGGGCAGGAGCCACTCTGCCGGGCGGCCGTCGCCATCGGTGATGTGGACCGGATCGAAGTAGCGCGCGCGGTCGGCGTCGCTCAGGTCGGCGGGGCGCTCGAAATATTGCGGGTCGAGCGCGTTGTCGCCGGCGCGGTAGGTGCGGCCCATCGAAGGCGAGGTCTTGGACCACACGAAGCAATGCAGGTTGGCCATCGCGATCACGTACCAGCGGATCGGATTCCAGGTGCCGGCGCGGATGATACGGCGCAGCGTCTTCCATACGATGCCCCAGCGACCGACGATCACCCACGGCCTTCGGAACAGGTCCTCGATGAAGGCCACGATCGCCTCTGGATCGTCGGCCAAGTCGGCATGGCACAGCGTTTCGCCGTCGAGGTCGCGCAGCCGCAGATTGGCGGCGAGATGGCCACCACGCAGCTCGCCCCAGAACGCGGCGGTGCCGGCGAGCGGCGCCACGACGCTGAGATACACCGGCATCGGCAGCCTGGGCTCGCGGGCGATGAACTGGATCTGCTCGGCCATCGCCTGCGCCGACTGGCGGCGCGGGTCGAACAGGTAGCCGTAGCCGATGCCGATGCCACTTTCCTCGGCGAACACGATGTCGTCGATCACGCTGCGCCGGCGTCCCAGGTTCTGCTTCTTGCGGAAGGTGCGCAGGAAGGTCTCGTCGAAAGATTCAATGCCGACGAACAGCGTCATGCACTTGGCGTCGGCCAGGGTCGAGATTAGGCCGCGGTCGGCCAGCACGTTCTGGGTGACCAGCGCCGCCCAGCCGCGGATCCTCTTGTCTGCCTTGAGCATGGCGCAGAGCTCGAGCATGTAGGCGCGGTCGTCGGAGAAGTTGTTGTCCAGGAAGATCAGCAGTGGGAACCAGCGGCGGAAGCTGAAGAACGGGCTGCTCGCGAGCGAATTGTCGATGGCGCGGCGCACCGCGGCGAGATCGTAGGTCGCATGGCCGCCGATCTCCGCCGGGAT
>Ga0310811_10004904_pt1 | contig 16844 bp, 11 predicted proteins | sample YCmetagenome_FD_207642 | JGI IMG/M metagenome (GOLD analysis project Ga0310811, IMG submission 207642) | Soil microbial communities from experimental microcosm in Duke University, North Carolina, United States - YC | ecosystem: Engineered > Artificial ecosystem > Soil microcosm > Unclassified ...
GGCGTAGCCGCGCCCCGCTTTCCTTTTCCTCTAGTCTCTAGCGCCTAGTGCCTAGCGACTATCTACGCCTGGAGAGTTGCTTGGATACGTTCGGCAATCCGATCGACGCTCGGCAACACCGCGTCGAGCAGCACCGGATGATACGGCATCGGAACGTCCGCGACCGCGATGCGATCGACGGGTGCGTCGAGATACCAGAACGCCTCTTTCGCCACGACTGCCGCAATCTCGGCGCCGAACCCGGCGGTGATGTTGTCCTCGTGGGCGATGATGCAGCGTCCCGTCTTCGTCACCGATTCGAGCACGCGCTCGCGATCCCACGGCGCGATGCTGCGAAGGTCGATCACCTCGACGCGACCCTCGAATCGGTCGGCGGCTTCGACGCAGCGGTGCACGAGCGCACCCCAGGAGACGAGCGTCAGGTCGGAGCCTGTGCGCAGCGTAGCACCCGAGCCGAACGGAACGACGTAGTCGTCACCCGGATAGCGCGAGCTTCCGTCGCTCGTCATGAGCAGCGAGCGGTGCTCGAAGAAGATCGTCGGGTTCGCGCCGCGCATCGCCGAGCGAAGCAATCCCACGGCGTCGGCCGCATTGGACGGCATGGCCACCTGCCAGCCGTACGCGTGCACGAAGCGGACTTCGTCGCTGAGGCTGTGCCACGGGTCGCCAACATCCTTGCCGTATCCGCCCGGCATGCGCACGACGATCGGCGCCGCGAAGCGGTTGGCCGTGCGCCACCGCATCGTTCCACAGTTGTTCAACTGCTCGGCAGCGGGATCGGCGTATTTGCGAAACTGAATCTCCGCGACGGGCATGAGTCCGGCGATCGCCATCCCGACCGCGCGTCCGATGATGCCCTCCTCGGACAGGCTCGTATCGAAGACGCGTGCGTCGCCAAACTGCTTTTGCAATCCCTCGGTGACGAGGTGAACGCCGCCTTTGCGACCGACGTCCTCGCCGAACACGAGCACCTTCGGATTGACCTCGAGCTCATGCCGAAGCGTGCGACGCACGGCCTCGGCGAAGCGCACGACGTCGGTCGACTCGGCGAGCGTCTCGCTTCCGTCGAGCTCTGCGCGCTCGGCGCGTGAGAGTCCACCGAGGGCCTCGGGTGAACCTGGCGTGTCGTCGGCGTAGACCCAGCGACCCACGCCTGCCGGATCGGGATTCGGGCGGGCCCGCGCGGCGTCGAGTCCAGCCTGAACGTCACGGGCAACCTCGGCCTCGAGCTCAGTCCATTGACGTTCCGAGAGAATGCCCGGAACGAGATGGGCGCGAAGCTTCGGAAGCGGATCGCGTTCAGCGTCGGCGGCGATTTCCGCCTCGGTGCGATAGCCGCGCTGATTGTCGGGACCGGAGTGACTATTGAGTCGCGGCACGGTGAGGCGAACGAGTGCCGGACCGTTGCCACCGCGGACATGCGCGACGCATTCGGCGATCAGCGCCGCCGATTCGCCGGGGTTCGTGCCGTCGCCGTTCCGAATGAAGAGGTTCTTGAAAGAGGCGAGGTTCTGCGCGATGTCGGCGCCCGGCGTCTGCATCTCGCCGCGAACCGAGATGCCGAGCCCATTGTCCTCAACGTAGAACAGCATCGGGAGCGAGAGCGTCGTGGCCATGGTCAATGCGGACCAGAAGCCGTTCGTCGCGACGGAGGCCTCGCCGCCGAGCACGACCCCCATCGCGCCCTTCCAATCGCTTTCGCCAAGGACGTCGGTGTGGTACCGAATCGACTGCGCCCACCCAGCACATGGCGTGAATTGCGACCCGACGTCGCCCGACATCGGCAGCACGATCGGAGCATCGGAATTCGGCAGGTTGCACACGACGCCAATGTCGCGCCCGTCGCTGAATCCGCCGGCCCGACCGAGCGGACTACCAAGCGCGTCGTCGATGCTCAGGCCGAGTGCGAGCAGCAGCGGACGCGAGCGATAGTACGCGCTGGCGGCGTCGTGCCGATGATCGACGAACGAGCCGAGGATGCACTGCGCCACCTCGTGACCACGCGCCGAGAACTGGTAGAGGACCAGGTGCTCGCGCGGCACGGTCGCCTTGTTCTTGTTCGTGGCCTCTTCGACGTCGTCGAGGGCTCGCGAAACGAGCGCGTTGTAGGCAATTCGGCGCCAGTCGAGACGCGAGGCCTCTGAGGGGGAGACGGCGCTCTTGGTGGCTTTGGCGGTTTCGCGCGCCTTCGATCCGCGCGCCGCAGGGGTAGAGGGAGGCGTTGTCACGCGCTGTAATCTGCCTGGAGGCCTAGCCCGAGGCCAGCGCCAAGACCTGCCAGCCGCCCCCAGGATGCGGCTATCTTCCGCCGTCGAGCCCACCCGCACACGAGAGGGGAATGAGCGATATCCTGTTCGCAGCCGCAGACGGAGTGGCAACGATCACGCTGAATCGGCCCGACGTTCTGAACAGCTTCACGCGCGCGATGGCACGTGAGCTCCTGGACGCCTTCGCTCGGGTCGCCGCGGACGATACACTGCGCGCCGTTTTGCTGACTGGAGCCGGTCGTGGCTTCTGTGCCGGTCAGGACCTGGCCGAAGCGATGCCCAAGGATGGCGAGATTCCCGACCTCGGCGACTTCGTTCGTGACAGCTACAACCCCGTCGTGCGCGCGATTCGAACGCTCGAGAAGCCGGTGGTCTGCGCCGTCAACGGCGTTGCCGCTGGGGCTGGAGCGAACATCGCCTACGCCTGCGACATCGTCTTTGCCGCGTCGACGGCGACGTTCATCCAGTCGTTCGCCAAGATCGGTGTGATTCCGGACAGCGGCGGAACGTTCCTGTTGCCTCGAATCGTCGGGCTGCATCGCGCGACGGTCATGACGATGCTCGCGGAAAAGATGTCGGCCGAGCAAGCACGCGATTGGGGACTCGTCTACATGGTGGCCGAGCCGGATGCGTTGATCGAAAAGGCAACCACTGTCGCGAAGACGCTCGCGACGCAGCCCACGCACGGGCTGGGTTTGATCAAGCGCGGCTTCAACCGCTCGCTCGGCGTCGACCTCGATGCGCAACTGGACTACGAAGAGGAGCTGCAGCGTGAAGCCGGTCGCACGGAAGACTATCGAGAAGGGGTGAACGCCTTCCTCGAGAAGCGGAAGCCTGTCTTCAAGGGGCGATAGGATGGCGCTGAACACCGAGAGTCGGATCGGCGTTGTTGGCGCGGGCGCGATGGGAACCGGGATCGCGCAGGTCGCGGCGGCCGCGGGGCACACCGTCGTGTTGGGCGACGCAGGTGGCGGGGCCACGATGAGGGCCCAGGCGAACATCGCCAGGGCAATGGATCGTGAGGTCCAGAAGGAACGACTGACGCGCGACGCCGCCGACCGCATTCTGTCGCGTATCCAATTCCAGTGGGAGCCGCTCGGCGACAGTCTCGGCGCGTACAAGTCGTGCGACCTGGTGATCGAAGCGATCGTGGAAGATCTCACGATCAAACAGACGCTGTTTCAGCAGCTCGAAGCCGTCGTTGCCAAGGACGCGGTGTTGGCGACGAATACGTCATCGCTCTCTGTCGCGTCGATCGCGTCGGCGTGCACGGCGTCCGAGCGCGTCGTCGGCATTCACTTCTTCAATCCCGCGCCCGTGCTGCCGCTCGTCGAAGTCGTGCCTTGGCTCGGCGGAAGTGCCGCCGTGCCGCCGGCAGCGTACGAGATGATGCAGCGCTGGGGCAAGGTTCCGGTGCTCGCCTCCGACACGCCGGGTTTCATCGTCAACCGAATCGCGCGCCCATACTACGGCGAGTCGATTCGTTTGCTCGAGGAGGGCGTGGCGAGCGTCGCGACGATCGACTGGGCGATGAAAGAGCTTGGCGGCTTCCGGATGGGTCCGTTCGAGCTGATGGACTTCATCGGCAACGACGTGAACTACGCCGTGACGCGATCGGTATTCGAGGGCTTCTTCTACGACCCGCGGTACAAACCGTCGCTCACCCAGCGGCGCCTTGTCGAGGCAGGATTCTTCGGGAAGAAGGCGCGGCGTGGCTACTACGACTATCGCGATGGAGCGATCGCCCCGGAGCCGGACAAGGATCCGGAGGTCGCCCTGCTCGTGTTTGAGCGTGTGCTGGCGATGCTGATCAACGAGGCAGTAGACGCCGTGCACATGCGCGTCGCGTCGCCGGCGGACGTCGATCTCGCCATGACGAAGGGGGTAAATTATCCCAAGGGGTTGCTGGCCTGGGGTAACGAAATCGGGCTCGACCGCATCCTGAGTTGGATGGAGCGGCTGCAGGCTGACTTCGGCGAGGACCGGTATCGCCCGAGCCCGCTGCTTCGCCGCATGGTTCGCGACGGACGGAGGTTCTTCGAGTGAATCCGGGGGAAGAGCAGGCGCTCGCCGAGCGCGTCGTCGAGGCGATGTTCGCCAGGGACGCGCTGAGTCGCCGGCTCGGGATGGAGATCGTCTCCGTTGCGCCGCGCTGTGTGGCGGTTCGAATGGTGGTGCGTAGTGACATGCTGAACGGGTTCGGAGTATGTCATGGCGGGGTGACGTTCTCGCTCGCCGACTCGGCGATGGCGTTTGCCTGCAACACCCACGGCCACGTGACGGTGGCCGTCGACAATTCGGTCACGTATCCCAAGGCGGTGTATGAGGGAGACGTGCTGACGGCCGTGGCGGAAGAGGAAAGTGCCAGCAACCGACTGGCGTACTATCGAGTGACTGTACGCCGCGGCGGAGACGAGGTCGTTTCGCTTTTTCGCGGGACGGTGTACAGAACGAGCAAGCCCTTCTTTTCAGATCCAGAATGACTGACGCGTTCATCATAGATGGAATTCGTACGCCGATCGGAAACATCGGCGGTGGATTGAGCGACGTTCGCGCCGACGACCTGGGCGCGCACGTGATCGGCGAATTGGTGCGGCGGAACCCGACGCTCGATCCGTCGTCGGTGACCGACGTGATCTTCGGCTGCGCGAACCAGGCTGGCGACGACAATCGCAACGTCGCCCGCATGTCGTTGCTGCTCGCCGGGCTTCCGGTCACGGTGCCGGGCGAGACCGTGAATCGATTGTGCGCCTCCGGGATGAGCGCCGTGGCCAACGCGTCTCGCGCGGTGAAGCTGGGCGAGGGTGACTTCTACATCGCCGGCGGCGTGGAAAACATGACCCGCGCTCCGTATGTCATGTCGAAGGGCAGCAAGCCGTTCGCGCGCGACATCGAGCTGTTCGACACGAGCCTGGGCTGGCGCTTCGTCAATCCCAAGATGAAGGCGAAGTACGGTGTGGACTCGATGGGGCAGACGGCGGAGAATGTCGCCGAGCAGTTTCGAGTGTCCCGCGCTGATCAGGACGAGTTCGCGCTGCGGTCGCAGCAGAAGGCGACGGCGTCGCGCGCCGATCACCGCTTCGATGTGGAGATCGTGCCGGTGTCGATCCCGCAGAAGAAGGGCGATCCGAAGCAGTTCTGCGACGACGAGTTCATCCGCCCGGATACGACGCTCGAGGTACTGGCGAAGCTCAAGCCGGCGTTCCGTCCCGAGGGAGGTTCGGTCACCGCGGGCAATTCGTCGGGCCTCAACGATGGAGCGGCCGCGTTGCTCATCGCGTCGGAGGCCGGGGTGAAGAGTCTCGGCGCCCGACCGCTGGCGCGTATCGTCGCCACGGCGGTGGCCGGAGTCGAACCGCGCATCATGGGAATGGGTCCTGTTCCGGCGTCGCTTCATGCGCTGGTGAGGGCGAAGCTGTCGCTCGAGCAAATGGACGTGATCGAGCTCAACGAAGCGTTCGCGGCACAGTCATTGGCATGCCTTCGCAAAATGGGAATTCCCGACGACGATCCGCGCGTCAACCCGAATGGCGGCGCAATCGCACTCGGTCATCCGCTTGGAATGTCGGGAGCGCGACTACTGCTCACGGCGGCGCGCGAGCTCGAGAGGACGGGCAAGCGCTACGCGTTGTGCACGATGTGCATCGGCGTCGGCCAAGGGATGGCGACGATCATCGAGCGCGTGTGATGCCAGCATGATTTACGAATTCGAAGACTTTCGCCCCGTCGTTCATGAGTCGGCTTTCGTGCACCCGACCGCATCGGTGATCGGAAACGTCATCATCGGTCGCGACGTATACGTCGGCCCCGGCGCCGCCTTACGCGGAGACTGGGGCAGCATCGAGATCCAGGACGGCTGCAACGTGCAGGAGGGATGCGTCATCCACATGTTCCCCGGTGTGACCGTCGTGCTCGAGGCGAGCGCGCACGTGGGCCATGGAGCCGTGATTCACGGTGCGCGCATCGGCCGCAATTCGCTGATCGGCATCAATGCGGTGATCATGGACAACGCGGTGGTGGGCGAGGAGTGCGTCGTCGGTGCGTTGACCTTCGTGCCGTCGGACATGCAGATCCCGGCGCGGAAAGTCGTGGTTGGTAACCCCGCCAAGATCGTGAAGGATGTCACCGACGAAATGATCGATTGGAAGACGGAAGGAACGCGATTGTACCAGGGATTGCCGCAGCGGTTGCATGCGTCGTTGAAGGCGTGCGAGCCGCTGCGTGAACTTCCGGCCGACCGCCCCACGCAGACGATGAGCTACCGAACCTGGCACGCGACGAGAGGATCATGACGACGACAGCGCCGACCATTCGGCCAATTGGGGTGCCCGGAACGGAACCGCGACGTCTCGAGAACTTCGTGCGCGGCGAGTGGGTCGTCGGCACCGGCAACGGGGTCGACCTGTTTCACGCCGTCAGCGGTGCCAAGATCGCCGAAGCGACGACGAGCGGAACCGACTACAGGTCGACGGTCGAGTATGCGACGCGCGTTGGTGGGCCAGCCTTGCGTCGGATGACGTTCCACGAGCGCGCGCTCATGCTCAAAGCGATCGCGCAGGCGTTGATGGCGCGAAAGGACGAGTTCTACCTCGTCTCCGCGGCGACCGGGGCGACGAAGCAGGACTCGTGGGTCGACATCGAGGGTGGCATCGGAACGTTCTTCGCCTACGCGTCGCGAGGGCGTCGCGAATTTCCGAACGAGCGATTCTACATCGACGGGCCAACCGAGGCGCTGTCGAAGGGCGGGTCGTTCGTCGGTCGGCACATCTGTGTGCCGCTCGAGGGCGTCGCGGTACACATCAACGCGTTCAATTTCCCCGTGTGGGGAATGCTGGAGAAGCTTGCTCCCACGCTCCTCGCCGGCGTCCCCGCGATCGTCAAGCCGGCGACGGTGACGTCGTTCCTGGCGGAGGCGGTCTTCCGCGCGATGATCGAGACCGACCTGCTCCCTGCCGGCGCGGTGCAGCTCCTCTGCGGCAGCAGCGGTGACCTGCTCGACCATCTGGACTGTCAGAGCGCGGTCGCGTTCACCGGCTCGGCGTCAACAGGAAAGATGCTCAAAGCGTCGAAGTCGATTCTCGAGAACAGCGTTCGCTTCAACATGGAAGCGGATTCGCTCAACTACTCGATGCTTGGCCCCGACGCTGCACCCGGCAGTCCCGAGTTCGATCTGTTCATCAAGGAAGTCGCGCGGGAGATGACGACGAAAGCCGGGCAGAAGTGCACGGCCATTCGTCGCACGCTCGTACCAGAGGGCATGATCTCCGATGTGATGTCGGCGCTGAAGAAGCGACTGGAATCCATCACGATCGGCGACCCGTCGATCGACGGTGTGCGAATGGGCCCGTTGGCGGGTCGCGGCCAGGTTGGCGAAGTGCGAAAGAGCGTGGATGCGATCGCGAAATCGGCGGAGCTCGCGTACGGGTCGCTGGACGACTTCGCGGTCGTTGGCGCGGATCGCGAGCGCGGCGCGTTCTTCCCGACGCTCCTGTTCTACGCCAAGGATCCCTTCGGCTCGTCGGCGGCGCACGACGTCGAGGCGTTCGGACCGGTGAATACGGTCATGCCATACAAGACCGTCGACGACGCGATCGAGCTGGCGAAGAAGGGAAAGGGAAGTCTCGTCGGTTCTCTCTTCACCGCCGACGATCGCGTGGCGCGCGACGTCGTGATGGGTACAGCGGCGTACCACGGTCGGTTGATGCTGCTCAATCGGCACAGCGCCAAGGAATCCACCGGTCACGGTTCACCGTTGCCGCACCTGGTGCACGGCGGCCCCGGACGCGCCGGCGGTGGCGAGGAGATGGGCGGCGTGCGTGGCGTATTGCACTACATGCAGCGCACGGCGCTCCAGGGTTCTCCCACGACGTTGATGCACGTCACCAACGAGTACACGCCCGGCGCCGATCGCACGCTGGATCGCGTGCATCCGTTCCGAAAGTACTTCGATGAGCTGAATGTGGGCGACGCCCTCGTCACGCCGCGGCGCACCGTGACCGAAGCGGACATCGTCAACTTCGCGGGGATCAGCGGCGACTTCTTCTACGCCCACATGGACGACATCGCGGCGCGCGACTCGATCTTCGAGAAGCGTGTTGCCCACGGCTACTTCGTGCTCTCGGCGGCGGCAGGCTTGTTCGTCGACGCGGCGCCGGGGCCGGTGCTCGCCAACTACGGGTTGGAGTCGCTGCGCTTCGTGAAGCCGGTCTATCCGGGCGATACGATTCAGGCCACAATCACGGTGAAACAGAAAACGGCGAAGGAGAACCGTGAGGGGCAGGTGCCGCAGGGCGTCGTGAGCTGGGACGTCGAGGTGCGCAACCAGAATCAGGAACCGGTTGCCGTGTACACCATCCTGACGTTGGTGAGGCGCAAGGGCACGGGCGAGTAGCGTTCCAAGTGACGAATGAGATCGAATCGAACCCGTTTAGTGGGCAGAATCACTGCGCGCGCGGAGTCATTCGTCAAAAGTCGTCTCAGCTCGTGTCTTCGAATGTTCCAAGCGTCCAACCCTCTCAAGAGCCCGATCCGCCGAAACGAGTTGGAACAGATAGGGGCACGAATTTGAGGCCTTCAGCGTTCCTTCGACGCTGAGTCGATCGCCGCGATCAGTTGCTTGAACGTGTCAGGAGACTCTCCGCTCGAGAGGCCGATCAGGGCCTGTTTGCGCGCGCCGGCGTAGTCCTTCGCCTGCACGCGACAGAGAACGACCCCTGCTCGCGCTGATGAGAGCTTCGGATCGATCTCGACCGCCTTTCGGAACGTCGCTTCCGCCGCTGGCCACAGGTGCGCATCGACGTAGAGGTTCGCAAGCTCGACCTGCACCTCCGGGTCGTCCGGGTAGAGCCCGATCGCCCGACGCAGCCACTTCTCCGCGGTGCCTGCTGCATGCCGAGTCGCGAGATCTTCACCGTAGAGCGCGTTGACCGTGTACGCATCGGACAAATCGCGGACGCCCGCCGTCGTGATGTGGGCGGTGTCGAACCATGCGCGCTGCCGTGCGGCACTGCGAACGACACCGCTGAGCAGTACGATGCCGAGCGCGCCCACCGCGATTCGACGAACCTCGATCGACGGCAGGCGCAGCCACAGTAGGTGAATCAATCCTGCCACGGCGATAACGAACCCAGCGCTCGGCGCGAACAGCGTTCGCTCGGCGATGAAAACGCCGGTCACGAAGAACACGTTGCTCACAGGGGACAGCGCGATCGTGAGCCACATCACGCCAAATGCGATCGCCGGCGCACGACGGTACGAAACCGCAACCGAGGCGATCAGAGCCAGTGCAAAGCCGATTCCCCACAGGGCCTGTGGAGTCGGCGTCGTCACGATCGGCAGAAACGGCGGCGAATAGGAGAACGACAGAAGCGACGGCCAGAAGAGAAGTCGAACCCACTCTCGACTGGCCGCGAGCATCGTCAGGATTCGTGCACTCGACGAGAGGTTCTTGAGAGCGGGAACGGGGGCGTCGCCGAGCCACGATCCGATCACCGCGCGCCTGAGGCACAAAGCGCCGACCGCGACGATCGCGAGTGAGATCAGGGTCGGCAGCCACGCGGACACGCCATTCCGCGTACCTGCCTTTCTCAGCACTGTCAGCTCGGCGGCGATGAGAAGCGCGGGGAGCACGACCGCGCTTTCCTTGGACAGAAGGCCGAGGGCGTACAGTCCCGCGACGACTCCAACATCGCGTGGAGACATCGCACCGGTGTTCCGCGCGCGAAGGTACCACCAAGCGGCAAAGATGAGACTTGCACTGGCAAGCAGCTCGGATTGTCCGACGACGTTCGCGACCGCTTCCACGTGTACGGGATGCACGGCGAAGATCGCCGCGGCAAGCCATGCGGCCGACGGCGAAAGCATCTGGCGCGCAAGGAGCAGTACGCCGACCGCGCACGTGGCGTACAAAAGGATGCTCACGGCGTGAAACACGAACGGGCTGCCGTCGCCGAGCGTCCACTGGATCGCGAAGCCGAGTATCGTGATCGGTCGGTAGAGCGCATGCGCGAACGCGTCCGGCCAGTACGGCTCGGTGAACCGCAGCCACCACGACTGCAGCGAGTGCACGTGCTCGTTCGTCGCGATGAGGGCGCCGTCGTCGTACGCGAACCGGTTGGCGATTCCGGTGATCGACGCGAGGAACGAGAGCAGCGCGATGGTCAATCCGGCGGCGCGCGGGCGCGCGGGTATGGTCGAAAAGTCGATGGTCACAACAGAGGGCGCGTCCGCTGGATCAGCGGACGCGCCCGAACGACGAGTAGCGGCGTGGCTGCTTATGGAACTGGCCGCGTCGTATCTCTCACGGTCGGGTACTTGATCCCGAGCTGCTCGAGGTACGTCTTGTACTTCGTCGGATCGTAGTAGTACTTCCGCATCTCCGGCCGCATCTTGTCCATCATCGTCTTGTTCATCCAGATGGGCGGCTTGTCTTCGGGGCGCATCAGCGGATAGTACTTGATCTCCTTCGTCTGCACGTTGCGGAAATAGTCCCACGCCTGGGTGATCAGGCTCGGCTTGGTCATTAGGTCGAGCGTCGTGAGCGCCTGCACCTTCGCACCAGCCGTCGCACCCTTGTGCGCGATCGGCGTCGCCATCGAGATCGCGTTCGCCCAGTTGTGCCCGGGCAAGCCGGGGATGTTACCCGGAAAGCTGAGTGTCACCGTCGGCACGTTCCACGAGACGTCGCCAATGTCGTCGGAACCGCCACCGCGGAAATCCGCAGGCTGCGGCGGCGGACGAAGCTCTCCACTGCCTGCGCCGCCGCCCCGTCCGCCGCGGCCACCCTCGCCGCCGAGTCCACGCGGCTGCTGCCCGAGCTCGCGCTGAATGCCGCGGGCGAGCTGCTGGTCGGCTTCAGTGTAGTCGGGCATACCGACCGTCTTGATGTTCTCGTTCATCTGGTACGCGATCACTTTGTTGAAGTGACCCGACCACCCGCCGCCGACGATGTCGACGCCCGTGAGCTTCGTTCCCGTCATCATCGCCGCGGCGCGTGCGATCGTATCGCCGAGCGCGAACAGCGCCTGTACCTTCGGCGCGTCTTGCTCGCGGAAGTAGTACCACACCGTCGCCGTCGGCGGCACGACGTTCGGCTGATCGCCCCCGTCGGTGATCACGTAGTGCGAGCGCTGTGTCAGCGGCAGATGCTCTCGGCGGAAATTCCATGCGACGTCCATCAATTCGACGGCGTCGAGCGCCGAGCGCCCGGCCCACGGTGCGCCGGCTGCATGCGCGCTCGAGCCCAAGAAGTGGAACTGCGCGCTGATGAGCGCCGCCTGTTGGCTCTGTCCATACGAGACGCTCATGCCATTGCTGATGTGCGCGAACAGCACGGCGTCAACGTCCTTGAACACGCCCGCCCGCACGAAATACATCTTGCCCGCCATGAGTTCTTCGGCCACGCCCGGCCAGAGATGGATCGTGCCCTGGATATGCTCACGCTCCATGATCTTCTTCACCGCGATCGCGGCGGTGATGTTCATCGGGACGCCAGCGTTGTGGCCTTCGCCGTGCCCCGGAGCGCCCGTGACCATCGGATCCTTGTAGCCGACGCCGGGCTTCTGATTCGCCTGCGGAATGTCGTCGATGTCGGAGCCGAGCGAGATGACTGGCTTGCCCGAGCCCCACGTCGCAGTCCAAGCGGTGGGAATCCCGGCGATGCCGCGGGTGATCTTGAAGCCATTCTTCTCGAGGATTCCCGTGAGATACTTGCTGGTCTCTTCCTCCTGAAATCCTGGCTCGCCGAAGCTGAACACCTGATCGACCATCTGTTGCGTGAAGGTCGACATGCTGTCCACGAGTCGCATCGCTTCGGTCTTGAGCGCTTTCAGCTTCGCGTCGTCGCCGGGAAGGTTCACCGGGAAGGTGACTTCCGGGCGATTGTCCTGGCCCTGACCGCCGCCGCGGCCCTGAGCAGTCACCTGAGCAGTCAACGGCCGCGCGCACACAAGTGTGAGCGCCGCGAGTCCGCCGAAACGAGATACGGATCGGTGCATGCCAACCTCTTGAAAGTGAAATGGCCGAGTCGCCGCTCGGTGCGAAGATTCTCGCTTCATGACAAGCCAACTGCAAGGTCAGCGGGGACGGGCGACGGGCGATGGGGGACTAGAAACGATCGAGAATGCGTTCGACCGCGCCGACGTTCGCATCGATCTCGATCGGACGGTTCGCGTGCGGCGGCGGCGGTTCCGTCTCCTGGTGGTATCGCACCAGCGCGCCGGGATCCTTGAGGAGGTGTCCCGTGAGCACGGCGACGATGCGGTCGCTCCGCCCGATCACGCCCTCGTCGCGCAGGCGTTTCACGCCGGCGACGCTCGCCGCGCTCGCCGGTTCGCATCCGACGCCGGCTGCGTCGATCACGGCTTTCGCCTCGAGAAGCTGATCGTCCGTCACCGAAGTGACGACGCCGTTCGTCTCGCGAATGGCGCGGACGGCGCGGTCCCACGAGGCGGGCGCGCCGATTCGAATCGCCGTTGCGATCGTCTCGGGGTCGACGCGGATTCGTTGCTCGAAGTGGTGCTGAAAGCTCTGCGCAAACGGCGACGCGCCCTTGGCCTGTACGGCGGCGATGCGAGGCATCCGTTCGATGAGGCCGAGCGTGTACGCTTCGCGGAGCGCCTTTCCGAACGCCGACGTGTTGCCAAGGTTGCCGGCCGGAAGGGCGATCCACTCCGGCGGATCCCAGTCGAGTTGGTCGAGCACCTCGAAGACGATCGACTTCTGGCCCTCGAGCCGAAACGGGTTGATCGAATTGAGGAGCTGGACGTTCAGGGCCTCGCTCGCCGACCGCGCCAGCGTGAGGCAGTCGTCGAAGTTGCCACGTACGAGCAGGGTTTTCGCGCCATACGCCAACGTCTGCGTGAGCTTGCCCAGCGCGACCTGGCCTGCAGGAACGAAGACGAGCGCCGGCATGCCGGCTTGCGCGGCGTAGGCCGCAAGCGACGCCGATGTGTTGCCGGTCGACGCGCACGCCACCGCGCGAGCACCCGTGCGTCGCGCCTGCGTCATGGCCACGGTCATGCCGCGGTCCTTGAAGGAGCCAGTCGGATTGTGCCCCTCGTGCTTCATGAGCAACCGTTCGACTCCCGCGAACTCGGCGACGCGGCGCCGGTCGATCAGGGGCGTATTGCCCTCGGGGTGGGAGACGATGACGTCGTTCGTGACGGAGGGCAGGACGAGCTCGCGGTATCGCCACACGCCCGAGGCATCCGGCCGACTCATCGCGCGTCGACGTTCGGCAAAGCGCGCGGGCAGCTCGTGCGCGTGCGGCACGTCTCCGTGAATCAACTCGAGCAACCCGCCACATTTCGGGCAAACGGGCGCCGGATCGAGCTCACCGAGAAGATGACCGCATTGCTCGCACTCTTGGCGCGACGATGAAAGGGTGGTCAGGGTAGTCACGCGGAGTTGATGGTGTTTGTGGGGTGCGACGGCTCGACGCGGGTGCCGCGCTCGTCGACGCGCGCAACTCGTCCGGTCGCGTCCATGCCCGCGGCTCGATACGCGTCGAGCATCGCCGCGAGCGTCCGGCCGGCGGCGTGATCGCCGTTCACCATCGCGAAGGCCGACGGTCCGCCGCCCGCGATCGAACACCCCAGCGCGCCGGCGTCGATCGCTGCTTTCTTTGCCTCGGCGAAACCGGGGAGGAGGGGTGCCCGCGCCGGTTCAGCGATCCGATCGTCGATGACGCCGCGCAGCCGCTCCACGTCGCCGGTTCCGAACGCCCAGACCATTTTGGCGATCGCACCTGCCTGCGCCATCGCCGTCGGCAGGTCGACGTGGGGCGGCAACACCGCGCGCGCGTCGGCCGTGCGAAGGCGCATGTCGGGGTGGACAACAACAAATCTTAGCGCCGCCGGCGATGACAGCCGCACGATGTCGAGCGGCTCGATGGACCGCACGAGGACGATGCCGCCGAGGAGGGCAGGGGCGAGGTTGTCGAGGTGTCGGCCGGCAACACGCTGCTCAGCCACGAGCGCGGCGAGCAGCAGATCGTGGTCCTGAAGGGGGGCGCCCAAAAGCGCGTTTACCGCAAAAGCGCCGGCGATCGCCGACGCGGCGCTGCCTCCCTGGCCGCCGGAAAGGGGAAGGCCCTTCTCAATTGAGAGAGAGACGCCCACCGATGTCGCACCGATTCGACGGAGCACCTCGGCGGCGGCGATCGCAGACGCGTGGTGCTCGGGATCCCTAGGTAATTCAGGATGACCCGGGTCTTCGAGGTGGATGCCGGGTGAGTCGTGCATCCGCGCGACGACTGCGTCGCCGGGGCCGGTGATGGCGCAGCCAAGGATGTCGAGGCCCGGACCGAGGTTGCCGATGCTGCCCGGCGCGAACGCGCGAACGGCGGATCGCGTTTGGGGATCCACGGGTGGGCCGCGGTGGGACGAGTCGCGTATCATCGCGTGCGAAGAATAACGCACTCCGTCGCGAAATCATCGATGGGGCTCGCGGTAATCAGCGACACGCGAAAACGGAAGCGATTCGTCCCACCAATTCGACACAAAAATTGGATAAAATCAGCTTCGCGTAAAGGCCCATACATCTGTACTTGACAACAACTTCGGCCGAGTGATACATCCCGCGCGGTCTGTGTGACCAAATGGCCGCTTTTAGGGTTGTGATGCTGTACATGTGTAAGCGTCGTCGCATCGGTCGCCGCTTGCCGCGGTCCATCCGCAGAGCAGACACCAGCGTTTCCCCCACTTCCTCTTCTTGAGGTGTCTCAGTGTTTCGTCGAACGCTCCTCTCGCTAGCTCTCGTGATTACGGCAGTGCCGCTCGCGGCACAGCGTCGTGAGATCACGGGGAAAGTGACCCAAATCGGAACGGGTACGCCCGTGACCGAAGCCACAATCAGTATCGTTGGTGCGCAGCAGGGCGTGCGCACGAACGAGCGTGGTGAGTACCGGCTTCCCGCACCAGCGGGTGAAGTCCAGGTCCTCGCCCGCGCGATCGGATTCAAGCGACAGACCGTGAAGGTTGCCGCGGGTTCGAACACCGCCGACTTCACGCTCGACAAAGACGTGCTGCAGCTCGAGGGCGTGACCGTCACCGGTCAGGCGACGACCGTCGATCGACGAAATGCATCGACGGCCATCGCGGCCGTGTCCGCTGAAGAGCTCATGGTCGCTCCGGCGAAATCGCTCGAAGGCAACCTCGCTGGTAAGGTCGTCGGCGCGACGATCTATGAGAACAGCGGCGTTCCGGGCGGCGGCATGCAGATTCAGATTCGCGGCGCAACGTCGATTCTCGGTCAGGGCGATCCGCTCTACATCGTCGACGGCGTCATCGTGTCGAACTCCTCGATCAACGGCGGTCTCGCCTCGATCTCGCGTTCGTCCGGTTCGACGAGCAGCTCGCAGGACCAGACGGTCAACCGTCTTGCCGACATCAACCCCAACGACATCGAGAACATCGAAGTTCTGAAGTCGGCGGCGGCCACCGCGATCTACGGATCGCGCGCGACGAACGGCGTCGTCGTGATCACGACGAAGCGCGGTAAGGCTGGCGCGGCGCGCTACAGCGTCACGCAGCGTATGGGTTCGCAGCAGGCCACGCGTCTCCTCGGCTCGCGCCACTTCCAGAGCTATGCGGACGTCCAGCCGTACCTCGGCACGTCGGCGCAGGCCGACTCGGTCGCGAAGGCGAACTGCACGCCGGTATGCCCGTGGTATGATTGGCAGGGTCAGCTGTACAACAACCACAGCCCGTCGTGGGAAACCGTCCTGTCTTCGTCGGGCGGCGTCAACAACACGAAGTACTTCGGTTCGATCAACGACCGTCAGACGAAGGGCACGCAGCAGAACAGCGGAGCGCGCCTGACCTCGGGCCGTTTGAACCTCGACCAGACGATTGGCGAGAAGCTCACGCTCAGCGGCAGCTTCAATTTCTCGCACAATCTCACGCAGGACGGTATCGGCAACAACGACAACGCCGGTATCAGCCCGATCTACACCTTCGGCTACGCTCCGGCGATCTACGATCTCAACAAGATCGATCCGACCACCGGGCGCCTGATCAAGATGTTCATGAACGGCGGCGGCAACGGCACGGTGAATCTGTTCGATCTCGTCCACTCGATTCAGAACAACGAAGACACGTGGCGCCAGATCGGTAACGTTCGCCTCGGCTACTCGCTGCTCTCCACGCCGAAGAATTCGGTGCAGCTGACGTACATCGGCGGCGTCGATCGCTTCCAGTTCGAGGGCAACCAGTACTCGCCGAACTTCATGCAGTACGAGTCGGCGGACGGTTTCCTCGGCACGTCGCAGATCCTCACGCAGGACAGCAAGAACATCAACCAGAGCGCCAACGCGGTCTGGAGCTACAACCCGGGCGTGAAGTGGTTCAACTCCGCGCAGACCTCGGTCGGCGGCACGTTCGAGACGCAGAAGACCCGCAACTACTTCGTGCGTCAGCGCGGTCTCACGCCGACCCGCCAGACGGCGACGTCGGGAACGGACATCGCGACCGGCGATCAGATCCAGGAATTCCGCGATCAGTCGCACTACGTCAACGAGCAGATCATCGCGCTCGACGAAAAGCTCTCGCTCTCGGCCGGTGTCCGTGCGGACCGCGG
>Ga0310811_10004906_pt1 | contig 16842 bp, 8 predicted proteins | sample YCmetagenome_FD_207642 | JGI IMG/M metagenome (GOLD analysis project Ga0310811, IMG submission 207642) | Soil microbial communities from experimental microcosm in Duke University, North Carolina, United States - YC | ecosystem: Engineered > Artificial ecosystem > Soil microcosm > Unclassified ...
TACGGTTGTCAGCGCGCGGCTGTTCCCGGCATAGTCGCGCGATGACGAACAGGGTCGAAGAATTGGCGCCGGTCGCGGCCATCCCATTGGCTCAGCGCACGAAACCGGCGGTTTTCCGGGGTATCGCGGCGGACTGGCCAGCCGTTCGCGCGCCCGATCCCGGTGCCTATCTGGCCAGGTTCGATAGCGGCGGTCCGATCGGAATCGCCATTGCGCCACCCGATGCGGAAGGACGCCTGGCGTACACCCCCGACATGTCGGCGCTGACCTTCACCCGCGACTCGGCCACGCTCGCCCGGCTGTTTGCGCAACTCGACACCGTGGCGCGAGTGTCATCGCCACCGGCGATCGCGGCGCAAGCGGTAATGGTGCCCGAGGCACTGCCTGGCTTCGAAGCGGAGAACCCGATGCCGCTGGCGCCGGCGGGCGTGGCGCCGCGTATCTGGATCGGCAATAGTGTGCGGGTCGCCACGCATCATGACATGAACAGCAATATCGCGGTGGTGATGGCGGGGCGGCGGCGCTTCACCCTGTTTCCGCCCGATCAGGTTGCCAATCTCTACATCGGTCCGATCGAATTTACCCCAGCGGGCACGCCGATCGGTCTGTTCGACCCCGACGAACCCGATTTCGACCGCTTCCCGCTGGCGCGCGAGGCGATGGCTCACGCCCAGATCGTCGAACTCGAGCCGGGCGACGCGCTCTTCATTCCGCATATGTGGTGGCACCATGTCCGCTCGCTCGATCCGCTGAGCATCCTGGTCAATTATTGGTGGGACGAAGCGCCCGCGCCGCAGCCGGGGCTCGCGCCGCTCGACACGATGGTCCACGCGATCCTGGCTTTTTCCGGCCTGCCCGAAAACCAGCGCGCGGCGTGGCGGGCGATGTTCGACGAATTCGTGTTCGGCGGCGTGCCGCAACATGTGCCGGAGGAGCGGCGCGGCATTCGCGGATCGTTAAGCGAGGAGAGCAAGGCCAGGGTGCGGCGCCAGCTCGGACAGATGATGTCGCGTTGAGTCTCGATGCCGACAAGAATCACGCTTCCCCGGCGAAGGCCGGGGCCCAGTTTCGCGCACTTCGAGAGGGCATCCCGCCATCGGCAGTACGTCGCGGCGGGCCCCCGGCCTTCGCCGGGGAGGCATAAACCCAAGCAAGTCCCGCGTTACTTTACGACCGCCGCAGCCGTCTGGACGACCCCACTTGCCTCGCCGCCGATCCACGTCTCGCGCACGGTGTAGTCGTCGTCGAGCAGCACCAGGTCCGCGCGCATACCCGCCGCGATCGTGCCGGTCCGGCCGCTCAGTCCCAGGAATGCCGCCGGCGTCGCCGAGGCCATCGTCACTGCGGCGGCGAGCGGCACGCGGCCGCGCTCGATCATGCCCTTGACCGCGCCGGACATCGTCAGCGTCGACCCGGCCAGCACGCCGTCGGCGCCATGCAGCGTGTCGCCATCGCGCCAGATCTCGCGGCCCTGGAGCACGAACCGGGGCTCGTCGCTGCCGACACTGGGCATCGCGTCGGTCACCAGCATCAGGCGATGCTGTCCCTTGGCGCGGACCGCGACGCGCAACGTGGCGTCGTGGAGATGATGGCCGTCGGCGATGATCCCGGCATAAGTGGAATCATCTTCCAGCGCGGCGCCGACCATGCCCGGCGCGCGGTTGGCGAGCTGCGACATGGCGTTGAACAAATGGGTGAAGCCGGTCAGCCCTGCGTCGATCGCGGCGCGGACGGTTTCGTAGCGAGCGTCCGAATGGCCGGCACTGACGACGACGCCCTTTGCAACGAGGTGCGCGATCTGCGCGGGGGTGGCGCATTCCGGGGCCAGCGTGACCATCGTCTTGCCGCGCTTGGCCGAGGTCAGCAGGTCGAGATAATCGTCCTTGAGCGGTTGCAGCTTGTCGACCGAATGGATGCCGTGGCGCGCGCTCGACAGGAACGGCCCCTCGATATGGATGCCGAGCACGCCGGGCAGTCCGGCGTCGATCGCGGCGTCGACCGCACGGATGCCGGCCTCGACCACCGAGAGATCGTCGCTGATCAAGGTCGGCAACAGGCCGGTCGTGCCATAGCGGCGATGCGTCTCGGCGATGACGCGGATCGTTTCGATGCTGGGATCGTCGTTGAACAATCGCCCGCCGCCGCCATTGACCTGAGTGTCGATGAAGCCGGGAAGCAGCAAATGGCCGCCGAGATCGACGATCCGCGCATCCTGCGGCGGAGCGGACGAGATGGCGCAAATCTCGCCATCGCCGATCACGACGCAGACGTCGTCGCGCAGGCCGGAGGGCAGCAGCACGCGGGCATTAGTGAGCGCGGTGCGAGTCATACCGTTTCGGTTACCTTGGCGAGATGCGGCGGACGGTCGGGGTCGCGGCCGCGCGCGACAGCGAGCGCATTGGCGAGGCGGTAGAAGCTCTGGACGAGCAATAACGGCTGGAGCACCGGATGGGCGTCGAGGCTCGGCAAGCGGATACCGGGGGCATCCTGCAACCCGGCGCTCAGCACCAGCGCGCCGCGCTCGGCGAACTCGGGCGCAAGGTCGGCGACGCTGTCGCGCGATTCGTCGTTCTGGCCGAGCAGCAGGACGGGAAAGCCCTTTTCGACGATCGCCATCGGGCCGTGACGAACCTCGGCGGCGCTGAACGCTTCGGCATGGAAACCGCAGGTCTCCTTGATCTTGAGCGCCACTTCCTGGGCGATGCCGAAGGCCGGGCCGCGCGCGACGACGTAAAGGTTGCCGGCATTGCGCAGCGGTTCGAGCGCGGGCGACCAATCGAGCGCCCAGGCCTGTTCCAACAACCCCGGCAGCCCATCGAGCGCGGCGAGCAATTCGCCATCCTCCGCCCAATCGGCGATCAGATGGACCAATGCGGCAACGCTGGTGATGAACGACTTGGTCGCCGCGACGCTCTTTTCCGGACCGGCGGCGAGCGGCAGGAACGTGTCCGCCAGTGCCGCGAGCGGCGAGCTTTCATCGTTGACCAAAGCGACGAGCTGCGCGCCGCCTGTCTTGGCCATCTCGGCGGCAGCGATCAGATCGGGGCTGCGGCCCGATTGCGAGACCGCCAGCATCAGGGTGCCGGCATAATCGGGCGCCGAATCGTAGACTGACGAAACCGAGGGCGCGGCCGAACTGGTCAGCAGGCGAAGGTGCGTTTCGATCAGATAGCGCGCGACGGTCGCGGCATTGTCCGAACTGCCGCGCGCCAGGGTGACGACGGCGCGTGGCGGGTCCTGACGCAGTGCTGCGGCCAAGGCGATGCGCGTGTCGCGCTGGCGGATAGCCTGGCGCGCGACCGCTTCCGCCGCTTCGGCGGCTTCGGCGAACATCAGCGTATTCTCGGGAAGAATGGGCACAAAAATCTCAGGCTGGCGGGACGTTGAGTTCGGCGACGAAGTCGTAAGCATCGCCCCGATACCATGATTTGGTGAACTCGACGGTACGGCCGTCCTGCGTATAGCCGCGGCGTTCGATTTCGAGGCCCGGCGAATTGCGCGGGATCGCGAGCAACTCGGCCTGTTCGTCGGTGAACAACACCGCCCGGAAACGCTGCAGCACGCGCACCGGGCGGTCGGCGCCCAATGCGTCGTAGAGCGATTCGGTCACCGCATCGAGCCCGGGCAGCGAGCTCGCCGGAACGGTCGCATATTCGAGCGCCATCGACACGCCGTCGGCATAGCGGATGCGGGTGAAGCGATAAACCTGACTCCCAGGGCTAAGGCCCAGCGCCATCGCCTCTTCGGGTGCGACCGTGCCTTCGGTGCGCGCCAGCCATTCGCTGTGCGGCACGCGGCCGCGCGACTGCATGTCCTCGGTGAAGGAGGAGATGGTCGCGAAATTCTTTTCGACACGCGCGGCGACGAACGTTCCGGCGCCCTGACGTCGGGTCAGCATCCGCGCATCGACCAGTCCGTCGAGCGCCTTGCGCACGGTGACGCGCGAGACGTTATAGGCCAAGGCAAGGTCGCGCTCGGGCGGCAGTGCCTCGTCGGGCGCCAGCACCTGACGCTCGATCGCGGCGCGCAGCACGCGCTGCAGCTGCTGGTATAGCGGCGCGGTATCCCCTTCCGGCAGTTTTCCTACGCGATCGACGAACATTGCGGAGAGCCCCTTACGCGATGGTCTTTAAGCCATCAGATAATGCCATTTCAATACCAAAGTGCAGAATATTTGCACTGGTATTGATTTTGGTATTGCAATTTAATGACCAATGAGCCTTTATGACACGCGCAACAGACCTGATCCGCGCCGGAAATGAGACCGGACAGGGCTAACAGCGGCAGTTGGTCGTACTTTGGTACAGTCCAATCCAGGGGTTTGAAGGGGAAGATCATGGTCACGTTACAAGCCAAGAAGCATCGGGCAATGTTCGCCTGTACCGCAAGCGTGCTCGCGCTGACTATGGCGGTGCCCGCTTTTGCGCAGACCGCTCCGGCGGCTGCGGCGGCCCCCGCCGACGGCGGTAGCGGTCAAGCCACCGCCGCCGATCCGCAAGATCAGAGCAGCGACATCGTCGTCAGCGGTATCCGCGCCTCCATCCAGGCGTCGCTCGACACCAAGCGCAATAACGACATGCTGTCGGAAGTCGTCACCGCCCAGGACATCGGCAAGTTCCCCGACAAGAACGTCGCCGATTCGCTCGGCCGCCTGACCGGCGTCAACGTCGTCACCGGATCGGCCAATGCCGGCGGGTTCGGCGAGAACCAGTCGGTCTCGATCCGCGGCACCGATCCGACGCTCAACCTCACTTTGCTCGACGGCCATTCGGTCGCGACCGGCGACTGGTTTGTGCTCGACCAGACCAGCGGCGGCCGCAGCTTCGACTTCAGCCTGTTGCCGTCGGAAATCGTCGGCAAGCTGGAAGTGTTCAAATCATCCGAGGCCGATCTGGTCGAAGGCGGCATCGGCGGCACGATCAACCTGTCGAGCCGCAAGCCGCTCGATTTGCCGGCTAACTCGTTCAGCCTGACCGCGCAGGCCAATTACAACGACCTCGCCGACAAGGTAAAGCCGCAGGTATCGGGCCTGTACAGCTGGAAGAACCAGGACGGGACCTTCGGCATCCTGCTCGCCGGCTTCTACCAGGAGCGCGAGTTCCGTCGCGATGGCCAGGAATTCCTCGGTTACACCACGTACAACAATTTCGCCGGCACCGGTCAGACGGTCACCGCGCCGAACCTGATCGGCGCGGCCTATTTCAGCCAGAAGCGCGTCCGCAAGGGCGGCACCGCCGCGTTGCAGTACAAGCCCAACGACCAGTTCGAGGTCACGCTCAACGGCGTCTACACGCGGATGGACGCCAACAACGTCAACCGCAATTCGATGGCTTGGATCAGCCGCGTGATCGGCAATAACTCAACGCCGGGGTCGCCAACCAATGCATTGGGTCCGTATACCGTTACCAACGGCTATCTGACGGCGGCATCCTGGAACCAGCTCGACGCCAGCGGAAACCCGATCCAAGGCCGCGTCCAGGACGACATCTTCCGCGACGCCTATTCATCGACCTGGGTGATCAACCTCGAGACCACGTGGAAACCGACCGATCGCCTGACGCTGTCGGGCGAGGTTGGCTACACCAAGGGTGAAGGTGCTACCAAGGACACCTATGCCTGGGAAACCTATTGGGACACCGGCGTCAATTACGCGCTCGCGGGCAAGGGGGCGACGGTCAATTATCCCGGGCTGCCGACCGACCCGAAGTCGGCGGCGTATCTCAACAATTATTACAGCTGGTCGTGGGGCGGTCGCATCGTGTCGCCTGATAAGGAAACCTATGTCCGCGCCGATGCCGAGTACAAGTTCGACGGCGATTTCCTGAAGTCGATCAAGATCGGCGGCCGCTATACCGATCATACGCGCGAGCTGAATTATACGGCCTATGCCTGGGCCGGAAACGGCCTCTATTCGGGCACCAAGGGGGTTGGCCTCGGCACCGTCTATGCCGGTGGGACGACGCCCGACAATTTCCTCGACGGCTTGGTCGATTTCCCGCCTTATACGATCGCCGACAAGGACAAGGTGCTGGCCGAGCTTGCGACCAATGGCGGGCGTCAATTCGCCTTCTATCCGCAGGCGAGCTTCTCGGTGAAGGAAAAGACCGAGGCGGTCTATGCCATGGCAAAGCTCGGCAGCCAGGACGGCAGTTGGCGCGGCAATATCGGCGTCCGCGCGGTCCATACCGATCTCAACACGCTGCAATATTCGCCCAACGCGCTGGTCGCGAACGCGACGAGCATCTTCTGCGGCACATGCGGGACGGTCGAGGTCAAGCGCAGCTATTGGGACATCCTGCCGAGCGCCAACCTGACGTTCAATGCGATGCCCAATTTGTTGCTGCGCGCCAGCGTCGCGAAGACGATGACGCGGCCGGGCTATGCGCAATTGGCCGGTGCGTTCACCGTCAGCGACCTGGCGCTGACCGGCAATGCGGGCGGCAACCCGTATCTCGATCCCACCCGGGCATGGCAGTTCAACCTGGCGGCCGAATATTATTACGCCAAAGAGGCTTTGTTCTCGGTCAACCTGTTCTATCTCGACATCGACTCGTACATCACCTCGACCACCACCACCCGGTTCCTGATCACGCAGCAGCACCCCGCAGGGGCGAACTTCCTGATCACCGGCCCAGTCAATGGCCGGGGCGGCACCAACAAGGGCGTCGAGGTCAACTGGCAGCAGCCGATCTATGGCGGGTTCGGCCTGATGGCGAACTATACCTATGCCGATGCCAAGGCGGCCGATGGGGGCGTCATCGACGGCAATTCGAAGCACACGTTCAACGTCACGGCCTATTACGAGAATTCGCTGATCTCGACGCGCTTCGCTTATACGTTCCGGTCGAAATTCCGCTCGGGCATCGATCGCTCGACGCCGATGTGGCAGGCCGATTTCGGCACGCTCGACGGGTCGCTGACGCTCAACGTGACCAAGAATTTCGCGCTGACCGCAGACGCGCAGAATCTGCTCAACCACAAGCTCTATTACTTCGTGGGCGATCCCTCGATCCCGCGCGCTTATTACAACAATGGCCGCACGTTCTGGGTCGGTGGCAAAGTCCACTTCTGACCTGTCGCGCATCGGCAAGACCGAATAGGATTACCCGATGCGCACCAGCCTGTTCGCCGCCGTCATGATCTTGAGCATGCCGGCGGCGGCACGGGCATCACCCGACCTCCCCCTGCTGCCGATGCCCGCGACGGTGACGTCGCAGGCCGGCAGCTTTTCTTTTGCCTGCGCGACCATGGCGGCCGACGATGCCGGCGGCATGGCCGCGGCGCGGCGGCTGGCCGATCTTGTCGCGCGCACCGGCGGACCGAAGCTCGCGCTGGCCAAAGGCGGCACGATACGATTCCGGCGCGACGCGTCGATCAAGGGCGAGGAGGCCTATCGCCTGCGCGTCACGCCGGCGGGCGTTACGGTATCGGCGTCGACCGATGCGGGGCTCTATTACGGCGCTAGCACCCTGTGGCAGTTGATCGCCGCGGCCACCGACGGCCGCATCGGCGCGGTGACGATCGACGACGCGCCCACTTTCGCCTGGCGCGGCGTGATGCTGGACTCGGCGCGGCACTTTCAGCCGCCGGCCTATGTGAAGCAGCTGATCGATCGCCTGGCGATGGAGAAGCTCAATGTCCTGCAATGGCATCTGACCGACGACCAGGGATGGCGAATCCAGATCGACCGCTATCCGCGCCTGACCACGGTCGGCGCCTGGCGCCAGCCGGCGGGCGCGGCAGGTGTCGACCCGAAGACCGGTCGGCCGGTGCGCTATGGCGGCTTCTACACCAAGGCGGAGGTTCGCGAGATCGTCGCTTATGCCACGGCGCGCCACGTCACGATCGTGCCCGAGATCGATATGCCGGGCCACGCCACCGCGGCGATCGCCGCCTATCCCGCGCTCGGCTCGACCGCGACCCCGCCTAGGACGCCCAGTTCCGACTGGGGCGTGATGTACAATCTGTACAACACCGACGATGCGACCTTCACCTTCCTGACCAATGTGCTCGACGAAGTGCTCGAGCTGTTTCCGTCGCGCTACGTCCATGTCGGCGGCGACGAGGCGATCAAGGACCAGTGGAAAGCCGATCCGCGTATCCAGGCGCGGATGAAGGCGCTGGGGCTGAAGGACGAGGAGCAGCTGCAAGGCTGGTTCATGGCGCGGATCGGCGAGTATCTCCAGACGCGCGGCCGCCGGCTGATCGGCTGGGACGAGATATTGGAAGGTAACGTACCTCCCTCGGCGACGGTTATGTCCTGGCATGGCGTATCCGGTGCGGTCACGGCGGCCAAGGCCGGGCATGACACAATCCTGTCGCCGTCGCCCGATTTCTACCTCGACCATATCCAGAGCGAGTCCGGCGATGAACCGCCAGGGCGCGGCGGGGTGATGGACTGGAAGCATATCTACACGTTCGACCCGCTGCCCGCCGCGCTGACCGCCGACGAGCGGCGGCATCTGCTCGGGCTGCAGGTCAATCTGTGGACCGAGCATGTCCGCACCACTGCTTATGCCGACCGCATGTTATGGCCGCGCGCGGCGGCGCTCGCCGAACTCGCCTGGACGCCGTCGGCGAAGCGCGACTGGAAGGGGTTTGCGGCGCGCTTGCCTGCGGAGTTCGCACGCTATCGGCGGCTGGGGCTGGGGTACAATATGACTCCGCTCGAACCGCTGGCGAGTGTCGATGGTGGCGACGGCAAAGTGACCGTCAAGCTGCGTCAGCAGGCCGATGTCGGCGTGCTGCGCTATACCACCGACGGCAGCGCGCCGAACGCGGCGTCGCGGGCCTATGAAGAGCCGCTGACCTTGCCCGAGGGAATCCGGCTGCGCGCGCGCGCTTTTTCCGGGAGCGAGCCGCTGGGCATCGGGCGCGACTGGACGCTGACCGCCGCGCTGCTTCGCACGCGCACCGCAAGCGAGATGGACTTGTGTACCTCGGCGGTATCGCTGCGGCTCGAGGATGACGGTCCGACCGACGGCGTGCGCCGGGTGCATTGGGGCGACATCTTCCATCCCTGCTGGATCTGGAAGCGCGCGCCGCTCGACGGCATCGCGTCGCTCTCGGCCGAAGTCGGGCAAGTCCCGTTCAATTTCTCGATCGGCGCCGATCTCGCCAAGGTGAAGTTCGACAAACCGCGCACGCCGACCGGCGAGCTCGAGGTCAGGCTCGATCGCTGTGACGGCCCGGTGGTTGCGAGCATCCCGCTCGGCGCCGCGACGCGCAATTCCGGCGTCAGCACGATCACCGGATCGCTGCCGCCGCAACAAGGACGCCACGATCTGTGCATGACCTTCACCCAGACCGGCCCCGATCCGTTGTGGATGCTCGACCGACTGACGCTGGTTCCGGCGCAATGAGCCTGACCATCGCGAGCCCGCTGGCGGGCTGGGCGACGCCGTTGGTCGAGGTGCCCGATCCGGTGTTCGCCGAGAAGATGCTGGGCGACGGCATCGCAATCGATCCGGTCGAGGGACGGCTGGTCGCGCCGGGCCCGGGCGTGGTGCTGTCGATGCATCCGGCCGGGCATGCGGTGACGCTGCAGCTCGATGCGGGTCCGGTATTGCTGATGCATATCGGACTGGAGACGGTCGGGCTGGGCGGCAAGGGCTTTGCGCCCAAAGTGGTCGATGGCCAGCGCGTGGCGGCGGGCGAATTGCTGGTCGAGTTCGACCTCGACCGGCTGGCGCGGACGGCGAAGAGCCTGGTCACGCCGGTCATCGTCACCAATGGCGAGATGTTTGCGGTCGAGGATCCGGTGAGCGACCGCGCAGTCGCGGCGGGCGAGGCGGTGATGCATTTTCGACCGCTGGGTGGGGCCGTCGTGGCGGCCGAGGCGGCGGCGGCGACCGTCAGCCGAACGCTGGACTTGCCGCTCGCTTTTGGGCTGCACGCGCGGCCGGCGGCGCGGATCGCGCAACTCGCGGCCAAACATTCCGGGACGATCGAGATCGTCGCGCCGTCGGGCCGGACTGCCTCGGCCCGGAGCGCGGTGGCGATGCTCGCGCTGGCGCTGCCGCATGGCGCGGCGATCACGGTGCGCGGCAGCGATGGCGACGGCGTCGCCGCGATCGCCGATCTGCTGGCGAGCGGGATGGGCGAGTTCAAGCCGACCGGCACGGTTGGTGAGGCGCCGCCGGTGGCCGCGGCCGGCGAGATGCCGTCGCTGTTGAAAGGGGTTGTCGCTGTTTCCGGCGCCGCGATCGGACCAGCTTTCCGTCTTGCCGATCCGGCGGCCGATATTCCCGAGATCGGCGCGGGAACCGATGCCGAGCGTGCCGCACTGGCCCGAGCCAAGGATCGCGTCCGCGCCGCGCTGGCGGCCGATGCGGAGGGTGACGGCGATGGCGCGGGGATCGCCGCCGCGCATCTGGTGCTGCTCGACGATCCCGAATTGGCCGGTGCCGCCGATCTGGCGATCGCCGCGGGCAAGAGCGCTGGGTTCGCCTGGCGGCAAGCGATCGGCACGTATGTCGAGCAATTGCGCGGCACCGGCGACGCGCGTTTCGCCGAGCGGATCGACGACTTCAACGATCTCGGCCGCCGCGTGGTGCTCGCGCTCCATGATGCGCCCGATCAGGCGGCGCCGCCATCGGGCGCGATCCTGATCGCCGACGAACTCTATCCCTCGCAATTGATGGCGCTCGGCGGAGCAGGGCTCGCGGGAATCGCAACCGCGCGCGGCGGGACCACGTCGCACGTCGCGATCATCGCCGCCGGGATGGGCGTGCCGATGCTGGTCTCGCTCGGCGATGCGCTGGCGCGAGTCGAACCCGGCACCGAATTGGTTATCGAGAACGGCGCGCTGCGTATCGCGCCCGATGCGGCCGACGTGGCGGCGGTGCGCGCGCGGATCGAGACGGGGCGGGCCCGCCGGCAGGCGGCACTGGCGCAGGCCGACCAGCCGGCGACCACCAAAGACGGCAAGCGGATCGAGATATTCGTCAATCTCGGCTCGGCGGTCGATGCGCGCGTCGCCGTGGCAGAGGGCGCAGAGGGTTGCGGCCTGCTGCGCACTGAATTCCTGTTCCTCGACCGCGCCACGCCGCCGGACGAAGAAGAGCAACTGGCTGCCTATCAGGCGATCGCCGATGCGCTCGGCGACCGGCCGCTGATCGTGCGCACGCTCGATATCGGCGCGGACAAGCCGGCCCCCTATCTGACCATCGCGACCGAAGAGAATCCCGCGCTGGGCCTGCGTGGTATTCGCCTCCAACTGGCGCGGCGCGATCTGCTCGACGTGCAATTGCGCGCCTTGCTGCGCGTCAAGGCGCAGGCCCCGCTCAGGCTGATGCTGCCGATGGTCGCCGATCGTGCCGAACTGGCCGCGGCGCGGGAGGCGCTGGCGCTTCATGCGGGCGATCTCGGCGTGGCGGCGCCCGAGCTCGGTATCATGGTGGAAACGCCGGCGGCGGCGCTGACCGCGGCGGCCCTCGCCGCCGACGCCGACTTCTTCTCGATCGGCAGCAACGACCTCTCGCAATATGCGCTGGCGCGCGACCGCACCAATCCGGCGGTCGCCGCGGGACTGGACGGGCTGCACCCCGCCGTCCTGCGGCTGATCGACGAGACCGTGCGCGGCGGCGCGACGCATGGACGCTGGACCGGCGTGTGCGGCGGGCTCGCCGCCGACCCGGAAGCGGTGCCGCTGCTGATCGGAATGGGCGTAACCGAATTGTCGGTGCCGGGCGCGGCGGTCGCCGAGACCAAGGCGCTGGTCCGCACGCTCGATCTCGCCCGATGCCGCACGATCGCGGCGCAAGCCCTGACCGCGCCCGATGCCGCCGCGGTGCGCGCGCTCGTCTCATCTTTGTCGGAGCAAGGCCAATGAAGCTCTCGCTGCAATCGCTCCAGCCGCTCGGCCGCGCGCTGATGCTGCCGATCGCGGTCCTGCCGATCGCGGGGTTGTTGCTGCGTCTCGGCCAGCCCGATCTGCTCGATATCCCGTTCGTCGCTGCGGCGGGCGGGGCGATCTTCGACAATCTCGGACTGTTGTTCGCACTCGGCATTGGGGTCGGGATCGCCAAGGACAATAATGGCGCGGCGGGGCTGGCCGGTTTGGTCTGCTTCCTGGTCGCGACACGCGGCGCAATGACTTTGCTCCATGTGCCGCCCGACGTCACTGCCAATATGGGCAAGGATATCGCCGCGCTCGCCGACGCGGCGTGGCGCGACAAGGCGATCGCCAAGCTGGCGGTGCCGATCGGGATCGTCTCGGGGCTGATCGCGGGGGCTTTCTACAATCGCTATTCGACCATCAGACTGCCCGATTACCTGTCCTTCTTCGGCGGCCGACGGTTCGTGCCCATCCTGGCGGGGTTCGCCGGGCTGGCGCTCGCGGCATTGGTCGGCTTCGGCTTCGCGCCGATCGACGCGGGCGTGGACGGGCTGAGCTACGGCGTCGTCCAGTCGGGGACGATCGGGCTGTTCATCTATGGCGTGCTCAACCGGCTGCTGATCGTGACCGGCCTGCACCATGTGCTCAATAACGTCGCCTGGTTCATCATCGGCGACTTCCACGGCAAGACCGGCGACCTCAACCGCTTCTTCGCCGGCGACCCGAGCGCGGGCGGGTTCATGTCGGGATTCTTCCCGGTGATGATGTTCGGGCTGCCCGCGGCGTGCCTGGCGATGTACCGTTCCGCCTTGCCGGAGCGGCGCCAGGCGGTGGGCGGCATGCTGACCTCGATGGCGCTGACCGCGTTCCTGACCGGGGTGACCGAGCCGATCGAGTTCACCTTCATGTTCCTGGCGCCCTTGCTCTACTTCATGCACACGATCCTGACCGGCGTGGCGATGGCGCTGATGCACATTCTGGGCGTGCATCTGGGCTTCGGCTTTTCGGCCGGATTCTTCGATTACGTGCTCAATTTCTCCAAATCGACGCGGCCGTTGCTGCTGCTGCCGGTCGGGCTGGCCTATTTCGCGATCTATTACGGCACCTTCCGCTGGGCGATCGTGAAGTTCGACCTCAAGACGCCGGGCCGCGAGCCCGAAGAAGCGGAGGAGGAAGGCGCAGCGCCGCTGCCGGCCGACCGCGGATTGGCGTTCGTCGAGGCATTGGGCGGGGCGCGCAATCTCGCCAGCATCGATGCCTGCACGACACGGCTCAGACTGGTGGTCAACGACCAGGACAAGGTCAGCGAGGCGCGGCTCAAGAAGCTTGGCGCCCGTGGCTTCATCCGCCCGAGCGCACAGGGACTGCAAGTCGTGCTCGGCCCGATCGCGGATTCGGTGGCGATGGAAATGCGCGCGGCAGCGGGACCGTTGTCCGCGGCCGTACCGGTGGCGGAGAGCCGGCCGACGGTGACGGCGGCCGATCCGACGCCATGGCTGGCCGCATTGGGCGGACGCGACAATATTTCCGCATCGGGCGCGGCATCGAGCCGGTTGTGGGTCGACCTCTCCGATCCTGCGCGCGCCGATGAGGCGGCGCTGCGGCAATTGGGCGCGCGGATGATCGCGCGACCCTCGGCCAATGCGCTGCACCTGATCTTGGGAGCCGATGCCGCGCCGGTCGCGGCAGGACTTCAGGCAGCGTAGTCGCTGCTGGCGATCGTCTCGGCCAGGATCGCGCGTGCCGGCTCGAGTTCGCGTGCGTAATGCCGCCAGCGCCCGATCGAGCGATCGTTGATCGGCTCCTGGACCTGGGCATAGCTCGGGGTCGGGGCGAGGCGCCGGCTTTCGTGGAAGGCGAGTTGAGGCGGCTCCATCGCCAGACCGATATGCGCCATCAGCGCTTCGGTCTCGTCCCGCTGGCCTGCGACGAAATTCTCGTAGCGGAGCTGGTGCGGCACCATCCCCGGCAGTTTCCGCCACTCGGCCATCAGCGTGTCGATCAGCGCATAATGGCGCGCGGCATCCTCGAGCCGATAGCCGCAATTGAAGCCATGGGTGAAATCGTGGCTCATTGCCGACACCATCACGTCGAGCGGGTGGCGCTTGACGGCGATCAAGGGTGCGGCGGGGAAAGCGAGCCGAAGCAGCGGCAGATACAGTTCGTTGAGCGGCATCTTGTCGGTGAAGAACGACATTCCGGGCGCGAGCAGCCCGAACGCTTCGGCCCGGGCGAGATAATGGTCGCGGAGGTGGGCCGCGAGAGTCGAATGGGCATCGGCATCCAGCCGATCGGCATGCGCGGGAAAGGCGCCACCGGTACGCCGGGCAGCGATCTCGGCAAGCTCGGCGACAAACGGCAGTTCGCCGCCGGCGCGGATGTGCGAATGGCTTGCCAGCACCTGTTCGGTCAGCGTGGTACCCGAGCGCGGAAAGCCGAGGATGAAGATCGGTTGCGGGACGCCTTCGCGGGTCGGCGCAGGAGACAGCGCCGCGAGCCGTTCGGGCGTGAAGAATTGGGTCAGGTCGCCGACCAGGCGCTCCACCTCGGCGCGCGCATAAGTGCGGCCGGCTGCGGCGGAAAGCGCGGCCTTGCCGTCGGCGAAGTCGCGCCAAGCCTCAGCGTGGCGGCCGGCGCGGTCGCGCAGACGCCCACGCTGGAGCAGGGCGGCACCGGATAGGCTGGTCTCGGCGTCGAGCAGTGCCAGCCCGTCGCGCCAACGTTCGGTCCGCGACAGCAACGCCGCGCGCTGCAAGGTGACGTCGCTGCCTTGGGCTCGCGCCAGCACCTCGGCGCGATCGAGCATCGCCGACGCCTCGTCGAACCGCCGCGCCTGTTCGAGCAATTCGGCCAGCCAGGCGAGCGGCGGCAGTGCATCGGGCATTGCGGCTACCGCGCGGCGCAGCAAAGGTTCGGCCTCCGAAAGCGCGCCCTGTCGCTGCAGATTTCGCCCGAGATTGGCAAGCAATTGCGGATGTTCGCCGGCCAGCGCGATCGCCCGGCGCAAATGGGCGGCGCCGGCAACCAGTTCCTCGCGTTCGGACAGGATATTGCCGAGCATCATTTCGGGTTGGGGATTGCCGGGGTCCGCGGCGATCGCGGCGCGGCAGGCCGTCTCCGCATCGGCGACGCGCCCGCTATCGAACAGCATCATGGCAAGGTCGTCATGCGGCCAGCGCGGGCGGGAATCGATCGCGATCGCTTCGCGCAACAGGCGTTCGGCACCGGCCGCGTCGCCGCGCGCGCGATGCGCCAGAGCGAGGATCTCGATCGCGTCGAGCGATGCCCGATCGTGCGTCCGCGCTTCGGCCGCCAGCTTTTCCGCCTCGACATGGCGCCCCGACTGAAACGCCGTGCGAGCCCGGGCGATCAGATCGCCGGTGGAAGAAAAAGGGGACATGGCGTCGGATAACGCCATGTCCCGCTCTAAGGAAGCCGATGGAAGATTCGGCTCTGGATCTAGGGTTTGATCGACTGTCGGCAAACAGTCTCGGGGGTCGGAACCGCCCGCCCTTGCGATGCAAAGGGAAGCCGGGGGCGGGCGGTTCCGGTACGACCGGGATAATGGCGGGAGGTCGTCGCCGTGTATCCCGATCGTAACGAATGATTGCTGGGGCAATCCTTCACTGCGCTAGGCGGCGAGGCGAGCGAGCCGCCCGTCGGCGCCGAGCAGGGTGACACTGGCCCCGCGCGCGCGCCGCCGCGCCAGCCACTCGCGGAACAGTTCCGCGCAGCTGTGGTCGACCGCCGCCAGATCGCGAACATCGATCGTCAGCGGTTTGTCAGCCGGCGCCTTGTCGAGCGCGTCGCTCAGGCGCGGCAATTGGACGAAGGTCGCGGTGCCCGACAGGCTGAGCGCGGCATGCTCGTCTGCTTCGTGATGATCGACGCCGAGCTTGAGCCGCTTGAGGTTCGGGATCACCTCGATCAGAGACAGAGCGATACCGACCAGCACGCCGGTCAGCAGATCTTCGGCGACGACGATTACCAGCGTCGCTGCCCAGATCACCGCGGGCAGGATGCCGTGATGATGGAACAGTTCGCGCACATGCTTCACGTTGACCAGTTTCCAGCCGGTGACGACCAGCACGGCACCGAGCGTCGCCATCGGGATCTCGCGCAGCAGCCAGGGCAGCAAGGCGACGAAGCCGAGAATCCACACGCCGTGTAGGATCGCCGACAGCCGGGTGACGGCGCCGGCCTGGACGTTGGCCGAGCTGCGCACGATCACCCCGGTCATCGGCAGCGAGCCGGCCACGCCGCACAACAGATTGCCGACGCCCTGCGCGCGCAATTCCTTGTTATAGTCGGTCCGGACGCCATCATGCATCTTGTCGACCGCGGCGGCCGACAGCAACGTCTCGGCACTGGCGATGAAGGCGATGGCGAGCGCCGCGACCAAGATCGACGGATCGAGCCATTTCGCGAAGATCGATGCATCGGGCAGCGTCACCGCGGCGGCGATCGATTCGGGCACGTTGACGCGGGTGACGTCGAGGCCGAACAGGAACGCGACCAGCGTGCCGGCGACCACGCCGAGCAGCGCACCCGGCACCAGGCGCAACGCGGCCGGACGGAATTTCTCCCAGGCGATCATGACGCCGATGGTCAACAGCGCGATGAACAAAGCGAGTTCGGTCGAGGTCGCGTTGCTCGGGTCGAGACCGAGCAGGCGGCCCGGCATCGCGGTGAGGTTGGCGAGTCCGCTCGACATCGGCTTGGCGTCGAACAGCACGTGGAACTGGCCGGCCACGATCAGCACACCGATGCCGGCGAGCATGCCATGGACGACGGCGGGAGAAATCGCGCGGAACCAGCCACCGAGCTTGAAGATGCCGGCAACGACCTGGATCAGGCCGGCGAGAATGAGGATCGGCCCCAGCCCGGACAGGCCCTGGTCGCGGATCAGCTCGAACACGATCACCGCCAGGCCGGCGGCGGGGCCGCTAACCTGGAGGGGGGAGCCCGCCAGCGCGCCGACGACGATACCGCCGATGATGCCG